>Ga0180435_10001573_pt1 | contig 23630 bp, 23 predicted proteins | sample SS_ome_3_FD_132467 | JGI IMG/M metagenome (GOLD analysis project Ga0180435, IMG submission 132467) | Hypersaline lake sediment archaeal communities from the Salton Sea, California, USA - SS_3_S_1 metaG | ecosystem: Environmental > Aquatic > Non-marine Saline and Alkaline > Hypersaline >... | reverse complement strand
GGACGGCTCGACGCTCGCGCTGTTCACCAGCGACTTTTACGCGCGTGAATCGAAGCGCGGCGGCGCATGGATGAACTCCTATGTCGACCAGTCGGGCCTGCTGGGAACGAAGCCCGTGGTCAACAACCACCTCAACGTCCCCAAGCCGCCCGAGGGACAACCGACCCTGCTGACCTGGGACGAAGTAACCACCATGTTCCACGAATTCGGACATGCCCTGCACGGCATGTTGTCGGACGTGAAATACCCGAGCTTTTCCGGCACCTCCGTGCCGCGTGATTTCGTGGAGTACCCCTCGCAGGTCAATGAAATGTGGGCGGACTGGCCGGAAGTACTGGCCAACTACGCCGTTCACTACGAAACGGGTGAAGCGCTGCCCAAGGAACTGCTGGACAAGAAGCTGGCATCGAGCCAGTTCAACGAAGGCTACGCCACCACCGAGTACCTGGCCGCGTCGCTGCTCGACCAGGCCTGGCACCAGCTGGCACCGGAAGAGGTTCCGGGCGCGGATGAACTGCTCGATTTCGAAGCACAGGCCCTGGCCGATGCCGGTGTCGATTTCGCGCCGGTTCCGCCGCGCTACCGCAGCACCTATTTCTCGCATATCGCGGGCGGTTATTCCGCCGGCTACTACTCCTACATCTGGAGTGAAGTCATGGATGCCGATTCCGTGGAGTGGTTCAAGGAGAACGGCGGCATGAAGCGTGAGAACGGCGACCATTTCCGCAAGACGCTCCTGGCGCGCGGCGGTTCCAAAGACGCGATGGAACTGTTCATGGATTTCCGTGGCCGTGAACCGGACATCCAGCCCCTGCTGGAACGCCGTGGCCTGATCACCGACTGAGACTGATCGTCAGAGATCAAAAGGCCGGGCGCCGCTGCTGCGGAACCCGGCCTTGTTTCGTTGCGGGGCCGGTTTTTCGGCCCCGGCCCGCTTGCTGCAGTTTGCGACGTAAAGGTTCAGCCGCCGGCGCCCGTGGCACCCATCATGGCCGCGGTGCCGCCCAGCAGCAGGCCCAGTACGACCGAGATCACGATGCTGATGACGATGATGGCCAGCGCAACAAGGATGCCCTTGCCAAAACCGATATCCCCGCCATTGGCGTCACTGATGTGGCTGCCATACCAGTAGCCGCCGAACAGCAGACCGATCAGCCAGCCCAGTCCGTTGCTGAGGTTGAAGGTCTGCACGGCGGCCGGGTCTGTTGTTCCGGACATGACGAACAGAATAGCCGCAACCAATCCCGAGACGATATAGACGACGAAAACGAGCCCGTAGGCCTTGCCGTATCCCAGGCTGGTGCCCACGACCCATTTCGTCGCCAGCATCAGGAAAAGAGCGCCAATAAGACTTCCGATAGCGGCGCCGATCACAGCACCGAAAAGAGCAGCAATTAATGTCATGAATTTTCCCTCGTTTTTGAATTGAAGACCGGGATTCCAGTTGAGTCGATAGTGCGCTTGAACTCACTATTCTAATTACTTGCAATACAGTAGCGAAATCTAGCCGGTGGTGGAGATGCACGCCGAGCTGATACGGGCTCTGTTGCCGATTCGGTCCGTAAAATTACAGATTTGGACAAGGGCTGATGTATAGTTATGAGACTGCGTCATGTCTGAATCTGAAGCAGTACGCTGCATCTTTCAGGGGAGGTGAATATGGCCAGAATCCTCGTGGTCGACGACGCACAGATCATGTGCAGGATTCTCCAGACGATGCTGGAAAAAGCCGGGCATGAAGTTGTGGGGATTGCCTACAGCGGCCGTGAAGGCCTGGACATGTACAGAAGAATACGTCCTGACCTGGTCACCCTGGACATCCAGATGCCGGGCGGTGACGGTCTGAGTTGCCTGGAGGACATTCGGGCTATCGACCGTGATGCGAACGTCATCATGGTTACTGCGCTGGGGCGCGGGCCCGCCGAGGAAGAATCGCGCGAAAAGGGGGCCTCGGGCTACCTGGTAAAACCGTTCCGGCCCGAACAGCTGTACGAGGTCATAGATCATTGTCTCAGTGATCACGAGCAGGGAGGCTGGTCTCGTTGACCGGGTCTGTGATGAGCGTCAGCCGCCTTCAACTCGAACTGCTGCGACAGGCTTTTTCCAGGGGGTCTGAAAAGCTGAAGTCCGCGTTGCAGATGATCGCCGGCATAGCGCCAGAGGATGTGGCTTTGAAAGTCATCGCCTGCAGGCCGGGTGAGTTCCACGACCGAACGGGTCTTGGCAGCGATCCGCTGACGCTGGTGGAAAGCAATGTCCACGGCGATGTCGAGGGTGACATCCTCCTGGTGCAGCGGCACGCCGACTTCCAGGTATTCGGCCGTGTCATAGAAAACGCCGTGCTCGGAAACAGCAGTCCGGGTTCTGAAGACGGCTTCGTACCGGACTGGCTCGAAGGCAGGGACCGCGCAGAGCGGGACGAAGAAACCACTTGCCAGTATTGTGAAGACGCTTTTACCGAGATGGCCAATGTGCTGTTCGGCGGGCTCCTGGTCTCGCTTTACGAGAATTTTCAGCTCGCGACGTTCCAGGATATGCCGCGGCTTACCTCCCTCGATCGCCGCCAGGTCACGCTCAGCAAGAACCTGTCCAGGGCGGCGCGCGAAGGCGACGTGGCGCTCAACGTCGAAATTGAGTGTTTTCCGGGAGGCAGTGACTTCAAAAGCTGGCTCGTTTTCCTGCCGCTGAGCAGCGGCGTGCGGACTTTCCTGGATCACCAGACGGCGAGAGGAGTGCCACGGACGGTTAAAAAACCGGGTATGCCTCCAGGCTGACCCTTCGCTTTATCTTTACTTTCGTGTGAAATCCCAGCGGCAGGAGCATGGCGCAGAAAATGGACAGTAACTGGACGATGGCTGATGTTTCCGCCAAGGCGGTCACGCGCCGTGTGGCGGTTGCAGGCGGACGGATTTACGTCGGGCGTGAGGCGCTCGCTAAAATCGAGACGCGCCAGCTGGCCAAGGGCGATCCGCTGGCCATGGCAGAAATCGCCGGGACGCTGGCGGCAAAGCAGACGCCGTCGCTGATCCCGCTTTGCCATCCGATTTCACTGGATCGCGTTATCGTGCGTTCCGTGCCGAGGCACGAGGAACAGGCGGTCGACGTATTCTGCGCGGCCAGCATCTCAGATAAAACCGGCGTGGAGATGGAAGCGCTGACCGGGCTTTCGATCGCGCTGCTGACGATCTGGGATCTCGTCAAACCGGTAAACCCGGCGCTGGAAGTCGGGGATGTAAAGCTGATCTTCAAGTCCGGCGGCAAACGCGGGGACTGGACGCATCCCGATGGACTGCCTCCGGAGATCGGCACGATTCTCGCCGAAATGGGCGTCGAGTTTGCGGGTTCTAGCCCGGGTCATGCGCCGAAGCGCAGCGCTGGCAGTTGACCCAGCGGGCTTCGCCGCTGGCGTAATGTTCTTTTTTCCAGATGGGGAGCCGGATCTTCAGTTCATCGATGATATAGCGGCAGGCTGCGAAAGCCTCGTCGCGATGCGCGGCTGACACGCCCACGACGACCGCGACTTCTTCAAGACCCATCAACCCGCCGCGATGCTCCGCCGCGGCCTTTTCGACGCCGTAGCGCGCCAGCGCCTCGTCCAGGATGCGTTCGCCCTCCTTGACGGCCAGGGGTTCGTAGATCTCGTATTCCAGGCGCAGCACGGGCTGGCCCTCGTTGTGATTCCTGACGCGGCCCTCGAACTGCACGTAAGCGCCGCAGGAGGGGTCATCCATGCCGCGTCGAAAGGCATCGAGCGCGATGGTTTCGTGGGTGACGGTGAAACGGTTCATCCGCCGGCGACCGGTGGAAAGAAGAGCACCTCGTCTCCGTCCGCGAGCGGCGTATCCCATTGCGCCATCTCGTCGTTGACGGCGACCATCGACGCCTGGTGCCGATGCAGACCCGGGTGGCGGGAACGGCATTGCTCGAAGACTTCGCCGGTGGTGCTTCCCGCGCTGTCCACGAATTCCTCGGAACAGCCGGCGTCATCCCGGAACGCGGCGAAGTAGCGTACTTTTACCCGCATTTCGTCATCCTCCCAGGCGGTACATCTCGACCTTGAGGCGCTCCTTGCCGGAACGGCCGCGCTCTTCGCTGTAACGGTCCCGGCGCCCGGCCCAGACGGACCGTATGCGCTCCTGCAGTTCCGCCGGGTCTTCCGAGTGGCGGATCAGCGGCATCAGGTTGCTGCCGCTGCTGGAAAACAGGCAGGTGTAAAGGATGCCGTCCGCGGTAATCCGGGCGCGCGTGCAGCCGCCGCAGAACGGCTGCGTGATCGAACTGATGAAGCCGACCTCGCCGGCCCCGTCAAGGTAGCGGTAGCGGCGCGCCGTCTCCGCCGGGCTGGCCTGCGCCAGCGGCTCGATCGGCCAGCGTTGGCCGATCGTTTTCACCCAGTGCGCGTTGGGCACGACATCCTGCTCGCTCCAGTGGTTGCTGTTGCCGACGTCCATGTATTCGATCAGGCGCACGGTGTGCGGCGTGCCGCGAAAATGCTCCAGCAGGTCCATGACCGTGTGATCGTTGACCCCTTTCTGCACGACCGTGTTGATCTTCACGGACTCGAAACCCGCGGCCTCGGCCGCCGCGATTCCCTCGAGCACCTCGTGCAGGCTGGCCTTTCCCCCGCTCATCTGGTCCAGGACTTCGGGGTCCAGCGTATCCAGGCTGACCGTGATCCGGTCCAGTCCCGCGTCGGCCAGGTCGTCGGCCAGCCGGTTCAGCATCACGCCGTTGGTGGTCAGCGCGATTTCGCGGATGCCCGGAACCCGGGACAACTGGGCGACGAGCGCCGGGAAGCCCGGGCGAATCAGCGGCTCACCGCCGGTCAGGCGGATTTTTCGAACCCCCAGCCCGGCAAAGGCCTGCACCACGTTCACGATTTCGTGGTCCGTCAGCAGCCGTTCCAGCGGAAGGAAAGAACCACGGCCTTTCATGGAGCCGAGCGGCATGCAGTACGAGCAGCGGAAATTGCAGCGATCGATCACGGAGATGCGCAGTTCGCGCAGGGCGCGTCCCAGCGTGTCGAGCGACGGATCCGGCAGCGCGGTGGTCGAAGAGAGGGGGATATTCATTGCCCGGGCGATCAGGCGAACTTCTTTTTCATCAACTGGTTTTTCTTGATGTGCTGGTAACGTTCCAGCGTGTTCTGGTAAAGGTCGACCACCTTCTTGACGCCGGTCGGCTCCAGGGTCCCGTCGTTGCCGGCGGCAACGTAGGTCGCGTAAACGCCCGAAGCGGTCATCAGCGAACCGGACACCAGCCCCGGTTCAATGCCTTCTTTTTTCATCTTGTTGGCCAGTTCGATAAAGCGGTTGGTGCACTCCTGGTGCTGCTTTTCCTGTGAGGTCACGGTCGTGCTCCGGGCGGTTTTAAAAAAGGGGGTTATTGTAGCCATTATTGCAGGCTGAAAGCGAACGCGGACCGGCGTCATCGAGCCGGGTGCCGTTTCAGCCGGGCATGCCGCGCTTCACTGACCGGTGGTCTCGGGGCAGGAGAGGCCGTTCATCGAGGTCAGGCGCACCAGGTTGAGCTCTCCGGCAGGGAAACCTTCTTCGTCGGAGCTGAATCGGGCTGTGCCCCGGTCGCATTCCAGGTCCAGTTCGAGCCGGCCCCAGGGCAGCACGCGGACCGACCCGGCACTGAAGTCCTCACCGAAGATGCCGCCTGACGTGGTGTATAGCGGGTCGAACACCAGCGGGCCTTCAGCCAGTTCAGCCGTGCCGTAAAACCAGCGGCGGTTGCCATCGGCGTCGTAGCTGAACCAGTAGACCACGGCGCGGTAGTCGGCCAGTATTTCGAGGACGTATCCTTCACCGGAGTGTGTGGGATCGTACCAGGAGCCGCTCAGGCGCGCCGCATCGGGAACCGGTACGGGCTGGATGACGGGATCTACCTGGAAACCGGGGCTGTAAAGACAGTTCAGCGCCATGACGCTGGTGAGCCGGCTGAGCACCATTCGGCCCTGGCGGCGCGGCCCGCCGTCGCCGTCGATGACCCAGCTCATTTCGCCGCTGTCGCAGCCTGACCAGATGAAACGGGCGTGGCCGACCGGTGTTCGCTGGACTTTTTGCGGGTCGAAACCCGGGCCGAACTCGCCGCCCGACACCGAGACCATCTCGGGGAACCGGATCACGTTGCCGCTGATTTCTCCCTCGGCCATGTACCAGTCCTGGGCGCCTTCGCTGTCGTAGGTGAACCAGTACATCACGGCGCGGTTTGCAGCGAGCACCTCGACCAGGAAACCCTCACCGACGCGGTCGATGTCGAACCAGGCCGCCGCGGTGCCGGGTTCGATGATGAACGGATCGCCCAGTTCCTCTGAGGTCAGTTCGAAGCGGATGGTCCTGTCGATTCCGCCGTCGTCGTTGTCGCTGTCGCCCTCGCTGTCTTCGTAGGAAGCCCAGGCGCCGTCAGCCCAGTGCGCCGCCGTGGCGGGATTCGCATCGCTGAGGTTGCCGGTCATGTCATAGGCGGAAGTGCCCAGCGTCACGGCGATGCCGTCCTGCGCCAGGGCGGCATTCTGCGCGTCGGCAGGGAAGCGCAGGGACCAGGCCGCGGCATCGTCCCGGTAGCTCAGGTAGCCCGTGGGCGCGTCGCCCGGCGCCTGCAGCCAGGTCGGTTCGCCGAGTTCTGCATTCAACGTGCCGGCGTCCGTTTCGACGCTGCGCTCCATCGCCAGCGTGTAATGGTGCTTGCCCGGCAAGGCGGTCACTTCACCGTTTTCGCGCCAGCGCATCGGCTTGTTCCAGGCCACCCATGCGAGGTAACTTCGGTCCAGTTGCACGGCTTGCGGCTGGTAAACATGCAGGCTGCGGGAAGCGGGTCCGGTGGTGTCCCACTCGGCGTCGAAAACCACGGCCCCGGTCGCCTCGTCGACCAGGCGCAGCGCTTGGACCGAGGGCGGGCCAGCCTGCTGGTAGTAGGCGATGGTGAAGGTCTGCGCCAGCTCGGTGCGCACACGGGCTATTTCCGATTCCGGCAGGATGAAGCCGTCATGCCCGTTGCGGCCGAGCCCGCCGTAGTCGGCGCCGCCGCCCGGCAGGCCATCGTGCGACCCCCCCGACGGTTCGATTTCCAGTGTCCAGGACGGCACCTGGTAAACGTGCGTGAAGTATTCGGCCGTGGTGCCGATACCCTGGTTGACGGGCAGGTTGAACCAGCGCTCGTAATAGTAGTACTTGCCTGCCGGGAAACGGGCATGGTGCGTTGTGAAAGTCGCCAGCAACCGCTCGGTGAGGTCGGTCAGGCGCTGGTTGTCGCCGCGGTCCCAGAAGTGAACCTGCGAGAAGGAATGCACGTCGGTGTACATGCTGAGCCGGTCGGCGGGGCCCAGCTGGGCCGCGGCGTCGAGCGCCTGTGTTTCCGGCTCGGAGGCGGGGCCACTGCCGTGATAGACCAGCTCCGCGGGATTGACCGAGGAACTGGCGCTGCTGGCCCAGAACGGCGCGTTGTTGCGGTTCAGATCGATGCCCAGCAGATGATCGTCCTCGGAGGCCAGGATCATATCCACGCCGCGCATGTTTTTGCGGCGCATGCGCCCGTCGCGCGGCCAGGTGTCGGGGTAGCGGGGGTCGGCGCCCAGCCAGTTCGTGCTGGGATAGCGCTGCGTCTGGATCAATCCGTCGATGTTCTGCACCGGGATGACCACGATATTCGCGTTGTCGCGCAGGTAATCGACCAGGTGGCGGTCGCTCTCGCCTTCCGCGATCAGTTCCATGATGCCGGTTACGACTTCGGGAGACTGCCATTCGCGCGCGTGGATGCCGCCGTTCGTGAGCATGGCCTGCTCGGGCAGCCCGTAAGCCGTTTCCAGGTTTTCGTCGCCCAGTCGATAGGCGCGTATCGGCCGTTCGTTGAAGGTGGAGCCGACGATACTGCCGTGTACCCAGGGCGTGTTTTCCTCCAGGTCCTGGTGGCGCATGTGCAGGCCGTCGTAGCTGCGGAAACCGTCAAAGGGCAGGGCGGTATCCACCGGAACCGGAACCGGGTAGCCCAGGGCGATCTTGGTGAACTCGTTGAGGTCCGCCTGCTCGACCCACTGCACGATGCGCGCCTCCTGCGCCGCGGCAGCGGAAGCGGCCAGTGACGCCGTCAGGGCGATGGCGAGCAGTAAAAGCCGTCTCATCGCTCGCCCCCATCGGTCACGGTTTCAAGTGCCGACCGCGCACGCCTGGCACCCGGACTATCGCCGCGACCGGCGCTTTCAGCGAGCCGGTCGATGATCGCCGGATCTCCGCTCTTCGCCAGCAGCAGGCCCGCAGTAGCGCCCAATTGACGATGCTCCAGGAGGTCGAACAGCAGATCCGTGACCGCCGGTCGCTGCAGGTTGCCCGGCGCCAGCCCCGCCAGGATCAGCGCCGCGGTTCCGGGGTTTTCGATATGCGTCACTGCGGCGAGGACAGCCTCGATTTCCTCGGCTGTGAGCACGGCCCGCGCCCGGCGGACCTGGGCCGCGGTTACGGTGGAATCAACGGACGACAAGGCCTGCAGCAGTGAGGCTGGATCCTGCTTGCCTTCCTGTTCCCGGTGCCTGTTCCAGGCCTGCATGGAGCCGCTCGCCGCGGCCCGGATGTTGTAGAGCGGCACGCCCAGTTGCGGATGATCCTCGTGCGCTACCAGGACCCGCGAACGCGTGTTCGCAAGGAAGGCAAGAATTTCGGGCTTGATCGTTCCGGGTTCCAACTCGCCGAGTGCCGCGGCCAGTTGGAACAGGATGTAATCCCTTTCCGGGGCCGGCCGGACACGATCCCCGGCAAGGTTCTGCACTTCATGCATCAGCTCGGCGGATTGGCCCGAACGTGCGTAACGGAACAGCAAAGCCAGATCGCTGCGGGCACGTGTTTCGTCGATGGCGGCGGCCGCGGCGGCCCGGTCCCAGTTCGGGCGCGCCATCTCCCGTTCCGCGGCAGCGGCGCCCGTTGCGGCCAGCAACAGGCAGAGAGCAAGAATTTGTGCGCTGCGTTTCATCTGCATGATTATGATAGGGCAAGGGGCGGCAACATCGAAACAGCCAAAGGTCATTGATTCAACGGGTTCGAACACCCGACAATACAGGCCTGGACCGGAGCCACGCGGAGCAATGAAAAATGAATGAATGCATTACTGCGCTCGAGTACGCCGGCGGCGTAACGGCGATCGACAGCGGCCAGGTCCGGCCGCAGATGGCGGCCTGCTACCTGCTGGAAACCGGCTCCGCAGTAGCCGTGATCGAGACCGGAAACGCGGCCAGCGCCGACCGGATCCTGCGGGTGCTGGAGCGCAGGGGGCGCAGGCCGGAAGAAATCAGCCACGTGATCATCACCCACGTGCATCTCGACCACGCCGGGGGAGCGGGCACGCTGATGCAGCGGCTTCCGCAGGCGACGCTGGTAGCGCACCCCCGCGGCGCCCGTCACATGATTGACCCGTCAAAGCTCGAAGCCGGCGCCCGCGCGGTATACGGTGACGAGCGCTACGAAGCGATGCACGGCGCCCTGGTGCCGGTACCGGCCGAGCGGGTCGTCACGATGGAAGACGGCGATACGCTGACGGTCGGCCAGCGCCTGCTCACATTCATGGATGCGCCCGGCCACGCCCGTCACCACTTCACGGTATGGGACGAGGAAACGCGGGGCTGGTTCACCGGGGACACCTTTGGGCTTTCCTACCGTGAACTGGATACCGACAATGGCGAATTCGTGTTTCCGACCACTACACCGATCCAGTTCGACCCGGAAGCGCTTCTGTCCTCGATCGACCGCATGATGGAAAAGGATCCGTCGTACATGTACCTGACCCATTTCGGGCGCGTACGCGACGTCGAGCGGCTGGCGGATGACTTGCGCGAGGGTGTCAGAGCGTTCGTTGAACTCGGCGAGCGTTTCGAGTCAGCGGAAAACCGTACGCAATGCATCGAAGGGGCGATGATGGAATCGTTGTTCGAGCGTGCGCGAAATCACGGTGTTACGCTGGAGGATGAAGCGCTGAGGGACGTGCTGAACGGGGACGTGGTGCTGAACACCCAGGGCATCGAGTTCTGGCTGGATCACGGGCGCGGCTGAGCGTTGTGACCGCCTATCTGAAATAGCGCAAGCGGTCCCGGTAGGAACGCGAAAGCTTCACCCGGTGACCGTTTTTCAGGGTCAGAAAAAATTCACCGTTGATGTGCGGGGTCTTGTCGCACACGCAGTGTATGTTGACGATCGTCGACCGGTGAATGCGCTGCAGGATGGCCGGATCGAGTTGCTGTTCCAGCTTTTTCATCGTGATGCGCAGGATGTGGGTCTTGCCCCCGGCATGCACGCACATGTAGTCGCCAGCGGCGTCGATCCACTCGATTTCATCCTGCGGCACCCAGGTCGTGCTGCCGCCGTCGCGAATGGCCAGTTTCGGCGTCTCGGCGCTGCGCCCCTTTCCCTTCCTGCGCGCCCGGATTTCCCGCATGCTGCGGGCTGAGTCCCCGCCGATTCCGCCGGCCAGCTTCGCCAGCGCCCGGCGGTGACCGGCCGCTCCCTTGCCGCCGACAAGGCGCCTTGCTTTCTCCAGCAGCCGCACCAGCTGTTCGCCGTCGATCGGCTTGGAGAGACAGTCCAGCTCGTGTTTCTCGAGTTCCTGCAATGCAAACTCGTCAAACACAGTGACAAAAAGGATGACCGGCAAGCGATCCTCGTCCAGCGCACGCAGTACGTCAAAACCGTCCATGCCGGGCATCTGGATATCCAGCAAAACCAGGTCCGGCGACAGCTCGGAAATCATCTGCAGCGCTTCATGGCCGTTGCGGGCTGCGCCGGCGAGATCGATGTACTTCACGTCGGCCAGGCGGCGGGCCAGACTGCTGCGCGCCGACTTTTCGTCGTCGACGATGATGGTTGTGAGGCGGGTTTCCATGCTCGTTAAAAGCATAGCACTCCTTCTGCACACGTTGGAGCCGTTCGGCACCGTAAGGCGAAAGCTCGTCAGTCATGTGATGACCCCACGTTGCCCGGGCCCTCGCGGGCCTTTGAGGATGGCTGAAACGGGCCGTACATTGATTGGCCTTGCCGGATTTGCTATCCGGGCATCGGGCCTTCCGGCCGCCGGCGGTACGCTTCCGGACCCGGTGAGGCGGAGTTGTCCAGGCAGCGGTAGGCGATGGCCTCCGCAAGGTGTGCTTCAGCGATTTCCTTTGCGCCCTGCAGGTCCGCAACCGTTCGCGATACCTTGAGGATGCGCTGGCAGGCCCGGGGTGAAAGGCTCAACTGCTCGGCGACGTTTTCCAGCAGGCATTCGAGTTCGGGCGCCAGGCTGCAATGGCGGCGTACACCGGCCGAATCGAGTTGGGCGTTTGGCCTGCCGGCGCGCTGCATCTGACGCTGCCGGGTCTCGATGACCCGTGCCCGCACCGTGCCGCTGTTTTCAGCGTTTGCAGAATGACCGTTGATCACCGCCCGGGCCGGCCGGCCGACTTCCACGTGCATGTCGATGCGGTCGAGCAGCGGTCCGGAGATCCTGCCCCGGTAGCGGTCGACCTGCTCTGCAGTGCAATGGCAGCGCGCGCTGCGATCACCGTGGTAGCCGCAGGGGCAGGGGTTCATCGCGGCGATCAATTGAAAACGGGCCGGGAACTCGGCCTGGCAGGCGGCCCGTGAAATCACGATGCGGCCCGATTCCATCGGTTCTCTCAGCACCTCGAGCACGCTGCGCTTGAACTCGGGCAGTTCGTCCAGGAACAGCACGCCGTTATGGGCCAGCGAGATTTCGCCCGGGCGGGGCTGCGAGCCGCCGCCGACCAGCGCCGCGCTGCTGGCCGTGTGGTGCGGCGCGCGAAAGCTGCGCAGGCCCCAGTGTTCGAGGTCCAGGCCGGACCGGCTGACCGAGGCGACCGCCGCCGCTTCCAGCGCTTCGTGTTCTTCCAGGGGCGGCAGAATGCCCGGCAGGCGCGAAGCCAGCATGGTTTTGCCAGTTCCGGGCGGACCGGAGAACAAGAGGTTGTGTGCCCCTGCGGCAGCCACTTCCAGCGCCCGCCGCGCCCGGGCTTGTCCGTGCACGTCACACAGGTCCTTGCTGCTCACATTTCGAGCGGGTGTGTCCGCTTTCGCCCGATCCAGTTTTTCATGGCCGTGCAGCCAGGATACGACCGACAGCAGGCTGGCCGCGCAGCGGGATCCCGGGTTGCGGGCCAGCGCCGCTTCCGCCCCGTTCTTCAAGGGGACGACCAGGCCGCGCCCGGCTTCATGCGCCCGGATCGCCGCGGGCAGGACGCCCCGCACCGGGTTGAGTCCGCCGCCCAGCGCGAGCTCGCCCAGGAACTCGATTTCGGCGAAACGCCCGTCGTCGACCTGTCCGGAGGCCGCCAGAATGCCCAACGCGATCGGCAGGTCGAAGCGGCTACCCTCCTTGGGCAGGTCAGCAGGAGCCAGGGAGATGGTGACCAGGCCGTCGGGAAAGCGAAAACCGGCATTGGCCAGCGCTGCCTTGACGCGGTCTTTCGATTCGCGCACCGCGGTCTGCGGCAGGCCCACCAGGCTGACCCGGGGCAGGCCCGGCCCGACGTGCACTTCGACCGAAATTTCGGGCGCGGCGACACCCACCGCGGCGCGGCTGAATACTCTGGCGAGACTCATGCAGCCATCGTGTCACGGAACCGTGAACAAGCGGCAGCATAATCGCTCCGGTTGGGTGTAGGAAATCGCCTATTTTTCGTTCAGCAGTTCTTCCAGGCGGCTTTCGATGGCTTCCAGCCGCGTCCGGGCCTCGTCAAGCTGGGCGCACCTGGCGTCGTACTCGTCCCGGTTGACCAGGTTCATGCGTTCGAAGGCTCCGGTGAGAACCGTGCGGATGCGGCTCTCCATTTCTTCCTTCGTCTGGGCCAGTCCGGGCGGCAGCGCGTCCGCCAGTTTGCGCGTGACTTCGTCGATGGTCTTCAGGTCGATCATGTCATGTCCTTGCGGCCGGTATGCTGACTTGCGGCTCGAATGGGCTAGGATTACAGTCATCAATAGCCAGTTTACACACGAAAAGGGCCCCGATAATGAAAATGATAGCGGCAATCATCAAACCGTTTAAGCTGGACGACGTGCGCGACGCGCTCGCAGAAATCGGCGTACAGGGCATGACCGTGACCGAGGTGCGCGGTTTCGGGCGGCAGAAGGGCCACACGGAACTGTACCGCGGCGCGGAATACGTGGTCGATTTCCTGCCGAAACTCAAGCTCGAAGTCGCTGTTCCTGACGAACGGGTCGAAGCCGTGGTGGAGGCGATCGCCGACGCGGCAGCCTCTGGCCGAATCGGGGACGGAAAGATATTCGTGCAGCCGCTTGAACAGGCGGTGCGCATCCGCACCGGGGAAGAGGGTGACCAGGCGCTTTGAGCCGTTCCAGGGCCGCGCCTGAAAAAATCAAAGAAACTAAATTGCAGTTCACAACGTCATAAGTACAGTGATGAGGGAAATCGACGGGTTTGCGATTCAATGAGTGAGGACCATTCGTTTTTATCTGCCGTTCTGGGCGAGCTGAACCGGCGCAGGGTGCTGCGCACCGTCGGCGCCTATGCCGTGGCGGTCTTTGTGCTGCTGCAGTTGATGGACGCCGCCGTCGAACCGCTTCTGCTGCCCGCGTGGATTCCGACCGTCGTGGTGCTGGTGGCCATTCTCGGGTTCCCGGCTGTCTTCATGCTGGCCTGGTATTTCGATATCGGGTCCGGAGGAATCCGCCAGACCAATTCGGAGGGGCTGCTGACGCGGGGCCAGAATGCCGCCGTTTTCGGCACCATGATGCTGGTGATGGTGGCCCTGGGCTGGGTATGCTTTAGTTACTACACGAACAAGTTCGATACGCTGTTTACCGGGGAAACGGCCGGGGGCCGCCAGTTCACGGCGTCGCAGAATTCCATCGCCGTGCTGCCGTTCACCGACCTTTCCGCGCAGGGCGACCAGGCTTACCTTGCGGATGGCGTGTCAGAGGAAATCCTGAATCTTCTGGCCCAGGTCGATGGGCTGAACGTGGCGGCCCGCACGTCATCCTTCGCGTTTCGGGACAGCAACACGGATATTCGTGAAATCGGTCGGCTGCTGAATGTGAGCACCGTGCTCGAGGGCAGCGTTCGAACATCCGGCGACCGCATTCGCCTGACCGCGCAGCTGATCAACGTCGAAGACGGTTTTCATATCTGGTCCAAGTACTACGACAGCGAGATGACCGATATCTTCACCATCCAGGACGAGGTGGCGAGCAACATTGCCTCGGCCCTGGTGGACTCGTTCGAGGGCCTGTCGGTCAGTTCGGAATCGCAGACCGACAGCCTGGCAGCTTCCCAGGCTTACCGCACGGGCAGGCTGCACTGGTGGCGCAGGACCCCGGAAGAACTGCAGAAGGCGGTCGAGTTTTTCGCGCGGGCGCTGGAGAATGACGCCCGGTTCGCGCCGGCCTACGCGGCCCTGGCCGACACCTACCTGCTGCTGTCGCTTTACGGCAATATCACCAGTATCAAGGCCGCGGAAAAAGCGCAGCCGATGATCGAAAAGGCGCTTGCCATCGATCCCGAATCAGCCGAGGCTTTCGCGGCGCTGGGGTTGGCGCGCTGGCAGATCGGCCAGATGGACGCCGCGGAGTCGGCGCTGCGGCACGCGGTCGATCTCAACGCGGACTACATTCCCGCCCAGCTCTGGCTGGCCGGGGTGCTCGGCGAGATGGGGCGTTATCCCGAAGAGAGCCTGGTGCTGGAGCGGGCGATGGTGCGCGATCCGCTGAACGAATTGCTGCGTGTGAATTACACCAACAATCTATCGGTTCGCGGCCATTGGGAACAGGGCCGGGACGTCATGGCCGAAATGCTGGCCATGCGGCCGGACTCGACCATCCTGCTGCGCTTCATGGCCAAACAGGAGTTGAGCAACGGCAACCTGGTCGAGGGCTGGCGGTTGGCCGACCGGGCGTATCGCCTGCAGCCCGACAACCCCGAGGATATAGCCGTTCTGGCGCATACCTGGATAAAGCTGGGTCAGACCGAGGAAGCGGAGCGCCTGTTGCTGGAAGGCCTGGAGTCCGCGCCGAACAACTCCACCCTGCGCGGCGCCTACGGGGAAACGTTGCTGGTTTCCCGGCGATTTGAAGAGGCCAAGCGCCTGCTGCGCGAAACGCGGGCCGATTACGGCGAGCAGGCGCCGCCCGCCATGCAGGCGCGTTTCGACTTCCAGATGGGCGTACTGGCGTTGCTCAGCGGTGAATACGATACGGCCCTGGATTACCTGCTGGCATCGATCAACGATGAAGAGAACCCGGCCTGGAGCGGCGCGGAAATCGAGAAACTGACGCTGGCGTCATTGACGTTGGGCTACAAGGGGGAAGCCCAGCGGGCGCAGGAACTGCTGGCAAGAGCGGACCGCCTGATCAGCCGGGCCCGCCTGAACGGGGTGGACAACTGGTCGATCTATTACAGCGAGGGGGTTCTGCTGACCCTGCGCGGCGATACGGACCGTGCCATCGAAAAATTGCAGCAGGCTTACGAACGCGGCTTCCGGGAGGAGTGGGTGCTGGAAATCGACAACCGGCTCGACCCGCTGCGCGACCGGCCCGAGTTCCTGGTGTTCAAGGACCGGGTCAGCGAGGACCTGACCCGCGCCGTGTCTGAGATCCGCTCCACCTCGCTGGCTGCGCTCTGACCTCCTTCCGATAGTAATCAAAGGAACCTGACACCTGCTTTCCGGGGTCTGAAAAACAGGATGTTTTTCACGAAGCGACATAGGGACATGCCCGAGCGTCCCCGGAAAGCAGGTGTCAGGTTCTTTTCGGCGTAAAAAAAGAAGTGCCCGTGAAGTTTCGGTAACCAGGATTAGTCAGACTGCAGCAAACCGCCCCGCATCGCCGATCCAGCGGCGGATCAGCCGGTTTGCCAGTTCGGGGCTCTCTTTCAACAGCCGGTCCGCGACCTCCGGAATCCGTTCCAGCAAACCCTCGTCCCGCGCCAGGTCCGCCACCCGGAACTGCAGCATGCCGGTCTGCCGCGTTCCCAGTACTTCGCCCGGTCCGCGCAGTTCAAGGTCCTTTTCAGCGATTCGGAACCCGTCGTTCGATTCGCGCAGTATGTGTAGCCGTTCCCGGGCCGTGGCTCCCAGCGGCTGACTGTAAAGCAGCACGCAGGACGACTGTTCGCTGCCGCGGCCCACGCGTCCCCGCAACTGGTGCAATTGGGCCAGGCCCAGGCGCTCGGCGTTTTCGATGATCATCAGCGAAGCGTTGGGTACGTCGACGCCGACTTCGATTACCGTTGTCGCGACCAGCAACTGGAGTCGCCCGCCCTTGAAACGGTCCATCACGGCCTGTTTCTCGGCCGGTTTCATGCGCCCGTGCACCAGACCGACCTGGAGTCCGCGCAGGCGTTCCTGCAGTTCGCGCGCCACGTCCTCGGCAGCCTGGGCCTGCACCGAGTCCGACTCCTCGATCAGCGTGCAGACCCAGTAGGCCTGCCGGCCGCCGGCGCAGGCTGCTTCGATACGATCGATGACCTCGCCCCGCCGGTCTCCGGATATGGCGACGGTCGTTACCGGTTTGCGGCCGGGCGGCAGTTCGTCGATTACCGAGGTTTCCAGGCCGGCATAGGCGGTCATGGCCAGGGTGCGCGGGATGGGCGTGGCCGTCATGATCAGCTGGTGCACGTGCACGGTTTCGTCGCCGGTCTTGTCCATCAGGGCCAGGCGCTGATGCACGCCGAAGCGGTGCTGCTCGTCGACGATGGCCAGCCCCAGTCGTTCGAAGTCGACGCCCTCCTGCATGAGTGCGTGGGTGCCGATGGCCAGCGGCGCTCCCGAGGCGATGGCCTGAAGCGCTTCACGGCGCTTGCGGCCGGTTACCTTGCTGCTGAGCCACACCGGTTCGATGCCGAGTGGCTCCAGCCAGGCGCTGAAGCTTTTCAAGTGCTGTTCGGCGAGCAACTCGGTCGGCGCCATCAGCGCGGCCTGCGCACCGTTTCCGATCGCGCGCAGCGCCGCCAGCGCGGCGACCACGGTTTTGCCCGAGCCGACATCGCCCTGCAGGAGGCGCTGCATCGGGAAGGAGCGTGCCAGGTCGTGGTGGATCTCCCCGGTGACCCGCTGCTGCGCGGCGGTCAAAGTGAACGGCAGGCGTTGAAGGAACGCTTCTTCGAGGCCGGAGTTCTCGCTCATTGCATACGCCCGGAAGCGCCGCTGGCGCCGGTGGAGCTGCTGCATGCTCAGGTTGTGCGCCAGCAGTTCTTCCATCGCCAGGCGCTGCTGTGCCGGGTGCCGGCGTTCGACCAGTGCTTGCACGTCGGCGCCGGAGGGTGGGCGGTGGATATACCTGAGCGAGACGGCAAGTGATGGCAGCCGCATGTCGCCGGAGAGCCCCGGCGGAAGCAGTTCATCCAGCTGGAGTTGTCCGTTTTCCAGGCGGTCGAGCGCCTGGCCGGTAAGCTTCAGCCAGTTTGCCTGGCCCAGTTTTTCGGTGGATGGGTATACCGGGGTGAGCCGGTCACTGAGCTTCTCGTCTTCCCTGGTCAGGATACGCCGGTAGCTCGGGTGGATCATTTCCAGGCCTTTGAATCCGCCGCGAACCTCGCCGAAGCAGCGCAGTCGCGTACCCCGCGAAAGCTGGTGTTTCTGGGCGGCACGGAAATGGAAAAAACGCAGCGTGACCAGCCCGGTGCCGTCGGATATGACGACCACGAGCATCGCGCGGCGGCCCCGCACGATCGCAGAGTGCTCGACTTCGCCTTCCACCTGGACCGTCGCGCCCGGGTACAGGGAACCGATGGGGTGAACCCGCGTGCGGTCCTCGTAACGCAAAGGCAGGTGGAACAGCAGGTCCTGCGCGGTATGGATGCCCAGTCGCGCGAGGGTTTCTTCCAGTTTCGGGCCTACGCCCTGTAAGGAGCGAAGCTCAGAGTCCAAGAACCGCTTCCGCCTCCACCTCCGCACCCAGCGGCAGCGCGGCCACGCCGACCGCGGCCCGCGCGGGGTAGGGTTCGCTGAAATACTGTTTCATGACTTCGTTGACGGCCGCGAAGTTTCCCATGTCGGTCAGGAAAAGGTTCAGCTTGACGACGCCGTCGAGACTCGAACCGGCCGCCTTGCAGACGGCCCGAAGATTCTGGAATACGCGGTGCGCCTGGTCTTCGATACTGCCTTCGACCAGCTTCATGGTCTCGGGGTCCAGCGGGATCTGCCCCGACAGGAAAACGATATCGCCGTGCCGAACGGCCTGCGAATACGGGCCTACCGCGGCAGGTGCGTGGTTGGTGCTGATGATGTCTTTGCTCATTCTGCTTCCTGTGATTCGTCAAATCACGCGGTGCACGCGCAGCACGTCGGTATTTCGTCTCAGGCGCCGCAGCACGTTCGCCATGTGATCGCGATCGTTGACGCTGATCGTGAAGATCAGGGTGGACACTTCCGGGTTCGACTCGGGCTGGGCAACGGTCTCGATGTTGCTCTTGGCCCGGCCGATGCTGGTTGAGATGCTGGCCAGCACGCCGGGAGCATTGCGCGCTTCGACGCGCAGGGTAACCGGGAACGGGCCATCGGTGATCGGCGCCCAGTTCACGCGCACGCAGCGGTCGGGGTGTTTGCGGAATTCGCGCACGTTGGCGCAGGTCACGCGGTGCACCACCAGTCCGTGATCGGCTGAAACATAGGCCATGATGTTGTCGCCCGGGACCGGTGAGCAGCAGGCGCCGAAACTGAGCGCGTTGCCTTCTGTGCCCGAGACGGTGAGCGCTTCGTCATCGCCCCGGCTGCCCGTGATCAGTCCTGCGAGCGGCGCCAGTTTCGCCGCAACGATCTTGGCCAGGGTGCGCCCGAGCGCCAGGTCACGGTACAGATCGTCCTGGTCCTCGTAGTTGTTTTTCTTGAGGTACCGCTTCCACCGTCGCTCGGAAATTTTTTCGATCGAGCTGCCGCGCGCCTGCAGCGCCTTGTCCAGCAGGCGGAAGCCGAGCGCGATCGTGTCTTCCTGGCCCAGGCTCTTGAGATAATGGCGAATGGCGGAGCGCGCGCGGGCGGTTGCGGTGAATTCGAGCCACTCGGTTCGGGGCTGCGCATCGGGGTTGGTGATGATCTCCACGGTCTGGCCGTTTTCGAGACGTGTAGACAGGGGCGCTTCGAGGCCGTCGACCAGGACCGACGCCGTGTGGTTGCCGATATCCGTATGGATCGAATAGGCAAAATCCAGCGCGGTCGAATTCTTTTTCAGGTCGATGATCTTGCCCTTGGGCGTGAAAACGAAAATTTCGTCCGGGAACAGGTCCGCCTTGGCGTGGTCAAGGAACTCGAGCGAATCGCCGGTGTGCCGCTGAACGTCCATCAGCCGCATCAGCCATTCCCGCGCGCGAACCTCCGCACTGCCGCCCAGACCGCCCTCGCTCGCATCGATCTCTTTGCGGTGCCAGTGCGCCGCCGCTCCGAGCTGGGCCATCAGGTCCATTTCCTCGGTCCTTATCTGGATCTGTATGGGCATCTCGTAAGGACTGTTCAGCATGGTGTGCAGCGATTGGTAACCATTGGCCTTGGGCAGCGCGATGTAATCCTTGAAGCTTCCCGGCCTCGGCTGGAAAAGGCTGTGCGCCACGCCCAGCGCCATGTAGCAGTGCGCTTCGCTGTCGGTGATGATGCGAAAGGCGTAGAAATTGGTCAGTTCGTTGAAGGACTGATCCCGGCGGCGCATTCGCTTGTAGATGCTGTAGGGGGCGATTTGACGCCCGCTGATACGGCAGTCGATGCCGGTTTTCGCCATCCTTTCGCGCAGCGTCGCGAGGATCGTTTCGACGACCTCTTTGCGGTTACCGGCATTGGTTTCCAGGTGTTCCGCGATGGTTTCATAGCGCCAGGGGAAGAGGTGGCGAAAACCGAGATCTTCAAGTTCGTGCTGCAGGCTGTTCATGCCCAGCCGGTCCGCGATCGGTGCATAAATGTCCAGCGTTTCACGCGCGATCCGGCGCCGGGAGTCGACCGACATGCAACCGAGCGTGCGCATGTTGTGCAGGCGGTCCGCCAGCTTGATGAACACCACGCGAAGGTCCTGGGTCATCGCCAGCATCAGCTTGCGGAAACTCTCGGCGTCCGCCTCGCCGCGGGTGCGGAACTTCATTTTGTCCAGCTTGGTGACGCCCTCGACCAGGTCCGCGACGACACGGCCGAAATCGCGTTCGATATCGGTCCAGCTCAGCGGGGTGTCTTCGATGGTGTCATGAAGCAGGGCTGCCACGATGCTCTCGTGGTCCATGCGCAGCACGGCCAGGATGCGCGCCACGGCGACCGGGTGAAAGATGTAGGCATCCCCGGTCTTGCGGACCTGTCCTTGATGTGCTTTTTCGGCAGCTTCAAACGCCCTGAGGACCAGGGCGATCTTGTCGGGTTCGAGGTAGGACTCGAGCAGGCCCTTCAATTCCAGTACGGCTTCCGGGTATCCGCGCTTTTCCTGCATCGTGGAGTCTCCGGAATCAGCCTGTCGGTCAGCCTCGGTAATCAGGGTGCGAAGTCGTCGTCCTCGATCGGCTCTTCGAATACTTCAGCCGCCTCGAGTTCGGCCTGCATCACGTCGACCTGCTCCGGCGTCACCAGGCCGTCCGCAATTTCGCGGAGCGCGATCACGGTCGGTTTGTCATTTTCCTCTTCCACCAGCGGGTCTGCGCCATTGGCGATCTGCCGCGCCCGCTTCGTGGCCGTCAGGACCATTTCAAAGCGGTTGTCGATGTTGTTGAGACAGTCTTCTACGGTAATTCGTGCCATATCATTTTATTCCGGAATATAAAAAACAATCACTTAGCGGGAGGTTAATTTCCCGGGATGAACGCACCATTCTACTCGCTTTCCAAAAAGTCCGCCAGAATTTCACGTACACGATCATGCTGACCGGAACGATGAGTTTTGCCCCGGCGAATAATGCTCCAGAGGTCTTCGAGCGCTTCGAAAAAAATATCGTTGATCACGAGAAAATCGAACTCGCGCCAGTGGGATATCTCCGCGCGCGCTTCGCGCATGCGGCGCTCGATGACTTCCGATTCGTCCTGCCCCCGGCTCGTCAGGCGATCGCGCAGGATTTTCATCGAGGGCGGAAGAATGAAAATCCCGCAGCAGGAAGGAAAGGCGGCGCGAACCTGCCGTGCGCCCTGCCAATCGATATCCAGCATCACATCGAACCCGTTCCGCATCTGTTTTTCGACGCCTTCACGGCTCGTTCCGTAGCGATTGCCGAACACCTCGGCGTGTTCCAGAAACGCATTGCTTTCGACCAGTCGCTCGAAAGCAGGGCGGTCGACGAAATGGTAGTGCACCCCGTCCGTCTCTCCGGGTCGCGGCGGTCGCGTGGTGTGGGATACCGACAAGCGTACGCGCTCATCGCGTTCCAGCAGCGCGCGTATCAGGCTGGACTTTCCGCCGCCCGAGGGCGAGGCCACCACGTACAGGCCGGGTTCACTCAATGTTCTGGACCTGTTCTCTCATCTGTTCGATCGCCACCTTCAAATCGACGGCCACCTGGGTGGTGCGCTGGTCCACGGACTTGGAACTCAGGGTGTTCGACTCGCGGTTGAATTCCTGCATCAGGAAATCGAGGCGCCGCCCGACGGGCTCGTCACGTTCCAGTACCAGCCGGGCCTCCTTGACGTGAGCGGCCAGGCGGTCGAGTTCTTCGTCGACGTCTATTTTCTGCGCCAGGAAAGCGACCTCTTGCTCCAGGCGCCCGGGTTCCAGTGGCTGTTTCAACTCACCGATTCGCGTCAAAAGCTTTTCCCGGAGCCCTTCGCGTATTTCAGGGAGCCAGCTGCGAACCGAATCGACGTGGTTTTCGATCGCGCTGAGACGGTCCCGGATGGCCTGCGCCATGGCTTCGCCTTCCCGGCCGCGCGACGCGTGCAGGCCGGCGGCCGCCTCGGCGAGCAGTTCCAGTGCCGCTTCTTTCATCGGCTGGGCGTCCGGCGTCTGTTCTTCAATGACGCCCGGCCAGCGCATCAGCGCCTGCGGATCGGGCGAGGACGTCAGCGCTGCGGCGCGGGCGGTCTCCGCGTGCAGTTCAAGCAGGCGATCCAGCAGGCTGGTGTTCAGAACCAGCCGCGAACCCGCGGCTTCGGCAGAAGGCGCAAACCGCAGATTCGCGTCAACTTTTCCCCGGCTCAGGTATTCCCCGAGCGTTCGGCGGATTTCCGGTTCCAGGCTGCGAAATTCCTCAGGCACCCTGAACCCGATCTCGAGATAGCGATGATTGACCGAGCGGATTTCCCAGGTGAGGCGGCCGAATTCATAGCTTCGCTCGACGCTGGCGAATCCCGTCATGCTTCGAATCATTTCTCGCGTTCCTCGTGGCGTGGTTCAAAACCGGGTTTGTTGCCGGCCCGGCGGATAGGCACAATGGTAGCGTGAAAACAGGATGCCGATCTATGAGACCAAGTGGCCGCGCAGCAGACGAGCTGCGAAAAACCGTCATCACGCGTAATTACACGCGCCATGCAGAAGGTTCTGTGCTGATCTGCTGTGGTGACACGAAGGTGCTTTGCACCGCCTCGGTCGAAGAGCGGGTGCCGCCCTTCCTCAGGGGGCGGGGCGAAGGCTGGGTGACGGCCGAGTACGGCATGTTGCCCCGTTCCACCGGTTCGCGCATGGTGCGCGAGGCGGCGCGCGGCAAACAGGGCGGGCGCACGCTGGAAATCCAGCGCCTGATCGGGCGTTCCCTGCGGGCCGTCGTCGACCGGGCATCCCTGGGCGAACGGACGATCACGCTCGATTGCGACGTGATCCAGGCCGACGGCGGCACGCGCACTGCTTCCATCACCGGGGCATTCGTGGCCCTCGTGGACGCCTGCCGCTGGCTTCAGGCCGGGGGCATGATCAGGAAAGACCCGGTCCACGGACAAATCGCTGCTGTCTCGGTGGGCATCGTGGGCGCTACCCCCGTGCTCGATCTGGATTACGCGGAAGACTCCACCGCAGAGACGGACATGAACGTCGTGATGAACGATGGCGGAGCTTTCATCGAGGTGCAGGGCACGGCGGAGGGCCATGCATTCCGCCGCGACGAGCTGGACGCGATGATCAGCCTGGCGGAAACGGGAATTCGCGACCTGATGGCATTCCAGGAGCGTGCCCTGAATGAGTGAACTGAACGCCGGGGGGCGGGTGCTGGTGCTGGCCAGCGGAAACAAAGGCAAGCTGCGCGAAATATCAGAATTGCTGAGGCCTCTCGAGTGGGAAGTGCGTCCGCAGAGCGACTGGAACGTGCCGGAAGCTGTCGAGGACGGACAGAGTTTCCTGGAAAACGCGCTTATCAAGGCCCGTCACGCAGCGCGCCTGACGGGCCGGCCGGCGCTGGCGGATGATTCCGGCCTGGTCGTCGACGCCCTGAACGGAGCACCGGGAATCTACTCGGCGCGTTATGCCGGCGGGGCAGGGGACGAGGCCAACTACCGCAAACTGCTCGAGGCGCTTGACGCCACAGGTGAAGAATCGCGCGGTGCGCACTTTTACTGCGCGATGGCGCTGTTGCGAAGCGCCGGGGACCCGGCGCCGATCGTCGCGGTGGGACGCTGGGACGGGCGGATCGCCCCTCAACCCTCGGGTGCCGGCGGCTTCGGTTACGACCCGGTTTTTTTCATCCCGGAAAAAGGTTGTACCGCGGCGGAACTGCCTGCCGAGGTCAAAAATGCGATGAGTCACCGCGGGCGCGCACTGC
>Ga0180435_10001571_pt1 | contig 23637 bp, 17 predicted proteins | sample SS_ome_3_FD_132467 | JGI IMG/M metagenome (GOLD analysis project Ga0180435, IMG submission 132467) | Hypersaline lake sediment archaeal communities from the Salton Sea, California, USA - SS_3_S_1 metaG | ecosystem: Environmental > Aquatic > Non-marine Saline and Alkaline > Hypersaline >... | reverse complement strand
GCTTCAACGTGATGATCTTGAAGCGGTTGCTGAACTGGCGTACAAGGAGCGCTATCCCAGAGGAACCCTCGTCTTCTCCCAGGGCCAGCCTGGAGGCGCGGGCTATCTCCTCATCGACGGTCAGCTCCGCGTACTCCGCGTCAACTCTGACGGCATTCGCCGGGAGATCGACCGCCCTGAGCCCGGCGAGTTCTTTGGCGAAAGCTCGCTTCTGGCGGGCGAGCCGCACAATGCCACCGTCGAGGTGAACGAGGACGCCCAGCTCCTGATCATCGAGAAGAGCGATTTCGACCTGCTCCTGGCAGATCGTCCCTGGATCCTCAAGGATCTCCGGGTGAGCCGCGAGGTGGAAGAGAGACGACGGGCGCCCCACTTCGATTGGCAGGAACCTGAGGAAGTCGTCGTCTTCGTCCTCCGTAAGCACCCTGCAATCCTCGTTCGGCGGCTGATCCTCCCCGGGCTGTTGCTGCTGCTTATCCTCGCGGCGCACTTCTACGTGGGCAGTACAGCGTTGCCTGCCCTGATCCTGGGCGGTGTTCTGTCGGCCGTACCGCTTCTGCTCGTCGCCTACTACCTCGCGGATCAACTCAATGACAAGTACATCCTGACCAACAAGCGGGTGATCCACGACGAGCAGATCTTTCTCATCCGCCGTTCCCGGGTTGGTGCCCGCTTGAACAGCATCCAGAGCATCCAACACGTCCAGGAGGGGGTGCTCGCGAGGACCTTCGACTTCGGAGATCTGCTCATCGAGACAGCCGGAGAGCCGGGCGGGCAGGTGGCGTTCCGACAGATTCCTCATCCTGTCGAGGTCCAGAGCCAGATCCTCAGACAGCGGGATCGACAGGCAGCCCGCGTGCGGGCCGAGGAGCGGGCTGCAATTTACGACGCCTTGCACAGAAGACTTGGCCCTGGGGAGGCAGAGACGCTCGCGGTCGAGCCCGTCGGGGACCCCGGGAATGGCCCCGACGGCGGGGGCCCGGGTTGGCCGTCGGAGCTGTTGGCGCCGCTTAGAGTTGTCCGCTACTTCTTTCCCGCTCTCCGCCACGAGGAGGGCGACACCATCACCTGGAGGAAGCACTGGGTGGCCCTATTGGGGCCGATTGCCCGTCCGACGGCGGCCATTGCTGTCGTAACGCTCCTCGTGGCCTGGTTCTTGAGCCGGGATGGGCACACGGCGTCGCTCCTGTTGAGCTACGGCATCGTGCTGATGTTTCTGGTTCCCTGGTGGCTGTGGGTCTTTGAGGACTGGCAGAATGAGATATACCAGGTGACCTCGTCGCGTATCATCGACATCGAACAGCGCCCCTTCGGGCTTCGTGAGGAGCGCCGGGAGGCGAGCTTGGGCATGATCCAGAACGTGAACCTCACAGTTCCCGGGCTCATAGGTCGTGTGCTTGGCTACGGCACGGTCACCATCGAAACCGCTGGCGCGGGGCCTTTCACCTTCGATTACGTCAAGAACCCGGAGTCGGTTCAGGCAGAGATCTTCCGTCGTGTCGAGAGGTTCGACGAGAACGAGCGCCACAAGCGAGCCCGCCGGCGCCGTGATGAGCTTCTTGACTGGTTCACGGTCTATGACCAGATGCGTCACCCTGATGAAGAGCGAGACGGTGGCCCAATGCCGGCGCCTCCATCCCGGCGGGAGAGCCGCTCTGATGTCTCTTCATCTAGTTAGGAGAGGTTGAGTATGTCCGTTCGTCGGATTGTCTATTCCAACGAACCGATGCTTCACGAGCCTTCGCGCCGCGTCCGCCGCGTGGACGCCCACTTGGAAGAGCTTATCGAGGATATGACCGAGACGATGCACGCGGCCAACGGTATCGGCCTCGCCGCCATCCAGGTCGGTGTCCCGGAGCGCGTGATCATCGTCGAAGTCCCGGTTGTCCAGGGGGATGAAGCAGAACCATCTGAGGAATCCATGGAGACCGAGCTCTACGTCTTGATCAATCCCCAGATCGTCGATGCGTCGGAGGAGTCCATTGAGGGCATTGAGGGCTGTCTCTCTATACCGGGATGGGCCGGGGAGGTGGATCGCCACGCGGAGGTCACCATCGAGGCCACGGACCGAGAGGGCCGCCTGGTGCGCATTGAGGCCGAAGGTCTTCTGGCCCGTGTCTTCCAGCACGAGGTTGATCACTGCGACGGCGTGCTCTTCATCGATCATATCGAGGATCCTGAGAAGATCTGGTCGGTGGAGGAGGGGCAAGAGGAGGCTGTCGAGGCATCCCAAGAGCGCCCCTCGCCCTGAAGAGCTGACTGCTTCGTAGCCTGACAATCCATCAACCCGGGCTGCCCCCGTCGCCCCGGGCTTCGTTCTGTCGTGTTGGCACTTGATGTCAACCGCTGTCAGCATGGGTTCCTTGCGGGGGAGAGTTGTGACTGCAGAAGAAGGGGCTTCCGCCCCACTGAGGGTCGAGGGCATCACATTCCGGTACCGGGCCCGTCCGGAACCGGCGCTCCGTGATGTCTCGTTAACGCTGCACCAGGGCGAGCTGCTCCTGCTTGCCGGCACCAGCGGCTGCGGCAAGACCACGCTCATCCGCTGCATCAATGGACTCATTCCTCGGAGTTACAAAGGGGACCTGAGCGGGCGCATCCTCGTCCATGGTGGGGAGACCTCGGAGATGCCTCTTTCGCGGCTCTCCCAGCACGTCGGGACCGTGCTTCAGGATCCGGAGCGCCAGATCCTCGGGGCGCACGTCTTCACCGAGGTGGCCTTTGGCCTGGAGAACCTGGCCCTTCCGCGGGATGAGATTCGCCGGCGGGTTGACCAGACGCTGGACTATCTCGGCATCTCCCACCTGCGTGATCGGGAGACCTTCTACCTATCCGGTGGCGAGAAGCAGAAGGTGAGTCTGGCTGGGGTGCTGGCGATGCGGCCGGACGTGCTGCTTCTCGACGAGCCGCTGGCCAGCCTCGATCCTGCCAGCGCCCAGGAGGCGCTCCGCCTTTTCCGACGTCTTGCTGACGAGGGGATGAGCATCCTCATGGTCGAGCACCGGGTTGAGGACGTGCTCGAGGCTCGGCCGGATCGGGTACTCTTCATGGCTGAGGGGCAGATCTCCTACGCCGGCTCCCCTGCTGGCCTCGCGGACGTCGTCGGCTACCGGCAGGTCAAGTTACCTGTCACCGCGGTGATGCAGAGGGCTTCCGAGGTCTCACCGCCCGCCTTCGTGCCGGCGGTGAAGGCGAACGGCCGGCAGCCTCTGGTTACTTTCAATGGCGTCTCCTTTTCCTACGGCCATGGGCCGCGCGTCATCCACGACATCGATCTGACCATACGCCAGGGCGACATCGCGGCCCTGCTCGGCGCCAACGGTGCGGGCAAGACGACCCTCATCAAGCATGCCATCGGGCTGCTGAAGCCGAAGCAGGGCACTGTATTCGTTGATGGGTATGATACCCGGCAATTGAGCGTGGCCGAGATTGCCCATACCCTGGGCTATGTCTTCCAAAGCCCGAGCCACATGCTTCACGCCCCCACCGTCCGAGAGGAGCTTGCCTTCGGTCCAGAGAATCTGGGGTACGACGACGAGATGGTGGAGCAGGGCGTCGGTGAGGCCGTTCGTGCCCTCAACCTGACAAGTTTGGAGGAGTATGCGCCTCTCTCCCTCTCCTTCGGTCAACAGAAGCGGGTCTCCATCGCCGCGGTCTTGGCGATGCGCTCTCGCATTCTCGTCATGGATGAGCCCACGGCCGGACAGGATTACTGGAACTACATGGCGTTCATGGATGCTATCCTTCAGACGCCTGGATTCTCCGCCATTCTGTTCATCACCCATGACCTGGATTTGGCCATCTCTTACGCCAATCGGGTCATCCTTATGGACGAAGGCGCGATCGCCGGAGATGGCCCTCCGGCCGAGGTGCTCTCAGATTCTGACCTACTGAAGGCATGCCGCCTTGTTCCGACCTCGCTGCTAAGGGCCAACCTTGAGCACCTTCCGCGTACGGGCAGGTTTCTACCCGCTGAGGAGCTGGCGCGCGTTGTGCGGGGCACGGGCGGGGGATCGTCTGATCAAGCGAGGTTGTAGGTTGCTCTCAGCGGAGTTAGCCGCAGATGCGGGTATCGCGCGTAGCCGTCGGGCCTGGGGAGGGACGACAGCTGGGCGACGATTGATGTATTGCCATTAGGTTCAGTCTCACGGTGGGACGGAACCGGGTCAAACGTGATCGCCAGACCCTCATAATCAATAGGAGGCAGATATGACTGGACAGCCTGGCACCAACCGAACCCTCATCTGGTTCATCGTACTCGTTGTCTTCGTGCTCCTGCTGGCTCTCGCCAGCATTCTCACCGGCGGTCAGAGAATCAGCGGCGTGGCCCCTATCGGTGTCACCGCTGTCGGTCTCATCCTCGTCTTTGGCGTCTACCTCCTGACGGCGGAGAACGACGCCTGGGCCGTCGGAACGCGGGAGGTCGTCTATATGGCCATTGGAGCCGCCCTCTACGGCGTCTTCAACTGGATCTTCAATACCATTCCCATGCCGTCCGTCAGTCAGGTGGCGCTGCGGCCCTCCGTCTGTATCCCGATCTTCTTTGGCTACGTCTTCGGTCCCGTGGTCGGGTTCTTCACCGGGGCCGTGGGCAACATCCTCGGCGATTTCCTCACCGGGTGGGGCGTTTTCCCGGCGTGGGATATCGGCAACGGCCTGATGGGCATGGTGCCTGGTCTGGTGTTGCTCTTCATCAATAAGCGGCGCAGCCTCAACTTCCTCACCATTCTCGTCGCCGTTCTAATCCTGCTCACAGCGGGGTTGATCTTCATCAACCCCGAGGTGGTCGGACCTTGGACCGGCGAGATCGAGAGCTTCCAGCTCTGGGCCTGGATCTTCATGGTGGGCGGGGCGGTGGTCATCGCGAGCCGCTTCGTCCTGGAGAGATTCAGTGTCGACATGGCGGCGGTCAATCTGTGGGGTACGCTGGGCATCATCGTCGGCATCGGCTTTGCGTCTATTGCGGATATCTGGATCAACGGCTACAGCTTTGCCACGGCCATCATCGGGGAATTCGCCCCCGCCGCCGGCCCTAACATTGTCAATTCTATGATTCTCACCCCCATCCTTCTGGCCGCGTATGAGGCCGTACAGGCCAGGACGGGGCGCTGAGACGACCCATGCGTCTGGACGTGCAGACGGAAGTATGCAGCTGATGGGCGATGTGACTGGAGAGGACTCGATGATTTTTGGGAGAGCGGAGGCGTGAGATGTTGATCGCTTGGCGCTACCGCGACCGAGACACGATCATCCAGCGCCTGGATCCCCGGGCGAGGATCATCTTCATGCTGGCGATGCTCTTCTCCGTCGTTCAGTTCTGGGACCTTCGCATCATGTTGGTCTTTCTCGGCATCGCCTTTCTCCAGTACGGGCTGGCGAAGCTTACCTGGCAGGAGACGCGTCGCGTCTGGATTCTGGTGAGTATGCTGATCCTGATCATGACCACCCTAACCTTCATCACCGGCAGAGGGGGCGTGCAGTATGCGTACCATGAGGAGCACGTCATCACCCAGCTGGGCCCTCTCTCCCTCCCCGTCGTCGGGTGGACGCTTGCCCTCACCATCACTGCGGAGAAGACGATCTTCGCCGTCAGCCAGCTCGTCCGTATGTACGCCATCACCACGATGGCGATCACCATTCCGTATACAGTTGACCCCAGCCTCTACGGTGTCACCTTCAGGGGGCTGGGCTTGCCAGACAAGTTCGCCTACGCCATGGACCTGGCTTTTCGTTTTGTCCCCACCCTGGGACGGGATTTCAGCATCACGCTGGATGCTCAGCGAGCTCGAGGGTACGAGGTGGAGAAGCTCTCCGGCGGGCTGATCGCCCAGATCCGCAAGTTGGCCCCCTTGCTCGTGCCGGTGACCATCAACGCCATTGTGGGCGCGGAGGACATCATTGACGCCATGGACCTTCGGGCGTTTGGCGTCGGTCCGCGCACATGGGTCCATCGACTGACGTATCAAGCTCGCGATAAGGTGCTTATCGCGATCGGCGCCTTCATCTTCGCGGGCTCCACCGTTCTGTCGTTTCTGGGTGTGGGTAATCTGTGGGTCCCCAGGGCCTTCCTCCGTCTGGCTGGAGGATAGAGACTGACCAGCATTGTGTTGTACATGCAGTAGATCTACGGCAACCAGGATCTCCGAGCAGGCCCGCCAGGCGGGTTCACCGACCTTGGATGCTCGAGAGGTTCTGGGATCGCTAATACTTAGAGGAATGGGAGGAAAACCATGCGATTGGGAAAGAGTCTTATAGGTAACCATGTCTTCGGTCATCTGGACGGCCGAAAGCTCGGGGAGGTCAAGGATCTCTATCTCGACGATGCGCTGATGGAGGTGGTCGGCATCTACCTCGGCCGCGAGGGCCTTCTACGGCCGACGCCTCGATTCGTGGAGAGACGGGACATTGCGCTCTTCGGGATCGATGCGCTGCTCGCTGAGAGCCCATTCACGGTCTACGAAAAGGACGAGGCACCTGAGCCGCCGGGATGGCTGCGTCTCGACCAACTCCAAGGTCGCGAGGTCCGTACGCCTGGAGGCACCAAGATTGGGAAACTGGGTGACGTGGTATTGGACGAGGAGGGACATATCACCGGGTTCAGCCTGGTCAATCTCTCCGTCAGAGGGCCGGTCGCCGAGGCAGACGCCGTCTCACGCAGCGCTCTGGTGGATGTCGAGGACGAGCAAGGTGCGATGACGATAGATCTCGCCGAAGCCGAAAAGGCGCTCCTGGACGTCGACCCGAGCCAGCTTTTCGCCGGCCCGGTGGAGCCCCAGGTGACCACAGAGGTCGAGGAGGTTCCGCCACCGGAGATGCTCGATCAGCCCGGGGAACCCGAGCCTCCGACGGAACCCGAGAGCGGCGTGGAGGGCGAGGTCCCTGGTCGTCCCGACGCGGCAGAGCAGGGTGAGTATGGCCCTGGCGAGTGATGTCCTTGAGACCGTGGGTCCGGATGGGCTCTCACTGGTGAGTAGCGTTGCGTGCGAGACCTCGGGAGGTTCCGATGGCTGAGGAGAGGATCGATCTGAACGAGGCGAGTGCCGAGGCCTTGGACCGGCTGCCCGGCATCGGCCCGGTACTGGCGCAGAGGATCGTTGATCATCGCGAGAAAGTTGGTCCCTACGAGAAGGCGGAGGACCTGACGTCTGTGGCGGGCATCGGTGTGAACTCGGTCCGCAGGCTGGCCGACCATCTGGTCGTGTCCGCGTCGGCGGAGCCCTCGGCAGTGGGGGAAGTGGGCACGCCCGAGCCGGCGGCCTCCGCCATTGGACCGGACACCGAGCCTGAGACAGACCCCTCGGCCAGCGCCCCGGACCTTCAGGACGACGAGCGGCTTGCACAGGATGAGGAACCGCATGAGGTCAAGGCGGTCCCGCCGGGCGAGTCCCTGTCAAAGGGCGGGTTCGAGCTGAGCGTGGAGGAGGGAGCTGAGGACGTCGAGGAGAGGGAATCAGAAGAAGGAGCCGACCCGGTGCCGGAGGATCAGGAGGACCGGGGGGTTCCCATGGGAACCGCGTTCTCGGAAGGCGGACTGCCGGAGGAGAAGGCGGGAGGAGAGGGGGGCCCACGAGCCGCACCGGAGGTAGAGAGGTGGGTGGAACCCGAAGGTCCGGAGCGCGAGGAAGAGCAGGAGCAAGGGGACCTGCCCACACCTACGATGGGATCGCCCGCCGAGATGAAACCTGCGCCGCCGTGGTGGCGCCAGATCTCCTGGGTCTGGACTGCGCTCCTCGGGGGTCTCCTGGGCATGGCCTTTGCCCTCATCGTCTTCGCGGGCGTCAACGGCTCCCTCGATGTGGGTCACAGCAGGGCCGTGCTGGAGATCGAGAGCGACGTGCGGGGGCTGACACGAGAGCTGCAGACCGTGCAATCCGACGTGGATAGCCTGGGTGCTCGCCTCGATGCTCTGGAGGGGCTCACCGAGCGGATGAACAACGTGGAGTCGGTGGTCGACGACCTGACAGAGCAGACGAAGGGCCTGGCCGACCGCGCCGACGCGGTGGAGGAGGACGTTGACGGCCTCTCGGAGCAACTCCGGACTGTCTCGGAGGATGTGGCTGAGCTGCAGGATGAAGCCGAGCAGTCGCGCAGCTTCTTTACCGGTCTGCAGACGCTGCTGCAAGATGTCTTCGGCCAAGTAGAGGGGGCACCGGGCGCGGCCCCGACGCCGACCCCAGAGGGAAAGTGAGGGCCCAAGCGATGACTGATCACGAGCGTTCTTCGAACAGTTCCTTCCTGGGGGCCGTCGGGAGGGTTCTTCGATTCCTGATTCGACTCGTCTTCGTTCTGATCGTGGGAGCCCTCATTGGATTGGGGCTCTTCTACGGTGTACCGTATGCCTATCGACGCTTGATGTGGCCGGTCCAGGAGAACAGTGCCCGCGTCGCTATCCTGGAGGAGCAGGTCGCCAAGAACTCGGACAGCATCTTCAACAACCGGCTGGCTCTGGAGGACCGGATTTCGGACCTCGAGGAGGAGGTCGCTGAACTCCGGGACGAGGGCGTCGCACGCGCCCAGAATCAGGAGGCGCTGGAGCGGGAGATCGAACAACTGGCAGGGCGCGTTTCGGACTTGGAAGACGACCTGAGGGCCCAGCAGAAGGAGCTGGAGGAGGCGGATCTAGCGTTCTCGGAGACAGCCTCCCATCTGACGGAAGAGATCGACATGATCGGGGAGCAACTCGCGGACGCCCGTCAGGAAATCAGCCAGGAGATAGAGGCTTCTCAGGAGGGTGTTGAAGCTTTGGGAGGGAAACTGGATGAGGCCGCGGTCCGCCTGCTCTTCCTGCAGACCGCCCAGGACCTGCTCAAGGTCCGTCTCCTCCTGGTCGAGGACAACCCGGGTACCGCGCGGGAGACCCTCGCCCTTGCTGTGGAGCACTTGGAGCAGGCCGGCGGCCTGGTTCCCGAACAAGAGGAGCGGGTTGAGGACCTGCGGGACCGTATGCTCGCGGTGGACGATCTCATCGCGAATCGGTCCTTCCGCGCCAGGCCCAGCCTTGAAGCCCTTTGGGCCGATCTGATGGGCTTCGTCACACCCTTGTCCGCAGGGACCACGGTCACCGGCACGCAGGGAACGTCTCCGGTACCTACACCTACGCCCTAGAGAAGGAGGACGGGCGTCGGCCGGGCTCGTAGGGTCGTGCCGTGCCTGACAGGACCGCGTAGCATCAGTTCCGTCAGGTACGGCGGCGCCCCAGGGCTTCGCTCGACACTGGTCTTGACAACGGGCTCCCGTCACTTCCACGTCGTCCACTCGGTGGCGGCCGCGAACGTCACCACCGTACCCCTGACCTACGATCGATCATCATTGACGTGTGTTATGATATGGGGCCAGTCTGTGGCACGTACGTCCCATGATGGCGCGCACTGCAGAGGAGAACGCTTTGAGTGAGATTCGATACAGCAGAGGCTTGAGCCCGTGGCAAGTTGTGGCTCGTGGGTTGGCGGTGATCGTCACTGTCGCTGCTTTCGTACTGACCGGTGAAGCCGTCGCCTGGGGAGGCCCCCTGACGCCGTTGGCCTTGCTAGGGACCTTGGTCCTGCTGCTCGTAAACCTGCTCGGCTATCTGGAGCTGGTCGCGAGGGGCCGTCGGCGGGGCAGCGCTTACAGCCAGGTTTACGAGGCCGAGGGCAAGTCTCTCGCCTTCTTAACCGGCTGGACCTTGATTCTCTCTGGCATGGGGCTCTGCGCCATGCTGGCCCGGGGATTCGGCGTGCAGGTGGCCGTTTTGCTCCGCACTCAGCTGAATTTGGATCTTCCAGTCTGGCCCCTGGCCTCCGGCTTGATCCTACTGCTAGCCGCGAACAACACTGTCGGTACCCGAGAGGGGCGGCGTGGGCCGGTGACCGCGTCTCTGCTGATGATCGCCCTCCTCATGGGAGTCAGCTTCCTGGCGCTGCCAAAGATCGACCTGACCAACTACCGAGGGGGGCCCAGGGCTTGGGACCGGGCTATCTCGACGGTCTTGTCAGCCTATGTGGGCCTCGAGATCACGGCTACTCTGCAGAATGAGATGCGGGATGGGTCCGGGCGGACGCTCCGTACTTTGCTCCTTACTCCTGTCCTCTCCACTGCAATCGTAGCGGTGGTCGTTGGCGTGGGGATTGGCGTCGTGGGCCTGGGGGCATTGAGCGGATCCTGGTCGCCAATTGGCCTTCTGGGTTCGAGTGTGGCGGGCGGGGCGGGACGACCACTTATGCTCGCCGTTGGGGCGCTCTCTATCGCCCTGGCGCTCAATAGTGCGTTCGTTTTGGTCGTGCGGCAGATCTATGCAATGGCCAAGGACGGCTACTGGCCGTCGAGGCTACTCGACACCCCTCGGCGATTCGGGACGCCTGTGTGGATCATCTTGCTCGTAGCCGCGGCTCTCGTGGGCTCCACAATGGTCCCAACCGCCCTCCTCACACAACTGACTGGCTTGCTCTATCTGGTCGTTCTCGCGGGCGTCAATGTGGCTCTTGTGCTCCAGTCGCCGTCCGAGCAGTCGGGCTTCAAACTCCCTTTCCATCCGTGGATCCCCGGGCTGGCTCTGGTCATAGATGCTCTTGTCCTCACCCTCTGGAGGTCGAGTTCCCTGGTCTGGGGGGCTGTCTGTATGGGCGTCGGTCTTATCGTCTACCTGGTCTATGCCCGAGCTCATCACGTTCAGGCTCAGGAGGGCGTCACAGTCTTCAAGTCGCCCGCCAAGAAGGAGGGGGGACCGGCCTACGAGGTCCTCGTTCCCATCGCCAACCCGGCCACCGCTGGTACGCTTCTCCGGCTAGCCGGTGTCCTGGCCAGGCACAAGGGTGGGGAGGTGCTGGCTCTTCAGGTAGTCACGGTGCCCGAACAGGTCCCCTTGGAGGAGGGCCGGCACAGAGCTGCGGTGGGCCGAGTTCTCCTGGAGCGAGCCATGGCTCAGGCCAAAGAGGAGGGCTTCGCCGTCAAGACGATGACGCGCGTGGCGCACGGCGTAGCCGAGGGCATCCTGGATACCGCCCGTGAGGAGGAGGTCGACATGATCCTTCTCGGGTGGCACGGCAGCACCCGCTCCTCCGGCGCATCGATGGGGCCGATCATCGATGCCGTCACCCGTGACGTCTCTTGCGACGTCGCTGTTGTCAAAGGCGAGCAATGGAAGGGGGCGGGGCGAATCCTGGTTCCAACCTCTGGTGGCCCCCATGCGTCCATGGCGGCTCGTCTGGCGATGGTGGTTTCCGAGGTCTACGATTCCGACGTGACGGCCCTCTATGTACAGCACGGTCGTGCTACCCAGCGTCAGATGGATGAGAACAAGCAGCGCATCGCTGGGACACTGAGCGGTTTCGCGTTCCATAGGCCGCCAGAGCAGAAAGTCGTCGTCGCGGATAGCGTGGTCGAGGGTGTCCTCCGCGAAGCCGAGGACTACGACCTTATCCTCCTTGGCGCCTCGGAGCAAGGTCTCTTCGATCAGTTCGTGTTCGGGAGCATCCCCCAGCAAATCGCCGCCCGTGTGCCCAAGACGGCTGTGATCGTGCGGCGCCACAAGAGCCCGACCGACTTATGGGCTCGAAAGGCCAGCCTCGGCCTCTTCCAACTCCTCCCGCAGCTGAAGGTGCAGGAGCAGCTCAAGCTGCGAGAGACGATGCGCAACAGTGCCAGGCCCGGGGCCAATTTCTTCGTCCTGATTGTTCTGTCATCCATTATTGCCACCTTGGGACTCCTTCTGGACAGCGCAGCGGTCGTCATCGGCGCGATGCTGGTCGCGCCCCTTATGTCTCCCATCCTTGGATTCTCCCTCGGCATGGTTCTAGCCGACGTTCGACTAGTTCGTCTGTCCATTGAATCGATGTTCAAGGGGGTTGCCCTGGCCTTGGTGTTGGCGGTCGTGATTGGCATAGCGTCGCCCTTCAAGTCGTTGACCGCCGAAATCTTGATGCGCACCCAACCCACGCTGATTGACTTGGCCGTGGCCCTCGCATCGGGGATGGCCGGCGCGTACGCCATATCCCGGGAGGAGGTGAGTGCGGCCCTGCCGGGCGTGGCTATTTCGGCTGCCTTGATGCCGCCCCTCAGCGTGGCGGGGTTGGGGCTGGCCCTTGGGCAGCCTCAGGTTGCGGGCGGTGCCTTCCTGCTCTTCTTGGCCAATATCGCCGCTATCAGCCTGGCGGGCGTAATAGTCTTTGTTCTGCTGGGCGTGCGTTCACAGTCTTGGCAGCCGGAGACGAACCGTCGTATGCGGCGGGGGCTTGTCGGTTTCGTCCTCTTCGTCCTGGTCATTGCAGTGCCACTGGGGATTATCATGGCCGGAATCGTGCGCCAAGATGACACGCGGCAGCAGATTCGACAGGTGCTGACGGAGAGCATGGCCGCCCACGACACGCAGCTGGTCCAGTTTGAGCATCAGGCGCAGCAGGGGAGGCTTCTGGTCGTGGTCACCGTTCGCTCTGTCGAGCCTATGCCCCAAGCTGCCGCCGACGAGGTCGCGTTGGCGCTCCGCCAGCGCCTGGACCGTCCTGTCACGTTGGAGCTTGTGACCCTACCCATCATACGTTCCGAGCGTTGAGCGCCTACTCTGGCCCCGAATGGCCCATCGGCCCTCGCCCGGCGGTTGATAGCCCCGAGTGGGTCGGATCCTGCGCCGGTCGCGCTAGCCAGGAAGCCTATCCAAGCCGCTGCCTACGCAGGAGTGTGAAGGTCACCCAGGCGCACTGCTGAGCACGTCGGGTTTGCGGATCCTATCCGCTGCCCTTCCCGCATCACGAACCCGTTCCTCCGACCCAGTGGGTGTCCTGGCTATGCCACAGCCCGGTGCGCAGATCCGATCGGCGTCTTCCCTCCTCTGACAGATTCCGCGGAACCTTTGGCCTATGTAGTCCGTCGTACCTATGACGGCCTGGATTGGATGCTAGGTCGGTACTACGGAATCTAAGGAGGTTCCACGTGAGGAAGATACTGTTCGGTTTGTTGATGACGGCGATGGTGACCGTGACGGCCTGCAGACCCTCGCAGGGGCGCAGCAGCGATGTAGCGGGATCGGGGGGTATCCTGGCATCCCAAACAGACCGCGAATCACCGGACGCACCGGAGGCGGACGTCGAGGCTTTGGTCGACGGCAACTCGGCCTTTGGATTTGATCTCTACCACGTCCTGGCCGAGCGGCAGGGGGACGGCAATCTTTTCTACTCGCCGTACAGCTTGTCCCTTGCCCTGGCAATGGCCTACGCTGGTGCTCGCGGCGTGACCGAGGCCGAGATGGCTGAGGCGCTCCACTTCACCCTCTCTCAACAGGCGCTCCATCCCACTTTCAATGATCTGGACCAGATGCTGGAAGCCCGGGGAGAGGACGCCGCGGGCCAGGATGATGGAGGATTCCGGCTCAACATCGCCAACGCCATCTGGGGACAGCGCGACTACGCGTTCCTGAACACGTACCTGGACCTTCTGGCGGCCAACTACGGTGCCGGCCTGCGCGTGCTCGACTTCGCGTCCGCGCCGGAGCCATCCCGCGTCATCATCAACGACTGGGTTAGCGAGGAGACGGAGGGCAAGATCGAGGACCTCATCCCACAGGGTGCCATCGATCCCATGACCCGCCTGGTCCTAACCAACGCCATCTATTTCAACGCTGCCTGGGCGAATCCCTTCCAAGAGGACGCCACTCAAGGCGGCTCTTTCACCCGGCTCGACGGGAGTCAGATTGACGTGCCCGTGATGCACCAGACTGAGTCGTTTGGCTATGCTGCCGGCGACGGCTATCAGGTCGTGGAGCTGCCCTACGACGGCGGCGAGATGTCCATGGTCATCTTCTTGCCCGACCGAGAGCAATTCTCCGACTTCGAGGCCGGGTTGGACGCTGAAAGGGTCGGACAGATTCTTGGGAACGTCGCCTACCGCGACGTCAAGCTCACTATGCCTCACTTCGAGTTCGAATCTGAGTTCGGACTTGGTGAGGCCTTGGGAGAGCTGGGTATGGAGACGGCCTTCTTCGGCGATGCCGATTTCTCCGGGATGACGGGGAACAGAGACCTCTTCATCTCAGAGGTGGTTCATAAGGCCTTCGTCTCGGTCGACGAAGCTGGTACTGAGGCGGCAGCCGCCACGGCGGTGGTGATGAAGATGTCGGCCATGGGGCCGCAGCCGACCGAGGTGGTCTTGGATCATCCCTTCGTCTTCCTCATCCGTGACATCGATACCGACGCTATCCTCTTTTTGGGTCGTGTTGTAGACCCCGCCGCGTAGCGACCATGACGATCTCCCTGGGCAGCTGAAAGGCTGCCCAGGCTTCTTGACTGGACGGGGCGTCACGGGAATGGGCCTCTCTCGTCTGCTGTGTCAGCTAAGGGCGGAACAGGACCTCCTACCCTGGTCAGGTGACCAGGATTCGGCCTGGCTGCCGGCCTAGGGCGAGAACCCACCTGATGGCCGATGCCGGTCAGATGGCGGTCGTTTATACTGAACTCGAATCCGATAGCTAGATGGCGAGCATCACGGCAGATTATGTCGCCACACCAACCACGATGAGGAAACATCGATGTTCGAGCTGAACGTCAACTGCTTCAATCAGTCGTCCATCATCGCGTATCTCCGAGGCGCTGCGATCACCGTGGCTGTGGTGTGCGTGGCAGCGCTGACTGCGCTCTGGCTGGTTGAGCGCCCGGCACAGGCGGTCCTGGCCGAGGCAGCGGCTACGGAGATGCCGTCCGACGGAAGCACGCCGACCCCACCGGTTCCTTCCCCGACGCCCCCGGCAAGCTCGACGCCACCACCCACCGCGAGCCCGAGCGCAACACCTTGCGACACGCCCTCTGTTGACACGCCGGTCCCGGACCGCGACGTTCCTCCCCACGTCGTTCAGCCCGGGGAGACGTTGACCATCATCGCTGCACAGTACGACACGTCCGCACAGGAGCTGGCGGCGCTGAACGGAATGGTCGATCCCGATCTCCTCTACGTGGGAGAACGCATCGAGCTTCCGGCGACGGCCCGCGTCGAGGAGACGACCACACCGCAACCTAACCCAACCACCCATCCGGCTGATACCACACCGCACCCGGATTTCGGCACGCCCGATGAGATGCTTAAGGGGCGCTGGATCGATGTCGATCTTTCCGAGCAACACCTGACCGCGTACGAAGCCAGCAGCCTTGTCCGCACCATGCTGGTCTCCACCGGTCTACCGCAGACGCCGACACCGGTGGGGCAGTTCCGGATCTGGATCAAACTCCGCTACGACGACATGGCTGGCGAGGACTACTACATCGAGGATGTCCCTTTCGTGATGTATTTCCACGAGGGGTACGGCCTTCACGGCGTCACGTGGCACGGGAATTTCGGGCACCCGATGAGCCACGGCTGCGTCAATCTGCCGACGGCCGAGGCCGAATGGCTGTACGGCTGGGCTGAGGTTGGCACCTTGGTCATCGTCCACGAGTGAGGATCGCGTGCCGAGGTGTGTTCAGGGATGGAACGCAGATGCTTGTGGGATCGTCTAACTAGCGGACCCGTGTCCGCACTAGTTTCGAATTCTGTTGCAGATACCAGGAGGACAGATCGTGAGATCTAAGTATGTTCGATCAAGTGTGATAGTCACACTGAGTGCAGCACTGATCAGCGGCTGCGGCCCCGTCGCGGCTGAAGACCAGGCTAGACCCACCAATCCGCTCACAGCGCAGGAGACTCATACGCCGACGACTCAAGAGCCCAAGATGACACCTACACCCCCGCCCCAGATGGACAGCGGCGGGACAGTCGAGGGATGGACGGGAACCATTGTCGATCTACCGGCGGGGAACCAGTTTGGTCAGGAGTTCGTGCGGCAAGATGGCGAGGAGTTCCACCTGGGAACGCCGACGGATGAGATTCGCCAACAGGTCGTCGAGGCGCGCTCGACGGGTGCGGAGGTCCGGGTCTGGGGGACGCTCCACACCAGTCCCTCCGAGGGTGAGGCGCAGGCGATCGTGCTGGATCGCGTCGAGTTCCTCTCCCAGTCGAACGACCAGGGTGAGCCCGTGGAGGGATGGCTGGGCACCATCTACAAACTGCCTCCAGGCAACCAGTTTGGGCAGACCTTCGTACGCGACGACGGCGAGCAGTATGATGTAGGAACGTCCGATGAGGCCTTGCGCGCTGCAATCGCCGACGCGGCGTGGAACGGTGCACACGTCAGCGTCGACGGTCGGCTCTATATCGGTGTACCCGCTGGGGAAGCCCGACATATCGAGGTGGAGGAACTGACCGTGGTGTCACTGCCGGCTCCCGAGCCCAGAGATCTCACACCCTTCGCGGAAGTGAGTGCCTCGTCGTCTCTGCCCGGCGATCAGTACGGGACCTACAGCCCCTACCAGGCGGTTGACCGTGCCGAAGAGACCTCCTGGGTCGAGGGCAGCTCAGGACCCGGGTTGGGCCAGTGGATCGAGCTTCTGTTCCCCGATGCCTTTGAGCTCCACGCGTTGGCCCTGGACGTCGGCTTCGACGCGGGCGATGATCTCTTCGACAAGAACAACCGCATCAAGTGCGCCACGGTGCTCTTCTCCAACGGCGAACAGACGAGCATCGAATTCGATGACGTCCGCGGGCTCCAGCAGTTCGCCATGGTCCGTGCTCCCGGGCCCAACGTCAAGACTACCTCCGTCCGAGTCATCATCGACGAAGTCTACCCAGGCAGCAGGTATGATGATACTTGCCTGGCAGAGATCCAGGTCTGGGGCGTCGTGCACTAGTTCGTCGATTGCGAGCCTCAACTCCGATCCTAAGGGTTTTCGCCAGGCTCTCGATGTGGTGAGACACTCGTCTTGGATTGGATTCTCCGGAGCAGGCGGGGCCTCGAAGAACCCTTAGGATCTCGCTCTTCAACGCCCAAGCTCTCACCGCCCTATTCGTCCTCTGCGCCTCTGCGGTGGTCCCAGACGGCCGGCATGATCTTCCGTTTCTGTGAGATTCCGTTATACTATGATAGAGGTTGTAACGACAAGAAGCCAGGGAGGGACCAGGTGGAAGTTAAGATACAACATCGTCCGTCGTACGCGCTCGCTGTGGCGGAGCTTGAGCCCAATGAACCGATCCAGGTCGAGGCAGGATCGATGGTCGGTGTGTCGGCTGACATGACGATCGAGACCAAGGCTCAGGGTGGTATCCTCAAGAGCCTCGCTCGCTCCATGCTCGGCGGTGAGTCGTTTTTCGTCAACACCTACCAGGCGTCCGACCAGGGCGGCCGTATTCTGCTCGCCCCGGCCCTGCCCGGGGATATGGTCGTTCAGCCCATGCAGGACGAGATCCTTTTTGTGCAGTCGGGGTCCTACGTCGCCTCCAGCCACGGGATCGACCTGAGCGCCAGTTGGGGAGGCGCCAAGACTTTCTTCGCCCGCGAGGGCCTCATCCTGCTAAAGATAAGGGGCACCGGAACCCTCGTTCTCTCCACCTACGGGGCCATCGACGAGATGGAGCTGGACGACGGCGAGACCTTTACCGTCGACACGGGGCACCTGGTGGCCTTCAGTGACAAGTTGGGGATTAACGTTCGACGCGTCGGCGGCCTGAAATCGACCCTTTTCAGCGGGGAGGGCCTGGTCGTCGATCTGACGGGGCCTGGGCATCTCTGGTTGCAGACGCGTTCTGAGGATGCTTTCCTCACCTGGCTGATCCCCAAGATCCCGAAGCGGGACTCGGGAGACTAGGTTCTCACCCGCCTCTGATCTCCAGGGCGGCGGGGTCTACCTAAGGCGGGAGTATCGCGTGATGCGTCAACATCGTATACGAAGGAGGGCGTGGTGAGAAGAAGCGGTCTGCTTTGGGGCATCGTCTTGCTCCTCGTCGGCACGCTGCTGTTGTTGAGCAATCTGGGCATCGTAACCGTCAATCTGTGGAGTGCCTTCCTGGCCGTCGCCCTCATCGTCTTTGGAGTGGGGCTCCTCTGGAACGTCGTGGGTGGGTTGGATAGCTCAGAGGGCGAGCTCGTGACGATTCCCCTGGGTGATATCCTGGGAGCTCGCATTAGGGTGCAGCACGGTGCCGGACGCCTTCGAGTCGACGGCAGTGCGAGTGCCGGGATGCTGGTGGAGGGCACGTTCGGGAGCGGCCTCGACGTCCGGAAGCGGCGCCTCGGGGATGAGGTGGAGCTAGAGCTCTCCCCGGGCGGCTTCCCTGCGGTGTTCGCGCCGTGGAACTGGTCCACTGGGGGGATCGGGTGGGCCTTCGGGCTTAGTCCCGAGATCCCCATGACGCTCGGGGTCGAGACGGGGGCCAGCGAAGCGCAGCTCGATCTCCGTGATCTGCGCATCACGGACCTGCGTCTGGAAACCGGGGCAAGCTCCGTGGAGGTTACTCTACCCGCGCGGGCTGGGCACTTGCGGGCCCACGTTGAGGCTGGGGCTGCCGCCATCATGGTCAGGGTTCCCGAGGGCGTCGCTGCCAACATCCGATTCCAGGGGGCCCTCGCGTCCGTTGACGTCGATCAACAGCGATTCCCGCGCAGTGGCGACGCATATCGCTCGCCCGAGTATGAGGAGACGGAGCACCGGGTGGATCTTGAGGTGGAAGCCGGGCTGGGTTCCCTCACTGTGCGCTGATAAACGACTGAAAGATCCAAGGAGTGAGATGATTATGAAGAGACTAGAGTCCCGTGTTCTGTGGGGGGTTTTGCTTATCGCCGGCGGTGTTCTCTTCCTATTGGACAGTCTGGGCGTCATCGCGGTCGGCGCCGTCGTTTGGCCGTTTCTGCTCGGCACCGCGAGTGTAGCCTTTCTCGTTGTCTTTCTGACCGCACCACAGACGAATTGGTGGGCGGCCATCCCCGGCTTCGTGCTTCTCGGGCTGATGGGTACCGCGCTGTTTGATCAACTCGCGCCGGCCGCAGCCGAGGTCTGGGGCGGCTCTCTCTTCCTCGGCGCTATCTCGGTTGCCTTCTGGTCCGTCTACCTGGTTGACACCGAGAACTGGTGGGCCGTCATTCCCGCTGGTGTCCTCATGACCCTGGCGCTGATCGCCGGCCTTCCCGAGGGCATTCAGGGCATCGAGACCGGCGGCATGCTCTTCTTGGGAATCGGCCTGACCTTCGCTCTGTTGGCGCTCTTGCCCACGCCTGAGGGACGGATGGCGTGGCCCATCATTCCGGCCCTTGTGCTGCTGGTCGTGGGTGCGCTGGTCACAGCCGCGGCCGCCGAACTGATCAATTACGTCTGGCCGGCGATGCTCATCATCGGCGGTCTCTACCTGCTCTATCGGGCAGTCAGCTCGCGCTGATACGTGGGCGAGGAGGGTGATATGAGCGAAAAAAACAGAAGCCGCCGCGGGGGAATCGTCGGTCCGCTGATTCTCATCGCGCTCGGTGCCGTTCTGCTGCTGAACAACCTCGGGATGCTGGACTGGAGCGTCTGGGACATCCTGCTTCGTCTCTGGCCCGTGATTCTCATCGCCACAGGGCTCGACCTCATACTGGGACGCCGCTCCGTGTGGGGCGCGCTGCTGGCCGTTCTCTTGACGGCCGCGATCGTGGCGTTGGCCCTCTGGCTATCTCAGTCTGGGATGACGGCCGGCGGGGCGGGGCGCACGGCGGAGGTCGCTCAGCCGTTGGAGGACCTGGAGCGTGCCCAGATGATCATCGACCCCGGGATCGGGCGCTTGGAGCTTGGGCCGCTTGCTGATTCGAGCAACCTGGCTGAGGCCGTATTGGCCCTGGGGCACGGAGAGACGCTGGACCGGACTTTCTCGTCCGGGAACGACGGCGCGACACTGACGCTCCGGACGACATCCACATCCTTTGGCCCCTTTAGCGCTGGCTGGGCGAATCAGCGTCGCTGGGAGGTCAAACTTAGCCCGCAGGTTACCTTCGATCTAAACACGAACGTGGGGCTTGGAACGACGGACCTGGATCTGGGCGGGCTGACCGTGGATAGTCTGAGCGTGGAGCACGGTATAGGACAGGTGGTCGTCACCCTGCCGCGGGAGGGGCGCGTCCAAGGCAGCATCCAGGGTGCCATTGGAGAGACGGTGGTCGTGATCCCCGAGGATGTCGAGGCCCGACTGGTGCTCGACACGGGGCTGGCGGGACGGCAGGTGCCGGAGGACTATGAGTGTGGGGATGATGTCTGCACGTCCCCCGGTTATGCTGGCGCCGATCAGCCGCTCGAACTGGAGGTGGGACAGGCTATTGGGCACCTCGTGATTCGCCACTAGACCCTGGAGAAACGCTGGAAGAGAGATTCCCTAACCATATGAACTCGTATCGACACGACTATCATATCCACACCAGGTACTCCGTCGACAGCAAGGCGGACTTTGACGCTGTCTGCCAGGCCGCTGTCGCCAACGGCATCGATGAGATCGCCTTCACCGATCACCTCGACTTCGGTCCCTGCGACCCGCCGGATCCCTTTCGGGCCGAGGCCTACCTGGCGGAGATCCAGAGCTGCCGCAACACGTACGGCGATCGCTTGGCGATCCGAGCCGGCATCGAGGTGGGAGAGCCTCATCTCTTCGCGCGCGAGGCGGCTGCTGTGCTTGCGGCGGGCGACTTTGACCTCGTCATCGGATCGGCCCACTACGCCCACGGTATGCGAGCCGCCTGGTTCGAGGACTATTTCGACCAGCCCCTAGAGGACGCCTACGAAGCCTACTTCCGGCAGGTCGTCGACCTGGCCCAATTGGGGAGTTTCGATGTGCTGGCCCACGTTGATCTCATCAAGCGAGACGCCAGGAAGTTCGGCAAGCCCTACGACGGACCTGGGCCCTATGCCGACCTGATCCGGGCTGCCCTCACGGCTCTCGTGGAGAGGGGCAAGGGGATGGAGATCAACACGTCGCCCTTGCGTCGCGGGCAGCCGGAGCCCTGCCCATCCATGGAGGTCCTGCGCTGGTACCATGAACTCGGAGGGGAGATTCTCACGGTGGGCTCTGATGCTCACGTCCCACAGGCGGTGGGATCGCACATTGACGTTGCCCTCGACATGGCCCGCGCGGCCGGGTTCACACGATTAGTCACGTTCCACCATCGCGAGATGGCCTGGAGAAGGATCTGAGACCATGGAAAACGCTGAAAACCAGACCACCACACGTCCCCAGCGCAGACCAGAATGGATTCGAGTTCGCGCCCCGGACGGTGAGTCCTACCGCTGGCTGAAACGCCTTATGCGTTCCAAGCATTTGCACACCGTCTGCGAGGAGGCCCACTGTCCCAACATGGGGGAGTGTTGGGGAAACCGCACGGCGACGTTCCTCATCCTGGGCGACACCTGTACTCGCAACTGCCGCTTCTGCGACGTGAAGACCGGCCGGCCGGGATCGCTAGACCCCGAGGAGGCCGAGCACGTCGCTCAGGCCGTGCACGCCATGGACCTCAAACACGCCGTCATCACCTCCGTCGATCGAGACGACCTGGACGACGGCGGCGCTTCCGTTTTCGCTGCCGTCATTCACCGCATTCGGGAGCTCCAGCCGGGATGCACCGTCGAGGTGCTTATCCCCGATTTCCGTGGTCAAATCGAACCGCTGAAGATTGTGATGGATGCGCGTCCGGATATCCTCAACCACAACGTCGAGACCATCCCACGCCTCTTCTCGACCATTCAGCCCCAGTGTCGCTATGACTGGTCGCTGGACGTCCTCCGCAATGCGAAGAAGCTTTGGCCCGAGGCGATTACCAAGAGTGGTATCATGGTGGGTCTGGGGGAGAACGAGGACGAGGTTCTGGAGACCATGCACGATCTCCGTGGAGCCGACGTGGATATCCTCACCGTGGGTCAGTACCTCCAACCGTCGCGGGAGCACGCTCCCATCCTCCGCTACTACAAACCACAGGACTTCGCGATGTTTGAGCGGCGGGGCTACGAGATGGGCTTCCGCTGGGTGGAGAGTGCGCCCCTCGTGCGGAGCTCCTACAACGCCGAGGCCCAGGCCAGCGCCCTGTCGAGACATAGAGAAGACTAACTCTTCCTCAAACTGCCCGCCCGCCCGTCGACCTGTGCGGCTCGTCGAACACCGTGCGAGTCTTCCCCATTCGTCTGCTTCTGAGAACGACCTCCCCATAGCTGTCTACCCGGGATGACGTGTCCCTGCATAGGACTAACCTACCATTGTGACGGGGGATAGCAGGTGCTACCATGGACGCAACCATATGCCGTTCGAATCGAGAGGCTCACGATATGAACAGACGTCCTTGCCCGGTCATCATCTGTGCGATTGTTGCCGTCCTTATTGCTGTCCTAGCCCCCATCCCCGCTTGGGCGGCATCTGGACCGAACGATAGCTCCACGATCCCCCCGTGGTTTTATGTGCCGGCGGCTGCTGACTCAGAGAAACAAGTGTCCTCTGTCCTTGAGGACCTCACCCAGGAAGAACCAGCGACTGACCGTCCAGAACCGGGTCCAACGGCTTGGGAACGACTCAACGGCGGTGAGATTCTCCTCCAAGAAGAAGACGACGGTCAATACTTGGAGATGAGGGATGGACAAACTCTGGTCGTGAGCTTGCCGGCTAACCCGTCGACAGGCTATGTGTGGGAAATCGCGGGCCAGCCTCCCCGGAGGCTTCGTCAGGTGGGGAAGGGGGCGTTCGAGTCTGAAGTTGATCTTCCCGGCGGTGCGGCCCGGCAGGTGATGGAGTTTGTTGCCCTGGAGGCTGGCGAGATAAGCCTTCCGCTCGTCTACCGCCGACCCTGGGAGGCGGATCAGACACCTCTTCGACGGTTCTCCGTTGACGTCAAAGGGGTGGGGGATTTCATTGATGGCCCGAAGCGCCTCGCCGAAACGACCGCTGCCGCACCGGTCGAGAGTCAATGGGAGATCGCTGCGGGCAGCGATGCCGCCTCGACCACGGAGAGCATGCTTTCCTCGCACAACTGGTGCGACGAAGGGGGCTGCACGCCGGTTCGAGACCAGGGCTACTGTGGCAGTTGCTGGGCCTTTGCCACCAACGGTGTCATGGAGTCCGTCATCAAGATCGAGGACGGCGTCGGCCGGGATCTCTCCGAGCAGTACTTGGTTTCTTGCAATACCGATGGCTGGAACTGCAGTGACGGAGGGTGGTGGGCCTTCAAGTACTATGACTACCTTGTGCCGCCTGAAGAGCTGGACTACGGTGTCGTCAACGAAGTTGACTTCCCATACGTCGCCTCAGATGTATCCTGCAATGGGCCCCACGCGCATCACGAGAAGGTCTCCTCCTGGCATTACGTGAACTGGTGGGTCGATATTCCTTCGGTCTCCAGCATCAAACAGGCGATCGTCGACCATGGTCCGGTGGCTGTCGGTGTCTGTGTGAATACCGCTTTCCAGTACTATGATGGTGGAGTGTTCACAGAACAAGATGGCCAATACTGCAACTCGATCAACCATGGAGTGGTGCTAGTTGGCTGGGATGACAGCAAGGGAAGCGGCGGGGCCTGGCGTCTCAGGAACTCATGGTCGGACTGGTGGGGCGAACAGGGCTACATGTGGATTGACTACGATGCCTCTGGGGTCGGCTACGGAGCCGCCTACGTCAACTATGAGGGAACAGCCAACAGTTCTCCCTACTCGCCGAGTTCTCCCTCCCCATCCGACGGCGCGACAGCCCAGTCCGTCGGCGTCGATCTCACTTGGACCGGAGGCGACCCTGACGGAGACGCGGTCACGTACGACGTCTACCTCGAGTCGGGGGACGCCAGCTTGGATCAGCTAATCTGCAACGATGTTTCCACCGCAG
>Ga0180435_10001569_pt1 | contig 23644 bp, 10 predicted proteins | sample SS_ome_3_FD_132467 | JGI IMG/M metagenome (GOLD analysis project Ga0180435, IMG submission 132467) | Hypersaline lake sediment archaeal communities from the Salton Sea, California, USA - SS_3_S_1 metaG | ecosystem: Environmental > Aquatic > Non-marine Saline and Alkaline > Hypersaline >... | reverse complement strand
GACGGCGGCCAGGACGCGATTCCGGCCGAAGCCGGCGCCTCCATGACGGCGGCGGAGATGGCGGCGATCGAGCACGTGCCAGACCAGCTCGTTGTCCGTTTCAAACCGCGCATCAGCGCCGCGGAGAAAGAGATTATCCATGGGACAATGGGCACGCGGATGGTCAAGAAGCTGAAAATGGTTGGCTGCGACGTGCTTGAAATCACGGACGGGGCGACCATGGAGCAGAAACTGATCGCCTATCGCAACGATCCGCACGTGCTTTACGCCGAGCCGAACTACACATACCAGTTCTTCCGCATGCCCAACGATGCCCGGTTCGACAGCCTGTGGGGGCTGCACAACACCGGTCAGACCGGCGGCAGGGATGACGCCGACATCGACGCGCCGGAGGCCTGGGACAAAACGACCGGATCCGAAGAAGTCATCGTGGCCGTTTGCGACAGCGGGCTCGATTACACCCACTCGGACCTGTCCGCCAACGTCTGGGTGAACGAGGGCGAGGTGCCGGACAACGGCGTGGACGACGATAACAACGGTTACGTGGACGACGTGCACGGCTATGACTTCATCTACGGCGACGGCGAGCCGGAAGACTGGCTCGGTCACGGTACGCACGTTTCGGGAACGATCGGCGCTGTGGGCAACAACAACGCCGGCATCGTCGGTGTGAACTGGAACGTCAAGCTCATGGCCTGCAAGATCGGCGACTTCTTCATTTCCACGGATGCCGCGATAGAGGCCCTGGACTACGCCGTACGCCAGGGCGCGAAGATCAGTAACAACAGTTGGGGCGGCTACTTCTATTCTCAGGCGATGTACGACGCAATCAAGGCCGCCGGCGAGGCGGGCCATCTATTCGTCGCGGCCGCAGGCAACGAATCGAACGACAACGACGAATACCCGGTCTACCCGGCGTCGTACGACCTGGACAATATTATCTCGGTTGCGGCAACAGATGACAACGACACACTGGCATACTTCAGCAACTACGGCGCCAGGACTGTCGACCTGGCGGCGCCCGGCGTCGACATTCTGAGCACGGTGCCGTACGACGACTACGAATACTCCGACGGCACGTCTATGGCTTCGCCGCACGTGGCGGGCGTGGCCGCGCTGATCAAGGCGAATCGTCCGAACCTCGACGCGCTGGCCATCAAGGGACTGATCCTGGCGGGAGTCGATAAGATCGACGCGCTCGACGGGCGCATGGTGAGCGGCGGGCGCTTGAACGCCGCGCGCGGCCTGATCAGCGCCGGCGCCTTGACCGCGTATTTCCGTATTGACGACGGAGGTTCGACGGTCGAGGACATGACCGTGGTGAACGATGTGCTGCAGGGCTGGCGGCACGCCGCTCTGCGGCAGGGAGCGGCGTTGGACAGCACGACGTACGCCCGAATGCAGGGCGACCTGGACGTGGACGGATTGCCTGAGTGGTTTGAGACGACCTACCGGCTGGACGATCCGAACGGCGACGAGGACGGCGACGGGCTGCTCAATATCTATGAACTTGAAGCCGGTCTCAATCCGCTGCTGCTTGATACGGACAATAACGGGCAGACAGACGACGTCGAGGATTCCGACGGCGACGGATTGTCCAACGGCAGGGAACAGGAAATCGGTTCCTCGCCCGGTCTGCGGGACACCGATGACGACGGGATTTCCGATGCCGACGAGGTCGCCGGCGGCAGCAATCCGGCCTTGTCCCTCCATCCGTACAGGGACCTGGTTCTCCGGCTCGACGGCTCCACCGATCCGTTAAGACTGCCTTTGCAGCCCAGGTTTGCCCTTGTCGGAAGCTGGACGATCGAGTCCTGGGTGCGTCCCGATGCCGACGAGACGGACGGATTTGCCTTAATGAGACGCAGTGTCGGCGACCTTGGGATAAACTACGAGCTGGGCGTGAATTCCGCCCTGCTGCCATATGTGCGTATTGCCGACATCGAAGGCAAGGAGAGGATACTGACGGGCTCCTCGCCGGTCATCCTGACTACCTGGACGCACCTGGCGGCTACGTTTGACCAGGAGAACGGCGAGCTGACACTGTACGTTGACGGCTCGCGTGACGCGGTCGTGGGCGCGTCCGGTATCGAGCCCGCCGCGCGCGAAGCCGGCGTCGTCTCGACGGTGGTAGGCGACGGGCTCAAGGGCGCCATCGACGACTTGCGAATCTGGTCGGTAGCCCACGACGAGCAAGAGGTGCTGGAATTTTACGCCACACGCCTGGCGGGCAGCGAAGGCGGGCTGGTCTCGTACCTGCGCTTCGACGACGGGACGAGTTTTAACTCCACAGTCGGCACGAGCGGCGGCACGGGCGCATCGCGCTGGCGGCAGGGACAGATTGAAGACTTCGCCAGCGGATTCCGCCGCGACTGGCGCACGCGCTGGTTCAACGCGGCAACGCTGGCCGATCCCGCGGTCTTCGAGTTCGAGACCCGCGACGGGCTGCGCATGCCCGAGATGGACGAGGATTTCGACGGCATGGCGGACTGGTGGGAAGTGCTGTACCTCGGCGGCCTGAAAGTCTCGGACGGCACCACGGACGCCGACGACGACGGGTTGACCGACTTGACGGAGTACCAGGCAGGTCTCAACCCGACCACGGAATTCACCTATGGCGGCACGGTGCCGGACGGCGAACTGGACAGCGACGGGGACGGGCTCAGGAACCTGGACGAACAGGATCTCTACTCGAGCAACCCGGGGCGGGTGGATACGGACGACGATGGCGTCGCGGACGGCATTGAAGCCGCAAACACGACGAGTTTGTGGCACCCGATGAGCGTCTACAGTGCCGAGACCTACGATTTCAACACCGCGAAACGCCGCAGTCTCGACATGGGCGCGGTTGCCGACGTGCGGGGTATCGAACTGCCGGCCTGGCAGCAGGTAAAGGTGGTGCCGAGGATCATCACGCTGTGGGAACCCGAAGAAGACCTGGTCGTATGGACCAACCGGTTTGCCTTCGGCGCGGAAGGCTTCACCGTGGAGGCGTGGGTGTATCCGCAGTCCGACGGCGACGGAGATATTATCGCCTTCGAGGGGTACGACGGCGTCGGCTACCGCCTGTCGCTCGTAAACGGTTCGCCCTACGGCGTAATATACGATCCGCAGGGAATTGTGGCGGAAGTTGGCGGACCGGTGATCGGCGATACGGGCGCGGCGCCGTTGGTGACCGATCGCTGGACTCACCTGGCGCTGGTCTGGGCGCCCGACAACAATGCGTTGCGGCTGTACGAAGACGGCGTGCTGCTGATTGCCCAGATGACGCTGAGCGAAGTGAACATCGGCTCAGGCCGAGCCTACATGGCGCGCGGGTTCAGCGACGGCTACCTGGACGAAGTGAGGATCTGGGATCTCGTGCGAGAGACGGAAGACATCGACGCCTGGTACTGGAAACTGTTTCCGGCGCCGGGGTATGTCAGCAATACGCCCGACGGCTGGGTGCCTCCGCATCTCGGCCCATACCGTATCGACGGCACCTCTCGCGAGTACGACCAGATGATGCTGCCGTTCTACAGCCAGAGCTACGAGTACGGCCAGCCGCTGACGGCCTACTACAGGTTTGACGACGGCGGCGAGTACATCGAGGACTTTGCCAATCTCAACGAGCAGGCATTCTACCTGACCGGACCGGTCACTACGGAGGAGGCCGCGCAGGTCACGGGATGGGATGACGCCGATGGAGACGGTTTGCCCGAGTGGTGGCTGGATATTCACGGTCTTGATGTATGGCCCGATACGCGAATCGGCCCATACCACGTGCTGGATCCGGATACCGGAACCGACTATCCGGTGAACTGGGCGGGCGGATGGGTAACAGCGAACGGAACCGTCGGTATCAACCGCGGTCTCTACTACAACTTCGAGTTCAGGGAAGACGAGTACGGCGTACCCATTTACTTCTTCAACGTTTGGCGTGATGTTAATCCGGATCACGAACCGGTGCCGCCGGGCACGGAGAACCCCCCGGTGCCGGATGACGGTCTGGACGGGGCTTACGAAGGCGCGGGCGAATATAACGAAGAGTGGGATATTCGACTCTGGGCCGACGAAGGAGACTGGTTTACCGAGGACGAAACCAGAGGTTTCACCGGGTTGTTCCTGAACGACTTCAACGCCAACGAGATGTGCGACGCGGGCGAGGATATCTGGCGCGAACGGTGGAACCCTCCGGGCGTCCAGGATCCGCAGTTCAACGTCCAGCAGATCGACGGGATTGCTTACTATCGCGCTTTCGTTGCCTATTCATCGCTTGGCGACAACACGGCTTGGGCAATCGTGGAGCCGGGTCTTACCAACGACGCGCCCGAGAACAACTTCTACGTGACGACCAAAGACAACTCCGTGGGCGAAGACGGCATGTTCTCGTGCTTCCACAAGTACGTGTGGCTGGATAACGAGCCGCGCACCGCGGAAATGGAGTTTGTTATCTTCGGCGTGGATGACTGGACGCTGTACGTGAACGGCATCGAGTACGATCCGGAGACAGATCCGGCGGGCCAGGTTCTCGTCAGCCTGCTGAAGAAGGGCCGCAACCAGCTATATCTCTACACCGACAACAGCGTGGATGAAGTGCTGAACGAGTGGAACGTTCACTACATCTCCGACTACGTCCGCGAAGAAACGGACATGAAGTTCGACATGCGCATGACCGTCAACGGCGTGGACCGTATCGTGCGCGGCGACGAAACCGTTCTCGATCCGCGGTCTGTCTGGCACGGCCAGGCCTGGTCCACATGGTACGAGCAGAACATAAACGTGCCGCGGCCCGACCAGGAACTGAGGCTGGTCTTCCACGAGGACTACGGTGTTCCTCTGGACCCCGACGAGGATAATATCGGCCTTAACGACGAAATCCTGATAGGAACCAATCCGCGCGATGATGATTCGGACAACGACGGGATTCCCGACGGCGACGAGGATTACGACGGCGACGAGCTGACGAACGTGGAGGAGTCCCGCGCCGCGAGCGATCCGCATTTGCCGGACACCGACGACGACGGCGTGCGCGACGGCGAAGAACTCGCGGTGGGAGGCGACCCGGCAAGATCGCTGATCTCGCTGAGGCCGAGGGCGATGTCGTTCGACGGCACGTCGGGGGGCTACGTCGAACTGCCGGTGCAGGCACGTTTTGCCTTGACCGACTGGACGATCGAGACGTGGGTCAGGCCGGAGGCAGGCTGGACCGGAGACGGCACGATCGTCAGGCGCAGCGTCGGCGAGACCGCGTCGGGCCCGCAGGAGACGTTCGTCGTCGAAGTCGATACGAACCTGGATGCCGTCGTGCGTTTCGGCAACGTGCGCGTCAGCACCGCGGGTACGGGCTACAAGGTGTTGAATGACGGTACGAATTGGACCCATATCGCCGCCACGTACACGGCGGAGGCCAGAGAGGTCAGACTTTTTGTCTCGTATGGGGATGCGGTAATCACCAACGCGGCGGCCGTGGCCCACGCGGCCGAGATACCGCTGCGCTTCGGGTCCGGCCCGATCGTGCAGCGCATGGGCGAGGGCTTCTCGGGACTGATCGAGGAGTTCCGCATCTGGAATTACGCCCGTGATGGAGACGATATCGCCGAAGACCTGACCGAGCACCTGATGGGCGACGAAGAGGGGCTGGTGGCCTACTATCGCTTCGATGACAGTACTTCTGACGACGGAACACACGATACCGGCGTCAGCGGCCTGCCGGCATGGAAACGCGGCCAGGTGGAGGACATGCACATCGCTTACGGGAACGACTGGAAGACCGAGTGGCGGCATGGCGCTACGATTGTAGGCGACGGCGTGACTTTCTCGAACCTGACTATCGAAAGCAGCCCGATGGATCTCGACGAAGACACCGACGGTGACGGATTGCCGGACTGGTGGGAGAACGAGTATCTTGAGGATTGCGCCGGGACGGACGATGAAGGCATCGCCGCGTACCTGAACCCTTACGGAAGCGCGGGCGGCGGGGGCGATCCCGACGGAGACGGCACGCCTAACCTCGAGGAATTCTTCAGCAGCACGGATCCGTGCCTGCCGCAGACGTTCTCGGCGGATCCCGCGGGTCCGATCGAAATGCAGGTCGGCGATACCGTTGAGATAGCGTTGACCCGCTTCGGGCGCGACCTAGAGGAAGCGCTGACCGGTCAGGCCTTCAGCAGCGACGAGTCGCTCTTCACGGTCGGCGTCGCGGACTTCACGTTCGCGGATGGCGAGAGTCAGGTAATCATTACCATTACCGGCGTAGCCCAGAGTGAGGGCCTCGGCGATCTACCTTGTCGAAGCGGCCTGCTCACGATCACGACGGATGACGGCGGCGTTTTGACGATAGAGGTCGAGGTATGCAACGGCGAAGCGTTAACTGTTTCCCTGGATCCCGACGCCGGAGGCGACGTGGTGGCGGGCGACACTGTAACCCTGCGCATCAAGCGCGAGCGCAGCAGCGTCGGCGACAGAATGACGCCGCTGACGGTGTACCTGTCGTCGTCCGACGAGGCCAGGCTGACGGTGCCCGAAACGGCGATCATTCCGGCCGGCTCCGACGATGTCTATGCGCCGGCCGCAGGCGTGTGCCCGGGTGAGGACGTCAGGGTGACGGTCACAGCGGCGGGCTATCCCTCCACTTCGGTAGGCATAGACGTGCTGCAGCCCAACCTGACGATTACCAGGGGCGGCGGCCTCGGACCGCTGAGCGACGTCGAGCCTGCGGACCTGTCGATCGGTCCGGACGAGACGGTTACGCTGATAATCCAGCGGCCGATCGGCGAAGTCGGGGGTGACCTGGCAATCGAGCTTGCAAGCAGCGACGAGAACGTGCTGACCGTTGAGCCGGCGGTGCTGACGATCCCCGCGACTCTCGACAACGCGATCTTCCAGGTGACCGGCGTGGCCGGGGGCACGGCGCATGTCACGGCAGGGGCCTGCGGCGACGTGCTGACGCGCGCGGTTATCGACGTCGAGGCCATGCTGACCCTGACGGGACCGACGACCATCGTGGCCGGAGACCGCGTGCGAATGACCCTGTCGGCGGATGTGTCCGCAACGCTGAACACAAACATTACGGTCCTGCTGCTGGCCGGGTCGGTCGGAACGGCTAATGCGCTGGACTTCCCCGATTCGGTGACGATTCTCGCCGGCGAGCAGAGCGTTGCATTCGACGTTGAGGCCCGCCGCATCATCAGCGGCGCGACGATAACGGCCACGGCACCGGACTGGGGCTTCATCAACGGCTCGTTGACCGTGAGCGTCGTTCCGCCGCAGTTGACGTTTATCGACTCTCCGTACCTGGTCGAAATCGATAATAGCTGGCCGTTCACGTTGAATCGCGGTTCCGCCGCGGCGGACGGCGCGCTGGAAGTTTTCCTCACATCCTCCAATCCGGACGTCTTTACGCTCGGAGCATCCTCGATAACCTTCCCGGCGGGCGTGACCAACGTGACGGGCATGCTCTACGGCGGCGACGGATCTTCGGCCGTGAGCAACGCGGTGTTGCAGGCCGCGGTGGCGCACGCCGTCGGTCCGCGCGTAACCGTGACAAGCGCGGCGGTCGAGCTGGTCGCGCGCACCCTGCGGCTCGTAAAGATGCGCTGGTTCGACTTGAACGGGGACGAGGTCTACAGCGAAGGCGACGATATCGAGCTGATCTTCAACTCCTCGGTCGATACGGGGACGCTCGATCTGGCTTCGCTCGAGCTGTACGAGTTCGCGGATGACGAGTGGACTTTACTGCCGCAGGATCCGGCCTTTGTCTGGGGCGCGAACGCCGCGGAACCCGCCGCGATCAACGATCCGGCGTGGATCTACAGCAATTCGCACTTCAGGGTGACGCTGGGCGAGTTCCCGACCGTGTACAGCGTCTACGGCGTCGATCCGGTCGACACGGTGCTCGATACGGAAGGCAAGCCCGACCGCACGCGCGAGCCGGTCCGCTTCCCGATGTATTACGTCGGCCAGGATACGGACGGCGACGGTCTGCCGGACGACTGGGAAGAGTCCAACGGCCTTGATCCGGAGTCGATAGTCGGCGACGACGGCGCCTACGGCGACCCCGACCGGGACGGTCTGATCAACCTCTACGAATATCTCGCGTCTGCCAAGTACGATCCGGAATTCGCCGCTCTGCTCGATCCGCACAACTTCGACTCGGACGGCGACGGGCTGGGCGATTACGACAGCCGCTTCGCCGCCTGCGAGCTGACTTACGGCGAGCAGTATGACGACACCGACGGACTGCCTGATTGGTGGGAAGCGCAGTATACCGGGTTGAGCCGGTTCTCGTTCGACGCTTTCGTGGACAATGACGGCGACGACTGGCGCAACTTCTCCGAATACATGTACGAAGGCATTGTCACGAACGAGGCGGGCGAAGAGGTTGCCGTACGCAGCACCGACCCATCCGATCCGGCGGACTTCCCGCGGCCGACGGTCAGCGGTGTGATCAAGTACGACGGTCTTGGCGGCGGCGACTATCACGTCGTAGCCTACCACCGCGCGACGATGGACGGGCCGCCGGTCGCGGAAGGCGAGATCGAGGAGGTGGGCGAGGTCATCCGCTTCACGATCAGCGGCCTGGACAGGGACAGCTCCGTCTACCTGCTGGCCTGGAGGGGCGGAGAAGCGTGGGCGCCGGGCGATCCGTACGGCATGCCCGATGTGCAGCGTGTGACGACCGGCTATCCGGCCCTGGCGCCGATCCCGATCTCCTGGAGCGGGGTGACGGACGTCGAGATCGGTCTGCACGATGAAATCCACAGACCGTGGTATCCGTCCTTCGCGTGGGCCGCGGACGATACACCGAACTACTTCATCCGGCTGTACAAGCTGGACGGCGGCAAGGTGCTGATCGGCACGAAGTGGATTGCGGCCGGCCGCAACGGATTCATCGAGACCGACTACCGCCTGACGGACTGGACGGTGGCGGGCTACGAGCACGGATTGCCGCCGGGCAACTACGAATGGCAGGCCTACCTTGACGAGGACGGCGTGGGGGCGCTGATCGAATTCGACACCTTCTCGGTCGTGCCTTACGCGGTGCAGACGCCTTCGCTGGTGTGGCCGGTCGGCGGCAGTGTGGTGCCGCAGACGCGGATTGACGTGACATGGTCCATGGGCTACGGGGCGACTCGCATGCAGTTGGAGCTGAAGCATCCGTCGGGCAGCTTGACGACGTTCGAGTTCCCGACGCCGTGGGGTACCGAGAACGGCCGTTACGAGATGCGCATGCCTCTGCTGTTCGGCGACGAGAACTGGACCAACGGCCAGTACGAGTGGCGCCTGCGTGGCGGCACGTCGAGCGGGTGGGGGACATGGACCGCGCGGTCGGCCTTTGCGGTGCAGTTGTCGCCGCCGCCGGTGGGGGCGCCTTCGATCAACGGCTCGGTTGTCTATCACGGACGCGTAGCCACCAACCTGATCGTGGAGGCATTCCTGACGGCCGGCTTCAGCGGCGAACCGGAGTCGCGCTGGAGACTCGACAACCCGGCGTTCACGTCGCCGGTGGACAGTCTTGATTTCGAGATCCTCGGTCTCTACCACAAGGTATACTATCTGCGGGCCTACATGGACGTGAACGGCAACAGCAGACCGGATTCGTGGGAACCGAGAGGCTTCGCGCGCGACAAGACCTGGGGCTACAGGTACGAGTACTGGACCGACTACCGCATCGGGCCGTTCGATCTAACGGACCGTCAAAACCGGACCGGCGCGACCATCGTGATACGGGACCGCGATACCGACAGCGACAACATCCCGGACGCATGGGAGAGGCTCTACTTCGGAACTCTCGCGCACCTGGGGGACTATGACGCCGACGGCGACGGAATACCCATCGTCAAGGAATATGCCTGCGGGTTCGATCCGTTCGGCGACGATGCCGACCGGGACGGCGCCAGCGACAAGCTTGAGATGGCGGTGGGCAGCGATCCGGTCAACGCGGCTGAACGCGGGTTCCTGATCAAGCGCTTCACGCTTGACGATAGCATGCGGCCGCAGGTCCTCTGGGAGGTCTACGGGAACGGTTCCGCCGTCAGTATCCGGTTTACCCTGGAGTACACCGAGGACCTTCTGTCCGGCGAGTGGGTGCCGGTAGCCAGCGGAATGTACGACGGGTTCGGCGACGGCATGTTCGGGTTGACAGACATGGTTAACTCGAACGCGCACGGGTTCTACCGGGTGAGCGGGGAACTGGAGGAGTAAGAAGCTGCATTCAGGCGGAGCGCCGTCGCGGCCGGTGAAGGTCCGGTCGGGGCGGCGTGCCGCCATGATGTCGATGCCGGATGAATGATACGGGTTGCGCGGACATTTTCCGCGAAAGCGCTTTTTTTATTGCCGCCGTCCCGCGGTTCGGGGTAGCATTGCGTTCTGGTTCAACCTGCAAGGAATTATGATGTTATGAAGAAGATTGTGCTTTCAGCTTCGGTTTTGCTTTGCGCGGTCATCCTCGCTGGCTGCGAATGGAGCGGCAGCGGCGACGACGGGTCATGGGACAGCTCTTTCGACTGGGTCAATTTCAACGGCCTCTACCGCGATCCTTCGGGCCAGTACCTGGTGCGCCAGTTCGGGCTGGCCGGAACGCCGAGCGCTCAGCAGGCGCTGGGGACCGGCGACGGTCTCAACGCCACTTTCAGCGGAGTACTGAGTTCCATACCTGTAGTAAAGGGCTCGTTGACGGTTACCGATGGCACTGAGACCTTTTCCGACGGCGGGGGCTCGGGCGCGCTGACCGGCAGCGCCGGAGGCACCGGAAGCATCAACTACGAGACGGGGGCGATCACCGTCGATTTCTTCCTGGCGCCGCCGGCGGGGCAGTCCGTTGTGGCGACTTACCAGTTCTTTGCGGCCGGCACGGCAGAGAACCCGGTTTCCGGCGCGACGGGCGGCGACATCTACACGTTCAACGTTATCCAGCACGGCAACAAGCTCACGTTTATCGACAACAACGGCGCGACCTACAAGGGTCAAATGTATCTCGTTGGAACTCCCGGCGGCCGTGATCCAGCGACCATTGTGCAGCGGCAAGATGTCGGTGATGAAAACGGCGTGCCTGTGGAGTCGGACTCGTCCGAGGTCACGGCGCAGTTCGAAGTGAACGGCACAAGTATTGCCGGCAATCCGGTCAGTATCGTCGGAACCCTTCAATTGGAGCCGGGGAGCGGAAATCGGGTCATGCGCGCAACCTGGATCGAGGCGGGAGGCCAGACCGGCGACATCATAGGCGAGGCGGGATCGATCGGCACGGCTGAGACCGAAACTACCGCCAATACGACGAATTAAGATATTCGTCGGCTTTTCGGGGTGGCGTCTCTCCAGTTGTCTCCACAGCGCCGGCAACAGGTGGCCCTTTGAGGCGAGCGATGTTGGAAGATCTGGACGACTTCAAATACCCGCGCAGACGCCCCTGGCTGCTCCTGATTGTCCTCGCGGCGATTGCTGCGGTTGTCGGTTACCGGCGTATTGCACGTGACCGGCGGCCGGAATTGCCCGGGGAGGATCGTCCGATCGAGGCATCCCGGCCGGCAGAGGAATCCGTGGTTTCACAGGATGTCGCCACGTCAGCGCCGCAGGATCTGCAGATCCTTTTCCGCGAGGCCAGGGCGCTCGAGGAGCGCGGTGACCTCGTCGGGGCGCGAGAGAAGTACCTGTTGCTGTGGCGGCACGCAAGGGGAACGCGGCTGAGAGCGGATGCCGAGCAGAGCCTGGGAAGGATCAATGTCGAACTGGTCCTTACCCCGCGGAAGATGCCGGAAAAGGAGGAGTACGTCGTAAAACCGGGTGATTCCGTGGCAAGAATTGCTCGCCGCTTCGGCACCACGGTTGAATTGATCCAACACAGCAACCAGCTCGCCGACCCGAATCTCATCAAGGCGGGTGACCGCCTGAGAATCTTTACCGGAAAGTTTCGGATAGATGTCAACAAGTCGCGTAACGACCTGGTTGTTTCCTTGAATGACGAGTTCTTTAAACGCTATCGTGTCGGTACCGGCAAATTCGGGAAAACACCGACGGGCACGTTCAGGATCTCGGACAAGATCGTCAATCCCGTCTGGTGGCGACCGGACGGCAAAGAAGTGCCCTACGGCGATCCGGAGAACATCCTCGGCACACGCTGGATGGCCCTGAGAGCCGCGGAGGACACGGAGGACGTGCGGGGATACGGGATCCATGGAACATGGGAAGGCGAGACTATCGGCAAGGCGGAGAGCGCCGGTTGTATCCGCATGCACAACAAGGATGTGGAAGAGCTTTTCAGGCTGGTTTCGCTTGGCACGGAGGTGACCATTACGGAATAGAGCGCAAAGGGTGTTGCCCCCCCGGTCCGTCAATACAGTCGATCCCGAAGGCCGAGCAGAGCGGCCGGCATCATCAAACATCAACCGGCAGGAATCTTCCTTGAATCTTCATCCCTACAGAACACATACGTGCGGCGAACTGCGGCCGGAGCATTCCGGTTCGAATGTCAGGATTTCGGGGTGGGTCTTCCGCAAGCGCGACCACGGAAGCCTGCTTTTTATCGACCTCCGGGACCACTACGGCATCACGCAGGTGGTTGTGCAGCCGGAGAGCGTCTTTTTTGCCGCCTGCCAGCAGATCAAGCCTGAGAGCGTCATCATCGTAACCGGAAAAGTGGAGCCACGCTCGGATGATACGGTAAATCCCAAGCTTCCCACAGGACAGGTCGAAGTCCTTGCTGAAAGCGTCGACGTGGAGGGGCCGGCGGAAACGCTGCCGCTTTACCTCGCCGGTGAGGAAGACGGGCCCGAGGAACTGCGGCTGAGATACCGTTACCTCGACCTGCGGCGGGAGCGGATCCACCGCAATATTGTGCTGAGGTCGCGGATAACTGCAAGCCTGCGGAAGCGAATGCAGGAGCACGGGTTTACGGAGTTTCAGACCCCGATTCTGACATGCAGCTCTCCCGAAGGCGCCCGCGATTACCTCGTGCCGAGCCGGATACACAGAGGCAAGTTCTACGCTCTTCCACAGGCGCCCCAGCTCTTCAAACAGCTCTTGATGGTGGCCGGTTTCGACCGGTACTTCCAGATCGCGCCCTGTTTCAGGGATGAAGACGCGCGCGCCGACCGTTCTCCGGGAGAGTTCTACCAGCTGGATATCGAGATGTCCTTTGTAACCCAGGAGGATATTTTTGCCGTAGTCGAAGACGTACTGGCCGGTGTATTCCGGGAGTTTTCGGATCGGCCGGTCGACTCGACGCCGTTTCGACGTATTCCCTACACGGAGGCGATGCTCAAGTACGGAACGGACAAGCCGGATTTGCGCATTCCGATCGAGATGGTGGATGTTACCGACGTCTTCCGGGAGTCCGGTTTCAACGCATTCAGCCGGGCCGTAGGAAATGGAGCAGTTGTGCGGGGGATTCCCGTGGCCGGGATTGCGGGCAAGCCCCGGAGCTTCTTCGACAGGCTGGTGGAGTACGCCAAGGGGATCGGATCGAAGGGATTGGCCTACCTGGTCTGGTCGGACGATGGCGTCAAAGGCCCGATCGCGAAGTTCCTCACTGATGTGGAGCTGGAGGCGTTGAGGGAACGCTGCCGAATGAAACCGGGAGACGTGACGTTCTTTGTCTGCGATTCGGCGCGTATCGCCGCGCGCATCGGCGGCGAAATCCGGGGCAAGCTTGGACGCGACCTGGAAATGATCGAACCCGACGTTTACCGCTTCTGTTGGGTCGTCGATTTTCCAATGTTCGAAGCAGACGAAGAAACGGGCGCGACAGTGTTCTCGCATAATCCTTTTTCGATGCCGCAGGGCGGGCTGGAGGCTCTCGAGACGATGGATCCTTTGACCATTCCGGCGTTTCAGTACGACATCGTCTGCAACGGCGTGGAGCTTTCGAGCGGCGCGATACGGAATCATCGCGCCGATATCATGTACAAGGCTTTCGAGATAGCAGGTTATTCGAAGCAGGACGTCGAGGAGAAGTTCTCATTTATGCTGAACGCCTTCAAGTACGGAGCTCCTCCTCACGGCGGCATTGCGCCGGGGCTGGATCGCATCGTCATGCTGCTGGCCGACGAAGCCAACATTCGTGAAGTGATTGCTTTTCCGATGAATCAGCGCGCGCAGGATCTTATGATGAATGCACCCGGCGAGGTCAGCGAACAGCAACTCAGGGAGCTTCATCTCAAGATCCGCCCGACGGACGTGGAGTCGACATAGGCTCCGGCTGGCTTTCCCCTGCGGCATTGGTTTTCTTTCTGTGGTATCGGGTATTCTCCCCTGTGGCATCGGCGCCGCGGGAAAGGCGAGGCTGCGGGGATGGGTGAGGCAGAGCCGCTCGCAGAGCGGCTGCTACAGCGTCAATTCCCGTTCATCGCGCGTCGACAGGTTCTTGATGCGTACCATGCCGCGCTCGACATCGTCGGGACCGATGTAGACGGCTTCGCGATAGAGACCGCCGCCCGCGCGCGAGAAGAATGCCCTGGCCTTCTCGGGCCTGAGCGACAAATCGACGCTCGCCCCCCCGCTGCGGAACCGGGCAGCCAGCGCCGCGGCAACGGGTCGCTGGGCTTCTTCCATGAAGGACACGGCCGTATCGAACGGCGCCGGTAACATATCGGCCGACTCCCGCGCCGCGAGAATCTCGCCGATCACAACGTCGCCGAACCCCAACCCGACGCCGGTCATGGAGGCTCCGCCGATCTCTTCCAGCAGGTTGTCGTAGCGGCCGCCGCCGAATATTGCGCGGAAGCCGCGATCAACGTCAAAAGCTTCGAATACTATCCCGGTGTAATATGCCAGACCGCGAATCACGGATATGTCGAATACGAGAATATCGGCCAGGCCGGCCGGCGCGGCGGCTTGAACAAAATCCATGATTCGCGCGCCGGCCGGGGAGGCGCCTTCCAGACGGTCGACAGCATCTTTCAATGAATCGATCGCCAAAAGTTCGAAGACTAGTCCCACGGTTTTCGCGTTTAGACCCTCTCCCGAGAGAAGCTTCGAGATAGCCTCGTCGTCTTCTTTTCCCCGCTTGTCCAGCGCAAGAAACGTCGCCTGATGATGCTCCCGTGGGATGCCCAGTCTCACGAGCAGTTCCCCGAGCAACGCGCGGCTGCTGTAATGGATCTTAACGTCGCCCGCGTTCAATCCGAGCAGTGACAGCGCGTGCACGGCGGCCCCGAGGATTTCGACCTCTGCACCGACGGAGTCTTCCCCGATTATGTCCAGATTCCACTGGTAGTGCTCGCGCTTGCGGCCGCGGGTCATCCGTTCGTAACGGAAACACTGCGCGATGGTATGCCACTTCAGCGGGACGGACAGGGATCCCCGGCGGGAGGCCACCATACGCGCCAGGGTGGGGGTCATCTCGGGGCGCAGGGCAAGCTCGCGGCCGCTCTTGTCCCTGAACGCATAGATCTGGCCGACAATCTCCTCGCCGGCCTTGCGCTTGAGAAGCTCCAGGCTCTCAACCACGCACGCGTCATAGGGGGCGAAGCCGAAGGCCCGCGCGGCTTCCCTCCAGGCGCCGAAAATCCTCTCCCGCAAAACCATGTCGGCGGGATAGAAATCCCGCATTCCGCGGGGCGGATTGAGCGATATGCGGTTTGTCGACATCGCCGCGTGGCGGGCTACGAGTTCAGTACCAGGGCCTTCATCTTCTTGCCCGGTTTGAACTTGACCACCTTGCGTTCGGGAATCCTTACAACGTCCTCGGGTCGGTTGGGATTCCGGCCGATGCGAGGTCTGCGCGTGCAGACTTCAAAAACCCCGAAGTCCCGGAACTCGATATGCTCGCCCTGCACCAGGCCCTCGGTGATGTAGTCCATGGTTTTCTGGATAATGGCGTAGACATCCTCGGGATGAACGCCGGTTTCACTTGCGATGCGCGTTACCAGATCTTTCTTCGTCATATTGCCTCCTCGCTAGCCTGATCTATCCATCAGTTTCGTCACGAAAATGAGTAGCTTGTGTCAGATGAAGGGCTTATTGGTGAATGCCGGGCGAGGGCGTGCCGAGGCACGTCGAGGTCGGCATTCGACAAGAAGTCCTTCAGATGACGTGAGATACACATTTGCAGTAGATTCTGATGAATAGATCAGGCTAGTAAGCTTTTGCAAATACCACCCGTTGCGGGCTGCGGCCGGCGCATACGATGCAACTACCGCCTTCGTCATTCTCTCTTTCACGCGGTATGCAGCGTATGCTGACCGATAGCTCCTGGTTGATCTTCTCTTCACATTCGGCGCCGCCGCACCAGTGCGACAGCGCAAACCCGCCGTGAATTTCCGGTTTCACGGTGTCTTGCGGTGTGAAGAACTCCTGAAATTCGTTCCAGTCGTCGATGGCCGACGTGTTCGCGGCCAGATACGCCCCGGCACGCTCATAGAGTCCCGACTGGATCTCGTCGAGAAGTTCCGTTACGCCCGCCAGGAAAGTATCGCGGTCCTCGCTATAACGCTCTTTGGGGTCTCTGTCGCGCCGCCCGACAAACACGGCGTTCTTGCCGATGTCGCGAGGGCCGACCTCCAGTCGCACGGGGATACCCTTCTTGATCCATTCCCATCCCATTTCACCGGCGTTCTTGTCGCGATTGTCGACGATTGCCCTGACGGGGCTGCCGTGATAGTCCCGCGACCGCAGGCCATCGGCCAGCTCGCGGCAGTAACTCATCACGCTTTCCCGGTCTTTTTCGGCGCGTACTATGGGCAGGATGACGACGTGATCCGGAGCTAGCCGCGGCGGCACGATTATGCCGTTGTCGTCGCCGTGCACCATGATCAAACCGCCTATCAGGCGGGTCGAGACGCCCCACGATGTCGTCCAGGCGTGCTCCTTTCCGCCCGAGCGCGTTTGAAAGGAGATGTCGGCGGCCCTGGCGAAGTTCTGACCCAGAAAATGAGAGGTGCCGGCCTGAAGAGCCTTGCGGTCCTGCATCATGGCCTCGATACAGAATGTATTGACCGCTCCCGGGAAACGTTCCCGTGCCGTCTTCTCTCCGGTCAACACCGGCATCGCCATGTACTGCTCCGCGAAGCGGCGATAGATATCGAGTATCCGAATCGTCTCCTCCCATGCCTCTTCGCTCGTTTCGTGGACAGTGTGGCCCTCCTGCCAGAGAAATTCGGTCGTGCGCAGGAAGATGCGCGGCCGCATTTCCCAGCGCACGACGTTGGCCCACTGGTTAATCAGGATGGGCAGGTCCCGATAGCTCTGCACCCACTTGGCATAGGTGGCTCCGATGATTGTCTCCGACGTGGGGCGCACAACCAGCGGTTCCTCAAGCTCTCCCGCCGGGACCAGGACGCCGTCGGAATTCTGCTCGAGGCGATGGTGTGTAACGACCGCGCACTCCTTGGCGAATCCTTCGACGTGCTCGGCTTCCTTGCGAAGGAAACTCAACGGAATGAAGAGCGGGAAGTAGGCATTGGAATGGCCCGTCTCGCGGAACATCGCGTCCAGCGCCGTCCGCATGTTCTCCCAGAGCGCGCAACCCCAGGGCTTTACAACCATGCAGCCTCGCACAGGACTGGATTCCGCGAGATCGGACGCCCGCACGACCTGCTGGTACCATTCGGGATAGTCCTGCGCGCGCGTCGGCTGAACGGCCGTCTTGACTCTGTCGGACACTATTGACACCCCCGAATGATAAGTTACTGAAAACCAACAAGAAGCGCATTTAAAAATATGTTCCCGGACTGCGCAAGGAAAATCGTGAATCTATGGAGTCAGGAAGCGGCCGTCGAATGAACGAGGTCTGAGCGGCACGATACTGTTGGGTTGCGGCGACGGTCGCGGCAGGCGCGCTTCAACGTATTCGCCGGTCCAGCCGGTGGCGCTGCCGTCGTCATGAAGCTGTTCCACCAGCACCGCGACGGGGCGGCCCAGGCAGCGCTCGGCAAAGGCGCGCAGTTTGAGGGGAGCCATGTCCCGTAGAAGGGCCGCGCGACGCTTCTTGACGGATGCCGGCACCTGAGCCGCCATCGACGCCGCGCGGGTGCCGGTACGCCTGCTGTAAGGGAAGACGTGAAGATTGTTAAAGGGTAGATCGCGTATCAGCGCCATGGTATTGGCGAAAGCCCTCTCCGTTTCGCCGGGCAGACCGGAGACCACATCCGTGCCAAGACCCAGCAGAGGTATTCTCCTGCATGCATATTCGACAAAAGCGCGGTATTCGGCGACAGTGTATCTGCGGCCCATTGCCGCCAGAAGTTCGTCGTCTCCCGTCTGCAGAGGAACGTGCAAATAACGGCAGAGCTTCTCCGAGTTCACCATGTAATCGACAATCTCACGTTCGACGGTGGACAGCTCTATGGAGCTCAGCCGAATCCTCTCGATGCCGGCGATCCGTTCCAGGATCGTCAGCAGTCCGGTCAGCCGGTTGTGGCCGTCGGAGTAGCATCCGAGGTTGGCGCCCGTCAGCACGATCTCCCTGTAGCCGGCTTGAGCCAGGCCGCGGACCTCGGCGACGATTTCGCAAGCCGGCCGGCTCACGGGCCGGCCGCGTGCCGCCGGGACGATGCAGTACGCGCAGTGGAAATCGCAACCGTCCTGCGTCTTGACCAGGGCGCGGGTCCTGCGAGGCAAATCGACGTCTGCCGTTTGTTCCCCTGAGCGGCGACGTTCGGGACGAATAGCGGATGCTCTTTTCGGGACGAACTGCGGCACCGGTTCAGCGAGATTGTCTATGATCTCCGGCAGCCTCAATTTGTCGCGCTGTCCCACAGCAAGGTCGGCATTCGCGGCCGACTTTACGTCGCCGCCCGCGGTTTCGACGATGCATCCGGCAAGCACGACAAGAGGTGCGGCGCCGCGATCGCCCGCGGCGCGGGCGCAGCGCAGTGATTTCAGTTCAGCCGCGCGGGTAACCGTGCAGCCGTGAACCACGCACACCTCGCAGGTCCGCCCGAAGGGAACGACGTCGTAACCGGCGCGGCGGAACGCCGCCGCCATCGCGGCGGTCTCAGACTGGTTCAGGCGGCAGCCGAGAGTCTTGAACGATACGCGCTTGATGGCCGTCTCCTACTCGAGCACGGCGCCGGTACCCGCGTTACGGACGAAGTGCGCGTAGCGGCCGAGATAGCCCCTGGTCATCTTTGGCTGAAACGGGGGCTGCGCGGCGCGCCTTGCCTCGATTTCGCCTTGTTCGAGGTCGACATCCAGAAGTCTTGCCGGGATATCGATGCGGATGGAGTCGCCGTCTTTCAGCAGGCCGATCAAGCCGCCTTCCGCCGCCTCGGGCGAGACGTGCCCGATGCAGGCGCCGCGAGTGCCGCCGGAGAACCGTCCGTCGGTAATCAGCGCGACGCTCTCACCGAGACCCTGGCCCATAATGTAGGAGGTGGGGGCGAGCATTTCCTGCATTCCGGGTCCGCCCTTCGGACCTTCGTAACGAATTACGACGACGTGACCCGGCTTTACGCGTTCGGCGAGTATGCCCTCGCAGGCTTCTTCCTGGGAGTCGAAGATTATCGCACGGCCGACGAACTTGAGCATGGCCGGAGCTACGCCGGCGGTCTTCACCACGGCGCCGTCGAGTGCCAGGTTGCCGCGCAGGATGGCGAGACCGCCGTCGGGCGAGTAAGCATCGCCGACGGATCGAATAACTTCGCCGTCCTTGATCGCGGCGCGCGACACGTTGCGGCGGAGGGTGCGTCCCGTGACGGTCATGCAGTCCCCGCGAAGCAGATTCCGGAGGTTGCCGAGCTCTTTCAGAATGGCGCTCACTCCGCCGGCGCGGTCCACGTCCTCAACGTGATAGGAGGAGGAAGGCGCCACTTTGCAGATGTTCGGGCAGCGTCTCGATATCGCGTCGATCCTGTCCAGGTCGTATTGAACGCCGGCTTCGCGAGCGATAGCCAGCGCATGCAGCACGGTATTGGTGCTGCCGCCCATGGCCATGTCCAGGCAAAACGCGTTATCGAGCGAATCGGCGGTTACGATGTCGCGCGGCAAAGGTCCGCCGGCGATCGCCATTTCCACGATTCTCTTCGCCGCGCGACGGTAAAGCGCCTTGCGGGCGGGGTCCGTTGCCAGGACGGTGCCGTTACCGGGCAGAGCTATTCCAAGCGCCTCGCAAAGGCAGTTCATCGAATTGGCCGTGAACATGCCCGAGCACGATCCGCACCCGGGGCAGGCGCATTCCTCGATGGTCTTCAGTTCGCTCTCGCTGATATTGCCGCGGCCGCAGGCAGCAACGCCTTCAAAGACGCTGATCAGATCAACCGTTCTGCCGTCGGGCGTGCGTCCCGCGGCCATGGGGCCGCCGCTGACCATGATCGTGGGCAGGTTGGTACGCAGCGCTCCCATCAACATCCCCGGCACGATCTTGTCGCAGTTGGGAATGCAGATCAGGGCGTCGAAGCAGTGGGCTCTCACAACCGATTCGACGCTGTCGGCTATCAGTTCCCGGCTGGGCAGGGAATACTTCATACCGGTGTGGCCCATCGCTATGCCGTCGCAGATGCCGATCGTATTGAATTCTATCGCCACGCCGCCGGCGCGGCGCACGTACTTCTTGATATATTCCGCGACCTTGTTCAAATGGACGTGCCCCGGTATTCCTTCGGTGAAAGAATTACAGATGCCGATGAAGGGCCTGGCAAAATCGCCGTCGCGCAGTCCCGTGGCCCGCATCAGGCTGCGATGGGGGGCGCGTTCCATGCCCTGCTTGACCTTGTCGCTGTTCATCGCCGTGTTTCCTTCCGGTTTTATTTCCTCTCCGACGCAAGACACAACCATACTCACTAAACGGTCCCGTCCGTCAACGAAATAACGCCGCGGCGGACGCACAAACCACTATTATCTGTACTTCAAAACCACGCGCTGCTAACGTAGCGCAGTAATGAGAATAATGTGTTCGATACTGCTGATCATCTGTGCGGGTCTGTGCTCCTGCCGGCGGAATGACTACCGGACGGTTAATATATATGTGCCCAAAATGAAGAACCGGGCGTGCGCGGAAGTTGTCGTCAACGCTCTGCGCAGGCAGGAGGGGATAAGATCGAGGGACATCGCCGTCGACATGTCCTCCCGGATCGTGACCGTACGGTACGATTCCATAGAGCGTTCGATCAAGAATCTGGAGTATACCATTGCCGACGCCGGGTTTGCCGCAAACGAAATACCGGCGACCACGGAGGCCGTCAATGCTCTCCCGGCGGAGTGCGAAATCCCGAAGGTGCCCGTCGGCCCCCGCACATCCGGACAACGCATGTGGTAAGGATATCTGCTTTCGTTGAATGCGCTGATCGGCCAGTTTCTCGACTACGTGACGCTGGAGAGGGGGCTTAGCGACAATACCGTCGAGGCGTACGCGCGCGACCTGAAAAGCTTTGCCTCCTTCTGCGCGCGCCGCGGCATTGCTTCGCCCCACGGGGTGAGCCGCAAGACCGTTCTCGACTACCTGACCGCTGAGCGGGAGCGCGGCCTCAGCGTCAATTCCGTGTCGCGGCGGCTTGTGGCCTTGAAGATCTTCTTTGCCTACCTGCAGCGTGAAGAGCTGCTGGACCGCAACATTACCGAAGCGATGGATTCACCGCGTCTGTGGCGAATTCTGCCCGGGGTGCTCTCGATGAAGGAGGTGGGACGGCTGCTCGCGGCGCCGCGGGGCGACAACAGGATTGCGGTCAGGGACCGCGCCATGCTGGAGTTGATGTACGGCACGGGTTTGCGGGTTTCCGAAGTTGCGTCACTGAAGACGCAGGATATTCATTTTGATTCGGAATGCCTTCGCTGCACGGGAAAGGGCGGCAAGGCGAGGGTCGTTCCTTTCGGAGCTGAGGCCCGTAACGCTTTGAGACGCTACTTGTCGGATTCGCGTGGAGACTTTGCGAAAGACGGGACGGCGCGGGAAGTCTTTCTGACGTATCGGGGCAAGGGCTTCAGCCGGAAAGGATTGTGGAAGCTGATTAAGGCTTATGCCCGGCGCGCCGGCATTACGAAGACGGTTTCGCCGCACACGCTGAGGCATTCTTTTGCCAGTCACCTGCTGGCCAACGGCGCGCCTCTCAGGGTGATCCAGGAGATGCTGGGGCATGCCGACATAGCCACGACACAGATTTATACGCATGTGGACGAGGGCCGGCTCAGGGCGGTCCACGCCAGATATCATCCCAGAGCATAGCAAGGGGTCTGCATCAGTATGGTTGGCCGCAAGAAGAATCCTTACCTTGAGTTGGAGAAGAAGATAGGTTACGCTTTCAGGCGGCGTGAACTCCTGGAGGTGGCGTTGACGCATCGTTCTTTTCGTTTCGAGAACGCGGGAGTCTCGGAGGACAATCAGCGGCTGGAGTTTCTGGGAGATGCCGTTCTGGGGTTCCTGACGGCGGCTTTCCTGTACGACAAGCACGATACCAGCGACGAGGGAGTGCTCACCTCGCTGCGCAGCCAGACTGCCAGCGGCAAGGCCCTTGCGCGCTTTGCTCGCGAAGCGGGTCTCGGTGAAGCGGTGCGGCTTGGGATGGGGGAGGAGCGTTCGGGCGGACGCAAGCGGGCATCGTTGCTGGCCGACACGCTGGAGGCGATCATCGGGGCGGCTTACCTGGACGGAGGCATGAAGGGCTGCGGCAAGATCTTCCGGAAGCTTCTGGTGCCGCGTCTCGAGGAACTCTCAGGCGACGTCTGGGAGCATAATCCCAAGGGCAAGCTGCAGGAATACAGCCAGAAGCGCTGGAAAAAAAGTCCCGTGTACAAGGTCGTAGATCGGGCGGGTCCCGCACATGCCACACTCTTCACGGTTTCCGTCAGACTGGAGAACGGATTGCATGCGGAGGGGCACGGTCAAAGCAAGCAGGAGGCTGAAACCCGTGCGGCGCAGGGCCTCCTGCGCAAGCTGCCGGGTATGTGACGGCAGCCTGCCGCGCCCAAAGTCCTCGACATCAAGATCTGTTTCGCATACCCTTCCGCAGTCTCTTTTTACGTGGGCCGTTAGCTCAGGTGGCAGAGCAGTACACTTTTAATGTACGGGTCGGGAGTTCGAGTCTCCCACGGCCTACCCCTCAAAACGCCTTTCTTTTCAGTGCAAAACCTTCATTTTGGCCAATGTTTACAGGGATTTCGTGAATGTTGCCTGTTTTTGTCCGTGTCGGCTTTTGTCTCTTCGCTTGTGTTTTTGTACCCTTCAAACCGTGACGTTTCGTGGATACAAAACGGATACATGTTTCCCCGTACATTTTTCTGCTCGGTAGCATGATGTATCCGTTTTGTATCCACACGCGCCCCGAGAATCGCCCGGCGTCACCGTTTCAGCGCCCCCTCAGCGCCTCAGCCTGCCGGCCTATATGAAGACACGGGCGGAGACACGATCGGCCCGTCAGCGCGCGCTCAGGACGTCGTCGTGGCCGCCTTGTCGAGTACGGTGCGCGTCCGCTCTACCTTGCGGGCCGATATGCCGATGACAGCGGCCGTCTCGTCGGCGGACTTGTTGGATAGCTTAGCGCCACTTTGCGCTAGGCTATTTCTACCCCTCCCGCCAGTTGTTCCGCCAATACTGGCGACCTCCGCCCTTGTCCGCCGTTTGTCCAACTCCGCCACTAACCGCACGATGTCGGCATCAGTCAGATTGCGCCGGTCACGTCCGGGGTCGGCCATGTCCAGCGCCGGCCCGAATCCTGAAAAACCCGGATTTCGGCAGTTTGAGACTTCGGACTGTAAAAACCGGCCTCTCAGTTCGCGCAGGTGGCGTCGGCAGCTCCGG
>Ga0180435_10001568_pt1 | contig 23682 bp, 23 predicted proteins | sample SS_ome_3_FD_132467 | JGI IMG/M metagenome (GOLD analysis project Ga0180435, IMG submission 132467) | Hypersaline lake sediment archaeal communities from the Salton Sea, California, USA - SS_3_S_1 metaG | ecosystem: Environmental > Aquatic > Non-marine Saline and Alkaline > Hypersaline >... | reverse complement strand
TGCGTCCTTGGCGTGGCCGCTGTGAGCATGGTACGAAACAAGCGGTTTCTTGATAGCAAAGTGCGTGAGGAGTTTTCCGGTAACGCGCGTATCCTCACAGAGCACGACATCACAAGCGCGTAGCACAGCAAGTGCACGCTCGCTGACGTCACCGAGGTTGCCTATGGGTGTTGCAAGTACCGAAAGTGTTGCAGCCATATACAGAGCATATGCAAAAGCACCACGAACGCAAGGTTCGTGGTGCCTTTAGCTGTGTTTCGTGTGCTAGAAGATTGGGGTTGCCACAAAGGTCAGCGTCGTTGTGTAGTCTGTTGCTGCCTCCTGCATGGTCGTAATCTCCATTTTGTAACCAACACGCGTCGCGCCGGTATGTGCTGTTGTACCGTCTGCGCTACTTGTGGCATACATGACTTCGCGTGGTGTACCAATGAAGTCGCCAACGTACAAGGCATTGCCGAACGAGTCGTTATCTGAGAGTGATATATCTTCTGTGGTGATGCCCCAGTGGCCGTATGTGTCAGTGTCGCTGTATGTGCCTGATGGTGCGGCCCAGCTGATAGGGGTGCTGGTACCCGTACCGTCAGTGAATGAGTCAATTGTGGCACCGTTTGTTGCCGTAAGATCGGTGGATGCTTCCACGGTAACCGTGAAGCCATCGCCAGCATTGGTGGTGACCGCAAGATCTTGCGCCAATACGTACTCAGTTGACGGACTCACTGTACCAAACGGCACTGTTGTTGCTGTTGTGGTTGCAAACGTCTGTGTTGCGTCTGCGTTGACCGTTTCACCTTCATCCACGCCTGCGATTGAGAACTCGAAGTATGTTTCCACTTCACCTGTAACAAGCACCGACTCGATGATAACGAGCTGCGTGTATCCCTCGTCCGCCATGGTGCCACCTATGGCAAGCTCGTAGCTTCCCTCTGTAGCGTGGTTCGTTACCTGATTCGCGCCCAAGCCAGATGCTGTGGCATTGTCACCAATCTCAATAGTCACAACCGAGCTAGCAGCAATAGCACCGCCGCCGCCCGAACAGATTTCAATGGTGATAGTTTGTGACGCTACAGTAACTGCAGCGTTGGTCGCACCACACACACCGGCAGTGGTGAGATCAACACCGTCGTCAGCAATATCAACGTCATCTTCACCCACCGAGCCCATACCAAAACCGGACGGCAAGGTGACCGTTATGGTTGAGCCATCAGCAGCGACACCACTCGGCGTCGTGAACTGAATCGTGTGATTACTGGCAGTGTTTGGTTGACTCGTTGAGAGTGTGTCCGAGAGCGTGGTCAGCTGTGCTGCGTTTGCTGTATGCAGCCAACCTGGAAGGCCAAGCGCCCAGAAAAGCATTGAAACGATGAGTACTGGTGCGACATACAAATGCCACGACTGCAGTACTAGACCGCGTGATGGTGTGTACATAAAAAACGTACTTATGCTAAGTACCAAACGTGGTGCGTGACGCCACGTTTACTCGAGCCCACTGCCCAAGCGCCAAATCCTACCTCAAAACGGGGCGGGATCAGGGGTACTGCAAGTATACCAAGCACAAGGGGATAACCTGTTGATTTCTAGCGAATTTTTGGGGAAAAGACTGTGAAAAAACAACAGGCCCGCACGGGCCTGTTGTTGTCAAGTTTTTGCTCTCGTCGACAATTCTCGTGGTACTCTATCGTACTGTGTCAAACTCGTACCCGAAGCCTTCAATTTCTTGTTGGAGCTCCATATTCTTCATTTGCATCTCCCACTGAGCTTCCATTGCGCGCTCCCGTGCACCGTTGAGGGACGTGAGGACGATTGACGCCAAGATTCCCATGACTGCAATCGGAATAAGCAAGAACAAAGCAAGCACCTTGCCGGCATGATCAAGCGCCTTCATGAAGCCAAGATACTGCTCTTGGTTTTCAAACGCACTGCTTCGTTGTGCTAAGCCACGACCTGCAACACCCATATAGATCCAAAAGCCAACCATAAACACCAAATACAACAGATTGACGAGGGGGAGAAGCAGTAGCAGTGCGGGGTTCATGCTCATTGTCGCCGCAAGCCCTAAAAGGAACATGATCACCACTGGACCGAGCATTACGGCCACACCGAGCGCGTGCTTCCGGATCGCAAACAAAAAAAGTACGTTGGTCATCGCTGCCCCCACGACCAGCCAACATCTTTGTAGTCAGAGGCGGTAGCCTTTTTTTCATCGAAAGCTTGGTACTGAGTCGCGGGTGCGTCAGCATTTTGCTGACTCTGTTGGTTCTGATTGGTTGTTCCTGTTGCATCAAAGTCTTCAACTTGCATAAGTGTTCACGTTACTAGTATGTGAACAGTATACTCTGTACTTTGTAGGTGGCGGTTCTTTATCCACCAGCAACCAGCCGATCTGCCACATGGTAGACGTCCCCTGCCCCCATAGTGAGAATCAGCGTGTCGTCTCCTCGATCCTTCAATCGCTCGTACACAGCATCAAAGTCGGGTAGCGCTTCCGCCCTGCCACCCTGCTTCACAACGGCCACAGCAAGCGCGACACTATCGACGCTCGGGTCCGGTGCTTCACGTGCAGCATAGATCGGCAGCAGCAATGCCTCGTCTGGGAGTGCGAGTGCCTCAGCAAACTCATCGAAGAACGACGTGGTGCGCGAGTAGAGGTGTGGATGAAACACAACCACCAACTGCTTGTCTGTAAATTCGCGGACCATTTCGACTGTGTTGCGCATGGCACTTGGGTGGTGGGCATAGTCGTCGTACACCACAGCACCGTGAACGGTGAGACCCTTGTACTCAAATCGACGCCACGTGCCATTGAACGAGGCGAGTGAAATGTCGATCGCTTCTTCGGAAAGGTCAGGATCGAATGCAAGTGCGGCAGCTTTTGCTGCTGCTGCGTTCTCTTTGTTAAAAGCACCAGGGGTACGTAGCTGCGGCACATCCACTTCCTGATACGGTACCGTCGTTGTTGCCCGGCCAGTGAGGATCGGCTTGATTGTGGACGAATCAGTATTCGTTATCAGCACCCCGTTTTCAGGCAGTGCATCGGTAACGCTTGAGAACGCATCCTGCATGTCTGCAAGGTCCCGATAGTAGTCGGTATGATCGAGCTCGATATTGTTGATGACCAAAATACTCGGGTGTAGGTGCAGGAAGTGCCTCCGGTACTCACAACCCTCGATTACAAACAAATCTGGGCGCCCTGCAACAAAGTTGCTGCCGTACTCACTCATGATGCTGCCGCAAATGACTGTTGGTTCTTTGCCAGTATCCATAAGGACCTTGGCAAGCATAGCGGTAGTGGTCGTTTTACCGTGCGTACCACTCACCACGATACTAGTGCCCTCTTTTGTTGCTTCTCCGAGTGCCTCAAAGTATGAAAGAGTCGGCCTACCTAGCGCACGCACGGCCTCCATAAACGCAGGCGCGCGGGACAACCACGCATCACTATAGACAAACTGATCCACATCATCCGGCAGGTTGTTCACATTTGCCTCAAGTCCAATCGAAACACCTTGCGCGCGCAGTACATCGAGTGTCTGTGGACTCACTTCGTCATTGGTACCGCTCACGGTATGCCCTTGATGCAAGTACAGCTGCGCAAGCGCTGATATGCCAACACCTCCAATACCAATACAGTGCACGTGCATACTAGAGGTGCTCATTCACTAGCTGTACGAACTGATCGTTGCGCTCGTACTCATTTTTAAACTGCCCAAAGCTCGCGAAACCCGGGCTAAACAGAACGATGTCGCCTGACTCTGCGACGTTACACGCCGCTTCTGCAGCCTGTGGGAGCTCCTCGACTTGGCGCGGAAGCGGCATGTCACATTCCTTCAAAAGCCGCTCGGTTCCCGTGCCCGGCAAAAACACACATGCCTTTACGTGCTCCTCAGCAGCAGCGTGTAGCACTGCGGTGTCCAGACCTTTGTCCGCACCGCCTGCGATCAAGATAATGTTCTTCTTCTTGTCAGGATCGAGTGCAGCGAGTGCAGCGGCAGTAGCGTCGGGCGTGGTTGCATTGTTGTCGTTGTACAGGTCGATACCTCGAATACTTCGCAGGTACTCAAGACGTCCAGGAACCGGAGATACGGCCTGCACCGCACTTCGTATTGTCTCGTCCGAAACACCAAGTGCTCGACCAGTTGCTACGGCAATACCTATATTGTAACGATTGTGTTCTCCCAGAAGCGGTACCTCACAGTGCTCCGGAAGTGCGTGTTCGTCCGCAATAATCACTTGACCCTTCATGCTAGTCATGTACGGCGCAAGCGCATCGAGCGCTTGCTTGCCAATAACCACAATATCCTCTTCTGTTTGGTGCTGAAATATATGCGCCTTGTCAGCCAAGTAGTCCTTCATGCTGCCGTTGTAGTAGTTCATGTGGTCGGCCATAAACGTAGTGAAGATGGCCACGTGTGGTGAGTGCGGACCTTGCTTTACATCAAGCATATTGAGCGATTTCTCCTCGCCAAAACCTTGAAGCTGCCAGCTGTCGAGCTCAAACACGGCAGTACTGTCAGGGGTCACTTTTTCTAGCAGCGACAAGTTCGACACGCCGCGCACGTTACCGCCTAAGAGCACCTTGCGACCGTCGGCACGCAGTATCTGCTCGACAACGTGGGTAACCGTAGATTTTCCACGAGTACCCGTCACCCCAACCATTGGGATTGGTGCAATGCGGCCAAACAGTGACGCGCTCATGTCCACGGGCACTCCTGCCTTGCGTGCAGTCTTGATGTATTTGGAGTCAAGCGGTACACCCGCACCCTTCAGCACCAGGTCACGATCTTCGAAATCTTTCTCTGCATGCTCACCCAGCGTGTACTCTATGTTTGCATACTCACCGAGCTGCCGTAGTGAGTCAGCAAGCTCCACGCCAGTCTTTTGGTCTGTGACAGTGAGTACCGCTCCGTGACGAGCAAGAAATGCCGCGTCTCCGATGCCGCGACCCAGGAGACCGAGTCCCATCTGGGTTATGTGTTTGCCTTCAAAAATTGAATTGAGGTTGTCCATACGGTACCAGCATACCAAAGCAAGCCCTGCAGGACTACGAAACTATGATGGTGGCTTGCGAGCTATGTACCAGGCTCCAGTCTCTTCCTCCTTCACATAGACCGGTGGCTTGTCGAGTGGCGCTGCTGGCTCATTTTCATCCGCGCCATCGGACGCTGCTTCCTGAACGAGCGATGGTCGTTCTACGCGGTTGACGATAGGCGGTTCTGTGGGAATGGTTGGATCAACGTTATCAGAATCCTCCACGGGAACAACCTCTGTTTCCTGTGGAATTGAGCCTGCTGCTGGTGCAGCAGGCACGGGTATCGCCGCTGGTTCTAGCTCTGATTCCGAAACCAGCTCAGGAGCTGCTGCAACGTTCGGTGCAGCACGTGGTGTCTCCTGATGATCCTGGTCCTGCTCATCCAACTCCTCCTCTAGCGCGTCGATCTGCGCCTGCCCCTGCTGTAGCTTTCTAAACAGCACGACACCCACAACGGCGACCGCGGTCAACACAAAGCCACTACCAATGATTACAAGCCATACGACCAGACCTATCCCTGCCAAGAACTCCATAAACTCATCCCACACATTGTCAATCGACTGGCCAGACGCAATGAGGTCCTCGCAATCGGCTATGACCCTGTCCACGAGCGCCTGGGCCGACGGTGCCGCTAGTGCAACGCCGCGAGCGGACTCAAACGATTCTATGGCACGCTTGCAATGACGTTCGTCTTGCAGTGCAAAGCCCTCACGCATGTGTGCCTGGTACTGCGTCTCGACTACCGGCACACCCGCCTCATCGAGCAGTTCGTACACAAGGGCTACCGGCAGTGCGAACCCAAAGTTGTCACCACTTTCAGCCCCAGTCTCGGCAGTCACCACACCAACGACACGGCCAGCAGCGTCAACCAGTGGACCACCGCTGCTGCCCTTTTGAATCTTCGCGTCTATTTGATATGTACTAATATTGCTGCCGGGCATGGACTTGATTGAGGTCACATGTCCTTGTGTTACTGTCACACTCAATGCCGTTGTGGTACTTAGGTCTGTATCGCCAGGGTATCCGTATACACTGATCGTGGTGTTCACATCAAGCTCTGTGGAGGAGGCTAATGCTATCGCAGGAATGCGGAACATACTTGCGCCATCGTCAACACTCAGAAGCGCAACATCCTTGTCTGTTACAAACCACATGGGGTCAACTGAACGCACAGTGACAGACTGACCAACATCTACGAGCTCCTCGGTACTGTGGGCAGAGAGGTCTTGTGGAAGCACGGCGAGCCTACTACCATCGTCTGTAAAGGTGACAAGGTTGTACAGCTGTTCACGCATGCGCTTTGTATCTTCACCTCCCTCGCTCATGGACTCCATTACCTCCTCAAAGGCCGTTACGCGGGGGTGCTCCTGCCCATAGCGCATTACAAGATCGAGATAGTCGACATACAACACCTGCACAAGTACCTCAAACGCCACAATACTCCTATACAAGTCAGGCGTTGCCACATGAGCGTTTGTCACAAACAAACCATCTTCACTTATTGAGAAGCCGGTGCCGGATACTGTTGTGTCTACTTCGCGCACCAACGGCTCACTGTAGTTCCAGTCTCTCACGATAGACATGGACTCGACATCGAGAGAAAGTGGCTGCACTGTTACTTCGCCCTTTACCTCGTGCAAGATGCGTACGACGGCCGGGTTCACTAGGGCATGCTGTTCACTTTGTACATACGCAAGCGGCTCGCTCACCGGCATCGTATGTGCAACGGTTCCGGTTTGTGCGCCACTGAAAAGACTAACAGCAGCAACTGCCGCATATATACTATCCATACTGGTAGTGTAGCAGAGAGGTAGGAGCAACGTAGCACCAGTCCACATCCTTATACGAGCGTCACATCGAGTGTATGTACACCCAAGGTGCGCTGTGCGTACGCAGAAAACACATCAGTCTGTTGTGACAAGATGAAACGTGTCGCACCAGTTCCTTGCGTATCGAATCGTTCACATGCCGCATCAGCAACAACACACGCCGGATCGACAAGCTCTCCAGTAATGTGTGCGTCACGCACGCTTTCTAGAAACTGCCGACGAACTAACGGATAGTGGGTACAGCCGAGGACTATGTGTGTGTACTCAGCCCCAGTGTACTGGGCGAGCGCAGACGAAATACACGAGCGCAGCGCTTGCTGGTCAGCGCCAGTTTCGATGAGTCCCACGAGCTCTGGGATAGCAACAGCGACTGCTGGTACACCAAGCATGGCAAAACCATCTTGATATACGCGACTGTCTACCGTGGCTTGTGTGGCACAGATGAGTACTCGTGCATCCTTGTCGCGGAACGAGGCAACTGTTGGACCCACCATTTCAATAATATTGGTGCGTGGTATGTCGAGAATCTCAAACATTGGAAGCACAATGGAAACGGAAACACTGTTGCAGGCACTGACGATTTCGGTGGCACCCTCAGCAATCAGCTTTTCGATGCCAAGCACCGTCAGCGCACCAAGCTCTTCCCGACTTTTGTTTCCATACGGGGCATTGTTGAGATCGCCAAAATACACCACATCAGCATGTGGTACCCGCTCACGCAGTGCACTCAGGACCGACAATCCACCACTTCCTGAATCAAAGATGCCGATCATGGTTTACCAGCTACCGCCACCGCCACCGCCAAACCCACCACCAACACTTCCACTGCCACTGGCTCCAGAACTAGCTGGCGCAGACGCTGCGGTAAAGTCAGAGGAGAATGCCTGCACACTGTGAGCGAACTCGCTCGGACTAAACGGCGAACCGTCAGTCGCGCTGTACCACTCGGGCGCCTCCTTTAGGATGTCTCCAAACTGTTCAGCCCATGCGGTTTCTACCCCAAACGCCACCGCGTACGGCAAATGCTTACTAAAGAGAGCCGGGGACTTTTCTGGTGCATCATGGAATGTAAGACGGTCTTTCTCGGCCACCGACAAGTATCGCTTGAACCCTTCAAGCTGTTCCTTGAGTGCGACGCCGGCGCGGGTCTTTGCGGGCATCAGTCTTCCCCACAGTGCGACGAGTGCGCCAGACACGATTCCGGCAATGCCGGTGACCACGTAGAGCTCACCCGTCTTAAATATGAGCAGTGCGCCAGAAAAGAATGCGACAATACCTCCGGCCACAACGTACCGTGTACGCACCTTGTCTGGTCGCTCGACAAAGTACCCTTGTTCATACACTTCTGCATACAACTCATCGACAATATCTTCCTTGTCGCTCGCAAACGTATGCTCCATTTTGGATAGAAGTACTCCTTTCACCGTCGTGCCATTGATGACCTCTTCTCCTTCATACTCGCTCTGGAATAGTTTTTCCAGCATAAGCGCACCCACAGGATCGTCGACTGACTTGTCAGGCTGCAATCGTTCAAGCAGATAGTCTGTTTGCGAAAAAATAACTTTCTGCTTCTCAAATCTATGAATCCGCAAGTGGCCTTGGGTGGCAAGTCGAATGATTTCCGCAAAAATCTCACGTGGTTCAATTGCCTCGTTATACACAATACCTGCAATCGATGGCGCCATATCCTCTGGTGCCTCGTACTGCGGCACGATAGTTGTGCGACCGGCCGGATCACGTCCTCGCGTATACCATCGCCACACAAGCGCACCCAAGAGTAGTACTGGCACACCAAATGGCCAATACTTCTCAAGCGGTGTTTTGGGTTTGGGACTCCAAGGCTTGGCTATCTTTTTGATGGTCCCGGCAGGAAAACGAACAGCAATTGTAAAACCTTCGCCCTGTTTAAGTCCACTTGCAACAGCGTGGTACCCGGCTCGTTCTACATTGACCAAACGTTCATCCTTATCACACCGTTCGTTGCTGCCAGCTGCGCCCTGATAGCAGGCGGCCATGAGAACGGTTGCGCCGGTTGGCAAATCAACCAATACACTTGCTTGTTCGATGCCGGTTTGCCACGAGCCACCAGTAACGTTCCAATAGAACTCTTCGTAGTCCTCGTAATATAGAAACGGTGCTGCGACAGTATATGAAATGATATAGGTATGTTCTCCCGTCACCGTGACGTTCGGATCGCCAATCTTGAGCGTCAGCTCTCCACCGGTGCGACTCTCGTTAAACGAGTACGGTACATCATCTGCATTGACAACAACGACATTGGTTACGTCTGCCGTGTAGGTTTCGTCACCAGCTTGGTAGCTATACGGAATTGTGCGAAAAATGCCACGTCGTTCCCGTGTACCAAAATCGTAGACGATTTGCTCAATCACCTGCACTGTCGCGTCTTCGTTTACTGTGATGCGAGCGTCAAATGAGGCTATGTTTTCACCGCCGTCAGCAAAGGCAGCGTGCAGTGGAACACACATAATGAGCGCTAGCACAAAAAAGACACGCAGGTGCACGATCATACGGTACAGTATACGGGAAAAACGCAAAAACACCTCGATGCGACCAGCGCAACAATGTGGTATCGTACCTGCACTGCTGGAGTGGCGAAATTGGTAGACGCGCTACGTTCAGGTCGTAGTGGGGGCAACCCCGTGGAGGTTCAAGTCCTCTCTCCAGCACTACAAAACAATGAGGCCGGATGCGGATGAGCATTCGGTCGATTTGTCTTGTTGTTGGGAGAGGGCTTGAAGACCTTGCGAGACGTTTTGCGAGCGCACGAAGCAAAAGGTCTGCAAGGTGTACTGAATCTGTAAGATTCAAGTCCTCTCTCCAGCACATCAGCAGCCCCCGCCAAACGCGGGGGCTTGCATACAAACGCTACACAACGGTGAGCTTTGGACGCTCACGAGTGACTGATTGAAGCTGGCAACATGCCTTTACGGTGACTTGCTCATCGGCACGAAGCCATGCGGCACCCACAATAAAGCACCGAAATGTTAAGAAAATACTAAACTTGTGGTCAGACTTAGCAGATGTGCGTGGCTCAGTCAGATGCATGGGATCCTCCTTTCATCCTTTGATGACAGCTCGCGGGGGGGCTACCGTAGCTCTGACTTCGAGACTACTCCTGCGCCTTGGGGCGTCAAGAGGTTGTTATGCACAATACACTGTGGACCATGCCGGACTTGAACCGGCCACCTCACCCATGCCATGGGTGCGCTCTACCGGATGAGCTAATGGCCCAACACAGCACTACGAGAGGTGCTGCTTCACACGACCAACGACGTCATCAAGACGCATGTCGGTCTTAACCAAAAACTCACTCATGCCGGTGTGAACGGCTTTGGCGACTGTCTCAATACTTGAGGAGTTGGTCAAGAGAATAATCGGTACCGTCCGACCCCATTCATCTTGCTGCAGGTGGCGCATGACATCGAAGCCATCCATCTCGGGCATCATGATATCAAGGAGAATAACATCGGGATGCTCGCGCAGTGCCACCTCGAGACCCTCTCGGCCGTTGTTGGCAGTGTACACGGTCATACCCTCATCACCGAATTTGCGCTCGAGCACATTTACGAGGCTTTCTTCGTCGTCAATGACAAGTACTGAGTGTTGGTTCATACACAATGTAAACTTAGTAGTGGTTTCAGCATACCACCCTATGCCTCTGCTGCAATGCGCGGCATAGTGATCGTAAAGGATGTACCTACATTCTCCTCAGACGAGAAATCAACAGTACCTCCAAGCTTTTCAACAAACGATTTCGTTAGATACAAGCCCAAACCCGTCCCGTTTGTGGAATACGAACGGGCGTTGGTCGCGCGAAACAGTTTGGTGAATATATTGTCTTGTTCAGACAGTGGAATACCAAGTCCCCGGTCTGCAACGGTAATGGTTCCCGCACTCGAACCAAAGTTAGCTTCAATGCGTATCGCCGAGTCCGGATGCGAGTACTTCATCGCGTTAGTGAGCAGGTTGTGTATTGCTATCCGAATCATGGTTCGGTCGGTCACAACAACGTCGTCTCCCACGACACGGAGCACTGGCGTGACACCCTTCTTTGTCATACCCGGATTCAGCTCTTGTAGTATGTCTTGCACGACCTCCTTGACACTGACCTGCGTATACTCGGGTGCAAGCGTACCCATTTCGATACGCGACACTGTAAGTAGTGTGGTGATGAGGTCAACCATGCGCTCGCTCCCCATATATACCTGCTCGAGATACTCGCGCACTTCACCCTGTACGTTCATTTGCTTGCTGGTAAGTAGGTAGTCTACGTACCATTTGATCGTCGTTAGCGGAGTGCGGAGCTGGTGGCTAGCCAAGAGCAAGAAGTCAGTCTTGACCTGTTCGCTTTCGCGCTCTGCAGTAATGTCCACCAACGTCACAAGATGTTTAAACGGTATTGGTGATTTCTTTTCCAGAGAGTAGATGGAGATTTGCACCTGGCGAACATTGTTCTGCAAGGTACGCATGGGCATTTCCTCGCGGGACACTGGAACCGCATGATCCACTTTGGCCCGAAGCAGCGACATTGCCTCTATGGCCTGTTCATCTTCTGCAAGCATGGAAAAGAAGTTTGCGATACTACACTGGTCTTCGGTCCCCTCAAGAAAGCGCAATGCTGCACGGTTCGGTTTTCTAATGTTGCCCGCATCGTCCATCAGGAAGTACGGCATAGGACTGTTCTCGTACAGCATGCGAAACTGCTCGCGCGAGAGCATCAAGTCTGACACCATCTCTTCTGCAATGGTCTCGGTTCGGTGTCCAAGGTCGTATCTCGTAGCAACCAAGAACGCGACCGCAGGCACAAGGATCGTCAACAGGAAGAGGATTGCAATCTTGGCACGCTCAAACAAGGCAATATCGACAATCATCTGCCCGGGCTCATAGAACAGTACCGTGGCAAGAGGATCGCCTAACAGCCACAATAGCGCAACAAGAATTGCAGAAATGTACAGCGCCAACCATTCTACCGAAAGCAGTCGTTCGAGCTTCATGCTTCGTAGTATACCAAGCAGTGCACTCAAGAGATCCGAGTGATACACAGGTACAAGCACCACTGCATGGAAATCATTTAGATGAATCGCTCTAGTTGCGCGTTCGACACCGCTCCTTCACGCAGAACAACAGCACGCTCGCCACGGGCATCTACAACCGTGGATGGCTGCGTGTTGTCGGTAGGACCTACGTCGATCACCAATGCAAGCGCATCAGCTTGATCACGCAATGAAGCAACTGCTTGGCGTACATCGCGTGTAGGCTCCTCACCTGACCTGTTGATGCTCGTACTAGTTATGGGGCGTTTGAGCGTTTTCGTGAGTTGCAAGCAAAAGGCTGTGTCGGGCATGCGAAAGCCAACGCTGCCGTCAGGGGCAGTGAGTGGTACTAGCGCATCTCCCTTCGCCTGCAATACAAGTGTCAGTGGTCCAGGTAGAAATGCATCTGCCAGCTGCTCTGCTAAGGGCGTCATGACCGCGTACTCGGCAAGCATTGCACGGTCCGCAACCATTGCGAGAATCGGTTTGTCTGCATCCCGCCCCTTAATAGCTCGGACACACTCCACTGCCTTAGCGCTTGTTGCATCAGCACCAAGACCATAGATAGTGTCGGTGGGATATGCGATGACCTGCCCCGCTCTAAGTGCTTTGCTCGCGGCTCGCTTGGTAAACCAGTTGGTGTTGGTTGCGATACGCATATGGGGAGTGTAGGCTTGTGAGTTGAACAGTGCAAGTACCACTTGCTTTCAGAACACTACGCAGAGAGGGCATACAGATGACACCGGACAAAGTACGTGAAGTAATCGCACGATATCGAGAACTGCTTGAGTCCAACGGATATATACCGGAACCACACCCGCATAACGTTCCTCACATATCAACCAACAAAGCCATGGATCACTGCCTGTCGATGCTCAGCAAGATGGAGCTGTTCCTAGATGAGGGTAGGTTCGAGAAGACATTTCGTTGGCTTGGGTTCGTTCAGGGCTACATGTGGGCAAACAGAATGTTCACACTTGAAGACCTGAAAAACCACAACCGACCGGACGAGGAGTGAGTACGCTAAACAAAGCCGCCACGGGGCGGCTTTTGCGATAAGGGTCTCGGTCACGAGTTGCTAAGGATTGTTCCTCGCTTCACTCGCCAAATCCTAAGCACTCTCGACCCCGGCTCGGCCTACGGTCTGCTCGTGCCTCGCAGACCGGCTTCGCGGCCTCCGCCTTTCGAGACCCTTATCGCCCACAGGCGCAACAAACGGCAAGCTCTCGCTTGCCGTTTTGCGCTCTGTGGGCGATAAGGGTCTCGAACCCCTGACCTTCTCAACGTCAATGAGACGCTCTAGCCAACTGAGCTAATCGCCCATGTGAGACGCAGTGTACCTCGATTAAAAACCATCAGCAAGAGTTGTGGTAGCATGTGTGCATGAAAATTCTTGCTATCGAAACAAGCTGCGACGAGACCGCTGTCGCCCTACTTGAAGCAGAAGGTACGCTACCTGCTGTTTCATTCCAGGTACGTGGCAATGCCTTGTACTCACAGGCGGAAAAGCACGCTGCCTACGGTGGTGTATACCCCAACCTTGCCAAACGCGAACACAGCGCCAACCTGGTGCCTCTATTGGACGCAGCACTCACCGAAGCACGCTGGAGTGTTGCAGACACCACACCTATCACCGAGACTCAGTACACATTCCTTGAGGAACTTCTCATGCGTGAGCCAGCACTCCTTGCCGCACTCACAGGCTACTGTGCAACACATGGAGCGCCCGACATTGATGCCATCGCAGTGACCCATGGACCAGGCCTCGAACCAGCGCTCTGGGTGGGTGTTAACTTTGCACGCGCTCTTGCTGCACTCTGGGATGTACCAATCATTCCAGTCAACCACCTTGAGGGTCACATGGTTGCGAGCGTCGTGCATGAAGAGGAAGGCGTATACAGTGTAGTGTCGCCAGGTTTCCCAATGCTGGGACTCATCCTAAGTGGTGGGCATACTGAGTTTGTGCTTGCCAAAGACTGGGGTTCGTACCAAGTGGTAGGTGCAACTCGTGACGACTCCATTGGCGAAGCATTCGACAAGGTTGCACGCCTGTTAGGCATCCCCTACCCGGGTGGCCCCGGCATTAGTAAGCTCGCAGCAAAGCACCGAAGCGATAGTGCAACCAACATGGTCCAGCGCGCCGTTTCTATACCGGAACTACCCCGTCCGATGGCCACGGCAGATAACCTAGATTTTTCATTCTCTGGGCTCAAAACGGCAGTACTCTATCTCGTGCGCGACCTCGGCGAACTAACAGAACCACAACGCGCGGCTGTTGCAGCTGAGTTTGAGACCGCCGTTGGTGACGTAGTTGTTGCAAAAACAAAACGAGCTCTCGTCACCCACCCGGCACATACCTTTGTTATAGGTGGCGGTGTCACTGCCAATCGGTATATCCGGAAACGACTGCAGGAGTTGTTTGAGATTGAGCGGTACGACACAACACTCACGCTACCTGCACCCGACCTCTCGACTGACAACGCAATCATGATCGGTATGGCTGGGTACCTCGTACACCTGCGTGGTGAACCTGCACTGTCGTGGTCTGATGAACTGCGAGCTTCAGGCACTCTGAGTGTCGACCCAAACCGTACACGAAACGAGCGGCTCTAGCCGCTTTTGTGATGCAGAGAATGCGCAAACACTATGCGCCAGCTGACGCGTATCCCTTCAGCGGCAAATGAATGCCGTCCATCGTTTTCTTGAGCTCTCGTAGTGGATGTATCCCCTGCTTTTCAACACTGCGTGCAATCTGCATGATGTCGCGACGATGCTGTTCTGACGCCATATGTGCCAGGGCATCTGGTGCAATAACACCATCCATTGACGGAGTAACATACTCAGTGCTAGCACGTGCATGTACCTGCTGGTGCCAAACGGCTTGTACACCGTCACATGCTATCTGATGGTCTGTACGCGTTGTGGTCATATGTGGGTTATACGCCGTAATGATGTGTGCGTCGCGGCAATGCAACCGAGAAGCCATCCTGTGTGTCGAGTACCTCTTGGGCAGTTTCTGTATGACGACGCAGTGCGGCACGCATGCGAGCGAACACACCGACACGCTCTGGAACCATCTCATCTTCCTCGTACTCGTACACCTCAACTGACCGCTGTTCCACAAGCTCAGGACTATCGACATCAGTTCGATGTGTAAGCTCACGCACGCGTGCAACAAGCTGTGTTGCACCTAGTGCCAGAAGCACATCCAGTACGAGCATCGCAAGCGGTGCGCCCAAGAGTGCCATGAGACCAACAGGATGGGCAAGCGCTTTCACCCAGTAGCCCAAGAGCGGTATGGACAAAAGCACCTGACGGCCTGATTCTTGAACTGTGAGCTGAGCTGCTACGTCTGTTCCAGCAAGTGTCGCGCTGTATGCACTGCGACCGCTCACACGAACAGCCTCCTCAACCTCATACACCAACACACTGTGAAGTCCTGCGGTACGTGCAACACGCTCACCAACAAGAGCCTCCGCTGCTCCGGTATGTGTGTGCAGAAGCGCTAGACGGTGCTCCTCTTGTACCGATGCAACTGAAAGACCAAACGGCGCACTGCCTCGCATGAACACCAGCACAACAAGAGACAAGACAAACAACCCGGCCATTGCCAGGTATATCACTCGATACACATTGTCGCCTATTTGTTTCATTGTGGTGTGCTATGCAGCTGTTGGGGTCCGATGGATTCCCAAGAAGAGTCTCGGGCTCGGGCCCCACGTAGCTGAATATCAGCCCCCTGATCCAGTCACGCTTTAAGCAAACTAACTCCTTGCCCGAACTAGTTTGCTCTGCGTACAGTAGTACTCCCATATACGTGTACCAGCAATGTGTATATGTAGCAAAAATAAGGACGGGTCCGAGAGGTCAACAGCTGTCCGTTGTCCCAGAAAAAAGCAAGGAAATACAACGTACATTCTTTAGGTCGCAACTGACCTTTTGTTTGGCTTTTATCCAGCAAGCGTATCTCACACAAGAATAGATGCATTTCTCGCATACAAATGCAGTCATGCGATGCTTCGTACGCATGACTATCTAGAAGCCTTGCGGTGCCTGTGCTACTATCGCAACTATCTATTGCACAGTAATCACGTACGTATGAACACCACCCCCGAGAAGTATCCGCTGCACGAAAAATTCTTGAAGCCCTACGACCCAAGTGCAGTCGAGGATGTGGTGTACGAGACATGGGAACAGTCTGGCCTCTTCAACCCAGACGTTTGTGTTGAGAAAGGAGTCGCAGATGTGGATGCAGACGCACATACGATTATGCTACCGCCACCAAATGTGACAGGGGTGCTTCACATCGGCCACACGTACGAAGACACACTGCAAGACGCAATCACCCGCTTTGCCCGCATGCGCGGGAAGCGCACACTATGGCTTCCTGGCACTGACTCGGCAGCAATCGCAACTCAGTCACGCGTTGAAAAGAACATACAAAAGTCGGAAAAGAAAAATCGTCACGACCTAGGACGTGACGAGCTTGTGCGCCGGGTCAATGAATTTGCACTCGAGCACGAAGACCGTATTGTCGGTCAGATCAAAAAAGTGGGGGCTTCACTCGACTGGTCCCGGTATGCATATACACTTGATGAGAAGCGGTACCACGCCGTAATGACAGCGTTTGTACGAATGTACGCAGCAGGACTCATCTATCGTGGACACCGCATCGTCAACTGGGACCCCAAGGGGCAAACCACAATCTCCGATGATGAAATTGTATACGAGGAACGAACCGCACAGTTCTACACCTTCACCTACAGCAAGGACTTCCCGATTGCGATCTCAACCACACGACCAGAGACAAAGGTGGGCGACACAGCGGTAGCAGTGCATCCAGACGACAAACGCTACAAGGAGTTTATCGGTAAGGAGTACGATGCAAAGTTTTGCGGTGTACCGATCCACATCAAAGTGATCGCCGACGAGCACGTTGACCCTGAGTTTGGTACGGGTGCACTTGGCGTCACCCCGGCGCACTCAATGGTGGACTGGGAAATGGGCGAGAAGCATGAGCTGCCAGTGAAGCAGGTGATCAACGAGTACGCCCGCATGACTGTCGATGGACCCCTAAAGGACAAGAAAGTGCTCGCGGCACGCGAGATGGTGGTCGACTGGCTACGTGAAGAGGGTCTACTTCAGAAGGAAGAAGAGATCACGCAAAATGTCTCAACCGCAGAACGTACTGGCGCTGTCATCGAACCACTACCAAAGTTGCAGTGGTTTGTAGCTGTTGACAAGCCGTTCACCCTGGAGCGCTCTGACATCGAGGGACTCAAGGCAGGAAGTGAGGTTACACTCAAAGAACTAATGCATCACGTTGTACACAGTGGCGCAGTTGACATGCCACAAGATAGCTTCCGCAAGCGCTACTTCCACTGGATCGAAAACCTCCACGACTGGTGCATCAGCCGACAAATTTGGTTCGGCCACCGTATACCTGTCTGGTACAAAACAGACGCAGCTGGTGCTGTAACCGAAACGTATTGCGGTGTGGAAGCCCCAGAAGGTGATGAGTGGGAGCAAGATCCAGACGTACTCGACACGTGGTTTAGTTCAGCCTTGTGGACCTTTAGCACCCTTGGCTGGCCCGAGGAGACGGAGGACCTTGCAACATTTCATCCAACGACATTTATGTCGCCTGCATACGAGATCTTGAACCTCTGGGTGTCACGCATGATTCTTATGGCAGGTTTCCACCTTGGCCAAGTACCGTTCAAAACAGTACTCATCCACGGTGTGGTCCGAGACAAGAGTGGCCGCAAGTTCAGCAAGTCCCTCGGCAACGGTATCGACCCACTAGATGTAATCGCACAGTACGGAGCAGACGCGTTGCGTATGGGACTCTTGATCGGTACGGCGATTGGAAACGATGTAAGCTTCGACCAAAGCAAGGTCAAGGGGTACAAGAACTTTGCTAACAAGGTGTGGAACGTAACACGATTTGTCCTGTCGTCGGTTGAAGAGCACGGGCTTGCAGCAAAAACGGAGCTCCACGCGGACGATCAAAAGCTTGTGGACGAGCTTGGTGCGCTTACTGCAGAGATTACGGACGACTTCGAAGGGTATCGCTTGTACCTTGCAGGCGAGAAGATCTATCACTACCTATGGCACACCTTTGCGGACGTAATCCTTGAAGAGTCTAAGCCAATCTTGCAGGGTGACGACAGTGAGCGCATTACAAGTAGAGTGCGCATGCTCTACACCATGCTCGTAACACAGCTGAAAATACTGCACCCGTTCATGCCATTTGTGACCGAGGAAATTTGGAGCGCGCTTCCAGAAACAGATTCGGAGCTGCTGCTCGTGGCACCGTGGCCAAAGGGATAGCTGGATATCTCCCAACCATAGAGCTGGTAAGCTGCTATCATACATAGCATGACCATTGGCCCGACACTTCTCTACGCCATGCTTGGTGGTATTTTGCCTGCACTTCTGTGGCTGTGGTTTTTCTTAAAGGAAGATAGCAAGCGACCTGAACCTCGTTGGCTCATTGTTGCGGCGTTTCTCGCCGGCATGCTTGCGGTGGTGCTTGCACTGCCTACAGAAATGCTCGCAAAGTGTGTGGCTGCAGGAACGTGGCCCGAGAGCTTTCTCACGCGTCCGTTTGCTAGCCTATCGTACTGTCGTACTCTGCCCGACGTGAACCCTGTGTTTCTGTGGGCTGCTGTAGAAGAGCTTCTGAAGTACGGGGTTGCGGTCGCAGTTGTCCTATGGCGTCGTGCTGTTGACGAACCTATCGACGCAATGGTGTACCTCATTTGTGTCGCACTGGGCTTTGCAGCACTTGAAACTGGATTGTTTTTGATGGACCCACTGAGCCGTGGTGACGTCGCAGGAGGCATCATCACGGGGAATCTTCGCTTCATGGGTGCCGCACTGATCCACACGATCTCGAGCGCAGCTGTCGGGTACGCTATTGCGGCGACCTACTACAAGGGGTACCTAGCGCAATTCATATCCTTATGCACAGGTCTTATTGCGGCAATCGTATTGCATGCCCTGTTCAACCACCATATAATTGCAAACAGCGGGGAGCGCATGGCTATTGTCTTCTTTATGGTTTGGCTTGGTGTCATTGGTCTCCTTCTACTATTTGAACGCGCAAAACGTATTACTCGTCCTCAACAATATTCATAAGGTTATGCCTAAACAAAAACAGTCATTTTTCCAACGTCTCACTGGTGCCGTCGATGTCGACGATGGATACGATGATGTATACGAAGACGAGATAGAAGAGCAGCCAATCGAGGCTGAACGTGCTCCGACGCGCCTGCGCCGCCCTGCTCCGCCAGCTATCGAGGATGAGCCAGTCGAAGAAGAGTGGGCAGAAGAAGAAGTTACAGAGGGTCAGCTCACTGTCGATGTGTACGAAACGCCAGACGAGATCGTAATTCGCAGCATTGTTGCGGGTGTGCGCCCCGACGACCTCGATGTATCTATCAGCCGCGACATGGTCACCATTCGCGGCACACGCGAAGAGCATAAGGAGGTTGCTGATGACTCGTACTTCCACAAGGAGCTCTACTGGGGTTCGTTTAGTCGCACGGTGCTCCTCCCCGCTGAAGTTGAGGTAGAAGAAGCCCAAGCAAACGAAAAGCACGGCCTACTAACAATTCGTCTACCGAAGATAGATAAGGAGAAGCAAACGAAACTAAAGGTGAAAGCAAACTAACAAAAGCCCCCGAAAGGGGGCTTTTTTGTGCTGAGTGCTCACCTTAGCCGAGTGCTGGCAGTGCGAGGATCCACACCACCACCATACCAGCTACTCGCATACCAAAGTTCGCTAACAGGTCGCCGTAGTCGACATCGAGGTCTTGCCAGTCCGTACAGGAGTTGACTGATGTTATCAACCTATGGATCACCACAACAATGAATAGTGTGACCCACTCAATCTTAGGTACGCTCAAGATCTTGACCAGATGTTCGTTCCAGAGACTTGCTCCGAGTACTGCAGCCAAAACCGCGAGAACAGTCCACTGTATTGTATAGACAGCGAACCAAAAGAACATGCTCCTGTCTTCTGTTTCTTGTGCCACTAGCACTCTCCTTCTCAAGCAAAAAGTTCGATAGAATCGAAGTACTTTGTACAGTATGTGTCAATGTCGCGCAGCACTATGTCTTTCTACACCACAGAAGTACCCGCACTGTATGCGGGTACTTCTGTAGGTGTGCGCCCTCGGCAGGAGTCGGTCACAAGTCACTAAGGATTGTTCCTCGCCTCACTCGTCAAATCCTAAGTGCTTGCGACCCCGTCTCGAAAGCTGCTCTTTCTGCGACTTTCAACTATCTCAGCAGTGAGATTCACTGTACCCAAAGAAACACCCACGGTGAGCGCGGTTGTTTCTTTGGGTATGTGCCCTCGGCAGGAGTCGAACCTACATCGGCGCGTTAGGAGTGCGCAGTTCTATCCATTGAACTACGAGGGCAAACGAGGATGAGAGGGTGCACGTATGCACACTTTATATCCGAGTGCTGCCTTCGAAAGCTCGCTTACGAAGGCGTGGCACGCATACACCGTACCACAAAACGCACGAGTGCATATCCTAGTGTGCTGCCTCGTCGAGCGTTGCTATACTGCTCGTATGGTTGAGTACGAAAAAAAGCTACAGGACCTTGTAAAAGAAAACACGCGCCTGACTCGTGAGAACAACAGGCTGCTCAAGAAACTATGGCGTGCGCATGTGTTGAGCTTCTGGTCGCGTGTCCTCTTTCTTGTGGTCATTGTGGGACTACCAATTGTTGCGTACCGTTACTTTCTCGCTGACTACATCGCTGAGGTCCGTGACAACGTGGATGCGGTGCAAGAAAAGATTGAGCGCCTTCCGCTCATTGGAGACTAGTGCCAGCTGGACTACGGGCTGCATTTTGCTACAATGCGTACCTATATGCTGGGGTAGCTCAGTTGGTAGAGCATTCGCCTGAAGAGCGAAGGGTCGCCGGTTCGAGACCGGCCCCCAGCACCATAAGAGTACTTCGATTTTCATAGTTGCTTCGCTTCTTGAAAATCTGGTCGCACAAAAAGAAGCCCGCCTTTGGCGGGTTTCGTGCTGGGGTCGGTCTCGAACAGGAAGGGGGTCGGGGAAACACCTGTTTCCCCGTGGAGGAAGGAGCGAGCGTAGCGAGTGCTGGAAAACCGAGGGTTTCCAGAGCGTGAGACACCGGCCCCCAGCACCATAAACAGAAAAGCGCCACACGGCGCTTTTCTGTTTATGGTAGAGGATGCTTAGAGCCCAAGTAATGAGTCAATTTTCGCTTGATCAAACCCAATGATCATCTCTTCACCAATGAAAATGACTGGAACACCCATCTGGCCGCTCTTGTCCATCATTTCCTGACGTTTTTCGAGGTCTTCAGCAACATTGTAATCTTCAAATGCTACGCCCTTTTCGCCAAAGTAATCCTTGGCCATGTGGCAGAAGTGACATGTCGGTGTGCTGTAGATCACAACCTTTTTAGCTTCATCTGACATAGTACCTTGCTATTAGTTATTAGGTTGTGGCAGTATAACACGACAGAAATCATGCGGGTATAGTTTAGTGGTAGAACGGATGCTTCCCAAGCATCAAATCGGGGTTCGATTCCCCGTACCCGCACAGGCTTCCGAAAGAATGGGCACACATCTTGTGTGCCCATTCTTTCGGCGCAAGCCGTAGCGTGCCCCGCGGGGTGCGCACAGTACGCCTAAAACAGCTCGAGAAACCGTTGCCATGCTGACGGCTTGGTAGCAGTGTGTTCTATTTCCAACTCAACTTCTTCCCCTTCTTCCTCTATCAACACAATCACCTCCTCCCCTTCTCGTGCTACCTCGTACCGCTGACGGAGAGCTCGTTCGATGCCGTGCTCATCAGAGAGCGCTTCGATGTCTTCCTCGAGCGCCTGTGTACGAACAAGTAGTGCTGCCAGGTCGTCTGACAGCTCAGCACGACGTTCTGTTGCAGCCACCTGAGCTTCGTACGCATTGTGTGCAGCAAAGCCCACAAAACCAACCGGAATGAGCATCATAACTAAAAACGGCTTGCTGTGCAGGACGTGCTTGAGCTTACGTTTTTCGTGAAATCCGAGCATAATTGCGCCACAATACGACTGTGGTAGTATCATTCTACCGTAAACACAAAGAATACAGTATGTTTCTATTCGACAAAAAGACACGCAACGTCATCAAATGGATCTGGGCAGTTTTTGCTGTCATGATCGCGTTTACTATGATCTTTGCCTTTTCTGGCTTCACCCAGCTTACAGGTCCGACCCAGCAGTCCTCTGCTCCACTGGAGCTCACGCCGGAGCAACTTGCTGCTCTTCAGGAGCAGGCTCCTACTGGCACCACAACAGAGGATGAGTGGAGTACCAGCTCACCAGAGATCCAGGAGCTTCTGAAGAGCATTGAGGAAGACATGAAAAACGATACTCCAGACGACACGCCGCCTGAACCAGACGTCCCACAACTCGACTTCTCTATCTAGTAACAAGCCGCTTCAAAAGCGGCTTTTACTTCTCTCCCCCACGCATCATCTTGAGGAATACCTCATGCGGTATGTTCACCTTGCCCCTACTGCGCATTTTCTTCTTCCCTTTCTTTTGCTTTTCCAGAAGCTTCATCTTTCGAGTAATGTCACCGCCATAGAGTTTTGCCGTCACATCCTTTCGATATGCCTGAAGCGTTTTACTGCTTACAATACGTCCAAGTGCCTTTGCCTGAATCTTTGCAACAAACTGCTGACGCGGCATAACCTCGTGCAGTCGCTCAACTGTCTCTTCAGCCTCCTCCTGCAACCGACGCTTCGCAATTACACGAGTAAACGCAGGCACAGGCTCATCAGCCACCAACACATCCATACGACACACATCTGCATCCCGCATCTCTCCAAACTCGTATGAGACGCTTGCGTAACCGCTGGACACACTCTTTATGTGGTCAAAGAAGTTGCGCATCAGCTCACGCATAGGCATATCGATTATTAGCCGCGCGCGCCCGTCTCCAAACATTTCTGTGCTTCGGCTCTCAGCCTCATGTTCATACAACAGCTGCGTGATGGGTCCAACGTAGTCAGATGGCGCAATCAGCGTCACGGTTGCCCACGGTTCCCGCACATGCTGCACGTCACCGTGGTCAGGAAACTTATGCGGTGAATACACGGTCTCTGTTGTGCCATCTGACTTGGTTACTTCGTACGTGATACTCGGCAACGTTATGACGAGGTCAAGGTCAAACTCGCGTCGCAGTCGTTCCGTGACAATCTCGAGATGCAACATGCCCAAAAAGCCGCATCGAAAACCACGCCCCAACACACCACTACTTTCTTCCTCAAACGATACCGAGGAGTCTGACAATTGCAGACGTAACAGTGCCTGCTTCAAGGGCAAAAAGTCATCTTGGCTCTCCGGATATACGCTAGCCCACACAACCGGTGCCGGCTTACGATACCCCGGAAGAGGTTCGGTGCTCCCCGAAGCAGGAACGATGGTGTCACCTACACTTGCCACACCCGGCTCTTTGATACCAGTCACGATGTATCCAATCTCACCCTCACCCAAGCTGGCGGCCGGAGTCTCATCGGGTGCAAAAATCCCAACCTCAAGCGCTTGGAACGATTTCTTTGACGCGGCGAAACGCACTGCATCACCTTTCTTCACCACACCATCGGTCACGCGTACGTACACAATAACTCCACGATGGTTACTGTACATGAAGTCAAACACTAACCCACGGAAATCCACCACGGACTCGTCTGTAGTTGGTGCGGGCACCCGATCTACCACGGCATCAAGAAGC
>Ga0180435_10001567_pt1 | contig 23685 bp, 39 predicted proteins | sample SS_ome_3_FD_132467 | JGI IMG/M metagenome (GOLD analysis project Ga0180435, IMG submission 132467) | Hypersaline lake sediment archaeal communities from the Salton Sea, California, USA - SS_3_S_1 metaG | ecosystem: Environmental > Aquatic > Non-marine Saline and Alkaline > Hypersaline >... | reverse complement strand
GTATGCCTTGCTTCTCCCCTTCTCAAACCAAAGACAAGGCGTAATAACTGTTATCCCGGCCCGACCAGGTGCCATGTGACCATGACGCTGCCAGTAGAGCATCCAGGCCCAAGTTAGTGGCGGTATCATCGCATTGATTATCTCCGGCACCATTGGTGTAGGCACCCACACAAGACACGCCCTGTCTGGCTTTAGCACCCTCGCCGCCGTCTCGGCCAGCCACCGATAGTCGTCAATGTTCTGATACACTGGGTCCGTGAAGATAAGGTCCACACTCTCATCAGGTATCGCCTTCGCCAGTTCCCGCGCATCGCCGGTGACGATGGTGTTCAACTCGTATGGCCCCAGCTTGGTCATTGATTGACAACCTCCTCGATGGCCGCCACCAGTCTACGCCCATTCATTTTCCAGTCATAATCATCTTCTGTTGCCCAGCGACCCACTACACCACACTGCCTTGTCTTTGCCGGTTGTGCGCACATTGTCTCAATCGCACTCACATAATCCCCCATGTCAACCATCGCTCGTGGCACGTATATCTTCTGGGTGGGAGCACGTAGCGTAGCAGCACACGCAATGCCATTTCCCCGCCCGGCCACATAGGTGTTCATCGGTGGTGCATCAACCGTGATAAGTGCACACCCACAGGCCATTGCTTCCATAAAGCACAACCCGATGCCTTCCCACATGCTGGGAAGCAACACCACATCCGCGTCCTGATACATCTTGACGATCTCGCTGCGGTCCCGCGTGCCACAGAGGGTGGATACATCCCCCACCACATCATCCCCCTCCCGCTGCACCGCAAAGCTCAACGTCGCATCGCCCGTATCAGCCTTTGCCCAGGCACGCCGTGTCGCTTTCACATTCTTGCGCCCCGCTACCCCGCCGAACGTGGCTGGCTGGAAGAAGTGCAATGGGCCTGTTCGCTTCTCTGCGGGTGGGCAAAACAGCTTTGTGTCCACGCCCCACGGCACCAGGTGGACATTCTCAAGTCCTATTTCCACAAAGCGCCAATAGGCACACTCGGTCGGCGCAATGATCCCATCCCATGTCAGATTCATGTCCGGCACAGTTTGCGGATCCACTGCCTCCCACTCGTGCAGGCATACCAGCTTGATCCCATACCGCTTGAGAACCCGAAGGCGCCTACAATCAAGTCGCTCGTTGAAAATTAGCACGTCCAACTGGTGGCGGGTTGCCCAGGCCAGCGGGAACCCAAACTGATCTTGGCTGCCCCGTTCAAGATTGGGCACATCCCATTCGGCGCCCACTGGCTTAGGCCCTGGCTTCGCAAGCACAAACACCTCGTGGCGTTCATGCAACGCTTGCCACATCATCAGTGATGCATATGCAATACCGCGCTCAAACCAGGGTGTCACAATTCCGATGCGCATTAGCCCGCCAGCTTCTCGCCACACCAAGGACAGAATGACCACGACGGGGTGGGTTTCTCACTCCCCCTCATCATTTCAAGTGCATCATGGAAACCACCGCGCCGCAGTGGCAAGAGATAACTCGTTCCATAAGTACCCTCGAAGCGCAAAAATGGGGAAAAATCAACCCCTCCTGTCTGGCATTCTACCAACTCAAAATACTCTTTTTTAACATCCATCATTTCCCTCCTGGTTTCCTCAGAAACGTCGTCGTGCTCCGCGTCACCTTCCCATCATGGCGCCCGTGCTTGATGCCGTTGTAATCCTCACGCTCCCACTTGCGCCCTATTGTATTTACAACCCCCCTCATCATAGGCCAGTTGGTATCATCTATCACTAGCCACCCGCCAGGCTTAATCTTGCCCAGCGATGATTTGATGATAGGGGTGCGATATTTGTCATAACAGTCCACGAACACCACATCAAACATCTCATCGGGGAACTTGCCCGACGCTTGGGGATAATCCTCTGGCTTGACCAAATACATCTGTGGTGTTCCCCCGCACAGTTTCCGCGACACCTCCTTGAACCACTCCTCATCATGCTCAATTGATACCGTCAGCCATGTGCGCTCGGCAAGCCACAACGTCGATGCACCCGACCCGAACTCAAGCACAACCGAGTTCTTATCAATTATCTCCTCGAATCTATCAATTGCCTCTTCACACAACAGCGGCCTGAACGGCGGCTCCAATGGTTTAGTCAGTTTCGGCATATCCTACCTCCTGTTGGGTCTTTGTTTTCACAAACTTAACAAGCCCTCTATCACAATCAATGACAGCAGTAATAAAGCCATATCCATCTTCATTCACACCGAATAGACCATTGAGAATTCCTAACATCCCGACCTGGAAAACTCCACCAAACTCTCCCACTTGAACAGTGGGGTGATCAACAAGCCCATTATTGCAGGGCACCCTATGCCCAATCAATGCCCTCAACGCATCCGCATCAATCTTTACAAGCTCATTCAGAAAATCAATAGCATCTTTCAGGGTAATTAACTGACTATCCCCCCTATTCATATCCTATCTCCTGGTAGATGTCTCCTGCCCACAGTTTGAATACAGAATGATGGCCCAAGTCCCACTCCATAGCATATGGCCTCCGCCCCTTGGGCGTGGTGTGGATATGCCGCCCGGCATATTTCAGCCACGTTCCCTTACCCACTGGCTCAATACCAAGCTCCTCGCAAAGCAATTCACACGCCGAGTAACTTTCATTCAGTGCCTCTAATCTGAAAATATCCACCTCCTGTTCTAGCAGTCGTTCATAGGTATCTGCCCACAACCAGCAACACTTGGCAAACTGATCCATTGTGTCCATTGGCGGCCTTGGCAGATTCCGCCTGTCACGCGACCCATACACACCCCTCCGCATCAACGATGCAACCACCTCCTTACCATCTCGCACTAGCCCCAAGATAGGCACATCGGGGAACGCCTCGCGCAGTGGCTCAACCCAATAGCGTAGATAACTATTGACCTCGCCCCATCGCTGCCCACCTGGCGGCACCATTTCGGCCTTGCGTTTCTCCAAATAGGACATCATCGCAAACCGATTGAGCTTGTGCCCCTTTTCCAGTATCTTTACCCCGCGCTTCAACGCCTCGTGATAGACGCGCACGCCTTCAGACTCATTGAGTAGCTGTGCCAGCCACATCGTGCCCGAGCGGCCCATTCCAGTGATGAAGAATGCGATGTCAGTCAAAGTACCCTCCCACAAACTCACTCTGCAACCCTTCCAAAAACACCCCTGGCATTATCGGAACGCCGCGCACATTCGGCATTGAGCCGGTCAGCTTCCGTGAGCCACGAAACAAGTGATGCACCTCGGTGTCTTCTCCCCCTATCTCATAATGCACCAGCTTAAAACCCTTCGCCACGGCATCAGGCATATTGAGTACAGACGTTGCACCATAATGCACATAGGGTTTCAGCGTGTGATACTTCGCCACATCTAGGACAACCACAGACCCGTGGATGTGAGGACTTCCCTTGCGCCCCTTCCTTGGCGGTTGTGCCGTGCCGCGCCTATCAAGTTTCACCTTGCGCCCCACCGCATAAACCTTAGAGTCGCTGAAAGGTTCTAGCATCCTTTCAATGAATCCACCCCGTTGCACGATGCAATCCGAGTCAAGTGCAAACAAATAGGGCGTCCGGCACAGCTTGAGCATCTGGTGCAAGGCAGGGCCGTGCCCTATGTTGCCACCCGTAAAGAGCTTTTTACGAACTCGGTCTACAAGGAATGGCTTCCCGATGGCACCAGCAGTATCAAGCACGCGCCTCACACCATACGGTGCATCCCGCATTCCCACGGGCGGCATTGGCAGCCCTCGGTCACACCAGTTACCATAATTCAGAATGGCCGATGTGTTGGCGCGACTCTTGGCCATTTCCGTGAAGTGCAATGCTGAGTGCGCCTTATCTGCGGATCCATTATCTATCAGGACAAGTTGCAATTCTGGATACTCTCGAAGCAGGCCATTCATACATTGCAGTGCCAGATGCAGGGTGCGCCAGTTAATGATGACAGCCGTAATTCTATCCAGCACTACCAGCCCCCCTTTATGCAATCTATCACATATTGCACATCTTCCCAGCTCATCTTGTTGTGCAGCGGAATCGAGATGTTGGTCAGGGCATATTCAGCCGTAACGGGCAGGTCCATCCGCAACGGCCCAAAGATGCGGTGCACATCATTTCGTATATGCACAACACTGGTTTCCACACCCTTTCCCCGCATCATTTTCACAAAGTGCTTTCTCTCTTGAACGTGCATCGTGAATAGCCAATTGGCACTGCGCCGGTCATCACGATTCTCGAACAGCTCCACCCCACTCACACCATTGAGTTCCCGCCGATACGCCTCTGCATACGAATCGCGCACGGCCTGATTGGCGTCGTAATCTTCCATGTTGCCCAGCCCAATCGCAGCATTGATGTTGTTCATGTGATACTTATAGCCCAACTCGCTCTGGTTCCAGTGGGAGTACCCATTTTCCCCCACCTTGCGGTGAACGCGGTCAATGCCGAACCACCGGCGGCGCCGCGCCTCGTCGTAATCACACGAGTTGAGCACCGTGAGCAACCCACCATCACCAGTCGTCAGTTGCTTGATTGCCTGAAGGCTAAACATCGTAAAGTCCGAAATCGTCCCTATCGGTTTCCCCTGATAGGTGGCACCCAAGGCGTGCGCAGCGTCCTCAATAACTGGCAACATATAGCCATCTGCTATCTGCAATATCTCACTCATATCACAAGGATAGCCAGCCCAGTGCACAACAATGATGGCTTGTGTCTTATCAGTGATGCGGTGCTCAATGTCGGCTGGGTCAATGTTTCCCGTCCTATATTGGATGTCACAGAAAACTGGCTGGGCAAACTGTTCCAAGATGGGCGTGTTCGTGGCCGTGCAGGTCTGCGCCACTGTCAGAACCTCGTCCCCTGGTCCAACCCCGCACATCGCCAGTGCCAGCCGCAACCCCGCCGTGCCGCTGTTCAATGCAAGACAATGTGAGAAACCAAACCGTTCCTTCAGTGCGTCCTCAAATCTTGCCACCCACTCCCCCTCACCAATCCAGCGCGACCGCAATACTTCGTCCACATTCCTCCGCGCCGCCTCATTCACATAGGGGTAGAACATCATAACTTTACTCATCATATTCTCCTGCGAGCAATGACATCATAATGTAATCAATATAATCCCCATCCCGATATATTGCACGTCGCTGGCGCCCCTCCTCAACAAATCCCACCTTGCGATACAATCCAATCGCCGCCAGATTCGTCTCCAGCACCAACAACCACATCCTGTTCATATTCAGATAGTCAAAACAATACTTCTTCAGCAACTCAAACATTCGTGTGCCGTAGCCACGCCCCTGATGTTCTGGCATTATGTCCCCGCCAACACGAATGCTGCGGTTGGTGTAATCTATCTCGTCGGTGCGCACTATCCCAATGAAGTCAATCGCCCTTGAGTACAAGATGTAATATCGCGTCCGTGGGTCGGAAAGCATTTGCTTAAACCACTTTTCCTGCTGCGCGCGTCCCACCATCTCGATGTTTCCAAGATTCATCCACACCGATGGGTGGGCACGCAGTCCGCACATCATCCCGAGATCTGAATACTCAGCGGGCCTAATGCGCACCCCATCATATTCAAACATCATTCCGCCTCCACAGAACCCCACCATCCATGCATCAACTTGCCCCATCCCTCAGACAATCCCTACACAAATCAACTTCATTCATACCGTATTTCCACATGCGTCGTGACACACCAGAAAATTCCTTCCCGTCTACCAGCGGTTTAAGACGATAATGCTTGCCACACCTATCACATTGATAAATCCTCATTCCACCTCCACAATTTTCCAATTTGGCTGTCCACAAATTGGAACTGAAACAATAGCATGATTGCCGTCTGGCATAGTAAAAGTCGCCTCAGATGGAAGGATTCCACGGGCCGCAAGCTCACCCAAATACAGGGCAAACCAACTCACTTGCAAATCCGCAATTTGCACACCGTCCTCAAAAACGGCGGTCAGGCCATTTGCAAAGAACAACACCTCTTTCATTCCACCTCCACCGTTGCGTAAATGATGTGATCCTTCACGTAAACCCTGATGTGCTTACCCACTGCACCAAGTATGCGCCCCAGCCCCCGCGCATTATACGCGTGAACGTGATGCTCGTCATAGTGATAGTTGCGATCCGTCACCGATACGAATAACTTGCCACCCGGTGCGATCACCCGCTTACACTCTGATAGCAGCTTATCCGTGTCCTCGATGTGCTCGATGACCGCGAGCATGTAGCCGTTCTGGAAGTCGTTCTCGCGATATGGCAGTGCGAGAAGGTCAGCGCAGCAAAATTCTAGCTTTGTCCTTCCAAAGCCGCGATTCAGTGCTTGCTTTATCGCAAACGGCGAGCCGTCCACACCTGTAATGTCTGGTGCCATAGAACTGAGCCACGCAATGTAGGCCCGTGCCCCAATTCCACACCCAAACTCAATCACATTACCATACAACACATCACTTTCCAGCAACTCTCTCGTCGTCTGATGCTCCCGATACCATTCTAGTGAAAACCTAACATCATCCTTTAGTTTTTCACACCAATCGGCATCCAGTGCGGCGCTATCCATTTGCCTCCACCCCTCCATCTTCTCTTTTGCAGGTTTCCCAATCTACGCCGCGTTTCCGCCACTGGAACGCATCCACCGGCGGCCAGATGTCGCGGTGCCCACGCGCCTTGTGATCACTTGTTTCTGGATACCCCCAAGGATCTTCCCCCTGGTCTTTCTCGCCAAATAAATGGATGGATCTAATGTCGCGGGAATAGCCAATCCTCAACCCCCGCTTGCGCAGTGCACCACAGATTGTCTTCTCCTCATGATTGCGTGCCGGCCTCTTCTCACGCTTCCAGCCCGTAGCCTTCACATCATCGGTTTTCATGATGCGCAGGTGTGCGCCAACGTGCCCCCTGTCCTTGATCTCTAGCGAATCCCTGAATAGCCCACCACCCTCCCCGATCAAGATGTGGGGCCTGCAAGCAATCGCCCCATAATCAGGGTTACGCTCGGCCAGATCAATCAACCGCTCCAGCCAGTCCTTTCCATCCACCGGCACACACGGCACCAGGTCATTGTCCGTGCATACATAGTACGGCCTCGATTCCACCATATCCAGTAGCGTATTGTGCGCCCAGTGGATGCCCGTGTTCTCCTTGAGCAAAACCAGCACATCAATGTACCCCTTTTCGTAGTGCGCCTGCAGCATACGGACAGAATCATCCTCTGAGCCATTGTCCAACACGAGCAAGCGATACGGCGTTGTCGTCCTAGCCTTGATTTCACGAATTGCGGTAGCCGTGATGCGACAACGATTGCAAGATACCATTGCTATGTCTATCATAGTGGTGCCCTCCACACCTCTGGATCTGTTCTAACACAATTGTTTCCCCAGCAATCTACATCCGGATCCCATAAACCCTCTTCACCAAAGCCCTTGATGGATATTTTATTCCAGGGCGGCCTTGCCATAGGAAGTGCAACAGACAGTCCATCCTTGTCATCTTTGCTCTTCCCCCAGTGGTGCCAGACCCAAGAATATGATGTAGCTATGGCTCTATGGCCAGCCTGATATATCCTGGCCGATGCATCGTAATCTTCGCCACCACCAGGAGTCCACCGCTCATCAAACATCCCCAGGTCTACCCACTTCTCCCTGTCGAATGTCACACACCACATTGCGAGGCCATCGATCATTGCCCCACCAGCTTGTGACTCCAACAGCTTCAATCGCTCGGGGTGTTCCTGAATCTCTTCCAGGTACAGCGGTTCATTCCTTCCGCAATCACACTTCCTTTCCTCGTCAATGATGCGCCCGCCACAGTAGCGGCAATGATAGGCGTATCCCGGAATCCCCCACCCCCATCCTGGTTCCTTGGGCGACATCGGCGCCACCACCATCGGGGGCTTGTCCGTATCATTGAATCGCTCGAAGGTACGCTCGATGCCCTCCCACCACCCTGGCAGGAAGACGACATCATCATTGACGATGGTGACATACTTTGTGGTTGCGAGGCGCGTCCCGATGTTGGAGGCTTGAGCAAAACCGTAGTTGAGGTGAGGGCGAATCACGATGTCACTCTTTGACCAAACACCGTGCTCCCACAAATCATCATCCGGTTTCACCTGATTTACCACAATCACCTTGTAGTTCTTCGGCGTGTGGGCGTGCAAACTCTCCAACGCATCCAAAATCATATCATTCCGCACAATAGGGAATACGAACGTGTTGATGGTGTCCATTATTCCTTACCCCCTCCATTGCTAGAAAACAGCGATTGCAGAGTTTCCTTGCGGTTCCGCCTGAGGCGAACTATTGTCACGGTAAGCATGATCAAGCCCAGTGCACCAGTTATCGGCAACCAAATAGGCCAAAACCACGCCAGCAGTCCCATAAGCGGCTGGTTTGTCTTGCTGTTGTCATTCTGTGATATAGACCAAAATCCCAACGTTGCCAAGATATAGTAGATTGCAAATGCGATCCAGAGTAGGGGGGTCATTTCACCTCCCTCCCCCCGCCGCCATCAAAAGCGTAAGCAGTAGACATCCCAACGAACACCCGAGTACCAAAAGCACGCAACCCATAGCACAACACGAATTGCCACGATCCCTTCTACCCATTTCTCGCCCTCCTAGCGTACATAGTGGATATATAGACACGCATCTATAAGATGCACTTGCCAGTGTAGCGCCAACTTCTGAAACATCGCGTGGTCATCTCCGTGAGGGTTGCCTACGAGGCGCGTGCGCGAATTGTACCCTGTAGCCCCTGGTTCCAATCCCAGCCACGAGTCCATCCCATCTGCGATCTGGTTGTGGTTGATCCAGGGGGGCATTAGTCCAATGGTGTCCAGGCACCCCCGTCGGAATACGAACATCCCCGTGCCAACACGCCCCGAGTTGAACGTCGTGTGCGTCCCATCACATCCCACTGGCGGCATCCATGCCTTGCGCAGCTTGGTCCACTTGGGGACTGTGTGTACCAGCCCCTTGCGTCCTTCCACTTTCACCTTCAAAATGCCGTGGACAACCGCCCCGATCACCCACAACCACGCATCGGGTTCCCGGTCGATGTTATAGGCGACCGTCGCCAGGTACATCGGATCAAGCGCATCATCACTGTCCAGCCACACGATCCACTCGCCTGTTGCCGCCGCCATTCCGGTGTTGCGGGCAATCACGCGGCCCTGATGGGGGGTTTCAATGTATTTGATAGGCAGGTAGTCCTCAAAGTCACTGATGACCTCGCGGGTAGCCTGTAAGTCACGCGACCCATCATCTACAATGATATGTTCGTAATCAAAGAGTGTCTGCACGCGCACACTCTCCAAGCATCTCCGCAACTTTCCCCCCTCAACCCTATTCCACGTCGGTGTGATGACGCTGAATTTAGGTGTCATTTGCCCCATTCCCAAAACCTACTCAATGGTGTTTGTTTCATTTCCTTGCTTTTCTCTACCCTCCTTCTATCAAATTCCTCTCGGGAGATGCCAGATAATGCGAGTCGGTTAATAAAGCGACCGGGGCAGTACACCTTATACAGTGTCTGTTTCATTTCCTTGCTTTTCTCTACCACCCTTCTATCAAATTCCTCTCGGGAGATGCTTGCAAAACCCAAAAATGGACCGGGATAGTAGGAGTGGTAGGGCCACAGTGTTGTGCTCGTTGATGATGTTGATGATGAACTTGTGCTAGTAGAATATGAATACATCTTCCGCCACGTCTTAGGCGACCGTACAGTTGTCACCGAGCGGGGCGCATCAACCACATAATTCGTACTACAATATGGACATATCCACCGTGTAGGATCAACCCAAGTCAGGTGCCCTCCACACTCTTTGCACACCATCTTTTTCATCCATGCCCCCTTCACGAACATCAATCAAATGCATAGAACAACGGCTCAATGTACCGCCTGAAAACATAATCAGGATTCCGTTCTTTCCTGATGCGCTTCTGCTGGGCCAACACATCAACATTCTCTAGCTTATAGATGATTCGCATCGCCAGTTCCCTGAACCAGCCATCTGGGTCATTGTAGTTCGTATTGGTCGCCGTCCCCTTGCCCTGCCTATCTACCTCCATGCGGTCCTGCAACACGTCCCAACTGGACGAGAACTTATAGTACATCGCATGGGGGCCGTAGATTGAGCGCATCGGCGGGAAGTCCCTGTTGAGAATGAGAATCGCACCACACAGACCAGCCTCTTGGGCGATCAGCGAGTAGGTCTCACTCCTCGATGGCATCACGAACACATTGCACAAAAGCATCAGGTCACGAATCACCGCACGCGGGCATTGTGTCTTCAGGCTCTCATCAAACTCTGATGTGAAGGTAAGCTCAACCGAGTTTAGCCCTTGGTCGATGGCGAACGCTTTCAACTCCTCACGGTACACAACCTTGCGGCCTGCCGTACTGTGAAAGTCGCAACAGACCACCCGCGCACTGCGCCCCAGCTTCTTGATTGCCGATGCCGTATGAATCACATGCTCAACCTGCTTCCCATCGTCCAGCCGCACCGGATACACCAAGATTGCGTCGGCTGATAGCAAATCCTTCTCTCGCACCAGCCTCTTTGTGACCTCTTGAAATCCCAGGTAGTTACACACGTCCGTGGGGTGTGGCACAACTGCCACATCCTCTTCCCCACAACGGAAACTTCTCGCCACGTCTGGTACTGCATAATCATTGGGAAAGACCGTCTTGGAATGTGGGAAATGCACCTGGGCTGGTATGAGCCTCTTGTCACGCTGATTCCACACTGGGCTTCCCGTTGCCGAGTGCACCCAGTTGAGCCAAGTGACATCAGGGTGCGTCCTGGCGTAATCCCTTGCCGCCATATTGAGCCACAGGGCCGTGGGCTGATAGATCATGTCATGTGTCAGAACCACATCAACCCCGTCGAGTGCCGCATCCAATGATGCGCGAATCTTCGCCACCCCATCTTCCCACCCGTCGTGGAATCTCACCTCGTTGCCACGTGGAATTCCCGATGGGATGGTCCGCATCTCGGCCAGCTTCCAGTTGCGCACAGGCTTGAAGATGTCCTCAGCAATGGCAATGGGCTTATAGCCTGCCCGATGCAGCATTCCCAATTGCTCTTCGATTATGATGTTCAGGCTGTATGCCTCTTCCGCTACATAGAAGTCACTCAAGATGGCTACTTTCTTCATTCATCATCCTCCCGCACAAATCCATTATTCAGCGCCCAATCTGCTAAATCATTCTCTTCGTTATCATCGGTCCCCCGTATGATTGCAAAAATTGCGTCGGCATAAGCAAGATAGACATTCTTCACACGATTGGGCTGTTTATGATATGGTAATGGTTCTCCTAGTAGGCCACACAGATACATTGCCACCATCATCCTCATATCTGGCTTCTTCTCTTTCCAGTGAATGCAGCCAAAATCATAATGGGTTATATGCTCTGAAATACATGATCCAAGAACTTGACAAATTCCATGCCCGACAGCCTGGGGGCTCTCTTCCCAAAACCTACAACTCTTACATCTCTTCTCACTCATCATCATCCTCCCATCCATCCAAATCCCACGGCCCAAACTTGTCCATCGTGGGTTCCAGCTTGGTCGCATTCGGGTGTATCAGCGTCCACATCGAGTACAGGTCTGTGGGCTTGATGTGGCTCAGCGGCATCGCTGGTGCGGCCCATACCTTAAATCCTATCTTGCGAGCCCTGCGACAAAACCAGATGTCACCGCCCACAACACGTTCGCCATAGCGGTCCACTGGCTCAACGAACGGCGCATCCATCGCCTCCAGCACCCGCCGCGCTATCAGAATGCCCCCAGTGCCAATCGCCGCCACCTCCACAGGTTCCCCGCCAACGGGCAGGCTCTCACTCACCCAGTTCCCCTCCTCATCGATCAATTCCACGTTCCAGATGATCGGGTCGTCTGGCGATGAGGTGCCGCGCTGTATTGGTGCTGGAAACCCAATGATGTCGTAATCCAATTCAACTAGGTCAAAGAGATTGTCGTGGGGCACACAATCCTCATCAAGCATCAGCAGAAAATCCGCAGGCATCTTCCTAAACTGCTTCACAATCTTAGAGCGATTGTTCATCACTGGCGTGGCCTTCGAGCGCGACAGCGAGATTCTGAAACCCTGGCGTTTTCTCATCTCGCTCATTGTGCGATTCACCCACATGCTCTGCTCCATCCGCGTAGTCCCCATGCTTAAGATTGCAAGATGGATCCAGGTCGTGCCGGACTTCTTGGCAGGCAGTTGCTCAAATGTTGCACTCACTGTCATAACCCCTCCACATACTCCATCATCTTCTCAACGCGATTGTCCCAGGTGTGATAGGCGAGAACTTCGCGGCGACCCACCCTGGCCATGCTCTCCCGCCAATCACTACCCTCGTCAATCCAATACTTCGCCACCTTCACAGCATTTGGTATGCCCATGAACCAATCCAGATGCATTCCCCTTGCAAAAATACCCTCTATCCCCCCAAACCAATCCGTCATATAGAACGCCCCACACGACATCGTGTTCACCAATCGTCTCCACGAGGTGTACATCCTCACGTTGAAATTGCTGTACCCCAACACGATCTTGCTACGACTGCACGCCCTAGCGAACTCCTCCTCCCCCACATAGGGGTGCAGTGTCACATTCGGCGGTGCAGGCTTCGGCCACCTATCACCATACACGTGCACATCTATCCCCACCGCCCCGATGTCGCGAATCAGCCGCTTGCGCGCACCCGCATACGGCAACCCCCGATGATTGTTGGCCATAAACGCCACTGATTGATCCTTGGGCACATCGTAGGGCTTGAATATCTCAGGGTCCGTCCCGATGTACCAAGGGGCAACCCGCTTGACACCCGCATCGGTGAACTGCTTGTAGTATTCCTCGTCATCCGCTGGCACGAGTGTCATGTCCGCATACTTCCCAATCCACAAAACAAACGATGGCACCTCGATGCGCATATCACTGTAGAAGTGAATCACCTTTGTCTGTGGGCATTCTTCCTTGATCTGCCTGATTGTGTCGCCCCTGATAAGCTCGCATTTGCCAAGATGAACCAGATCCGGCTTCCACTCACAGACAGTTTCCACAAGACGCTTGTTCATCCGCCCCACACCGCGCAATTCCCGCGTCACACCGCGATAGCCAAACGGCATCACCTCGGCCACCCTCTCGTATGCCCTCTGCAATCCCACCACATTGCCGCGTGCGTGCGGGGCACTGAAGGTATCAACTAGGAGGACTTTCACTTTGCCTTCACCAACGCAAACTCAAAGTTGCCCCACTTGTCTTTGTAGGTTTCCAAATCCTGCAACTTCCACCGCTGCACCTTCTCCGAACGGCTTGCTATGGGCGTCGTAGCGTGATACGCATACACATCCCGCACCCAGATGAGTCCGAACCCAGCCTGCCGCGCCCTCATGCAGAAGTCGGTATCACTACCAAAGTGAATGAAGTCCTCATCAAGATAGCCAATTGCCTCAAACACTTCACGCTTGATGACAGCGCACGAGAACGATAGCATCTTGGCTGGGATCTCTGCAGGGACCATCTCGGGGCGGCCCAAATTCTGCGGCATCGTTCTGCATTTCATTCCAGGCCCAGCGATGCCACGAGTGGGTTTCTTGTCAAGCGCCTCAATCATACGCTTGAGCCAGTCACCCTGCTCAAACCACACATCATCGTTTACATAACAGATGTGGGTAGCACCCGACTCAATGGCAGCGGTAAACCCGATGTTGCCAACCTTCGTGGAGCCCTCCCCCTCGTGGTCAACGGCGATCAGGACGAGCGTGGGAACACCCGCCAGCGTCGCCATCTTCTCTGCGACCTCTTCTCCCCGCGCTTGGTCCAGCGTGGGCATAACGATAGCCGCTTGTATCGGTCGTTCTTCCATCTTGCCCTCCATGAGCAACGTTTACTTGTCTTCTTCAGAAAGCATTTCCCTGATTGCACTCGCACTATCACGCGGCTCAAACTTCTTGCACGCTGGCTGCGTCCAGATGATGGGGCGCCCACTACCATCTACCAAGATGGAAATGGTCAACAGTGATAGCGAACCAGGCACCCTGGCCGATGACAGCCTGCGGGTCACAGATTCCCACGACCCAACAGGGATCTTCTCCTGAAGGTAGATTACTTCACAGGGCACAGTTGGCGTGACTGTCATGGCAATGGGGGGAATGCCCCTGGTGTCACCGCATCACTTGTGGGAATCAAGCTGCATCCACACAGCCAGCCGCGACATTCCAGGTAGGGCGCACCCGGCACCCTCGGCAGTATCCCGGCCTGATTCCACGTCGAATTGCGCTTCGTGATTCCGTGCAGCTTGACACAACTCCTGCAATGCTCTTTGCGGAATCCCAACCGCCAGGTGCTCTTTTCATCCTCCCGCGTCACGACCTGGGCCTTGATGCGGGTTTGCCCATAGCGGTTCACCCACACATCAACGCGGCTGATGAATGGCCCTAGCGGCCAACCAGCATCCTTGTTGCGTTCCACAATCTCATCCGCAAAGCGGTCAACGAACATCCATTCCATCCAGATGAGTTCTTGCAATGTGGCCGCCTCCCAGTAGGTCAGGTCCAGCAGCCCCACCAGGTCTTCATCGCGTGCACCCTCAGCCCACGCCAGCATCAGATAGGTCTCTATGTCACCCATCATCAGCGAGATGAACTGTGCGCGGGTTATTGCACCAGACCACAACGCGTGCACATTTGCTTGCAGAGCTATTGCGTAGCGTTCTTCGTTAGTCAGTTTCTTCTTCCTTGCACTCGGCCCCAGGATTGATAACCAGCAGCGCCTCTAGTGGTCCAGTTTTGAACAACTCTGCCAGTACACACAACCCCTTAGCCACATACAACACCGCCTCAGCCCATGTTCCATCCCAAACCGGCCCCTGAAACGTACAATCCTTAACTATTACTTTCCCCTTATCCTTCTTCTTGCCCATCTTATGCCCTCCTGGCATTGGTAGTATCTATCTTATCTCATACTTTTCTACTACTGTAACGGCCACCACCCTCCTGACTTTTACTTCTAACAAAAGGGCATCGCCATCAACCCAATAGTTCGGGTCGGGGTTCCTTGGCACATCCGTAAGAAACCTCTTGATGTTGTAATCTTCTATAAGCCCTTTGATGTCGTCCAGCTCCTCCGAATCAACCCAAGTAATCGGATTCCCATCTTCATCTGGTCGCAAAAGAATATACCTTTTCTCACCCATCCCCCCCCCTACTTGAGCGTATCCAATCTCTCCTGCGCAAACTTCAACTCGCGCATTGCCCAATCAAACGCCTTGCCTTCTGGGATCACCCCCTCTTGCACATTCCGCTGAACAGCCTGCGCCACTTGCATCACGGGATCGCCCGACTTCATAAACTCCTCATCACTGGCAATGTCCACCGCATTCTGCACCTGCAATGCCTCCAACACGATACGCCACAGTGCCGCAAGTATCTTCTGCGCCACCTCTTTCGGCATCAACCCCGCCTCAATGGCGGGTACAAAGATGGCGTGGATCACTTGGTGAATGCTGCCTGAGACGACTTGCAAATCAGCTTCTACGAGGCGGTCCGTTGACACCACCGCTTTATAATTGGCAAACTCCACCCCCATAAGTGTAGAGTATGCTTCCAATACGATGCGGACTATCTTGCGGAACTGCGCAGCCCAAAATGACTGATAGCGGGAGAACTGGCGAAATATCGGGCTTTCCATCGCAGTATTGCCAGCAATCAAAGGACATCCATTCCGACGAGTAATGAACATCTTATTGGGAGGAGCCTCGAAACACCACACCTTTCCACGATAGGCAACCATACTCACGTTGCGTTTTCGTGCAAGACTCAACTTACTACGCTGATTTCTGTGTAAAAGCCAACAAGCTGGTGTTTTCTTGAACAGCTTATGAGCATTTGCCGCTCTATTCAGTGCAATCTTTCCCCATTCCCCCAAGTGCAACATGAGGACTTGACACTCTTCAATAAGCTGATAGGACGTAGATGTCAAAAAACCACGGTAGTGTGTATCATTTGTCCAGTGTCCATCTCCATCCCATATAGCATCAAGCAATATCCTCGTCTGCCTTCTACACAGCGAGAATGCAAAGCGCGGAAGATGCTTATTCTTGGCCCCTTTCCCACAATTATCCTTCAGCCAATTAAAAAGGGCTTTGTCATTTACGCGCCAACGTATTCCATCGCCATCATTGTACAGCCCTTCACAGAACTTAATGGGGAGCCGCAACAACAATGCCCTAATTCTTTCTATATCAGGCGAGGATGCGGATTGGCACAAAGAAACACCATAATAAGGGCGTTTCTTTGATTTATGAAGCGAACCCTCAGCCAGCCACCAACCCAGGAATTCTAGCCAGTCGTCCATAGGAATAAGACGTGACGGAACCATTCGCTCCAATCCCATACCCGCCGTCCAAGAATGTCCAGGCAGTTCAAACACATCAATCTCATCTCGTGGACTCACTCCTGCCAAGGAAGGTAGTGCAAATCTAGAGGGCAAACTACCCGCTTCCATTACTTCGAACTCAGTCTTTGCCCACTTCTTTGATTGATTATTCTCGTTGAGAACCAACATTCTGTGATTGGGTGTTACAAGAGCGTCCGTTGTTCTCCCCTGTATCGAAACCATTTCCCCATCATAATCATAGACATGCAACTTGGTTGGCTGTTGATATTCCAGATGTTTTAAGCCATGATTGTAGGTTGCAATCTTCTCGCCAGGGGACCAATCCCGCCAACTCTTCCAGCCATTTTCTGTCAAGACCTCTGTATCTTCTGAGTAGCAAGCTGTGGCCAACCTGTAGGCATCCCCTGCCCCAAGATAGTGGGGATAGAGTCCTCCACCGAGCCCCGCCATCATCAGAAGCCCCTCACCATCCACTTTCGCATCCCCGGCAGCGGTGCCCTGTCCCAATCGCTCCAAATCCACCGCCTCATTCTCAAGCCAGGTGGACCCTGCGGGTGCTGGCGGGTTCGTATCGTATGTCTGCCCACTCGTTACCATAGATGATTGAATCTGTGCCTTGAGGGCAGATATGCCGCGAGAGCCAGTCTGCGCCTTCAGCTTGTTGACGTACATCGCGGTAGCGGCGGACACGGCAGCACGATTCTCCCTGAATCGCTTGTGTTCCCTGGTCCACGCCGCACCTGCGGTCATCAGCGGCCAGCCCCGCAAGCCACCCTTGCGATTGTGTGCGATATGCAGCATCACAACCTTTGTCATTTTTTCCCCGGCGACCTTTGCCCCCTTCGGCAACACATCTGTGGGCACACCACCTATCTTGCGCATTCCCTGGTCGTCAACCCTGTCAGTATCCGGCTTGGAATTGAACGCCGCCAGCCAGTCCTCGTAGTACAACTCGTCCGTCGCCCCAGCGGAGTTCCACACCCGCTTATAGAATAGCGGTGTTTCCGCATCATCCTTTGATGTCACAATGGCTGTAATCTCTTTGGGATTCACTATGCGAACCGTCGCCGTACCATCCGCATCTGAGATGTAAAACGCAAGAAATACCTCGCCGTCCACGAGTGTGTTATAGGACAGGTCTTGAATCTCATCACTAGCAAGCACACCGTGATTGCGGTCGGCAGTCCAAAACTCATCCCACACTTTCTGCGCAGACTCATCCTCTGTCCTGATGATGATGTCTTCTCCGAAGCCGAAGTTGGTCCAGATCCACACCACATCCTGGGCAATCACATCCAAACGCCACTGGCGCCGCGACTCATCCACGGCTCGGGTGCGCTGGGCATCACTGTCCTTCCCATATCCCGTCAGTGACCCTATGTTCTCATAGTAGATGCGGTCAATAAGGTCGCGGATGATTGCTTCGTCTGGGGTCTGCTCACGCAGCCGCGCCAGCAACGCATCCGGCGTCGTAAGCTCCTCAAACGGACCCCTCAGATACGCCTCCCACATCGTGCGCATCTGATTGTCCATCTGTTCCAATTCGGGCCTGAGAACCCGCTTTACGATTCGCTCACGTATTGTAGGCATTTATGCTCCTATGCCCTCCGATGTTGCCATTACCAATTATCTCCAATTCGTTGTGGCATATACCAAATCCTTCCCGGCCCCGCCTTCGCATCTTCTTCATCACAAAGCAACTGGCCCAAGAGTGCATAGATCACCGCGTCCGCATAGTCCGTTGATCGATTCAGCAGCTTCTTGACGCTCGCTTTTGCCTCTACTTGGATCAGCCCACGCGACGTGAATCTCCTCTTGGGTGCTGTCAAGTCCCCCAACAGCCGCCCATCAGTGTCGGGTGGCAGGCATACATTGAACCCACTCTTGGGTGCCAACATCTCGCGCAGGAGCCACCACCCAGCCGCACGCCAGTTAAGGAATCCCACCTCACCAGACGCATCCGTTAATTCCGTACTCTTCGATGAGTGAAATCCGCGCGCATTCACACCCATTTCAATCAGCCGCGCCAGGATGCCGCTACCTATCCCAATAACGTCCACATACACACCTGCACCCTTGTTTGCCCGCCACTTCGAGCGAATATGCCCAGCAATCTCCATTTCACTCGTGTCCGGATCCGCAATAGGAATTTCACGTAGCTGTTCAATCTTCACAAAATCCTTGCAGATTGCCAATGTTGCTGCATTGCCACCCTCACGCCCCCCTGACGGGTCACATCCCAAAGATGTGATTGTGCCCGCCCCACCACCACTTTCCTGCCACACGTGCCACCGCTCAATCGCCGCCTCAGCATAACTCAATGGTATAATGCCGTCTTCTGCATCGGATGCAAACTGCCCCAACACACGCCGCTGATAGACCGCCGAGTTTTCACCCCACTGTTTCTTCCGTTGATCAGCCCACTCGCGTTCCATACGGCCGGCGCTGATCGTCTCTTCCCGACTTATATGGCGCGTCTTCCAGTCGTCGTATCCACGCTTCTTAGTCTGAATATCATAGAAGCGCCCCACCGGCTCACCAGGAGTAGAACAAGATAGTGCATAACACTCCCCTGTGCCCAACGCACCCTCTGCCGCATCCCATATTGCTGGCGGGATTGTCTTGGCCTCATCAAAGATGTACAACAAATTTCTGGCGTGTGCACCCTCTATCTTGGCCTCATCGGATGCCGCAAGCGCAAAGGCGCTGCCCGTCTTCAATCGAAGCTCAAGTGTGAATAACTCATCTCGTGAACTGTATGGCTTGCGTCCAATCTTGTCCCAATCAAGAAACCGCGCCCACAGATGGATCTCGGGCCAAAGATACTTGTTGAGCTGCCGCCATGCCGACGCCGTAGTGGGAATCTTCCAATCATCCCCATCTCTTGTCAGCGCGAACCAGTGCACGATCATCGCCATCAAGCACGTCTTGCCAGCACCGTGCGGCGACATCAACGAGTAACGCCCATACTTGACCAGTCCGCTTGCTGCCTCTAACTGATAGGCAGTTGGCCTATCGGGCGCCAGCACATCCCATTTGATGCAGTCCTTGATGAAACCTGCGGGATCATTCCAATATCTTTCCTTGAACTGCTTATCAGGTGGCCGCAGCACCTCATGCATCGCCCCCCACATCTCCGACTCAACGGAGGGGAGAACACCTACATCTGTGAGAAGCCCTTCAGCGATTGCCATAATGATTGTGTAATCTAGGGGTGGGCCTTAGTCCCGTGTTCGGCCCACCCAGTATTGCCCAGTTGTCCTCATGATTTCGGGCCTGGGCATCGTCTCAGGCGGCGGGTGTACACTTCCTCCCCGCATCGGCAGAGAGCCGCCACCTGGGGCTGTAATCACCTACGGCAGTTCCCTATCTGCTATTCCGAGCCAGCCTTCAATGCACGTAACCAATGCAAAACAGCCCCAAAGCACTGTATAGATCGCATAGACCAGGACGAGGCCAATTACATGCCCAAGAAGGGACTTTATCATTCGTTCAACTGCTCCATCGCTACGGCAAACACCTACTCACCGATCAACTCCTCACACGACCTCACATACTCAAGAAACTCGGCGTATTCCTTGAACATAGCGCTGTCTAGCAGCTCGGCTGCCTTGCGTTCCAACTGCTCCCAGTTCTTCTCTGAGCCAAACGAGCTGTCACGGTCGCGTGAAGCCCAGGGGGGCGTCACGGCCTTGGGCGTGCTCATTCGTTCAACTGCTCCATCGCTACGGCAAACACGCCCGGATGCACGCCCATGCAGGCCAGGCCCATCTCCTCGTCCCGTTCGTGCGTGAAACAGACGAGGACTACCACCACGTTCTCAGGCTGCATCACGCTCTCAAGAATCTGGTACGTCTTCGCCGCCAGCTCCGGCGGCATGCCCTCCGCCCAGGCGGGCTGCGGCTGCTCGACGGCAGGCGCATTCTCGCCGCGTAATTCGCGCATTCCGGGCGAGTTGCAGGCAATGAGCAAGATAGTTGCGAGTATGAGGATTACGGCTGTCTTACGAATCATAGGTTTTGAGAATCGAAAGAGCAGACCCAATGCGACTACGCAGGGGCCCAGGAATCCCGTCCACCAAGCGCCAGCATCGGCGCAGTAGCTTGCCTATCAGCCTCAACTTCCGCCGCGCCCACTTCGACATCTTCACGTTCCCTCCTCCTCCAGCGCCGCCAGCGCGGCCAGGCTGATGGCGTGCGGGGCGGTCGGAGCCTCCCTGTTCGCCATGAAGTAATCGGCATGCCCCTCGCATGGCAGATGATTCTCGAAGCTGCAATACCACATCTGCTCATCCGGTATGTAGAGTATGTCTGGCAACCAGCCCAGCTCTATCAGCCGCTCCACCACCAGGCCAGCACCATTCCAGGTTTGGGAAGGCTTCCACCAATCGCAGGACCCATCATCCTGAAATAGTAGTCCTGGCCCGCCGGGTTCATCCGAGGGCACATAGCGCCAGCCCAGCGCCGCCGCCACAGCCGCGTCTAGCTCTGGCCCAGGTTGCATCTGCTCAGGCATATCTCCCCCCATGTTCCCAGTATACCATATTCTACGCGGCAATCAACTTGAGACGCCTTGATGTGCCCAGGGACACCTTGCATCCCAAGTTGACAGCATATGCCAGTTTCACCACCCGATGACGCGTCACCACGAGCGTCCTCAATCTTTTACACCCCATCTCGTCACTTTGCCCCCTACTAGGTTGCAGAACTCACTAAACCCACATCATGGTATGCCTTTTTCAAAACAGGCCCAAAAACCCCCGATAACGGGCGAAAATCGTCGCCAGGGGCGATTCTAGGCGATACCCTTGCTTTTCTCCCACCGCCTTTTCGCCGCAATCTCCTTCGGCCACAACCCGCCCCAGGGAAGATCCGCCCCCAGGTTTGCCCGCTCATCACGGGATAACCTGCACCGCGTCTCACCAGGAAGCCGCTTGCACATCATCATGTTCTCATCCAGTGGACACACCGGCGCGTAACACCGATACCACTTGGGACAAGATGAGATGCGGTGATCGTTAATGATGGACATGATGGGCCTTCTCCCATTCTGCCATGTGCGCTGCCAGCCCTTCCGCAAATCCTTTCCTCATCTTGGCAACCTCGCACCTTCCCCACTCTGCTAGGCGCAGAGCTTCCTCTAGTGATTTACACTTGCTTACTTCATCCAAAATTTCAAGATTTACACACGCAATGGCTCTCTCAAAATCGTTTCGCCACTGCAACTCCTCACGGAACCAATCCGATCCCTTATACAACTTCTTCCATACCCGCGCCTGCTCTTCTGGCGCCCCCTCCCTGATCGCCCGCGCATCCTTTTCCATCTGTTTGAGCCATTCACCAAACGCAGTCCCCTCCATCTCTTTAACAGGATACTCGAAGTGGTCACTCATCTCATCCCCCCATGCAGCGAAACACCAGCTCAAAGTTGATCATGGCGTCGTGATGTAGAACAGTGCCGTGAACACCGCGAGTACCACGATGATGCTAAACACCAAAGTAGCAGCGCGCTGCCCCAGCCAGCAGTAAACCCACACGGCTACCACGGCGCAGGCAACCAGTCCGCAGGCCGCACCAAATGAAATGCCCAGCTTTGTCCAGTCCATCTCGTTCACCTCCAGTGAACCACGTCAGTCCGCTCACCCGCCCCGCAGCTGGCAGGCCGCCAGTGCTGCAGGAACAGCCGCTCAAGGTTAGTCATCGTCACCAGCCTGACGGACGCGCAGCTCCGCCTCAACTCGCCGCTTCTCAGCCACCAGCCACGGATAGATGTACCCCGCAAGTTCCATCTCGTTCCTGTTCCTTACGCAGCTCGCAAGCCCGAACAAAACACAAGACGCTGCTGGATACTCCTCCCGGCAGCTATTCGCCAATCCCCGCATCACCGACGCCAACCAATCCCGCTCCATCTCGTTCACCTCCTCAGATTCGTCATGGCGTCGTGATGTAGAACAGTGCCGTGAACACCATGAGGGCCGCGGCCGCCCCCAACACCCACCGCATCACCATCACCGTCACCACCGGCGTCCCAATGATTGCCACAATGATTGTCCACAAGATTGTCAACATCATTCCCCGCCCTCCTTTGTGCCCGCATCATCTTCTTCCTGCACCATCTTTCGCAGAACCTCCCGTGCGTTCAATCCACAACCATCAGATGAACCCAACCCCGCCATGTGCCCACCACCATCACCCACTAACAGAAATATCTCACCGCATCTAGGACAGCGCCACCGCCCCCGCGTATCTGTTTCATACAACATGCCACAAAGGTAAGTTGGTACTAAATTACGAACACATGATGGACACCTCAGCGATACAAAACTAGCCATCTCATACCCTCCTTTGTGATGTGCCTCATCTCATCCCCCCCACACCCCCCCCATTAGCCCGCACCCTGCAACGCCCCCGTCTGGGGGGGGGATTATAAGGGGGGGGCGAGATAAAGAGGAAAAAACCGATGGGGGGTGTAGCTCATCAGGGGTCGATGATTGCGTATGTAGCCTGCCAGCCCGCCCTACCATCATCCGTTACCGCTGGCCTGACCCCACGATGCGTGCTATTGGGATTTTCCCACATCATCTCATCTCCTTCCGATGGGCACATACCCCATCATGGATAGAATTGTCTATACTTGTCCACATCTGTAGACCTTATTGTCCATAGGATGAAAACTCACCACCATGAGAATGAAAAAAATTAGGCTTACAATTTTAGGGTCTTATCCATACAATCGGGTGTACCAGGTTCGACCCCACCCCCCCCGCGTGCGTGTGCGTGCGCGCGTGCCAGTATCGCATGATACGATGGGGCGCTGGTCTGGCACCCGTTTTTGCCTGTGTTTTTTGCTTCCGATTAGTAGGGATAATCGGACGCTATCACAGCACCTCGACGAGGTCACCGCGCCGGGCTCGCATCAGGCGTGATAGGCGCACTTCGAACGCATTTTGCACCTGCGAGCGCAACGCTGGATCTTCGATCAGCATACATGATTCTGAAACAGACGCAGCCACGGCGCGGGCGAACGCGATTGCGCTTTCCTTCGTGATATATTGCTGCAACTTCACCAGTCTATACGTTTCACTCTGCGCTAGCTTGCGCCTTCGCTCACTCAAGTCATTTATTCTATCATTGATGCTATCTATTATCTCATAAGAATCATTATCTATAGAAGATAAGCGTCTAGTAAGACCGATTATCTGCGCGTCGAGCAAAGCGATATTATCACGGAGTGCTAATAGTTCGGG
>Ga0180435_10001564_pt1 | contig 23701 bp, 19 predicted proteins | sample SS_ome_3_FD_132467 | JGI IMG/M metagenome (GOLD analysis project Ga0180435, IMG submission 132467) | Hypersaline lake sediment archaeal communities from the Salton Sea, California, USA - SS_3_S_1 metaG | ecosystem: Environmental > Aquatic > Non-marine Saline and Alkaline > Hypersaline >... | reverse complement strand
GGAACATGCGGGCAATGAACACAATGGCAAAGAAACTGAAAAATAATGTCCGGCTGTTACATGCGTTAAACTGAGCCCTGGCAACCTTTGGAGGAGTGCAGGATGCAGTCCGCGATAAAGACAGCCGGCTACTCATGTCCGTCACCGGCCTCGAAGGTGGTTGTGTTGCCAACGGCTCCACCTGCGGTATCGCATCCGGGGGTGCCCTCGGCATAGCTCTCCTGAACGAGCACCTCTTGATGCATGGCGAAACGCATGGGGATGAGGCGGTACTGATAACCGTTGCAAAGTATATGGAGTGGTTTGATAAAACCTACAGCACCACTCAGTGCAGGGAGCGGAATAATGTTGATTTCCACAGCGTGATGGGACAGCTGAAATATTTCCTTTCCGCGCATAAAATAATCCGCTGTATGCTCATGGCAGGTGGTGCATTAAATTATCTGACATTAAATAGCCACCTTTTAATCAACGGCTCAGACGTGGGAGAACAGGAAGCAGGGACGCCGCGCGTTCACTGCGCTCAGGACGTACTTAAGCTGGTCAGAAAGAAAACCGGAACGGGAAATGACCGTCTCGAACGTCTTTCCACTGTTTTCGACGGCGGCATCGGTCTGAAGGGCCGTCTTTGCGGCGCCGTTGCAGGCTCTATTCTGGCCCTGAACCTTGTCCACGGGTTTAACCTCAGGGAAATGGGTTACCGGACAAATGTGAAAAAATTTATCATCGGGCATATCAACTTAATGAGAAAAAGCCCCGTAGAGCCCTCGAAAAGATCAATGGATACCTTTGCCATTGGAAAAGACGTCGTAAACCGGTTTAAGGATGCGGCAGGTTCCATTGAATGCCGGCATATTACCGGAACCGATTTCGATTCACCACAAGACTTTCAGGAGTTTATGGCAACATCGGACAGATGCGGGCACCTTATACAGGTTGCAGCAGATATCGCATCGAAGGCCATTTTAGACAATAAGCGGTCTGCCGACAATTTATGAAGGTACGGCTTTGAGACTGTCTAGAAATGCCGTAAACCCTTCTTTTTCCTTGGCCATTGCCCGGTTTAAATTAGACCCCTTCCTGTACTCGATAAGACGTTTTACCGTCTGCATCATAAACGGATTTACTCCGGCGATCTCTTTGGCAATTTGTTTTGCACGCATCATCAGCGAATCGGCGGGGACCACCTCGTTGACGAGTCCCCAGGTAAGCGCCCGCTCTGCGCTAATGAATTGGCATGAAAGCGATATCTGCATCGCCTGTCTGCGCCCCACCGCATCCTGCAAAAGCTGGGTCATCCCCCACCCCGGGTGAATGCCTATTTTGGCATGTGTATCCCGAAAGGATGCATTTTCGGATGCAATCAGGAAATCACAATTCAACGCCAGTTCGAACCCACCGGTGATGGCATGACCGTTTATGGCTCCGATCAACGGCTTGGTGCACGCCCCCACGACATCAAGAAGATCTGTTCCGTCGCCGCGGGGATTCATCAGGTCTTCCGTTGTGATAACCGACAAATCAAGGCCGGAACAGAATGCTGTTCCTTTTCCAGTCAAAACCGCCACCTGAATCCCATCATTTTTTTCAACCTCTTCCAGGTAGTCATATAGTTTTATCAAGAGGGCCTGATTGATGGCATTCTTCCTCTCCGGCCTGTTCAGCGTCAGAATCGCCAGGTTGTCCTCGACTTCAAAAATTACCGGTTCATTCATCTTCTGTCTCCCGTGTTTATGGTATGGTAAATGGTTATTTTTTCTGATCCGCTTGAATAGCACATATTTTCCAATAAAATCAAACTCTATGCTTCATGAACCTTCAACAGAGTTGACAAGCACATGATTTTTATTTATTTTGTCCCATTCTTCTTTAATCAACAACAATTTAATGAATCAAAGGAGGCGGTGATGAAACGACCTGCCCTGTTTTTATTCCATAGCACTGTTTTCATTTTCTTTTTGTCATTCCAGGCCCATGCCGGTAAAATTTACTCCTGGACGGATGAAAACGGCGTAAAACAATACAGCAACACCCGGCCGGGGGAAGGTGCAGGAGATATTGACGTCATGGATGAGACACCCGGAGACCCCAGGCATTCTGATAAAAATCGGGAGCGCCAGAAATTGATAAACAATCTTAAATCCCATAATGAAGCTGCTGATGAAGAAAGGAAAGCCGAGGAGGAAGAGCGGGATGCCAAAAAAGCCGAAGAAAAGGAACAGGCCCGGAAAGAAATAGCCCCGAAAGTCGAGGCGGAAAAGAACCGCCTTCTTGAAGAGATAAAGATGTATGAGAATCGAGCGGTCGGCCCCACGTTTTCACTGGCGTTGAAAAACTCCCTGATAAAAAAGCTTAAAGATAAACTGGCCCTTCTGGAAGCATCACCCGAAAAATATTTTGAAAGTAACACCGAACAGTAAACGTGACATCTGATTGAAGTGAAGATTTGATCATAAACGTTGATTTCATGGAAAAGGAAGGAGTAATTCGTCATGAACTTGAATAACATCAATATCGACAAAATTATTGAAACCGTCAGCCTGTACCTAAGCACTTATGCGCTGAAAGTTGCAGCGGCGATCATTATCCTCATGGTTGGTAAATGGATGTCGCGCAAGTTAGCCAACCTGCTTTCAAACGTGCTGAAAAAGAACAATGTTGATGTAACACTGATCAGCTTCCTGGAAAACATTGCCTATTACGCTCTGCTGGTGGTGGTGGTCATTGCGGCCCTCGGACAGCTCGGCATTAACACCACCTCCTTTTTAACCATCGTCGGCGCCGCAGGCCTGGCTGTTGGCCTGGCCCTTAAAGATTCCCTTTCAAATTTTGCCTCCGGTGTTATGCTGATTTTTTTCAGGCCGTTCCGGGCCGGAGATTGGGTAAACGCCGGTGGAGTGCTCGGAAAAGTCGAGAGTATTACAATTTTTAATACAATTATTAATACCCCGGACAATCAGCGTGTCATTGTTCCAAACAGCAGCATTACCAGCAACGTAATAACAAATATTACGGCCAACCCCACCCGGCGCGTGGACCTGGTAATGGGTATCGGCTATGACGACGATATCAAAAAAGCAAAAGACATTATGGAACAAATCGTAAATAATGATAACCGAGTCCTGTCGGACCCGGCACCGACAATTGCCGTCTCCGAACTGGCTGACAGCAGTGTAAACTTTGTCGTGCGGCCCTGGGTAAAAACCGAAGATTACTGGGATGTATATTTTGACCTGACGGAGAAACTAAAAACCGCATTCGACCAGGAAGGCATCACCATCCCCTACCCGCAAAGGGATGTTCACATGTACATGGAAAAAAAGGAAGAGGAATAGAGACGCCTTAGTCAACCAAGCCGCTGCTGATTGCGGCGGAAAGGTATGATGCCATGGCCACTGCCCATTACCGCACCTGCCCTCTATGCGAGGCCACCTGCGGCCTTTCAATTACCGTTGAAGACGGCCGGACCATTTCGATCAAAGGCGACAATGAGGACGTCTTCAGCAAGGGTTATCTCTGCCCCAAGGGCGCGGCCCTGGGAACATTGCACCATGATCCGGAAAGGCTGCGCCGACCGTTGGTACGAAAAAACGGCAAACTTGTTGAGTCGTCCTGGGAAGAAGCCTTTGAGGCGGCTGAGAAAGGCTTGATGCCTATTATTGAAAAATACGGCCGAGACACCGTGGGGGTTTACCTGGGTAATCCCTGTGCCCATACCATGGCCGGCACTCTTGCCATGCGTCCTCTTTTAAAAGCTCTGGGTAGCAAAAACATATACAGCGCCAGCACGGTTGACCAGATGCCCAAACACGTCTCCTCAGGGTTGATGTTCGGCCACCCAGCCAGCATACCGGTGCCGGATATTGACCGGACTGTGTTCATGCTTATCCTGGGCGCAGATCCGGTTACCTCCAACGGCTCCCTGGCCACGGCCCCGAACTGGCCGGGACGCCTGCAATCCCTGAAAAAAAGGGGCGGCCGACTGGTGGTGGTCGATCCCAGAACCAGCCCCACCGCCCTATTGGCCGACACCCACCTGGCCATACGACCCGGAACCGACGCTTACCTGCTGATGGCCATTGTTAATGTCCTGTATGCCGACAACCTGGTCAAACCGGGCAGACTGGTCAAATTCACCAATGGCATCGAAACGGTCAAAGACCTCTGCCGCCCGTTTACCCCCTCCGCCGTGGCCGGAAAGACAGGCCTTGATCCGGATCAGATTGAATCTTTGGCCCGTGACCTGGCCGATGCCGACTCAGCCGTGGTTTATGGCCGCATGGGCACATCCACGGTTTCATTCGGTGCACTGACTAACTGGCTTGTGGATGTCGTCAACGTATTGACCGGCAACCTGGACCGGTCCGGCGGGGCCATGTTCCCCGCCCCTGCCATCCTTCCCCAAAAGAAAAAACCGGGCGGCAAAGGCTGGACACATGGCCGGTGGCAGAGCCGGGTCAAGGGCCTGAATGAGGTCATGGGTGAACTGCCGGTCTTGACTCTGGCCGACGAAATGGAAACAAACGGTGACGGTCAAATCAGAGCCCTTTTGACCATTGCCTCCAATCCGGTCATCGCCCTGCCCAATGCCCAACGCATGGATCGGGCGCTTGCCGGGCTGGATTTCATGGTCTCAATAGATTTTTATGTCACCGCATCCACACGCCACGCTGATGTTATTCTGCCCCCCACGGGGCCTCTTTCCACAGCCCAATATGATATCGCCTTCTACAACCTGTCCGTTCGTAACGTGGCCCATTACTCCACGCCCATATTTGCAATGCCTGATGATGAAATGGACAAGTGGGAAATCATGTACAAGCTGGCATTGATCTTCAGCGGTCAGGGGGCGGGAGCGAATATCGGCCCATTGGATGACTTCATAATTCAAATGATGGTGGCTTCTGCCACCAAAAAGGAAACCTCCCCGTTTCACGGCCGTGACCAGGAGATGCTTGGTGCATTATCCAAATACAGGGGCCCTGACCGGATGCTGGATTTCATGCTCAGGACCGGTGCTTACGGTGACGGTTTCGGAAACGACCCGGAGGGCCTCAATCTCGACAAGCTAAAGGATCTGCCCCACGGTCTGGACCTGGGCCCACTCAGGGAAATGCTGCCCGGCCATCTTAAAACCCGGTCCGGCCGGATTGAGCTCGCCCCGGAAGCATTGGTCAAGGATGTCGGGCGTCTTCAGGCAACCTTGAATAAACAACCTGCCGGATTGGTGTTGGTCGGTCGCCGGCACCTTCGGACCAACAACTCCTGGCTGTCCAACATCCCTGAACTCGTTTCCGGCCCGCCGAGGTGCGTGCTCCATATTCATCCCACCGACGCCCAAACCCATGGTCTGAAAGATGGCGATACCGCTCATATCGACAGCCGGGTGGGCAGCCTGACCGCGCCGGTGCAGGTAACCGGAAAAATCCGCCGGGGAGTGGTCAGCCTTCCCCACGGCTGGGGCCATGACCTTGAAGGTGTGGGGATGAGCGTTGCCCGTAAACACGGCGGCATCAACAGCAACATTCTAACCGACGAAGCGGAATTCGATCCCCTTTCCAACACTTCGGTCCTTAACGGCATACCGGTCACCGTAAAACCGTCTGTATAACGGCATCGACCGGAATCCCGGATCATCCGGATAAACAGCAGCCGGCATGTAAAAAACCACACCATTTCCCAAAAGCCGGCTATGGCAATCAGTAAATGTTGCCGGCTCAGGGGGAGTTCAATATTGACAAGTGAAAAGCCTTCTTAAAAATGCATTGCTTTTTCCAGGAATATAAACTAATCAGACTTAAGGTGTTTTTATTGAACAGCCATAAACTTAAACGCCTTATTCTCGTACCAGCTAAAAAATATATTATAATATCACCGTAGTTCCATTCCGAACTCAATTAATGAATAGTTTGCCGTAAGATTTTATGATTTCTAAAACCGATAGTAAACGACAGGATCGTAACTAGTGAAATTTTGCAAAGTATTCCTGATCTATCTTTTTCCCGTTATACTGCTCGGAATGCCTTCGGTTCAGGCAGATAATATCAATTTAAAAATCGGTATATATAATTTTCAGCCATTAGTTTTTACTGATGACAAGGGGCAAGCAAAAGGTCTGTTCGTTGATATATTAAATGAAGTTGCTAAAAAAGAAAATTGGAATATATCATACGTTCCCGGCACATGGGATGAGTGCCTGGCTCGCTTGAGTGATGGAAAAATCGACATACTTACTTGCGTTGCATATTCGGATGAACGAAAAAAACAATTTGATTTCACGCAGGAAAATATTTTCATACTTTGGGCGGAGTTATATCAGAGAAAACATGTCGGTATCAAAACGATTTTGGATCTGGAGAATAAAAAGATTGCTGTTGTAAAAGGTGCAAATGCAAATAACGAATTAAAATTATTGTTAGACGAATTTTCTGTTTCCAGCCAAACAACAGAATTCAATAGTTACCCGGAAGTGTTACTCTCTCTCACAAACTCACAATCTGATGTGGGACTTTTTCCCAACACCTATGCAGCAAGCTTGTTAAAACATAAGGTTTTAGAACGGACACATATTCTATTTGCACCTACGAGAATCCGATTTGCAGTAAAAAAACAAACACAAGAACATGTTTTGAAAACATTAGACCATTATTTTTCGGCTTTTATGGCAAACCACAATTCCGTTTATTACAAATATTATAATAAATGGATGGGTTTAGAATCGAGATTTAATGTCCCCGCCTGGGTTTGGTGGGCAGTTGTTTTTTTTACAGGATCGTTTGTCGTCTTGGCCATTTTTAGCGCTGTCTTAAAACGGCAGGTGTCGGCAAAAACTTATGAGTTGATTGAGAAAAATAAACAATTAAGGAAAAGTGAAATCCGGTTACAACAGGCGCAGCAGATGGCAAAACTCGGGCACTGGGACTGGGAAGTGACCACCGCTGAACTGTCTTGGTCGGATGAAGTCTATGAAATTTTCGGGCGTGACAAAGAGAGTTTTAAGCCGACCGCAGAGTCCTTCGAGGGCTGCATACATCCTGAAGATTATCAAGACTTTCTCAATGAGCGGGAAGCCGCTTTGGCGGAGAATAGATCCGTTGACATCGAACATCGCATCAACCTGCCTGATGGTAAAATTCGGCATGTCCAGGAGCAGGCCAAAATCATCAGCGACAAGGATGGAAATGTCGTCAGGGTCTCAGGAACCGTGCAGGATATCACCGAGCGTAAAAAAGCGGAAAACGAACTGACAGATCAGCAAGAATCGTTAAGGCTATTTGAAATCATAGTTTCTTCGGTGGCTGCACCGATGGCCGTAATCAACGAAAGCTACGAGTTTATTTTTGTGAACCAAGCCTATGAAGAGTTCTGGGGGATTGAAAGAAGCGAAGTTGTCGGCAAGAGCGTTCCTGAAATTATGGGCGCCGATAAATTTGAAAACACTGTTAAGAAAAATGTGGACCGATGCCTTTCAGGCGAAACAGTGGGGTATAGCTCCTGGTTTCAGTCGCCAAGTCAAGGTTCGCGCTTTATGGATCTCATTTACTATCCTTATAAGACGTCAGATGGCGAAATTGTCGGCTTGATCAATATCGCATATGACATTTCGGAACATATGGAAGCACGTAATATGATTCAACGGAAAGAAAATATGCTGTCAAGAACAGAATCCATTGCTCATATCGGCAGCTGGCAGTGGGATGTGGCTACCGATGATGTGACGTGGTCCGAGGAGCTTTTCCGCATTTTCAAACGCGACCCTGCAAAGGGGGCGCCCTCCTTTGCCGAGCATCCTGAATTATATGTGCCGGAGGACATGGCTCAATTGCAGCGACGTGTCGAACAGGCGACAGAACACGCTGAACCCTACGAATTGAACCTTAGAGGTATTCGTTCCGACGGAGAGGTCAGGTATTGCCATGCAGTCGGTTTTCCTGAAAAAGATGAAGACGGAAATGTCTTTCGGCTTTATGGTTTCTTGCAGGACAATACGGATAAATATCAAACGCAACAGGAGCTGAATAAACTCGTCTATGATCACATGGCGATCCTCGATAATATATCCGCCTATATCTATTTCAAAGATACAGAAAACAATATCATTCGAATCAGTGAAGCCGTCGCTCAAATTACAGGGCTTCCGAAACACGAAATTGAAGGTCGTCATTCTTCGGAGATTTATCCGGAAATGGCAGATCAATACTGGAACGACGACCTCGACGTTATACGAACCGGCAAGCCCAAGTTGGGTATCGTTGAGCCACTTCCCGTGAAATCGGGCAAGGAAAGATGGCTGCTGACCGATAAAATTCCGTATTTCAATGAAAATGGGCAAGTGGCCGGTGTGATTGTTCTGGCGATTGATATCACAGATCGAATCGAAGCAGAAAGCCTTTTAAAGGAAAGCGAGTTGAAATTCAGATCGCTATTTGAATATGCCGCTGATGCATTATACCTTGTTTCGGAACAAGGGCAGTTTTTAGAAGTAAACAAATCGGCTGAGTTACAAACCGGATACAGCAAGGAAGAGCTACTGGAAATGAATGTCAGTGATCTGGACCCACGTTCTCTTGAAGACGATGATAGTGGAAAAATCTGGAAAAATTTAGACCCAGGCGAGTCATTCGTAATTTCAACAACTCATCGGCGTAAAGACGGCTCATCCTTTCCCGTGGAGGTCCATATCAGTGTTATCGAATTGTCCAATCGACGCTTGATCATGGGTTTTTCCCGTGATGTAACTGAACGGAAAGAAATAGAAAAGAGACTTCAGCAGTCTCAAAAAATGGAGGCCATCGGCAGCTTGGCCGGAGGTATAGCGCATGATTTTAACAACATCCTTTCTGCCATTATGGGTTTTACCGAGCTTGCACTTGCTGATGTTCAAAATAACAGCACTATAAGTGATAACCTGAAGGAAGTATATTCAGCCGGGAAACGGGCCAAAGATTTGGTTTTGCGGATTTTGACCTTTGCCCGGCAAGCAGATGACAAAAGAAGCCCCATTCGGCCAAGCCTTATTGCAAGCGAAGTTTTGAATTTTATACGGTCTACCATACCCACAACAATAAAAATTCAGCAGGACATTGAAAGCGACTCTTTTATCATGGGTAACACAACCCAGGTTCATCAGGTGTTGATGAATATCTGCACCAACGCCGCCCAGGCCATGGAGGATTCAGGTGGTATTTTAAAAGTAAGCCTGAAGGACAAATCTCTCGCTAAAACTGATTTGTTAATGGGAATGAAACCAGGAAATTATGTTGAAATCAAGGTGTCGGATACGGGTTTAGGGATCGCTCCTGAATTCATCGATTTTGTTTTTGACCCTTACTTCACAACCAAGGGGCCCGGAGAGGGTACCGGAATGGGACTGGCTGTAGCTTACGGAATTGTCGAAAACTACGGCGGCAAGCTTACCGTTGACAGTCAGTTGGGAGAGGGGACGGCCGTCACAATTTGTCTGCCCGCTACTGCAAAACGTTCAGAAACAGATGGTGTTATACCGAATGAACCGCCGCCAGGAACGGAACGTATTTTGTTTGTGGACGATGAAGCGAGCATCGTTAAAGTGGGCGGTCAGATACTTGAGCGCTTGGGCTATTCGGTAACGAAACAAACCAGCAGCATCGGGGCGCTGGAACTGTTCCGGTCCAAGCCCAATGATTTCGATCTGGTTATAACGGATATGACGATGCCGGACATGACCGGCGACAAACTGGCGGAAGAATTAATTAAGATTCGGTCGGATATTTCTATAATTCTATTTACCGGATACAGCAAAAAGATTTCCGATGATATCGCATCACAAATTGGCATCAAGGCATTCGCTTACAAGCCAATAATGAAAGCAGACCTGGTAAGGATCGTCCGAAAGGTGCTGGACGATGCCGACTCTGAAAGTTGAGGTTTCTTCTCCTTATTACAAAACCACGACAGCAACCGATATTTCACCTATTGCAAATGCGGCCCGTGTCATTACCTTGTTTCGTAGTCGTAGTCCTGCAGGCTGTATATTTGTTGGATAAGGTAATCTTCATCGATCAGGTTTTTTATTTCCATAGCGCGTTTAATGTAGGGTTTCGCCGGCAATCCGAGTACGCTGAAAAAGATTCCAAACGTTAATGTTAAAAAATGACCGGTTGTGTAGGAGGGTTTTAACTTAAGTGCGAAGAAGAAGGCCATTATTGCAGATTGTATTGCCAGTATGATGGTCATCTTATCGGTCTGTATTCCCTCCTCGTTAAATCTTTCTATGAATATATTGGACACAAAGCCGGAAGAGCTTTCAATTATCGACGGGTCGGCCGTCGCTTCGAATGCTATATTCTTCAGAGGTGTGATCCTGTGGTGCAAAACGATGATTGTAAATACATCGAGCAGTACCCTGTCCAGTCCCGTCAGTTCGGCATGAATGAATTCCTTTAATATGACACTTGTTTTTGCAAACAGGTCGCCGACGAGTGCATCCGTGATATCCGATTTTTTTTTAAAATAATAATTTAAATTGCCGACGCTGATACCGGCTTTTTTAGCGATTTTTTTAACCGTAACGGTTTTGATCCCTTCTTCGTAAACAAGGTCGTTATAGGCTCGCAGGATCTCCGCCCTTGTTTTTTGCCCTTTTTCCGTCATTTTCCCGTCCTGCCCTCCCGGCCTTTTGGTTTAAATTAGGATGCACCCTAAAAAAGACTTGACACAAAATAGGATGTGCCCTAATAAAATTATGTATCAGCAATCATGTGGTTTTACAAGTAAGCGACTGTATTATGTATTATCAGGGTTCCTTCGTTTCGCCTGCTTGGACAGGCCCGTTGCACAGTAAATAGCATAACGGCCGTCATTAATTCAAGGATTACAGAATGGAGACAATTTATTTCGAAGTCAACATCCCGAAAATACTTGCCACAAAGCTGCTCTCAACAATCTTCCCCCATGTTTACTTCACGCGCGTTTCACCCGTGCGCTTTGCCGGCATTCCAGATCAGCCGCTTCCCGGGCCCCGCTGGGTAAAGGTTAAGAATATTATGACCGGAATCTGCGGTGCCGACCTGTCCATGTTTTTTGTTCAGGCAAGCCCATCCATATCCTTGGCGGCCATGCCCGGCGTACCGAAAGCGTTTATGGGCCATGAGCTGGTGGGCAGGATTGCTGAAACCGGCAGCGGAGTCACCGCGCTTAACCCCGGAGACAGGGTGGTTCTTCAAAAATATCTGCCATGCTGCTCCATGAAAGAAATTGATCCACCGTGCAATCCATGCCGGGACGGCAACTACACGCTGTGTGAAAATTTCTCAGAAGGCGCCTTGCCCCGGAACCTCGGGGCAGGATTCGGTGACCACTTTATTGCCCATGAAAGCCAGTTGTTGAAAGTGCCGGATGCATTGACGGATGATGTCGCCGTTCTCATCGAGCCGTCCGCTGTATCGCTCCATGCCGTCTTAAGGCGTGCTCCGAAACCAAACGAGAAGATTCTGGTCATAGGGGCCGGTGTGATCGGTCTTAATGTCATACAATGCATCAAAGCAATCGAACCGAATTGCAGCATTTTTCTTCTGGAAAAAATTGAGTTTAAAAATGAATTGGGGCTTCGCCTGGGCGCGGATGAGATTATAAGGGGGGACAGTTATGAAGCTGTCGGTCAAGCCACCGGAGCCAACCTCTACCGGGGGCCCCTGAACAACACTAACCTGTTAGGCGGATTCGATCTCATCTATGATTGCGTGGGCTATTCAAAAACGATTCATGACGCCTTAAGATGGCTGAGGGCAAGGGGAGATTACGTCATGGTCGGCAACCAGCTTTCCCCGGTTTCCTTTGACCAGACCCCGGTATGGCAGCAGGAAATTGGAATTACCGGTGTGAACGCCCATGGAAACGAAACATACCGGGGTGAACGGGTCAGCAGCTTTGAGCTAGCAACACATATGATTCTGGATGGAACCATCAGGCTGGATGGGTTTATCACCCACCGCTTTCCGCTGAAACACTATAAAAAAGCATTTAAGCTGTTCAGAGATAAAAAAGAACATGTAATCAAGGTGGTTTTTGAAATGGATCCCTATTAATTGCCTATGCAGGAGACGTCACCATGACAATTTCAGATCAGGAAATAAAAGAAATGGAAAAACGGGCCAAACAATTAAGGGAAGATATCATCGATATCACCTATTGGGCGGGAGGGGCTCACATTGGCGGTGCACTGAGCATGGTGGAGATACTTGTTACCCTTTATGACAAGCACCTCGCCATTGACCCCGGGAATCCGGATTGGGAAGACAGGGACCGGGTGGTGTTGAGCAAGGGGCATGCCGGTGTCGGATATGTTCCCCTGCTTGCACGGAAAGGGTATTTTGATTTCGATCTTCTAAAAGATTTCAATAAATTCAAGTCACCCTTCGGCATGCATCCGGACTCCCTTAAAGTAAAGGGGGTCGATGTATCGACCGGCTCTCTCGGTCACGGATTATCCATGGCGGTGGGTCTGGCACTGGGTGCAAGATACAAAAAGAAGAGCTGGTATACGTATTGTGTCTTAGGTGACGGGGAGTGCAACGAAGGAAGCATATGGGAGGCGGCTATGGCCGCCAGCCATTTTAAGCTGACCAACCTGATAACATTCGTGGACAGAAATAAATATTCTGTTGACGGTCCCACAGAAGACGTCATGGGTATAGAACCCTTTTCCGACAAATGGAACGCCTTCGGCTTCATCGTAAAAGAAGTGGACGGCCACAGTTTTCCGGCGCTCTCCGATGCAATTGAAGCGGCGAAAAATGAGACAAGCGGGCCTGTGGTAATTATCGCCGACACCTTGAAAGGTAAAGGGGTTGATTTCATGGAAGACGATGTAAAGTGGCATTACGGAGGGCTGGACTCCGATGTCCTGGTTGAAGCCAAGGCATCTTTGAACAAATAAAGACATAAAGGGGAAGAAAATGGCCGAAGGGTTAACATGGAACGTATATGATGCAAACACAATGACACAGGCGGACATTTACGGAGAGGTCCTGTGTGCACTCGGCGAAAAAAATCCCGATATCGTAGGTCTTTCCGCCGACCTCGCCAAGTCCACCAAAATCGGGAAATTTGCCGAAAGATTTCCGGAGCGCTTTTTCAATGCCGGGGTTGCGGAACAGAATATGTTCGGAATGGCTGCCGGGCTGGCAAAGGCGGGCCTGATTCCGTTTGTATCAACAATGGCGGTATTTACAACCATGCGCGCGGCGGAGCAGGTCAGAACAGATATCTGCTATCAACAATTGAATGTTAAAATCATTGCCACCCACTCGGGGATATCATTCGGGCAGGCAGGCACCACCCACCACTGCACGGAAGATTTGGGAATCATGAGATCCTTGGCCAACATGACCATCATTGCGCCGTCGGACGGAATAGAAACCGCAAATGCCGTGCGTGAAAGCGTCGATTATCCCGGCCCCGTCTATATTAGAATCGGGAGGGGCTTTGAGCCCAACTGCAACGACAGTGACGATTACGGTTTTCAAATCGGCCGGGCGGTGGAGATGCATCCGGGCACCGATATCACCCTGATTTGCTGCGGCATTACCGTATTGCAAGCAGTGGAAGCGGCGAAACACCTGAAGGAAAATGACGGCCTCAGTGTCCGCGTCGTCAATATGCACACCATCAAGCCCCTCGACAGGGAGGCCGTTCTTTCAGCCATACAGGATACAAGGCGCATTATTACATTCGAAGAGCATAATGTCCTGGGGGGTTTAGGGACGGCAGTCGCTGAAGTGGTTGCCGCCAGCGGCAAAGCCTGCGCTTTTGAGCAGGTGGGTATTCCGGATTGCTACTGCCTTGTCGGTTATCCCGAAGATCTTTATCATCATTATCAGCTTAACATGGATGGGATGGTTCAAAAGGTCAGGGAGGTCATGGGCAGGGATTTTGAAGATGACGAAGACTGGGAAGACGAGGTATAGCATGGCGACTGAAAAAGATCTCCTGGTGGCGAGGATTTTTTTGCGGGCACTCTTTCCGGTAATGAAGGTTCCGTTAACCGATGACCCGAAAATGAAGAAAAGGTTCAGGGGGGTAACCGCCCGCATTCAGTTCGTGGCAAGAGACCCGAACGGAGATATCGGCGCGTATCTTGATTTTACAGACGGTGAACTTGACATCATTCAAGGCGTTCACGAAACACCGGACATCGCGTTTATATTTTCCAGTGTCTCGAAGATGAACGCCATGCTGGCAGGAAAACCCGTAATACCAAAAATAAAAGGTATTTACAGGCTTGGGCTGTTTATAAAAGTGCTGGCCCTGTTTCTCAGCCTGAAGGTTCTTGAACCGGATGCCAAGCCGAAAGATTCGGTTAAGAGACGGCTCAAAGTGAAGATGACCGTCTACATGATCACCACCGCACTGAGCCAGTATAATAAAGGCGGAGACCCTGAAATGGTTGACTGGACATCCAAGCAACCGGAACGGGTTTATCAGATTTCCGTAACCGGCGAAGAGGATATTGCGGCTTATTTTAAGGTCAAGGCCGGAAAATCAAAGGCCGGACGGGGCTTTTATACCAAGCGCCGACCCTTTGTGCACATGAAGTTCAATGGGATTGACGGCGCCCTGCCCATCCTGTTGAACGAGGTAAACATGGTTGAGGCGGTCAGGGACGGGTTGTTATCTTTGGAGGGGTCTCCCGAATACGGCAGAGATATCGGCAATTTTATGGTGAGACTTCAGGATCTGATGATGTAATGTTAGGAGAGAACGGATGCCCGGTTCAAAAAATATACTCGGGATAACAGGTTCATTCGGCTACATCGGGAAGCGCCTCTTGGCCCGCTTGGCAAAAAGTGATGGTTTTGATCAAATTATTTGTACGGACATCATTCCGCCATCGGATGCCCTCCCTCCGAATTTTCATTTTCATCACTGCGACATCCGGGATGGCGATCGTCTCCTTCAACTATTCCGGGATACCGGCGTCAACACGGTCATTCACCTGGCCTTCATTGCCCATCCGACGCGGGATCCGGATTTTGAGTTTGATGTCGATGTAAACGGCACCAAAAACGTAATCAGCGCCTGCCGACAGCTGAAAATAAAAAAGCTCGTCGTCGCTAGTTCTGACTGTGCCTACGGCTTCTTCGAGGGCACACCGGACTACCTTAAAGAATCCGCACCTGTCCGATCGACCCCTGGATTCCCTTATTCTGAAAACAAAGCCGAGATCGAAAACCTGCTGTCCGGTTTTAGAGAAAAAACCCCTTCCTGCGCGGTGGTGATTCTCCGCCCCTGCATGGTCATGGGACCCAATGCCGATAATACAACCACCGACTCCATGAAGCAGCCTGTCATCATCGGAGTTCGAGGTTATGATCCCATCATGCAGTTTGTCCATGAAGATGACACCGCGGAAGCATTCTATCTTGCCGCCACCAAAGAGGTCGGCGGTGCATTCAACCTTGCCGCCGACGAAGGGCTCAGGTATTCCCAACTGGCAAAAGAACTTGGCAAATTTTTTATTACGCTTCCGGCGTGGCTCCTTTACCCTTTAGTTGAAATGCTTTACCGTCTGCGGCTGCTGCCGTTTGGAAAGGCCCAATTGGATTATATCCGCTATCCATTGTCCATGAATGTGGAAAAGGTACAGAACGAATTGGGGTTTATGCCGAAATATACGTCAATGGAAACAATCCGTTCGTTTCTGGAAGCACAATAGCGGTGGATTGGAACAAAAAAACCGGTGTATCGGCTTTGTCGTAACCCATACACCGGCTGATCAGTTTTTGGTATTTTCTGCAAACACTTTATAGGCTGTCTGCATCCGGACGGGGATACAGTCCGGCGGCTTTGACAATCTCCGGCACTTTCTCTTCCCATTCGATGGCCATGATGTGAAATCCTTTGACGCCGTCCACTTCCTTCAATCTCTCAATGGCTTCAATACAGATTTTGATGCCTTCTTCCGCCTGTTTTTCTTTGGGGGTATCCGCCAGCCGTTTTACCACTTCATCCGGCACATCCATCCCGGGAACCCTGTTTTTCATATACCGCGCCATTCCGGCTGATTTCATGGGGGTCATACCGGCCATGATATAAACTTTTTCGTGCAAGCCCCTGTCCCTTACCAGTTTCATCCATTCCTCAAACTTGTCCAGGTTGTAAATACATTGCGTCTGGATAAATTCGACGCCGGCCGCGATCTTTTTAGCCAGCCGTGGAACACGTATCTCAAACGGGTCTGCAAAGGGGTTTGCCGCGGCCCCGACGAATATCGTCGGCGGCCTCTTTATGTCATCCCCCCCCAGGAATTTGCCTTCGTCTCTCATTTGCCTTACGGTTTGAATCAACTGCATGGAATCAAGATCATGCACATTCTGGCCCTGGGCACAATCACCAAAACTTTGATGGTCACCGGAAAGACAAAGCATATTGTGTATATCAAACGAGGCTGCACCGAGAATATCACTTTGCAGGGCAATCCGGTTCCTGTCACGGGTGACCATTTGAAGAACCGGTTCCACACCCATCTGCTTCAGCCGGATACAGGCGGCGAGGCTGCACATCCTGGTTACGGATGTCTGATTGTCGGTGATATTTACTGCATCAACATAATCTTTAATAAGGTTTGCTTTTTCTGTAATGGCATCCGGATCACTCCCCCTTGGAGGGCCGACTTCGGATGTTACGGCAAGATTTCCGGAAGCAAAGATTTTCTCAAGTTTACTGGGTGTCTTCAAGTTCATAGCTGTACATCCTCCCTCTCCACCTTCCGGGGTCCCCCGGCCCTGTCATGGGACCAGTCTTTAATTGAAAACAGTTTTTCATAATCTTCAAGCCTGTTCAGTGCTTTCAGTCGGTCAACAATCAGCTGCCAAGCACAATCCAGCTCTTTGTTAATTTCACACTTTCCCTTTGACGATCCACCGCAGGGACCATTAAGAATCCGCTTGGCACACCGAGATACAGGGCAAATACCCCCGGTAAACGCAAGAATACACTGCCCGCAGGCCTGGCACCTTTCCGTCCACACGCCTCTTTTTTCCGTGGCACCCAGAAAGCATGTGTTGACACCCGGGAGAACGGGGATTTCAAAGTATTTCTCTGCCGTAAACTGAACACCCACTCCGCATGCCAGTGAGACAACGGCATCATAACCGTCGATGATATCCCGTATCTCTTCGAGGTACTCGTGGTCACACTGCCGCTCCAGCGTTCTTTCGTCGATATCGACATCCTTCCCTTCGTTTAGAAAATACATTCGAAGGGCGGATGCCAGGATACCAACTTCTTTTTTACCACCGGCCTCACAGACCGTGACACATTCATTGCAACCGAGAATCAGTATTTTTTTAAAATCCTTGATCTCTTCAATAATCTCTTCAATTGGTTTTTTGTCGGCAACAATCATAAAAAGCAACCCCTTGTATATATAGGTTATTAATTTATTAACATAAAAAAAGAATTATCCTATGCCGCCTCTTTCTTTGCTTTTGATTTTTTTATCGGGTTAGGTCCCAGCTGTTTAATCAATTCATACATCTCCACCGCATACTCGGCAAACTTCGGCCCTTCGCCGGAGGACAGGTTGTACATCCGAACCCGCTCCCCACCGACACCGACCTTGTCAAGCAACTCTGCGGCCTGTTCCACCCGTTTTCGCGCCCTGAAATTACCACTGTTATAATGGCAGTCTCCCTCCATGCGTCCCACGGCATACACACCGTCGGCCCCTTTTTCAAAAGCCCGGAGAATGTGCAGTATATCCACCTTCCCTGTACAGGGCACTCTCACTATTTTAATGCTGGTGGGGTATTTCAGCCTCATCGAACCTGCCAGGTCCGCTGCGGTATAGCCTCAGTAATTACAACAGAATGCGACAATTATCGGTTCAAAATCCTGACTCATTAAAACCTCCTGGCTCAATAAAAATTACATAACCCCTTCAAGAAGGGCATCTACTTTACTCAATATCTGGTCATCTTCATACCACGACAGCTCTATGGCTTTGGCCGGGCACTCAGCCGCGCAGACGCCGCAACCGTGGCAAAGGGCCGGATCGATTTCAGAGACGCCTTCGTCGTTTATCCGCGGAACATTATACGGACACGACCTCACGCAAATCAAGCAGGAGGCGCACAAGTCCCCTTCCACCCTGGCTGTAACCGCGGACAGGGTTAAGAAAGGCTGTGACAGGAATGTGACCGCCCTTGACACCGCCGCATTTGCCTGGGCGATGGTCTCGGTAATCAGCTTCGGGCTGTGAGCGGTGCCGCACACAAAGATCCCTTCCGTTCCCATATCCACGGGCCGGAGCTTCACATGTGCCTCTATGAAATAGTTTTCCGCATTTCTGGCCATTTTAAGAATTGAGGCCAATTCCTCGGTATCCTCCGCCCTCATGCCGGCGCTCAGCGCAAGAAGATCTGCATCAACCTGGAGCTCGTAACCCAGAATATGATCCATGAACCTTACCGAAACGCCGGCTTCACCGGACTCAACCTTGGGTTTGGATTCAGGCGTATATCTGAAAAACATGATGCCCATGCGTCTTGCTTCCGTATAGTAGTCTTCAAGCAGACCATAGGTTCTGATGTCACGGTAAAGAACATAAATCTGCGCGTCAGGATTGAGTTCCTTGATATGGATGGCATTCTTAATTGCACTCTGGCAGCAGATTCTTGAGCAATTGGGGTTTTCGTCATCCCTTGATCCCACACACTGAATCATGACGACCTGGTTAAGGTCATCTGCGCTTTTTTCATCCAGGCGAGCAGCGAGTTCAACCTGGGTGACAACCCGTTCATCCTCTTCGTACAAGTATTCCACCGGCTTGTATTCGGTGGCTCCGGTGGCCAATACCGCAACACCATGATCGATTTTTCTTTCATACATGCCGGGACCCACCAGAACTTCCGTCTTAAAATTGCCTTTGAACCCGGAAAATCCGACAATAAGAGAATTGGTCAGTACCTGGATCTTGGAATGGCTGGTTGTCTTTTGAATCAGATCGTCGATATATGCGCCGATATCCGCGCCCTCAATGGTCTTCGTCAGGTTTTTAGCAAATCCCCCGAGATCTCCCTCCTTCTCCACCAGAACCGTGTCATAGCCCTGATCCGCCAGTCCCAGCGCCGCATTCATACCGGCGATGCCGCCGCCTATCACAAGGGCTCTCTGCGTAATCGGTATCTGTTTTTCGTGCAGCGGATTCAGTGTTCCGGCCCTGGCCACGGCCATTCTCACCAGGTCCTTTGCCTTTTCCGTTGCTTCATCCGGTGAATCCGAGTGAATCCATGAATTCTGGTTCCGGATATTCGCCATTTCGAACAAATACTTGTTGATACCGCATTCCTGGAGGGTATCCATGAATATATCCTCATGGGTCTTGGGCGTACAGGATGCCACAACCACCCGGTTGATCTTGTTTTCGGCGATCACTTCCTTCATCTGGTCCTGGGTATCCTGGGAGCATGTGAACAGATTTTGTCCGGTATAAACCACCCCGGAAAGTGTTTTGGAGTATTCCTCCAGGGCTTCGACATCAACGGTACCCGCTATATTGATACCGCATTTGCATACGAACACGCCGATTCTGGGTTCCAATCCCTCCACGTCGATTTCATCGGGGATCACCTTGGTCTTTGTACATGTATTTCTGGCCTCCGCCAGGCTTTTTCCCGCGGCTCCGGCCGCGGCACTGGCTTCCGTCACCGATGTCGGAATGTCCTTGGGTCCCTGCAGCACACCGCAGGCAAAAACACCGGGCCTTGATGTTTCCACAGGTGCAAAGGGTTCCGTTGCGGCAAAATTGTACTTGTTCAGGTCGATATCCAGACGCTTTGCAAGGTCTATGGTTGAGTTCGATATCTGGAGGCCAACGGACAGCACCACCATGTCAAAATCTTCATCATTGATTTCGCCGGATTCCTCAACCACCCGCAACCTGAGCTGTCCTGTTTCCCGCACTTCATCAATGGTGTGTACCCTTGCCTTGCTGAAACGGACGCCTTCTTCATCCCTGGCTCTCAGGTAATATTTCTCATAGTCTTTTCCGAACGTCCGGATATCCATATTATAAATAACGCAGTCAAGTTCATCCGACGAATGCTCTTTGGCGATCATTGCTTCTTTGATCGCGTACATACAGCAGACGGACGAGCAATATCCGTTTCCGCACCGGTTCGTGTCCCTTGACCCTATGCACTGAAGCCAGGCAATTTTTTTCGGCTCCTTATGATCGGAGGGTTTAACCAGGTGGCCCATTGTGGGACCCGATGCGCTCAAAATTCGCTCAAACTCGGCACTGGTCAACACATTGGGGCTTGTCTTATAAAGATAGTGCTCTTTCAGGAATTCCGCATCAAATGTCTCGCTCCCCGTTGTCAGGACAACTGATCCAACGGGAATTTCTTTTTCAACTTCAACCTGTTCATGATCTATGGCCTCTGCAAGACAAGCATCGAGACATTGGTAGCACTCGGAGCATATTCCGCATTTGAGGCATCGCTCAGCCTCTTTCAGCGCATCCTCGACACTATACCCGGAACCAATAATCTCGTTGAAATTGCCTTCCCTTTCTTCAACGGCAATATGGTCTACGCTTACCCGATCCTTTCTCGGTTCGTTCACTGTCTCGGGTTTTTCAAACGACCATTCCTTCTCCCTGTCCTCGGCGAGGTTTTGGCCGTTGATAAACCGGTCTATACTGATGGCCGCTTCCTTCCCGCATGCCACGGCGTCAACCACGGACCTGGGTCCATATACGGCATCGCCTCCTGCGAAGACCCAGTCAATGGACGTTTGCAGCGTGACGGGGTCACTTTCAATCCCGCCGCGGGGGGAAATCACAATTCCCTCGGATTCCATTTTGCCCGACACAATACTTTGCCCGATGGCAATTATCACCGTATCTCCAAAAAACGGCTGGCATTCATTTTCATCGTATTGCGGAGAGAACCGTCCGTCTTTATCAAACACTGCGGTGCATGCTTTAAATTCAATACCGGAAAACCGGTTGTCCTTATCGATAAAAAACTGCTTGGGGCCATAGCTGTTGACAATTTTAACGCCTTCTTCTTTTGCTTCTTCGATTTCATAATCCCAGGCCGGCATTTCATCATAGGATTCAAGGCAGACCATGGTGACCTCTTTTGCACCGACCCGTTTCGCCGTTAATGATACATCCACGGCGACATTCCCGCCGCCGATAACCAGGACATCCTCTCCCATACCAACGTCTTTGCCCAGCGCCACATCCCTGAGAAAATCAACCCCCTGAAGGACACCGCCGACATCTTCGTTTTCAATACCCAGCTTCCTTCCGCCATGGAGGCCGACTGCAACAAAGACAGCATTAAACCCGTCTTCTTTCAGGCTGTCCAGGGTGATGTCCTCCCCGAATGTGACACCCGTTTTGATCGACACGCCCATTTTTTCAATCATCCGGATCTCATCATCCAGTCTTTTTTTCGGAAGACGGTATTCCGGTATTCCCACTGCCATCATGCCGCCGGCCACCGGCAGCTTTTCAAAAACAGTGACCTGATATCCCTTCAATGCAAGATAATACGCCGTTGTAAGTCCTGCGGGGCCGGCACCGATGATGGCGACTTTCTCATCCCTTTTCTCTTTTATTTCGGGAACATATGGTTCCTCCTCCATCAGGTCCTGATCCGCAAGAAACCTGTGAAGATATTGGATGGCAAGGGGTTGATCAACATCACCCCGTGTGCATTCGCCTTCGCATGGATGGTGGCAAACCCGTCCGCAGGCGCCGGGAAAGGGATGCTCTTCCTTGAACACCTTCAAGGCTTCCCTGTATTTGCCTTCATTGATCAGCGCAATAAACCCCTGGATGCTCACATGGGCAGGGCAGGTGGCTCTGCATGGGGCGGTTCCTCTTTTGCTGATCGCATAAGCACCGGGGATGGCCTGTGCATACTGCTTGTATATGGCTTTTCTATCAGCCAGGCCTTTATTATACTCGTCCGTAACATCAATGGGGCAAACCTTGGTGCACTCTCCACAGCTTGTGCATTTTGCCAGATCAACATACCGAGGTGCCTGTTTAATTTTTGCAACAAAGTTACCCGGATCGCCTTCAAGTTCTAAAAGTTCTGTATTTGTAAGGAGTTCTATGTTCAGGTGCCGGCCGACCTCGACCAGTTTAGGTGAAATTACTCACATGGCACAATCATTGGTGGGAAATGTTTTATCCAACTGGGACATCATCCCGCCAATGGCAGCCGACCTTTCCAACAAATAAACGTAATATCCTGAGTTCGCAAGATCAAGTGCGGACTGCATCCCGGCAATTCCACTACCGACAACCATAGCCGAACCAATTGCTTTTTTGGTCATACCTACCCCTTGTTATTTTTTGTTGTGTTCCGCTTAAAAACATACTGTTTATATATGAATACAGTGTTTACACCCATTTGCATATCTCCATCATAGTTTGGGCATAGTTTCTTAACCGTCAAACCATAATTTTGTCAACCAAAATTTTGATGTTTTTCAACCGGCGGGAAATCGCGGCAGATGCGGGAATATAAATAAATTGGATGGTTAATGCCTTATAAAAGCGGTTTCCATGGTCACAGCGTCCGTAGTGTTTCTGCCTCGACACCAAGGCAGACGCTGCTCCATTTTGTCACTAAAGCGAATCCTTTTCGCTGTTCGCCGGGTACGCGTCGGTCTTCCAAAGCCACCCTCATGTCAAAACCATTGGCATCAAAAAAAGCGGAGTCCTGCTTTTCTCTGCGGTCTCTCCCGCTTCTGCGGTCAATGCCGGTTCGCCTTTCCACTCTCATCGCTTTCCTCCTTTAAAAAATTCCTGAACGGCTTTTTACGTCATCAATTTCTTCGAAGTGATCATTTATGACCTGAACCGGTATTCCCGTCATCCTGCTTATTTTATCATTCGAAAGCCCTTTCCTTTTGAAACTGAACAAATCAACGGACATCCATCGCAACCCATTGAGACCATTAACATCACCATAATCCTTTTTCTCCATCCCGCCCCCCTTCTATTAATGAATTGACTCCGGTGGAACACAGGCTAATCATACCAACCTATTACCCTTTTCAATAAACATGCCAAATAAAGCATTATCGTTGTGATCCCTATTATTTTTTGTTTTCAAGAAGTTAAACGGTTTCAAGTGGGGTGGATCGACAGTGCATTCCTAAAAAGTTGGAGGATCTTGGAATGATGCAGGACGAAAATCCTAAAGAAAAGGACGACGGGCATGTGCTCATGAATTGATACTGAGCCTGTTTCATGAGCGGTCGCATAAAAATGTTTACAAACGGATTTGGTTTCGATATAAAAAACCTCTTTTACACGAATTTTCTAATAATACAGTTACCAAGGGGTTTGAAATGGGCAAAAAAAACTTGCTGAAGTCGACTACGAAAAAGAAGGGAACGGGAAAAGCGACCGAGAACAAATCTGATCCAAAAAAAGCCGCTTCCAAAAAAACAGCCGCCAAGAAGTCAACGACCAAAAAATCAGCAAGCGCAAAAAATCCCCCCGCCGGAGCAACAACTAAAGCCAAAAAAGAAGCCGACATAAAAGCCAAAGAAGAGGCCGAAGCCAAGGCCAAGGCCGAGGAAGAAGCCAGGGCCAAAGCCGAAGCCGAAGCCAAGGCTAAAGCAGAGGAAGAGGCCAGGGCCAAAGCCGAAGCCGAAGCCAAGGCTAAAGCAGAGGAAGAGGCCAGGG
>Ga0180435_10001562_pt1 | contig 23724 bp, 26 predicted proteins | sample SS_ome_3_FD_132467 | JGI IMG/M metagenome (GOLD analysis project Ga0180435, IMG submission 132467) | Hypersaline lake sediment archaeal communities from the Salton Sea, California, USA - SS_3_S_1 metaG | ecosystem: Environmental > Aquatic > Non-marine Saline and Alkaline > Hypersaline >... | reverse complement strand
CGACCTGGTCGTCCTCGACTACCTGTCAGACAATATCCATGTCGTGTTCGGGGAGAAGGGAGGCTACGGCATCATAAGCAATATACTTTCGACGAGGGTCGGCATAAACGAATACCTGTCGGGCTTTTTAAAGAGCGAGAATATGAGGTTCCGCGAGGGGATTAAGTTCGATGTCAAGCCGCCATCCGACTCTAAAAGGACGCATGACCTATTTGACTACCCGGACCTTGTGAAAAGATATGAGGGCTTCACCATGGAGGTCGCAGGCGACACGATCACGACCCCGAGCATCATAGGCATTTTGGGGCCTAATGCGACGGGAAAGACGACATTCATGAAGATGCTTGCGGGCATTGAAAAGCCGGACAATACCGAGGTCGAGCTTGCGGCCCAGGTATCATACAAGCCCCAGTACATACACGCAACGGATGAGCAGGTGGCAACTCTTGGGATAAGCGGCGAGCTCATACAGAAGTTCAGGCTCGCTCCGCTCCTTTCCAAAAAACTCACGGAACTTTCTGGCGGAGAGCTTCAGAGGGTCGCGATATGCGATTGCCTGTCAAAAAGCGCAGACATATACATGCTTGACGAGCCCAGCGCCTATCTCGACGTCGAGGAGAGGCTGGCTCTGGCGAAATACCTCAATTCATTCGGCTATGACAAGAATGTCTCGGTCATCGTCATAGAGCACGACATACTGCTTGTGGACTACCTGTCCGAGAAGCTCATGGTATTTGAGGGTGAGGGCGGCAAGACCGGTTCAGCCTCTGGCCAGATGGAGATGAGGGACGGGATGAACATGTTCCTCTCCTCGATGGATGTGACATTCAGGAGGGATCCCGAGTCCGGCAGGCCCAGGGCCAATAAGCCGGGCTCTGTCAAGGACAGGGAGCAGAGGAGCAAGAGGGAGTTCTATTACGGATGAGAATGGACATACAGGTGAAAAGGCCGACCGACGAGGAGCTTACGCGCCTCGGAGTCGACGAATGGGGGATATGGGAAAAGGAGGAGTCCGAGTTCGACTGGGACTATGATGCGACGGAGACCTGCCTAATACTCGAGGGTGATGCGGAGATCGTCTGCGCCAATGGGGAGACCGTGGGCTTCGGGCCCGGCGACCTTGTAACATTCCCGCGGGGCCTCGCCTGCAGATGGTATGTGAAAAAGCGCATCAAAAAAAGGTATGTCTTTGAGTGATCAGGGAGCGACCCTTGTCCTGTCCCTTGGCCACAGCACGCATTCTCGCACATTGCTTAGCCCCAAGAGGGCGGACATTATCCGCTCAACACCGAGTCCCCAGCCGCCGTGAGGGGGCATCCCGAATCTGAAGGCCTTGAGGTAGAACTCGAAGTTCTCCGGGTCAAGTCCCTTCTTCTTCAATGCCTCGACCAGCTGGTCATGATCGTGTATACGCTGTGCGCCGCTACTGAGCTCCAGTCCCATAAAATCCAGGTCGAATGCCCCGCATATCTTTGGGTCATCGTCGAGCGGCCTGGAATAGAAGGCCCTTATCTCGGTCGGCCAATGCTTTATGAAGAAAGGCTCATTGAACAGCTCATGCAGCTTTCGCTCGCCGTCCGGGGGTATGTCGTCGCCCCATTCGAGCTTGATATTGTTCTCGGAGAGGAGATCCAAGGCATCGTCGTAGCTTAGCCTTTTGAAGGGGAGCTTCGGCACCGAAAGCTCTGAGCGTCCCAGATTGGCGAGCTCCTGCTGGCATTCGTCGACGACCTTTGTGACTATGTGGTTCATGACGCCCTCGAGCTCCTCCATCACGTCCTCCTCGTCCTTTATGAAGGCCTTCTCGACATCGAGCATGTATATCTCATTGAGGTGGCGTGGCGTATTGTGGGGCTCTGCCCTAAATACCGGCTGTGTTATGAATATCTTGTCAAGGCCGGTAGACATCATCATCTGCTTGTATAGCTGGGGGCTCTGGCACAGGAATGCCTCGCGCTCGAAGTATGTTATGGGGAATAGGTTGGTGCCTCCCTCGCTTGCTGCAGCTATTATCGAGGGAGGGTTTATCTCGAAAAAGCCCCTGCCCAGGAAGAACTCCCTGTATGCCTGCTGTATTGTCGCCCGTATCTTGAAGATCGCCAGGACATTCGGCTTTCTGACGTCCATGAAGCGGTTATTGAGTCGTGTGTCAAGATCCGCGTCCACTTTGCCTGTGACATCGAGGGGCAGGGGGGAATCCGACACTGCTATGATATCGACGAAAACCGGCCCCAGCTCCACGCCAGATGGAGCGCGCGAGTTGACCTTTACGACGCCTTCTATGGATAAGACGGACTCCTTTGTTGCGGACTTCAGCGCCTCGGTCGCCTCGTCGGGTGTCTCGCCCTTCTTGCAAGTCACCTGTATGGATCCGCCCTTATCGCGGATTATGTAAAATGACAGCTTGCCGAGATCCCTGACCTCATGGAGCCATCCGGCTATCCTTACCTTCTCACCCTCAAGACCTTCGCTTATCTGATCGGAATAATGGGACCTCATGGGATTCTATTAGTGGTTTTTTCGTATATTAATCGAAGATCAGCTGCACTGGTATCTCTGTGACGGAGGAGATGACCTTGTCAAGGTCACATGGATCCATGCGCAGGTCGCTTATGTCCGACCGGTTGACCCTGACCCTCAGGGACTTGCCCCCTCCGGGAAGGCGGACGGTGTTTATGGATTTTACCCGGACAGGTGCTATGAGGGCGCGGGCGAGCTTTTCGAAATCTCCTGCGCCTATGACCTTGGCCTTTTTCCCAAGGCGCGCGCTTATCTCCCTGATGGAGCTGCCAGACTCCCCTATTATCGCGCCTATATGCTCTTCCGCAGCCACTATGATGACGCGGTCGCGTGTCGCTACGGCATGCATTATGTCCACATCATCCTCGACGATCTCTGCCACTATCCTTGAGACCTCTATATCGAGGACGCCTATGGCCCCATCATCATAGAGCTTTTGGCATTCGGGGCACAATATGGCCCTTTTGCTGCATGGTCCGCATATTGGGAGCATAAGAGATAAGTTGGAGGCAGCGATTAATAATGCCCGATCAGTGCCTGTGATAGGCGCGCTCATCCATGATCTGGGTGAACAGATAGTACTTGGACTCGCCCTTCATCTCCTCGACGATCTTGTCGACGATTATCTTTGAGGGATCTGGCAGGCTCGGCAGCCTCTCGTCCATGTCGGCAAAGCTCTCGAAGGGGAGTATGTCCCTCTCCTCCAGTATCTCCTCCCTGTGCCTCTTGCCGATCTTTGGGAGGGTCTCGAGCTTGTGCTGCCTGGTGCTTATGGATCCTGCTGTATTGAAGAACTTGACGAATTCCTCCTCCTTTTCAGCCACTACCTCTATGAGCTGATGGGGGAGCTCGCTCTTTGCCGTGGGAGTGAGCCAATCGTACTTTATCCTGCGCTCTATGTGGTCCACCTTCTCGCGGGACTCGTCCCCGATATAGATGGACTCCCCAAGCTCAAATGAGGCCTCTGGTTTTGGGGACAGCTCCAATAGAGTGAAGTATGTCTTCCCCACTGCCTGTACCAGGGGTTTGCGCTTATGCGGTGGAACCTCGGATTTCCCTTTTGGAAGATAATCCAGAACTATAGCATACTCGTCTTTTTTCATAGGATCGCCTCCTTAACGGAATTGGTCGACTATGTCGGTGACCTGCTTAAGCTGCTCCTCGGAGTAGTTGAACCTCTCCTTGGCGAATATCGCGCGCACATCATCGACTGTCTGAGGCAGCTGGTCTATGATCTTGACTATCCTCTCTTTCGATAGCTCAAGATCCAGGTCGGCGAGCTTCTTCTTCATGGAGGCTACGTCTTTCAGTGTGACCTTTTTGAACTTTGAGGCATGCTCGAGCGAGCGCTTCTGCTCGTATCTAAGCTCCTCTTCCCACTCGGCATACTCCTTATCCTTCTTTTTGAGAATATTGGAGACCTCTGTGAGCGTGACCGGGTCCGTGTCGACGATATTCATTATTGGAGCCTCCTAAGATGCTCTGGAGTGACCAGGACCTTCTTTTCCTTGCCACCGTCTGAGAACTGTACATAGTAAGCCCTGCCCTGTTTGCCGACGACTTTGCCGACCCTTCCATTGAAGCGGGGATGCGGTATATTCTGGCGGGCGGGGTTTATGCTGATCGACACCTTCTCTGAATCCTCGAATTTGGCCAAAACTGAGCGTATGCTGACCTTTCCCCTGTCCCGGGGCTTTATCCTTAGATTTCTCGTCTTCCGCCTGTAACCGTTCGAGCTTCTCATTTTCAGAAAAATGGAATATTATATAGCAAGTTATGCTTTAAAAAGCACAATTATGGATTGACCTCATAGCATATCTTTTCGCCTTCGAATTTGAGGCTTTGCGGACTTTCAAAGCCCTCTGAGATATCTATGGCGTCCGACCGGGTCTCTTCGGTGACCATATCCATGAACTGGCCGAGCATCGCCTCCATCCTGGGGGTCGCTGTCACTTTCACCTGTATCCTTGCCAGCTCCTCAAGATCCATCTTCTTGCGCATTTCCTGTATATGCCTTATGAAATCGCGGGCAAGGGACTCAAGCACAAGGGACTCGTCCCTTTTCACGTCTATGAGAACGATACCTGCTCCGGCTTCCGAGCGGAACGGGGCTGCGGCATAGTCAGCGGGCACTTCGAACTTTATGTCGGCTATCATGTCAGGGCTTATGCTAAATCCACCCATCTTTTGGGCCTTGCCGGACTCCTTTATGGCTTGTGCAGTCTCCGGGTCGTCCTTTATGGCCTTGGCCACCTCCCCCGCCTTTTTTCCGTGCTTTGGGCCTATGACCGAGAAAGCGGGGCTGGCCGAATACGTCATGTCGGATACCTCTTCGACGAATTCGACCTCTTTGGAATTGAGCTGCTTTTTGATTATGGATGCCAGATCGCTTGTGGCGGCTGATACGGCCTCATTGCCTGTGACCGTCACCTTGGCTATGGGGTATCTTAGCTTTATCTTGGCGTCTTGTCTGGCCCTCGATCCCGCCTCGAATATGGAGCGGACTATGTCCATGCCGGCTATGAGGTCGCCATCCTCTGATTGACTCTTGGGCCATCTTAGCAGGTGGACCGATTGCTCATCAGAGGGGGAGATATTGCGGTAGATCTCTTCGGTCATGAATGGCGCCATGGGAGCCAGCATCATGCAGGCCTTCTCAAAGACCTCGACGAGAGTCTCGTATGCCGCCCTCTTTTTGGGGTTCATGCCCCCGTCCAGATCCTCAAGCCACAGCCTGTCCCTTATGAGCTTGATATACCATCTCGACAGGTCTTCGACTATGAATGCAGACAGTGCCGACTGCGCATGGTGGTAATTGTGGTTTGCATACATGTCGCGCACCGCCCCCATGGTCCTGTCTGCGGCCTGGAGTATCCAGCGGTCCTCGACCTCCTTTTCTGCCTGGCCTTTCGCCTCGGATGGGTCGTAGCCGTCGAGCAGCATATATCGGACAGTGAATGAATAGCAGTTCCAAAGCGTGCGAAGGAACGGTATGACCTGCTCTTTCATCCCGTCCAGGCCGAACCTTTTGGCATTCCACGGGGCTGATGCGCACATCTGGAGCCGGACAGCGTCCGCGCCCACGGATTCGAACATCTCCCAGGGGTCTATGATATTCTTTTTGCTCTTGCTCATCTTTTCCCCATTGGCGTCCAAAAGTAGTCCGCCGACAACGCAGTTGAGATAGGCAGGCTGCTTGAATATCAGTGTAGAGGTGACCAGTAGCGTATAGAACCAGCCGCGCGTCTGGTCTGTCGCCTCGGATATGAAATCAAAGGGGAAGGACTTTTTGAATAGATCCTCATTCTCGAAGGGATAGTGATACTGTGCGAATGGGGCGGCGCCGGAGTCGTACCAGCAGTCTATGACATATTCGACGCGAGTCATCTGGGCTCCGCAATCGCATTTCAGCTTTATTCCATCGACATAGGGCCTGTGAAGGTCGAGGTCGTCGGCCACAACGGTCGCCGCCTCCTTTTTGAGCTCTTCCCTGCTGCCTATTGCCTTTTTATTGTCGCAGTCCGCGCATTCCCATATAGGCAACGGTGTTCCCCAGAACCTGTTCCTCGAAAGCCCCCAGTCCCGGGCATTCTCGAGCCAATTGCCGAAGCGACCCGTGCCGATGGTCGGCGGATACCAGCCGATCTTTTGATTCTGCTCCAAAAGGTCGTCGACATGGTCTCCGACCCGTATGAACCAGCTTTTCATGCTGTAGTATAGAAGGGGGGTATTGCATCTCCAGCAATAGGGGTATTCGTGCTCATAGGGGAATTTGGCGACGAGAGAGCCGCGCTCGTCGAGGAGCTCTATTATCTTTCCGTCGGCGTCCTTGACGAAGATCCCACAAAGCTCGGGTATGTCATCTGTGAACTTGCCGTCCATGTCGACGGGGTTTATGAGGGGGAGGCCATTCTCCTGGCCGACATTATAGTCGTCCTCTCCGAAGGCGGGAGCTATATGGACTATCCCTGTTCCGTCCTCTGTGGTGACGAAGTCGCCTTCTATTACCCTCCAGGCCGGCTTTTCGAGCTTGCCTATGAAATGGTTGAAAAGGGGGATGTATTCCTTTCCGATGATGTCCTTGCCTGTGAGCTCCTCTATGAAATCGGCTTCCGGGAACCTCGACTCCGCCAGGTCCTTTGCGAGGACGTATTTTTCACCGCGATAGAGTATCTTGGCATATGTGACCTTGGGGTTCACAGCCAGGGCGACATTGGAGAGTAGCGTCCAGGGGGTCGTCGTCCATGCGAGAAAGCTATAGTCCTCCCCTTTTGCCGGAAGGGCGACGATGACGGTCTCCTCCTTGATGGTCTGGTATCCGAGGGCCACCTCGTGGCTCGAAAGCGGTGTGCCGCATCTTGAGCACATGGGCACGACCTTGTATCCCTCATAGAGCATGTCCTTGTCCCAAAGGGTCTTCAGGCTCCACCAGACGCTCTCTATATAGTCATTGTCCATGGTGACATACGGGGACTTGAGGTCTATCCAGTATGCCATCCGCTTTGTGAGCTTGTCCCATTCGCTTATATGAGAGAACACGGATTCCCTGCATTTCTCGACGAATCTGTCGACGCCGTATTCGACTATCTCCTTTTTGGATGCCAGGCCGAGCTCCTTTTCCACCTGGACCTCGACAGGCAGGCCGTGGCAGTCCCAGCCGGCCTTCCTCGGTACGGCCTTGCCCATCATATACTGGAATCTGTTAACGACATCCTTGAATGTCCTCATCTCGACATGGTGCAGGGCAGGGGGGGCATTGGCGGTGGGCGGGCCCTCAAGGAAGCTGAAGCGCTCCCCCTCATCACCGAGGGTGGCCTCCATTATGCCATTGTCCTCCCAGAAAGCGAGAATGGCCTCTTCGAGCTTTTTGGGGTCATATTCGCCCACTGGTTTGACTGCCATTAGGACAATATATGTAATGGAGGGTTTTAAAATCAGTCCAAAAGGGGCCAAAGCTGCATGTTCTGGGGGCTGATCCTTGCGGGGAAATCGAATGTAGCCTTTGTAGGCATGGAATCGTCAGGCAGTATGAGAAGGGTCGATGACAGGTCCTCGCGGCCGGGGATGAGGTTCGGGCCGGAAAAGCGTATCTCGATGATGTCTCCGGAATGCATGTAGTCCTGTTCCCAGTCCCTGCCCTGCTTGACGTATCTTAGGTTATATGTGCAATTCTCCGTGGCGTCGGGGCCGTATGAGAGGGAGCTGCAGTTGACGGCCCGTGAATTGTAGATGACCACGGTCCTGTTGAAGATGAATGCGTCGTCGCCGTGCCTTTGGGATATTAGGGTTATGAGCAGGTCGATCCTCTTGTCATTGTCTGTGTCCATGGCCCGCACCTGCTCGAGGACAACCGGCTTTTGCATGCCCTTCTGCTTCTCCCTGACGACATTCTGGTCGTGGATCATCAGCGTCGTTGTGGTATTCACGTAGGCATAGGTGACGACCATGGCGACAAGGATTATGGCGATCGTGAGTATGAGGGCGTCCATGCCCACAAGGCCGCGGGTCTTTCGCATATGGTTTATTGTTGTAACCACCTATTTAAGGTGGGGCGGCCCATCCCCACAGTCTTTAAAGAGGCATTACAATATTATGTGAAAATGGAGCTTCCATGGACCGAGAAATACCGGCCTAAGGTATTGGAGGACATCGTCGGCCAAAAGGACATCATCGAGCGGCTCATAGCATATGCCAAAAGCCACGAGATGCCCCATATGCTCTTTTCAGGGCCGGCAGGCGTGGGCAAGACGACCGCCGCCATGGCTTTGGCCAGGACGCTTTTCACAGATATCAGCCAGGATTTTCTCGAGCTCAATGCCTCCGATGAGAGGGGCATAGACATCATGAGGACAAAGAGCCAGCAGAAGTCCGACGCCACAAGCCTCAAGGATTTCGCAAGGACTCGTCCCATAGCCGGGGATTTCAAGATAATATTTTTGGATGAGGCGGATGCGCTGACCAATGACGCGCAAACTGCGCTAAGGCGGACGATGGAGCAGTACACCGCCACATGCAGATTCATACTATCATGCAATTACTCTTCAAAGATAATCGACCCTATACAGAGCCGCTGTGCGGTCTTCCGTTTCAAAAGGGTCGAAAAAGAGGAGGTCAGGGGGTACCTTATGCGGATCCTTAAGGCAGAGGGTATCGGATACGACGATGCCGGCCTTGACGCCGTCCTTTATGTCTCCGAGGGGGACATGAGAAGGGCCACCAATACACTTCAGTCCGCTGCGGCCCTTGGCAAGGTCACAGAGGAGAATGTCTATTCCATAACATCGAGGGCGAGACCTGAGGACATAAAGGACCTTCTGTCCCTTGCGCTGTCTGGAAAGTTCATGGATGCCCGGACTCTTTTGGACAAGCTCATGCTCAATGTGGGCCTTTCGGGAGAGGACATCCTCATCCAGATGAGCAGGGAGTCCATGGGCATCGAAGCCCCGGACAAGAGCAAGGTGCGGCTTGTAGACCTCATAGGAGAGGCGAATTTCGCCCTCGTCGAGGGGGCCAATGAGAGGCTTCAGTTGGAGGCGCTCATCGCCAGGATCTCGAGGATAGAGTGATGGCAGGGCTTTTCGGCACCTCGGGGATAAGAAAGAGGGTCGCAGAGCTTCCAGAGGGTTTCTCATACGATCTTGGAAGGGCGATCGCTTGCCTTTTGGAGGGTTCTGTCGCCTGCGGGCGTGACACAAGAGAGAGCGGCCCCGCATTGCAAAAGGATTTTGAAAAGGGGCTTCTCGAGTCAGGAAGGGATGTTATATCCATGGGCATAGCGCCGACCCCGACAGTATGCGTCGCCACAGAGGATGCAGGCATCGCATCGGTCATCACAGCCAGCCACAATCCACCAGACTACAATGGTTTCAAGTTCTTCGACAGCCTGGGCGCATTGAAGCCCCAGGCCGAAGCGAGGGTCGAGCATGCCTTCGACCAGAAAGCCAGGGGGGATGGGCAGGGCATCCGCAAGGAGGCGGACTATTCCGAAAGGCATATCAAAAGGATAATGTCCAAAGTCGGTGAGGCCGAGGGCGTGAAGGTATTGCTCGACTGCTCGGGCGGGGCGGGCTCCCAGGTGACACCAAAGCTCCTCGATGCCATGGGCTGCCAGGCCACCATCATAAATGACGGCATCGACGGTGTCTTCCCGCATGGCCTTGAGCCCACCGAAAAGAACCTGAGCCAGACCATGGATCTTGCGAAAAAGGCTGACATAGACATAGCATTCGCCCATGACGGCGACGCCGACAGGACCTCAGCCATAGGCGCGGACGGACGGATGATAGAATGGGACACATTCCTCACGGTCCTTGCAGCCGGCCACAGCAAGGTGGTGACCACAGTCGATGCTAGCATGAGGATAGAGGAGTTCTGTAAGAAGGTCTATCGGGTCCCCGTAGGGGATGTCGCGGTCGTCGACGGAATACGGAAGAATGGCGCAGGATTTGGGGGAGAACCCTCAGGGACCTATATCTTCCCGGACATCCACATCTTCCCCGACGGTGTAGCGACGGTCGCAAAGGCCTCAAAGCTCATCGCGAACGGTGCATTCTATGAGATAGTGGAGGATGTCCCGACATATCCTGTCTCAAGGCTCAAGATACCATGCGGCTCGCATGAGAAGGAATCCATAATGGAGGGCGTGAAAAAGGCCGCCGCAGGAGAGAACTACACTGACATCGACGGGGTCCGGGTGGAAAGGGACTGGGGCTGGGTGCTCATAAGGCCGTCAGGCACAGAGGATTATATGAGGATAACCGCCGAGGCCCAAGACGAGGACCGGCTGGCCCAACTTGTCAAAGAGGCCAAGGCCTGGCTTTCAGCATAGAGCTTAGGAGATGCAGTATTTGGATAATCCTATCGACCGGCAATCGCCGGCGCAGCAATCCTTTTTCGAAGAGCACGAATTTCCCTCTGGCACACAGCATCTGCCGTCGACGCAATCGCCGGCGCATTCATGTATCCGCCATGCCAGCTCCCCGGAGATGCAATAGTATTCGCGCAGCCTCCTGTCGGTCGTGCAATGGTCCTGGCCGGATATGAATGTCTTGTTCCCGATGAACGGGCCCGATGCCTGCGCCCGGATATCATAGCGCTTGCCGCCGTCCGGGTCCGTGCAGCCTGGGAGGGTCGTCGAAGTCGTTGTGATCGCCTGCTCCGCTCTCTCCTCAATACGCCCGACGATATTGTCGAATGAATAGTCATAGACCAGGGTAGTCGTGGTCGTTGTGAATAATTTGGGATCCACGCATCCGCGGCCCGCAATGCAACGCTGCCCCGTCAGGCACGGATATGCGCTTATCTCCTTGGATGAGCGGTATATGCATTCCCCTTCCCCGCACTTTATGGGTGTCGTGTGTATGGTGACGGCGCGGCCCAGGGAATCGCAGCTCTTGTTCTCGAATATGGGGCAGTCTTCGAGCCTTTCGCAGTCACGCTTGGGCTCGACCGTGGTAGATGTGGTCGTTGACGAGCTCGTCGACGTAGTTGTTATCGTCGTGCATATGGTCTGTGTCGGGCGGGGAGCCAGGAGCCTCTCGTCTATGTCGCAGGCTCCGTTCTCGTTTATGTCCAGGCAGCAGCTTGAGCCGACATTGATATATGGGACAGCGCATACCGGCTTGTCCGAGTCGCATATGGAGTCTGCGTCCTCGTCCAGACAGCAATCCCCATTGACTAGGGTATATGGCCTTTCACAGGCCTTCGGCTCTTCCATGCAGGCAAGAGCGAGAAAGCACAGCAATACGGCGATGACTGCCCTCATGATATATAGAATGTGCTCAGCCCTTATTAGGGGGTGTGATGCGCCTCTTCCGCCATACGAGATAGGCGTAGAGGAGGGTTATAGAGCCTATTAAGGCTGCGGGAAGGAGCATTCCCAAAGAGACTTGATGGGAAAAGACGGAACCCACAACCCAAAAGCCCCTATCCTGGATCACCTTGGAGGACGCTATCTTTATTTCCAAGACCGGGACCTCTATGAGGGGCTCTTCCACCTCTATGGATGCCGAAGTATCCCCTCTAGTATAGCCTTGCACATCCCGCAGGGTCACGGGCAGCTTATAGGTCCCTGCCCGGGCATCGGGGGACACATAGACGTCCCAGCTCAAAGTCTTCATGCCGCCCTTGCCTAGCTCCACCTCCTGGTCGGGGTCATGGACCATAAGGCCCTCTGGGGGGTCGATAGACGCCGTGAGCTCGGCAATGCCCAGGTCCGTGCTCACCCTAATTGCCACATCCACCGAGTCGCCGGGATTCGCAAACCTTTTCTTGCCGGGCTCGGCCTCGACCTTCGCCCTCTCCACTGTCCGGCCCTTATCTGAGGAGGCGCCTTCGTCGGGTCTGTCCCCCTCAGCGTCATAGTAGGTGGTCTTGGGGCCTTTTGATGAGTCATCCTCATCTTCTTGGGCCTCTTGGTAGAGAGAAGTCTTTTCCGTGAGCTTCAGGCATTCCTCCTCCCCAATATGCTTTTTCAGTATATTGTAGTCGAATGCATTCACGTATCCGTCGCGGTTCACATCAGCCTCCTCGCACCATGAGCTGGGACCGCAATCATTCCTGCCATCATTCTTTTTGAGTATCTCGGCATCTGCGGCGTCGACGACGCCGTCACCGTCTACATCGGCGCCCTCGCAGATATTCTCTATTATGAACTCTTGGCTTTCGCAGTCGTCTGAGCCTATGAAGGCAGAGATCGTCCCCGCATCTATGTCGTCGACCCGCCCATCATGGTTTATGTCCGCCCCCGAGCACCAGATGTCGAGCTCATTGCAGGTCTTTGAGCCCATCTGGGAGTCCATGACCGTCTTGTCCCTATTGTCGACCTTGCCGTCGCGGTTTATGTCGGCGCCCGAGCAGCCGGAGCGGGATATGCCAGACTCATCAGTCCCGCAATTTCTGGCGCCCATATAAGCCACGATTATCCCCAGGTCATTCGGGGATATCACGCCGTCCCTGTTTATGTCAACATAGCCGCAGAAGGAATTTCCCTTGTTGCAGCCCCTGCGGCCTGAATGAGCGGAGTATATCTCATTGTCGAGAGCGTCTACGCGCCCGTCCCGTGTGAGGTCCGCGCCCCCGCAGCCCGGGCGCAGCAGTGTGGTCGTCGTGGTCGAAGACACCCAGACAGTGCAGTTGGTGCGGTTCTGATTCTTCTCCAAAAGGGAGACATCGAGGCTCGAGACCTTTCCGTCCCGGTTGATGTCGGCCAGGTCGCACCAGGAGTTCACATATGCGCAGTCTTCCATGCCGAAGCGCTTGAAGAGATATGATGAGTCCCGGCCTCCAACAGAGCCGTCCTCGTCAAGGTCCATGCCGTCGCAGCCAGCCATGGGAAGGGTAGATGTGGTCGTAGTCGAGGTGGTCGTGACAGTGGTCGTGGTCCCCTTGCAATCCAGTCTGCCGTTATTTTGGGTCAGAAGGGACAAGTCGGTTTTGGAGACCTTACCATCCCGGTTGATGTCGGCCAGCCCGCACCATGAGTTTTTGGGGCCGCAGTCGAGCCTGCCGTCATAGAGGGTGAGTATCTTATTGTCCGTATAGTCCACGCGCCCGTCGTCATTGAGGTCAGCCCCGGCGCAGCCCGGCGGGGCGAGCGTAGTAGTCGTTGGGGACGAGCCGGCGCAGCCGGTCTTCCCTAACATTTTTTCTATGGCGACGATGTCCATGATCGAGACCTTCCCGTCCGCATTTACGTCGGAGCCGCCGCAGAAGCCGTTCCCCTCACCGCAATCAAGCCTGCCCAGATCGGGGGATAGCGCTTCTGTGTCGCCGCGATCGACTGTGCCGTCACGGTTTATGTCCGCTCCCCCGCATATTGCGGGGGGGATGGTCGTCGTTGTCGTTGTGAATGTCGTGAATGTCACAGGCGTGGATGTCTGACTGCAGTCGGTGCCCTGGGCCCAGGACACGAGCATAAAGTCGATGGCTGTCACACCTCCGTCATCGTCTATGTCTCCGCCTCCGCATATTGCCTGGTCCTTCTCGCAGCCGACCATGCCTATATTCTTGCCGCAAGCCGCTGCATCGTCCATGTCGATGTAGCCGTCACCATCCACATCCAGGGCCTTGCAGGTGAAGCTCTTCCCGAATACTTTAGGGGGGTCGCATCGCAGAAGGGCGACAGCCACTATGACGCAGTCCGGGACATCCACAAAGCCGTTCTTATTCATGTCCAAGCCATCGCAGAAGTAATTGTCTTCCTTGCATCCTGTTGTCCCCGTCGAGCGCAGGCATTCTTCAACATCGTCGCCTTTGAGTCGTCCATCGACATTTATGTCGGCTACATCGCAGTCTGCCAGGGGGAGTGTTGTCGTCATTGAGGCCAGGGGGGTGAGGGTTATCGTCGTCGAGGTGGTCTTTGCCGCTGTCGAGGTCGTCTTGGCTGTCGTCGAGGTCGGATCGATGATCTTTAGGCAATCGGGCGTCGTGCAGGCGATGTCCTGGGACATCATGCCGATGACCGCGGGATATGAGGGACCGGGCACTATGGCGATATATGCTATCAACAGGGCAGCAAGGGCTGATAGGCCAATTTTCAAATGGGATTTTCCATCTTCCATAGGATCACCTGCTAAGGCCCCCAACCCCGTTTAATGATTTGTTTTCGCCCTTTTTAATGGGGCGGTTCAATCTATAGTAATCGGAGGCCCAAAGATGGATAGAATTAAGACCGGGACTGATGGACTGGACAATCTTATAGGGGGAGGCGTGCCTGCGGGCTCGTCTGTGCTTGTGACAGGAACCTGCGGAACGGGAAAGAGCATTCTTTCTCTGCAATACATCTATAAGGGGGCGCTGCTCGGCGAGCCCGGGCTATATGTGACCTTTGAGGAGAGCCTTGAGAGGCTCGTCGCCCACGGCAAGCAGTTCGGCTGGGACATACAGGCCCTGGTCGACAAGAAGCTCATGGAGATATACACTGTCGAGATAGAGGACATGAGTGAGATACTAAAGATCACAAAGGATAAGATCGACGCCATGGGAGCGAAAAGGCTCGCCGTGGACTCTCTTACCACCATGATGGAACACGGCATCATCTACAGGAGCAAGGTCTCGAAGGAGATGGACAAGATGTTCGCCAAAAGCTCCGGCTTCGATTTCCCCCCAGACACGGCGGGAATAACAAGAAAAGACGTCTACCACATAGTCAAGCAGATAAACAAGATGGGGACGACATCGTTTTTGATCTCTGAGGTCGCTGAGAAGAGCAATTACCTATCCCGGGACACAATAAGCGAATTCGCCGTCGATGGGGTCATACTCCTTGAGGTCAATACAGTTGGAGGCTCGCCCGAGAGGCTACTGTCGGTCAAGAAGATGAGGGGGACGCCGCTCGATCTTAGGATGTCCATAATGGAGTTCACACAGAAGGGCATAGTGCTAAGGGAATGAGATGGCGACTGAAGAGGACATCCGTTCGGTGCTCGAGGATCTTGCGATGTCCCACAGCTCCATCAAGGCCACCATGGTGGCAAAAAGGGGCATGGAAGGCGTCATGACATTCCCCGACACATTCAAAGACGATGTCTGTGGCATATGGGAGCCCCTGTCAAAGAGCGTCAATGACATGCTCATCATGGTTGAAAAGCACGGGTCAAGCGGGCTTCGCATGGCGTATCTGGAACTTTTCGGCTATGGGATACTCTTTGACGTATTCGAGGGCTCAGACACGGCGCTTCTTGCATTCATGAAGGATGATAAGCCGGTTTTGAATGCCTGCGACGTCCTTTCGAAGATGGAGAAGGCAACGGAGAGGATAATCTCCATAATCACCAGATAGCTCTTATATCACAATAGCTCTAATCGCCCTTTATCTTGGACTCTATCTCGATGATGCGCTGCTGCTTGTCGGTGGTGATCTTTTTGAAGCTGTCCTCGTCTATCTCCCTTTTGTGATACTTGTCGCGGGCGATGAGCAGGACCTTTTCTATCTCCTCCTTCTCCTTTTTTAGGTCTTCTACCGATGGCTTTTTGCCGTGCTTTGAGAAGAGATTGTCATAGCCGACTATGAGGAAGAAGACGAATGCCACAGCGGCGACTATCCATATGCCATATTCCTCCGTCACCTGGTTCGAGAATGAGGACTTCCTCATTATCTTGAAGTTCATATTGTATTCGACGCCGGCCTGCACCGCCTCGGGGGTGCGCTGATTGTGGCTGGAGTCCGGGAGCCTCAGATACACGTCATAGAAGCGACCGGGCTCGACCAGTATTCTGTAATTGCCCTTGGGGTCTGTGACCTCTGCGTCAAGCGGCCTGGAATGGTCCTCAGCCGCATATACAACCATGTGGATGCCGGCCAGGCTCTCGCCTGAGAGGCCGTCTATCACTGTCCCCTGAAGTATCGCCTTGTCATCCTGGGCTCCGGCCAAAGATGCGACCATGAGCAATATCGCCAGCGCTATTACCCTGTTCATGTCTAAGGGATATTGAGCCGTAATAGATAAAAAGCCTATGTGTCGCAGATGACTTCGATGACCCAGCCGCCTTCCCTCTCCTCTGCCACAAGGTCGTGGTAGGTGACTGCCTTCACTTCCTTTATGAGCTTGTGGCGGCTCTCATCGAACGGTTCGCCGCGGGCAATTACATCGAGCTTGTATCCCATCGCCTCTTTGAGGTCGAGCTCGAACTCGGAGAAGAGCATATGCTCGGCGCTGAACTGATAGAGGAGCTCAGCGAGAAAATCGCGTGCGAGAAGCTGTGGTTTGTGTATCTTTATTGTGAATCGATGCTCCTTTTCAGGGCGTATCTCGGAATCTCCCGCGATGGCGGTGAAAAGCGCCTTGGCGGACTCAGTTAGGGCCGCAGAAAATGAGTCACCGCTCGCGCGGAACTTCAGGTCTGCAGTGTGCTCGAGGAACTCGAAGGCCATATCAGGTTCAGATGTCCTTGTCGACGACCTCGACGATCTGCGTCTTGACGTCAGTTTTTCCGCCGGTCGGTTTTGCGAGAGTCTTTTCGCATACTATGCACTTTATCTTTGAGGCAGCGTTCCCGAATATGACCTGTTCATTCCCGCAATCGCCGCATTTCACCTTGAGGAACCTGCTGCTTGTTGATTCTGCCATTATTGACCTACCTCGACAGCTTTTTTGGTCCTTGCCGAATAGACCTTTTGATGCTTTTTCTTGCATCCTGAGCATTCAAGGACTAATACTGTCCTTTTCCCCACCTTGTAGCAGGGCTTTTTAGGAGTCCTTGGGGAGCCGCCGTATCCTGCCTTTACGGCCTCATACTTGCGCCTGCCGCGGTTCATGCTCCTCTCCTTGCCCTTCCTGTTAACTTTGACGGAATGGACCGAGTGCTTATTGCATGAAGGGCAATGCGTGCGGATCTTGTCTGGGACTTTCATTTGTAGGAGATATAATAAACAATCATCCTTTAAAAAGGGGGTCCCAACCCCCCTTATTACGTCATACTTCCGCTATCCTAATATGGCCAAGCCCAATAACAGGCTCAAAAGCATGGCAGAGCAGTCGAGCTTTAGGGGCATGGTGAACAGGGATGCCATACCGGAGCTCATGGACAAGCCCCTGGCAATACCCGACTCCATAGACTTGGACCCGCAGAGGGTCCCAGAGGCCGGAAGGGAGCTTTTCGCATTTCTGGACGCCCATGGGGCCCCTCCATTCGGCCAGGGGATGGAGAAGGAATCCTCAAGGCGAGAGATAGATGTTTCAGCCGTCCTTTCTGCCGAAAAAAGAATGCCGGCAGAGATATCGTCGCAGAACGGCTTTCTGGCCATAGACGACAGCATACCCCTCATAGACCCACGCCACAGGACAGCCCTCGATGCCGCCAAATACATAAGCTCAAAGATGACAGAGGGCGTGACACGGCTTATAAAGGGCGGATCCAAGGTGGAGCTCCATGCCGGAAGCTATACAGATACCATAAGGGACCTCAAAGAGAGAGGATATGGAACCATGTATCAGATAAGGCCTGAAAGGGGTCCTCTGGACCTGCTCTTGGCTGTGAGAGACAGCGGGGAATACACTTTCGCCATAGCCAATCTCTACAATGGCAGGCAGGTGAGCTGGGAGAGGTCCGCCAAAGGGGAGGAGCAGGTGACAAAGGAGAAAAAGATCGTGGGCGATGCTATGGTACACTATCAGGCCAATATTATGAAGCTCATCCCCGGGCAAGACAATGACGAAAGGCTCAAAAACGCCAAAAAGCAAGTGAGAATAGTCGACCATCACAGGGACTACAGGGAGATAGTCAGGGGCGCCATATCCCAGGTGAATGCATTGGACGGCTCAAGGCATGGACCGGAGACCTTCGTCATAGGGGGCAGGATAATAGCCAAAGACCTCTATGAGAGATGGAGGGTCGCCAAGGACTTTCAGAATGTCGTGGATTATGCGGCAAGGAAGGCATTGACCAAGACCGACCAGCTCGATAAGGCCCTTTCAAGGCATATAGGGCGGGAGCCGACATCAAGAGTAGCATCTGCACTCACCGTGCTTGAGGGAGAGGACGTGGTAAAGCTGTTTGAAAGAGCGGCAGGACAGAGGGGGAAAGGGCCCAATCAGGAGGTCTTTCGGGACAGATCGCTCGCCCGGACCGCAAAAAAGCTCATCGACTCACTAAAGGACATCAAGCATCTGTCGGGCCTAGACCTTCCAGACTTCGAGGAGGGCAAGGACCCCAAGACCAAGATCCAAAATGACGCCCTGCCCATAAGGAATCTCGTCTATAAGAGCAGCGAGGGAAAGAAGAACCTAACATACTCCGCCATACCCTATGGGAATCTTACAGGCGACGTCTATGATGCGCTGACAGAGCTTGGGACCAAAGACATCGTCTTCATAGGGACTGCTGGGACCCTTGCGGGCAAGGGGGGGGACATACCGGTGGGGTCTGTGGTCCTTCCCGTCAATACCGGCGATATCGACGACAGATGGGTCGAGGGGAAAAAGCCCGTGGACCATTATTTGAACGATCACCCCTATGAGGACATAAACCCCGCGACCGCTGACTTTGTCACAGGAGACTACAGGGATTGGGTCCAAAGGACGGGGGGCCGTATAGATCTCAAGGACGAGTCCGACAATAAGGAGCTTTGGGGAGAGAGCATCGCGGTCGTCCCAGGAAATCACATAAGTTTGCAGTCGGCGCTGCAGGAAGGCCCGGAGATGGTCGAACAGATGAGGGACAATCGCTATGACACGGTGGACATAGAGGGCTCCAAGCTCCGGCATGCGGCGCTGGCCAATGTAGAGGGACCAACTCCATCGATAGTCCTTCTGGTATCGGATGAGCCAGGAAGCAGGGGAGAGACCATAAATGCGCTATCGCCAGAGGTGATGAGGGTGGGCAGGCAGATAACCCTTGACTGGCTAATCAAAAAGCTCGACATCAAAGACATCGAAAAACCGGCTATATGAGCTCCGCCATTCCCCGGTCTATGAGGAGCAAAGCCGTCTCTTTTGGCAGCTCCGCTTGATCGTCAGCCTTGAAGGGGCCGTAATCCGCTGAGTCCGCGCCGACCATGGCCGGCAGCGCATGAAGGAGCTTGACCGACACCATGTCGGGAACTGGGGCCTGTGCCTTTTTCTGGGAGGAGGACTCGAGTATACTTCTTTTAGCGGCCGATATGGAATCCATGAGGCTCCCGTAGAGGTCGGCCTCTAGCTTCAGCGAGTTCTTCGGCGGGTGGTCTCCTGCAGTCGCGCGACCTGCATAGTGTATGAGCTTATTGACGCGAAGGCCGAATATCTCCTCAAGCGTCTTTTGCATGCTGTCCTTGTATTCGGCGGCCTCGGGGAGATTGCATAATGCCTTCGCCTCCTCATAGAATCCATCGGACAGGGGGGTCAGCTCAGGCGAGGATTTCTCGGTCCTGTAGGCCGAGGCCAGATCGTCATAATTCATCATCTTAGAGATAGCTGGTTCCGGTCTTGCCGTATTCGGGGTTGATGACCTGGTCCTTTTCGATGCCCTTCCACACGCTGCCATAGCGGTCCTGTAGCTGGTATTCTATGGGCTTTGACTCCTCTATTGCGATCTTTATATGCTCGCTGGTTATGAATTTCGCCTTCTCGTCTATGGCCAGGTCTCCCGCCAGGCGTATGACACCTCCGAGGTCGCGGAGCCTCAGGGTCAGGCAGTTCCTCTGGTCGTCTACCATCTTCGCCCTCTTTATGGCCTCATCGATGATGTCGAGCACTGCCTCCCTTTTTGCATGGGGTATCTTGCCGTCCTTTTCGATCTCTTGTGCCATGAACTGCGCCATATAGGACCTATTGCTGGTGGTGTCCTCCATGGTCGTCTCAAGGAGTATCTCATAGCCATTGCCTAGTATCCTTGAGCGCAAGGGCGACAGGATGTCTGCGACATCCTTGATATTGCAGGCCCCGACGAAGACGAAGTCGCAGGGTACATCCTCCACCTTTATGGAGGCGCCGCCGGACTGCGGATTCCTTCCGGTGATGGGGAACTTCTTCTCCTGCATCGCAGTGAGTATGTAATTTTGCAGCTCGCCAAGATGCGGGAGCTCATCGATGAAAAGAACGCCCTCATGGGCCTCGTGTATGGCACCGGGCACGACGCGCATATAGGCTGGCGTCCCGATCTCCGGATGCATGCCATAGGGATCGTGTCGGACATCGCCCAAAAGCTCCACCTCCGAGGCGCCTGTGGCATGTATGAAGTTCTTCCTATTGGCGGGGATCAGCGTCCGCATCTTCTTCTGCTGGCTGGCCTTGAGGGCATCCTCCGGATTGTCTCCGGTCACCTCTATCTTTGCTCCTTGGCGGACATAGGTGACCGCGTGCTCGACGCCGTCCGCCCCGTAATGGGAGCTCCGTATCTCGTCTCGTCTCGTGACCCTTTTGAATTTGCTCTCGCCGCATTTGCCGCATTTTCTGGAATTGTATTTTCCTATGGAACCGCAGACCGGGCACTTGAATCCCATCTGCTCGGCGACATATGCCGGAACGGTGGCGGGGTCGACGAGCTTCTTGTCGGATGCATTTCGGACTATCTCCACATAGGGCTTGTTGATATTGCCGGTATTGTTGACTATGTTGATCTGAGTGATCGATTTTGGCAGATGGACCGCAAGGGCTTGCGCGAGCATGCTCTTGCCCACCCCTGGGGGCCCGACGAAAAGGAGATGCCTATGCTGGTTTATCGCCAGGCGGACGCGCCTGACCGCCGTGGGCTGGCCTATGACCTGGTCGAGCATGTCTTTTGGGATCTTTATGTCCTTGGTCGATTTGATGTCGTCCAAGGGCATGGGGCCCTTAGCTTTCATGTATTATGATATAGGGGTTCTATTAAGAAAGTATGGTTTTGGCGGCGCCAAGGATGTCGGCGGCCTTATGGTCCGGTTCCACCTCGTAGAGGCCGTCCTTTCCCCCCCAGCCCGTCTCGACCAGCACCGTCTTGCAGCCTGCGTCATGGCCGCATTTTATGTCCTTGGTATTGTCGCCGACGAACCAGCTTCTTGCCAGGTCTAGGTCGAATTTCTCCGCGGCCCTCTCGACAAGGCCGGTCTTTGGCTTTCTGCATTTGCATTCATGCTCGGGCAGGTGCAGACAGGCGAATATCCAGTCTATCCTGCCGCCAGCCTCCTTGACTTGATCCACCATGTTCTCGTGTATCGTTTGAAGGTCGGTGATGCTCATAAGGTCCCTCTCCACGGCGGTCTGGTTGGTAATCACTATTATCTTATAGTCGGTAGCTGCCAGGAGCTTCAATGCCTCAAGGGCGGTCGGTATGAACCTGAACTGGCTCCATTCGGTCACATAGTCCTTGGTGTGATCATTGATGGTGCCGTCTCTGTCGAGAAAAACTGCGGCGTCCATCATGCTGTCAGCTGCGCCTCAAGCATCTGGCATAATAGGTGGATGGCCGTTGCATGCGCCTCCTGTATCCTAGGCGTGTCGCTGGATGCGGAAGTTATCGTGGCATCGCTCATCTCCTTTAGCTTTCCGCCTTGGGCGCCTGTCATGCCTATCACCTTCATGCCCGTTTTTTTGGCTTGCTCCACTGCTGCGATTATATTGGGGCTGGTACCGGAAGTGCTTATGGCAAGCAGGACATCGCCATCCGTACCAAGGGCCTCGACCTGACGGGCAAAGATCGCTTTCGCGCCATAGTCATTGGCAAGGGCGGTGAGTATGGATGTGTCTGTGGAAAGGGATATTGCGGTCAATGCCTTTCTCTCCATCTTGAATCTCCCCACAAGCTCGCCGGCCATATGCTGGGCATCGGCGGCGGAGCCGCCATTGCCGCATATGAGGAGCTTGCCGCCCGAGGACATTGCCTTGGCTATGATATCCTTGGCCACTATTATCTCCTGTGCCGACAGGGCCTTGACGGCCTTTGCGGACTCTTCTATTCCCTCCCTTACAAGCTCCGTCTCATCCATCTCCTACCTCATTTTGACTTTCTCCCAATCGGCTAAAAATGCCTTTATTCCCTTGTCTGTCAGGGAATGGGAGAACATCTTGTTTAGGACCCCTGCGGGGATCGTGGCCACATGGCAGCCCATCTTGGCGCATTCGAGCACATGGACGGGATGCCTTATGCTTGCGGCTATTACCTCTGTCTCAAAGCCATAGTTCTCGTATATCTCCATTATCTCTGCGATGAGCACGAGCCCGTCCCAGCCCTGGTCGTCAAGGCGGCCAAGGAAGGGGGAGACATATGAGGCACCTGCCTTGGCTGCCAAAAGCGCCTGATTCGCGCTGAATATGAGGGTGACATTGGTCTTTATGCCCATGCCAGAGAGCTTTTTGACCGCCTTCATGCCGGCCTCGCACATGGGGACCTTTATGACGACATTATCGCCCATCTTTGCCAGCTTTTCGGCCTCAGCCACCATGCCCTCGGCGTCCTCTGAGACAACCTCGAGGCTCACAGGCCCCTCTACTATGGACAATATGGCCTTTGCGACGGTCTCAAAGTCCTCTTTTTCCCGCGCCATCAATGTCGGATTGGTCGTGACTCCGTCGAGTATGCCGATTTCATTCGCCTTTTTTATCTCATCTATGTTCGCTGTGTCTATGAAGAACTTCAATTGCATCACCTATGCCGAAATATATTATGCAGCGCTATATATACACAATATCAGAGTAAGTGTTAAAAGTGGAAGCATCTGTTGTGGTCCCGACATACAATGAGAGGGAGAACCTCAAAGAGATCGTGGAAAGGCTAGCGGCAGCCGCGGATGTCGAGGTCGTTGTCGTAGACGATGCCAGCCCCGACGGGACCGGAGACCTCGCCGAGGAGCTTTCATCCATCTATAATATCAAGGTCGTGAGAAGGGCCGGGAAGCTGGGACTCTCATCAGCGATCCTCGATGGCTTCAATGCGGCCTCATCAGATATCGTTGGCGTCATCGACGCCGACCTTCAGCATCCGCCAGAACTCATCCCTAAGCTCATAGAGCCCCTGAAAAAAGGCGAGGCTCAAGTCTCCTTCGGCTCGAGGAAGGTCGCGGGAGGGGGCGTTGAGAACTGGCCCGCATGGAGGAAGGTCGTCTCGTGGGGGGCCGCACTTCTGGCGAGGCCCCTGACATCTGTGAAGGACAGCATGAGCGGATTCTTCTTTGTGAAAAAGGATGTCATCGAGGGAGTGAAGCTCGACACCATAGGATTCAAGCTCGGCCTTGAGGTGCTTGTCAAGGGCAAGTATGACAAGGCCGTCGAGGTGCCATATATGTTCAAGTCGAGGCAGAGAGGGCAGAGCAAGCTCGGCGGCGGGGAGTTCATGAACTATCTCGCCCACCTTCTCAAGCTCTACAGGTATAGGATGGGGATCTGATGGCCACCAAGAAATGGGCCATGGCCCTCGTTTTGTTCTCCACTGTGCTTGCCGCATCCGGGCAGATACTAATCAAGTCGGGCCTCAATGCGATGGGTGAGGGATTCATGGAGCGCATATTCGACCTTTGGTACAGCGTTCCCACTGCCGCCCCCATGATCATAGGATACGGACTTTATGGGATAGCTGCGGTCATACTGATAGTGTCGCTCAAGCACGGGGAGCTTTCGGTGCTCTATCCGATCTATGCCATGAACTTCGTCTGGGTCGCCATAATGAGCCCCCATTTCTTTCCGGGAGCCGACATAATGACGCCGCTCAAGTGGATAGGCGTCGGGGCCATAGTCGTCGGAGTCGCCCTCATCGGCATGGGCAGCAAGGAGGCGGAAGATGGCTGAGTGGTGGGCCGTTGTCGCAGTCCTTTTG
>Ga0180435_10001561_pt1 | contig 23726 bp, 17 predicted proteins | sample SS_ome_3_FD_132467 | JGI IMG/M metagenome (GOLD analysis project Ga0180435, IMG submission 132467) | Hypersaline lake sediment archaeal communities from the Salton Sea, California, USA - SS_3_S_1 metaG | ecosystem: Environmental > Aquatic > Non-marine Saline and Alkaline > Hypersaline >... | reverse complement strand
TGGCCGCGGGGAATCACCGCTGATGATATGTTTTCTAACCGCCCAATCGCTTCGGGCTGGCGGTACAGCCTTGGGGGGCAGGCGACTGTTTCTACAGCATGTACGTTTTTGGGCGTGACATAAGGAAAGAACAATGTCCAACGATTTCGAAGACTATCCGCGGAAAACAGACAGCATCCAAGTCTTTGGCGTCAGCATGATCGTGATGTTGAGCGTCGGCCTGTTGCTGGTCATTTCTGGTTTCGTTCTCTATTTCAAGTGTCGTATCGACGTGCCGGCGAAACACTTCGCCGTACTCACCAGAAAAACGGGTACCAACCTGGAGAACCACCAGGAAGTAGCGCCGGACGAACACCACAAAGGGCTGCAACTGAAGGTCTTGCCGGAGGGACGTTACTTCTATAACCCTTACACCTGGGATTGGGCCGTTCACCCGATGATCGAAATCCCTCAGGACAAGATGGGAGTTTGCATTCGTCTCTACGGTGAAGATCTGCCTTACGGCGACTTCCTGGCGCCGGACGAGAATCACAAGGGAATCATCGAAGAGGTGCTGCGGCCGGGGCGCTACGCCCGCAACGCAATCGTCATCGATCGTCGCACGAAGAAAGAAGTCGGCACAGCTCGCAGTGCTGAGGGTGATTACGTCGAGATCATCGAACTCTGGGATCCTAAGATCATTCCGGCGGGTTACAAAGGCATCGTTACGAATCTGGCCGGTCCGTTGCCGAAAGACCCCAACCAACTGCTTGTCGAACAAGGGTGCCGTGGGCCCCAAAAGGAAACACTTGAAGCAGGAACGTATTATCTCAACCCCTACATGTATCGCATTAACTCGATCGATACTCGGTCGCAGAAATTCGAGCTATCGGCCGGGAAGGACATGAGTTTTCCCTCGAAGGATGGGTTTCCGATCACACTCGACGGGATTATTGAGTTTCGTGTGATTCCGGAGACGGCGGCGCAAACCTACGTCACCTACAACGACGCCAGCAATGACCGCCCAGGCTCCAGTGCGATTGCCGAAGAAATCATCGCCAAGGTCGTGATGCCCAATGCCCGGGCGTTTTGCCGTCTGCGAGGTTCGAACTCATCTGCCAGGGAGTTCATCGGTGGCGAAACAAAAAAGGCGTTCCAGGCTGAATTCAGTGAAGCGATCACGGAGAAGTGTCAGGCGCAGGGCATCGAAATCGTTCAGGCGGTGATCACGAAGATCAAGCCACCCCAGGCGATCGCTTCGCCGCTCCGCGACCGAGAAGTCGCCGCTCAGGAATTGAAGCAATACACGCAAGAGATATTGCAGCAACAAGAAGAGGCGAAACTGGCAACCGAGAAATCCTTGATCAAGCAAAAACAGGAGTTGATCGGGGCAGATCGTGAGGTCATTGAGCTGGTGACGAAAGCGATGGAAGAACAGCAGGTCGCATTGGAAGCTGCCAATCGAGACAAAGAGGTCGCCGAAGAGAAACTAGCAGCCGCCAAGGACGAAGCCGAGGCGATTCTATCGCGGGCATCGGCAAAGGCGGCGGTGATCGGATTCGCCAATGAAGCAGACGCCGCCGGCTGGAAGAAGGCCGTTGAAGCGTTGGGGAATGACGGCGAAGCCTTTGCGCGCTACGTACTTTACAAAAAGCTGGCGCCGGGTTACCGAGCGATCATGACAAACACGTCTGACTCCCCGTTGATGGAAGTCTTCCGCACGATGGGGAAACAAAGCTCGCACTCAGACTGATCAGCCACTGATTCAGACAATTAACGCAAACCCAGCAACGGTCGAACAGACAAGGATATATCAATGTCGAAGAAACTGATTGGCATCGCGGTGATCGGCGTTCTGGGAATCGCCTTCTGCTGTTTCGTCTTTCACTGGACGGTGAACCGCGTCTATGTGCAGGAAGGACACAGCCTGATGCTCCGTTACAAAGGGCCGTTGATTTTCGGCAATCGCGAACAGGCGAAAACCGGCCATTGGGCGCAGGAAGGCCAGATGGGCGTGCTCGCCAAGCTGCGGGGCCCCGGGCGGCACTTCTACTGTCCCATTTGGTGGGAACGCGAAATCGTAGCCGACACCGTGATCAAACCGGGAGAGGTCGGTATTGTGACCTGCAAACTCGGTGACGACCTACCGCCGAACGTGTTCCTCGTCGACGGCGATATCGGCGATACGGAGTTCAAGGGCATCTTGCGAAAAGTGCTCCATCCTGGTCGCTACCGCATCAATCCTTATGGTTACAAAGCCGAAGTCGTCCAATTGCAGACGTTCACCTCGGGCACTTCGGAAAAGAACGCAGGTTGGGTGGAGATACCGACCGGATATGTGGGCGTGGTGACAAACCTGGCCGAAAACCCGATCACCGGCGCCAAAGCTGGTATCTCCGACAACGTGTTGCCCCCGGGGATTTATCCTATCAACGGGCGCGAACAGAACATCGACATCGTTGAAATCGGTTATCGTCAGAGCACGATCCAAGTCAACGTTCTCCGTGATCGGGAGGGAAACGTCGTGGTTGATGAGAACGGCGAGCCCAAAATTGCAGACGAAGAAAGCGGGATTCAGTTCCCCTCTTCAGACGGCTTCTCGATGCACATCGATTTCACCGCGATTTGGGGATTGATGCCCGGTCAGGCCCCGCACGCGATTCGCACGATCGGTAATGTTGATGCGGTCGAGCAGAAGATCGTGCTGCCGCAGATCGACTCGATTTTGCGAAACAACGGCTCCGAATATCAGGCGGTTCAAATGCTCGTTGGCGACGACCGCGAAAAATACCAAGACGCCAGTCTCGACGAGTTTCACAAGGTGCTCGATGCGAAGAAGATCTCCCTGCTGTTTGGATTGGTGCGACACGTTTACATTCCCGAGCAGGTTCGCAAACCAATTCAGATGTCTTTCATTGCAGACGAACTGACTCTGACACGCCAGCAAGAGCAGGAAACGGCGAAGGAGGAAGGTAGTTTGCGCGAGGCCGAAGAGCAGGTGTCTTTGGCCGCGAAGACCGTCGAGGCCGAAACAAAGAAGTTGGTCGCAACGCGGTTGGCGGAAGGCGACCGCAAGGCGGAGAAAACCCGTGCCGAAACGGTGAAACTGGTAGCAGCCATTGAGAAAGAAACGGCGGAGCTGGAGGCCGAGGCTGAAAAAGTGAAGGGCGAAGCGGAAAACCAGGGCAGAAAGTTGTGTGAAGAGGCGACAGCCGACCGGTTCCGCCTGGCTGTCGAAGCGTTCGGCACTCCCCAAGCCTACAACAATTGGATCTTCGCCTCGGAGCTTCCGGATGATGTGAAGTTACAACTTCTGTACGCGGGCGAAGGTACGCTGTGGACCGACCTCAACGAGGCCGCCAACTTCGGTATCCGCGCGACGATGCCGATCAAACCGCCAACGAAAAAGAAATAGAGTCGCCTAAAACGGACAGAGTTGGTCGACGGATTGAATCTCCTTCTTCCACACCTTGTCCCAAAGTGCGGCGCTGATGGCGGCGTGACTGTCGGGGTACGGCGCGTCAATCAGGATCACGTCGCTGCCGTTGCGCTCGACTCGGACCTGGTTCTCGCCAACTTGCCAACGGTCGATAGCGCCGTCGACGGGCTTGGCGTCCTCGTGACGAGCGACGACCCACCGGGACAAACTCTGCTGAAACTCCGCGGCTTCGTTCTCGCTGTCCCAGGTTGTATACCAGACCATCGCCACGCTGTCGGGATTGGCTCGATCTCGATAGAGCTTGACTTCGTCGCCGTCCCAACCGGCTGCCGCCTGACTGGGGCTGGCGGCCCGCTGCTGACCGGCCACATAACGAGCAGGAAATTCTGCCAACACACCCCGAATTCCGAATTCACCCGTCACTAATCGCGAGATACGCGTCCATTTGCCGGGCAGCAGTACACCCACATCCGGCGCAACTACCTGCTGCGGCCAGTCCTTCAATTCGTCATCGAAGTACTTCGGGGGATGCAGAATTTGTTCGGTCGAAAGTGGGGGTTGCTTGTAGGCTTCGGCGAGCACTGACCACTTGCTGCCGCCCATCCCGTGACGGACGAACCGCAAGCCGTTTGAGTAAGGAAAGATCAACTCTTGTTTGATGATGTTGGGGGCTCTCGCCAATGCATCTTCGTCGTCCATCCCGATCAGATCGGTCAGCAGGCCCATGTTCGACATCGCGAGATTGGTCATGCCGCGGTAGGCGATGCGTGCGAAGGGCCCCATCTCCTGCTCGGCAATTTCGTACTCCATCATCGCCACCGTTGCGTCACCCTCGACGAGCGCTTCGAAGGCCAATTCCATATCGTCTTCGCCATCCAGCACATCCTTCATCTTGTTGAGATCGTAGTGTTGGTCCTGCAAGGCATGCGTGAGTTCGTGGGCAATCACCATGGCGCCCCCTTCGTCGCCCTCTTCCTCATCGGCGATCATGAAGAGTTCCTTCTTGTCAGGGTTGTAGAACCCTGCGATGGCGTCACCGCTCAACTCTTCCATGAAGTCGCGCAAGTTCATGTCGCCCGGCACCAGCCCCAGACGGACGAGCAGTGGTTGCAGGGCGTCGATCTTCTCGTTCAGTTCTTCATCCTCTTCGGAAAGTTCCTCGATCACCTTGGGAAGTTCATCTCGCTGCAGCACGCCTGCGGTGATCGGCCGCTTGAACTTGAGTTGGCGAACGTCGGCAAGTGTCTCGGCGATGCCCGCGACCTGCTTGCGAAATTCCGGATCCGTACACTTGACCCGAATGTTCGCGGTCGCTTTTTTCGTGTTGGCGCCCCGTTTTCGGCCCTTTTTCTTCGCCGGTGGTTCCTGCGCAAACGCAACAGACGCCAGCAGTACGCAACCGGCAGCGATCAGAATTGACAGGCGCTTTGTCGATGGTTTCACGTGGAGTATCTCCTTGCAGATGGCGTTGAAATGGTAAGAAGTTATGAATAGATGTACCGACGTAACTCTCGGCCGGTTTCACCTCAGGAAGAATCCCGGTTGAGAGCGCGTAAGGTCTCAGTTTAGCACGAGGCGGCGTGACCGTTGAGGGGAAACTCACATGGTGAACGCCGATTTGGAGCGATCAGCCGTGGCAGAACACTAATCCCTCTGCACCCCGAACCCCATCGAAGACTCGATCCAGGAACCGCAACTACAACCGCCGCCGCCCTCAGGAGAGAGAAGCATGCCGCCGGCCGGGATCGTGCTGATCCAACAGTCGGGGCGAAGCCGCTGCCAGTCTGTAGCGCCGCTACCCTGGCGATCCCACATGGTCACTGTGCGATTCCGAAATATGAGCGTGTCGCTTGTGCAAGCGTATGTACCGCAGCCGCCGGCTGGCATCTTGTCTGACTGAACCTGTCCGGTCGCCAAATCGAGGATATGCGGCCGGACGTAGACCATCCCCCCGACGAGTGCGGGCCGCGAATAGTGCTTGCCGTGGTGGTTGGCCGTCCAAGGCTGGGCTTCGTACCAGACCTGTTTCCCGTTGGCGGCATCAAATCCGTAGATATGAAACTTGCCCTCGGTCGATGAGACCAGCACCAAGCGTCCGCTACTGTGAGCCAAGTAGAAAACGGCCGTGCCGTCGGCGGTATCGACCGGCTGCTCGTAGAGTTTTCGGCCGGTCCTCGCATCCAAAGCCACGAGATATTGATCCTGCCATAATTCCGGTTCGCCGACACGGCGCGACTCACTGGCGATCGCCTTCGCGTTGCGCGACTCGATGAAGTAGATGTGCCCCTCGCCGATGGTGATTGTGCTGTGTAGGATTAGCCCCGCCTGGTGATTCCAGTTGGTCTTGCCCGACTTCTTGTTGATCGAAAAAACGTTCTCGCTACAAAGCGGGTGAGTAACGGGGCCCGTGACCGCATCGTACCAACCTTCGCTTGCGCCGCCGTAGATGTTCGTCCAGGCGGAACCCTTTTTGACGGCCGTGCCGATGACGGCTGACTCTTCACTGGCGATGTAACCCCAGTCGAACTCCCAGTCTCGGCGCTCGTCCTCCACAACGGGAAACTGCGCAGAAACCTTGCCGGTGGCAGCGTCGATTCGCCAGCAGCGGTTTTGTACGGCGGCGAAGACATGGTCGTCATCCGCACACCAATTGCTGCAATCGTGCGGCATGTTGAATCGTTCTATCGTCGGAGTTTCGAGCGACCAGAGAACATGTCCGTTATAGGCGCTGAGCGCAATGATGCGGTGCCAGCCCTGGACAAAAAGCCGGCCGTTCGTCGAAAGCGGCGACGGTTTGCGATTGCCGCGGTCAGACTGGTAGCGAGGCCCGGGCCGGCCGATCCACTGCAATTCGAGATCGGATGTTTTGCGCGCACCGCCCAGTGTTTCTCCACCGAAGGCCGAGTTGTCGGCTCTGCCATATTGGTGCGACCATTCGCCACCGTCCGGGATGTCCTGGCCACGAATAACAGCCCAAATGCCCCTTCGCGGTGGTTCAATGAGTTTTCCGTTGGGCGCGTCCCTCAACCAACTCGTTACCATGGTTTTTTCAACAGAATCAATGTTGTTGCCGGGGCGACCGACGATAGCCCCGCCTCCCGGCCGTAGCAGCTGACTCACCGTGGGCGGTTTTGGGCAGCGATCGCCAACGGACGCACGAGCCACGATCATATCAACACTCTTCGGGGGAACGGGCAGATCGTCGAAGCTTGCAACCTGAGTAATGGAAATACGGGGACCGTAGAGCTGCATGGACTTCAAGTCGGCTCGTGCCTTTGCGATTTGTTTTTTATCGAATTCCAGCACAATCACCCGATGACGCCCATAAAACAAGATCTGTCTCGCTAGGTCGAGGTTGTGGCAGCCGAACACGAGGCAGATGCCACCCTCGGAGCCGGCTAGATCTGACAGGAATTTCCCAGGCAATTGCCCCGTAGGCGCGACGTGTCCGGGGAGATTGTCAAGGTTGTAGTCGAAAAATGTGTCGAGTTCGTGTTCGCGGCTGCGCACTTCCTCTTCATCAAACTCCGCGCGAATGGCGTATTGGTAGATGCGGTTGTGCCTGAGGTTGTCGATCACGAGCGAGTGTTCTGTCTTCGGCTCCGGGTCACGAATCGTCTTCGTTTCGCCGGCAAGTGAAAGGTCGACGGTGGACGGCGATGGTTGTTCCGTATGCCACCGAATGATCGCCTCTCCCGGCTTTGTGATTTGCGCCCAGGTTCCGACTAGCGGGTCAAACTGTCCACCGGATTCGCCGCCGATTGGCAAGTGTTTCGACTTTTCAGCAAACTGACTGGCTGCCTCCTTGGAGGAAAGCGCCCGGTTGTAAACACGGACTTCATGGATCATGCCGCGGGTGCGATACAGCTCGTTCGAGTCGTGGTACGCGCCGATCTCGTAGAAACTATCGGGCGGGTAGTTGATCTCACCGTTCTGCTGCTTCGAGGTAGCCGCCAACTGTCCATTTACATACAGGTTCATCGTTTCGCCGTCGTACGTGCCGACCACGTGATACCAGTTACCAGGCGTAAAGTCGGCAGCGGCCTGCATGTAGGTCAACGAACCAGGACCACCTTTGCTCGCCAGAGCGAAATTGAATCGCGTGTTTTCAAAGCCGAGCAACCAACCGCGTTCGTAACTGCCGTTGTCTTGAATAGCTCCGACGAGGCCTCCCCAACGCTGAACCTGATCGACTCGCACCCAAGCGGCAACAGCGATGTCTTGTTTGGGAAGGTGGGCTTCAGCAAGCTTGTTCGAGACCACGATGCCGCTGGTCTTGCCGTCAAGGGCAACTGCCTGTTGATTGCCAATGCGGACGACCTGTGGTTTGCCTTGAATTGCAGCGTTTTGATTGCCGGTCAGATCCTTGGCGATATCGTCATCGACGTGCGGCTCTTGGAATACCCAGCGACCGACGAGCGACTTGTCAGTGACAGGCGTTATTTCGTTCAACGGCGCCTGGGATGCCGGCAGATCGACCGCCGTCTCGGGCGGCTCATCGGTGGGCGGAGAGGTTGCGCTCGGAGCGAACGTGTACATGGCGCCTGTGTCCGTACTCACTAGCAGACGACCGTTTGCAGCAATCAATCCATACGCCCGACCACCAACCCTGTGTTGCCAAACTTCTTCGCCGTCGGTTGCGCGATGGGCCGACACCCGATCCAAACCGCCGACGAAGATCGTGTCACCCACGAGGATCAAATTCAGCGCATTCGACAAGTTTGTCTGCCACACGATCTTTTTGTTCAAGATGTCGGTTGCGATCAGCCCTTCGCCGTTGAGTACGTAAGCCACACTGCCACGAACGACAGCCCGAATCCCTTGGGGGTAGTTGGCGACGGCGGCTTTCGACTCTAAGTTCGAGATGGCAATCGCGCCCTTGCGTGACTCAGCACCGGGGCCATGCACGACTTGGTCGTTTCGTGTGAGCACGACTAGCGAACCGCCTCCACCTTTGAGTTGCCCCTGGTCCGCGCCGTCAGCACGATTGAATCGCCGCGGGGCGACGCGCCCCTGAGAGAAGAAGAGATGGTTGGTTGAGACAGCCAACGAACCTTCCAGAGTCGCGCCGTTTAACTTCTTGACGTACCTGCCATCGCCCTCGGGTTGGCCGGTTTCGGCATCGACGGCGCACACGAACGATTCGCACCAGGGCAACATCGAACAGCCAAAATAGGCAGTGCCGTCGACTACCGCCACGCCGGTGCGGCAGGGCCAGGGTGAGATGAGCCGGCCATTGTGAAAGACCTGCATCGGATCTTCAAACGGCCGAAATTGCCACTTTAGTGCCCCGTCGTCCGCGTCGAGGCAGTACGCGGAACCGTCATCAGCGCCAAAGAAGACTCGCCCATTGTCGTACGTTGGCGCCACGCGGACGGGGCCCTCGGCAATGAAGGTCCAACGCACGTCGCCGGTGGCTGCATCGAGGCAGTAGACCGCGTTCTCAGCCGACGATCCGAAATAGACGCTCCCGGCGACTGCAATGGGTTGAAACACAAAGTCGTAGTCTCGCATCGCCGGCAGTTTTGTGAGCCGGCGATATGCGTCGCGCTTGGCAGGACCGGCCCAAGCCGGTTGAGGCAGATAGGGCGACTTCCATACCCAGAGCATTCGGAGGTGCTCAACGTCGAGGTCATGGTCGGTGACGCCTGTGCGCCCAACGTCATGCCGACAAGTCGGCCAGTCATCGGCTACGGCCGCGATCGCAGAAAAAAGCACGCATATCACGGTCGCTAGAATCGTCTTCCGCAGCAACATGTCTTCTTCCTTGATTCGCCGTTAGTGTTTCGGGTCGCAAAGACAATCGATCGAAGCGTTGTCGGGCGCACTTGTCGCCACGTCAACGTCGAATAACCCGCTCGATTCGAGCGTTTCTCGCAGGATCGATGTTGCTCGCCGCCAATCGTGATTGTTCATGCCGTTGACGATCAGTACGTCGATCTTCGCAGCCTTTGTGTCAGACAAAAAAGGTAACAGCGAAGTGACAAGAAGGAGTGGAATCGTTGGGGACAGCCGCTGCATCAGTAAGCTCCGACAGGCGGTGATCGGCAAATCGCTCAATTGATTCTATTCTACGGAGTGACGGTTGGACACAGCGAAACTGTAAGCGGATGCGTCCGCAGTTTATCGCCCTGCCTGAGTTGAGTTCACGTGCAATTCACAATGGAAAACGCTAGAATCAGAGGCTTTCGGTCAACGCAGTAAGAGTAGCACCTGACTGAGTCGCCAAAGGAAAGGTCATGAAAGCAACACGTTTTGTACTGATAACAGCGTTCCACTTGTTCGTGGCCGGAGCATGGTGTTTTGCCGCAGATCGGCCGAATGTGGTTTGGATCCTGTCTGAAGACAACTCGAAACACTACCTGAAGCTATTTGACGAGGGCGGCGCACCCGCGCCGAATATCGAGAAGCTCGCCAAGGACGGTTTGGTGTTCGAGCATGCCTTTTCGAATGCACCGGTTTGCAGCGTGGCGCGAACGACGCTGGCGACGAGCGTTTACGCCCCGCGCGTTTTCACCCAGTTTCACCGCAAACTGAAACCGGCGACGCTGCCCGAAGGTTGGAACATGTTCCCCGCGTACCTCCGCCTGGCCGGCTATCACACGACCAACAACTCGAAAACCGATTACAACTGCACGGGTGGCAAGAAGCCCTGGGATGCGTCGTCCGGAAAAGCGACGTGGCGAGATCGCCCCTCCCCCGAAACCCCGTTCTTTCACGTGCGTTCGTATGGCGTCTCCCACGAAAGCTCGTTGCACTTCAAACGATCGAGCGGGGATACGAATGCTCTGAAAACCCGCCCGGCAGATGTGAAACTCGCGGACTACCACCCAGATACGGAATTGTTTCGATTCACGTACGCACGGTACCACGACCGTATCCGCACAGTCGACGAATTCGTCGGCAACATCGTCGCCCAGCTTGCAGAGGACAAGTTACTCGACGACACGTTCATATTCTATTTCGGCGACCACGGCGGCGTGCTTCCTGGCAGCAAAGGGTACATCAAAGAGGCTGGCCTACATGTGCCGCTCGTTGTCTATGTGCCGAAGAACTGGCGCGATCTGGTCGATATACCGATCGGTTCGCGCGTTGATGGATTCGTCAGTTTCATCGACTTTGGGCCAACTGTGTTGAATCTCGCCGGCGTCGACGTGCCCAAGCACATGGATGGGCGCCCGTTTCTCGGCAAGGGGGTCACCGCCAAGGACGTGAATTCGCGCGATGAAGCCTTTGGCTATGCAGATCGTTTTGATGAAAAGTATGAGTTCTGCCGTAGCCTTCGCAAGGGAAAGTACAAGTACGTTCGCAATTATCAGGCGTTTCTGCCTGACGGCTTGCAAAACAATTATCGCTATCGGATGCTGGCATACGAAGAGTGGCGGTCGCTCTACAAGGCGGGCAAATTGAATACCACGCAGCGTCAGTTTTTCGAGCGTAAGCCGGTCGAGATGTTGTTCGATGTCGAAACCGATCCGCATGAGGTCAAAGACCTAGCCGGGAATGCCGCCTATTCCGACGTATTGGCCGATATGCGAAGCCGACTGCAGGCAAAGGTCAAGTCGCTGCCAGATCTGAGTTTCTATCCCGAAAGCGTGTTAGTCGAACAGGCCTCCGGTAATCCGCTGATGTTCGGCCAAGAGCATGCTGCAGAGATTGCCTTGCTAGCCGACACGGCCGATCTGGCGCTGCCGCCGTTCGAAGATGCCAAGCCGCGGATACTTGCGGCTCTGAAATCCGAAAATCCTTGGCAGCGCTACTGGGCGCTGAATGCTTGCAGCTGTTTTGGAGAACAGGCCGCGCCCTTCATCGATCAAGCAAAGAGGCGCCTGCAGGACGACGAATTGCTGGTGCGATTGCGAGCGGCAGAATTCCTGGGCATCTTGGGAGTCGTTGACCCCCGACCGACCATGGTCGACGTGCTCAACTCGACGGATTCTGCGGTCGAGGCGTTGATCACCCTCAACACGGTCGTCTACTTCAACGATCATTTCGACGGCAAATATCCGTTCGACCTCGATCAGTTGAGAATGCAGGTGAAGGGCGGACAGACCGAAGGGCGGATCGAGTATCTGAGAAGCTTGAAGAAGTGATGCAACGAGGCTGGCGAATTCGCCGTACAACCTGCACATTCGGCAGAATTTCAAGGCGCGATTTGGATTTTGAGTCGGAGTGTCGCGGCAAGGTGGTTTCGAGACGGCTGGTCAACCGATGGTCGGTGTTGGCGGCACGGATGCGCGCACATGCCCAGGAGGGCTTTCGAGTCAACCATCCGTGCTGGAGCCGACCATGCTTATTCGTCTTCTCGTCGCCGTCGTAGTTGTCGCCACTTCAGCCGATGCATTTGCGTTCAACGGTGGGCCGCTGCAACACTTCTGCCGCAAGACGGGTTTTGGATGGAGCGACGGTTACCACGCCCCTCGTCCCTCCGACGATTGTGGTTTCGCCACGCACATGGGTGACCCCGGGTTTTCGCATTATTACGCGACCAGGAAAGAGCAGCCGCATCCTGGCGAGACACCGATGCAAACGATTTTGGCGCCTCAGCCCGAGCCGAGGTCGGCGCCGAATCCACCAATCAATCACACTCAAAATCTCATCGAACCGCAGCCGAGTGCGCCCTCGACGTTTCGTGCAGCCCCCGAAACTTCTCTGGCTCCCGTTGCGCCCGGCCCGGCAATGCCGCACAACTCCGAACTGCCCCAGCCGACGTTGACACCCCCGACACAGTTTTCGATCAACCCGCGTCTGATGATTCGGCGTTTGCCGGCGCCCCAGACTTACGATCGATCGGCACATCGCCCACACGCGCCAGCGCATACGTGGTAGCGTTGTCTCGCCGCCAGTTCTGTCATCCCCACGCAGGCGGGGCGGCAGTGACGCACGCCAGTTTTGGAGATGCTCGCTCGCCCGGGAACGGCGGCCAAGAGACAAAGGCCGAAATCAGGCCGCACGCGGTTTAGGTTGGCGGTCGCCGGCGACTGGTGAATTCGAACTCAAGCTGCTGCGGGTCGCGTTCGGCCTCGGGATCGAGTTCCCGGTAGAGCAGGCTGGGTTGAATGTCGCGGCTGAACTGATACTTGTCGCTGTCGTACTCCGTAATGTCGCCCGAGATCTCGTGGTAGAAGATCTGGCAGATCGGCACGCCGGGGTAGATGCGCACGGGCTGCACCGCAAACATCTCAAGTGTCCAGTAGCCAGCGAAGCCGACATCGCCAAAACCAGCCGTAACGTGAACAAAGAGCCCCAATCGGCCGACGGATGACCGCCCTTCGATCTGGGGAACGAGATTGTGCGTCTGCGTGAATTCTGTGGTGCGGCCGAGATAGAGCTGATTGGGCTTGATGACGAGGCCTTCTTCCGGCACGTGGATACGGCGTGTACGGCTCGGCGTCCGCATGTCGAGCACCACTTCTTCATAGACCATCAACTCGGAATGCAGCGTTAAGTTGTAGCTATTGGGATTGAGATTCGCCTCGTCGAACGGATCGATGATGATATTTCCGCCGATCTGTTTGCGGATTTCATGTCCTGAGAGAATCATAGTACCGGCTGCCCTCGACAACTCGTGAAATAGCGGATGGTCGTTACGCCAGTCAACCCAGGCCCACTTTCGGACAGAATTTGCTCATGGAACAGTCGTCGCACAGTGCCTTGCGAGCCGAGCAAACTTTCCGTCCGTGATGAATCATGCGATGGGAAAAGTCGACCCACTCCTTCTTGGGGAGTTGCGCCATCAAATCCGTCTCGACCTTGACGGCGTCTTTCTGTTTGGTCATGCCCAGTCGGCGCGTGATGCGCCCGACGTGCGTATCAACGACAACTCCGGTTGCCAATCCGTAGGCCGTGCCAAGCACCACGTTGGCAGTCTTTCGGCCAACGCCCGGGAGGTCGACCATTTGTTCGATGTCTTGCGGCAATTCGCCGTCGTACTCGTCCATCAACTGTTTGGCGCACGCCTTGATGTTCTTGGCTTTGTTGCGGAAAAACCCAGTACTCTTGATCGCCTTTTCGAGCGATTTGATGGGCACTTTGGCTAGGTGTTCGGGCGCGGGGTATTTCTTGAAAAGCTCTTTGGTAACGATGTTCACACGCTCGTCGGTGCACTGGGCAGAGAGAATCGTCGCCACGAGCAGTTGGAAGGAGCTGTCGTACTTCAGTGCACAGGTGACGTCGGGATAGTCCTTTTTGAGCGCGCGAACCACCTTGCCCGCGTATTTCTTGGCGTCCTGGTTGGCGTCCTGGTTGGCGGTCGACACGTGACGATCACTCCTTTTTCGTCTGGCGGCACACGGAGCTTCAATGCCGTGATTGTCGCGCACAACGCGGGGAAGTGTCAAGTATCCAAGTTAAGTGCTCATTGAAAGGAGGGCCGCGATTGTAGGTAACGTGTATGCCCGCAACCAATGGCCGCGGCTGAGGTAGGTGATTTCCCAGAAACACCGCCCACTGGTCCGGATCTGCTGCGTGGCGTGTCGATCACGTCTATCTACCGCAAGAAGTGCAACCCATCTGTGGCGGCAGAGCCGCCGTTGACTTCTTAGACGTGGGGATAACAGCCCAAATCAGTCGTATTCTCGGGAATATGCTCTGCCCCCATTCGTTCAATTCTTGCATCCCCATTTTGTGCGTGCTACTATCCGAAGATTCGAAACGATACGATTCTTCATATCCTGATGGCTGATTGAAATCGTGTGCCGTTGGACGGCGCGATAAAATGGGGGAGAGCGGTATGCACTGGTATCTACTTGGCAAAGACAAAAAGAAACTGGGGCCATTCTCCGCACAGCAGATAGAAGGCCTTATCAAGTCGGGCAAGTTGTCCACAAAAGCACTTTGCTCGATGGATGGTCAAGCGCAATGGGTGAGGATTGGCAGCGTGCGGCAATTCGCGCCTTTGTTTCAGGCGACTGCGACAAGGGATTTGATCTGTTATGGCCGATCGCCGTCGAGTCCGGAAAAACGGGCGATGTGTATCACAAAGATGTCGATTTGTTGTTGCCGATTGCGATTCTCAAACGCTATGCCCGGGATGGAAAACAAGGCCCGCCAAATAACAACGTCAATGAAATAGAGCTTTCCGAAACAGTGCTCGGAAAATTGTTTGCCGAGAGCCTTCGACTTGGGGAGAAGCACCTGCTACTTCAGAGAAGTACGGTGTTTTGATGGAGGGTTTCAACAAGAAATATGCCAGTTTCTACAGGCAAAGGAAGGAAGTGTTTTGGGCAGTCGCGGGCTTCGCGCCCGAGCGAAAAACAGAGCTAGTGGAGGTTCTGCTTGAACGAACCGACCAGACCGCGGCCGAGGGTGAGTGGTTCACACTGGAGATCTATGACGCCTTATGCTACCTGGCCCCGGATCGCAAGCATGAGATTGCAGGAAATCGTTCAGTTCATTCGATCAAGCTGCGATCCAAGCATATCGCGCCACGCCGATCGGGACAGATCCCATCAAATCGTCGCGTTGATAAACGCCGTGTTGGAAGCGAACCCCAAGTCGGAGTACGCAGACGACCTGATGGATCTCAAGCGAGTTACACGAGAACAGTCCGGGTTCAGTCACGGCGAAGTGTTCGATCCGTACTACAGGGCCGTGAGTGACGTGTTACGTGTCAAAAGGATCGACAGCACAACGTTTTGGCATCACGACGAGATCAGCATTCCTGAAGATGTAGTGGTTCTGGATTTCAGAGGACTCTCTGATACTAATTGGGAGGAGTTGTACTCGAGTACAGAGGTAGATGCGATTCGAGGGTGGGTGCGCGATGGAGGTGTTGCCTGGGTTGCAGGTGATTGGCCTTCGATGTTTGACATCGACTACCAAGTGATTGATCGGGACAGAACGGGGACAACTGTCGCAAAGCGGTCGATCAACCCTCAAAAAAGTGATCTTGTTAACGAATGCGAATCCATCGAAGTTGGCTTCTTCAAGGGTAGTACGAGAATCACAGACGAGAAGGCCTGTACGTTATTCGAAGACGAATCAGGGCCAGTCTGGTCGGTGGTTCCGTACGGGAAGGGTTGGGTTTCCGATGTGAAACGTCTGGACGAGAGTGCATTGGATGGTGCACGATTCTGGCTCAACTTTCGCCTGTTCTGCATCAAACACGCGATTCCCCCGCCGCAGGAACAGACGATCGAAAATGTTGCCAGGGAAAGCGCCGAGTGAAGGCACGTCGATCTTTTCAGTTCTCCTTGCGGTAGCCCGACCCGCATTGCTTTTGTGTGTGCTATCGTCCCATAATTGGGGTGTGGATTCTATTCGTGTGCTCTTGGAATAGCGCGACCAGCCGATTGCGAATAGTTTTAAGACGGCTGCCGCGAAACTCCCCGCCTCCTCGTGGTTAACGCGCCATGACGCCCGACGACACGAGCCCGGCATCGAAACAAGACGGCTCTCGCTGGAAGGGCGAGCCGGCGGAAGCTCCCCCCGTTTCTGCCGCGCCACCGACCGCGAAGAAGAAACCACCGATCGCCGCCAAGCAGGGCGACCCCCATCTCCCCCCGCCGGCGTCTACAACGGAACCACCGAATCAATCCAGCGGAACGGTGACGGCCGACCCCGAACATGCTCGCGAGTCGTTTTTCGATCGCCACGCCATCGAGAATACCGCGAGTTTCCTTGCCTCGTTGATATTTCACTTAGCCGCCCTCTTGGCCCTAGCCCTGTTTGTCATTGAGGAAACCAAGCCGCCAACCGAAGTCGCGTTGATTGTCCGCACGGATGTAGAAGATCTCTTCGAGCCAGAGCTGGAAACGGTGGTACTTGACCAACAAGATCATGCCGCCAGCATGACAACACTCCTGCAACAAGGCGGTGATCCGACGACCGATCGACAACTCACGCAAACGCCCGCGGTCAACATGTCTGACCTATCTCAGGTGTTTGAGCAGGACTCCTACGACGCTCCGACTGTCGAGATCGGCTCGGTCCTTGACGAGTACGTTCCTCGTTCCGAGATCCTGGTTGAAGTGCCGCACGACGCCCCCGGCGTGGCCCGCGCCGTCGTCGAGGGCTACAGCGATGCACTCGATCGCATTACGGAGGAAATTCGCGACATTCTCTACCAAAGGCCCGTGCTCGTCATCTGGTGCTTCGATCGTTCGGAGAGCATGAAGGACGACCAGGAAGAAATCCGCCAACGGATTGACCGGGTCTATACGGAACTCGGCCTCTTTTCACACGCTTCCGGCGGCGCGCTGAAGACGGCGATCACGAGCTATGGCAGTCAGTTTTGGATAGACACCCCTGAGCCAACTCACGACCGCGCCAAAATCAGCGCGGCAATCGCCGCCCTGACGCCCGACCCCTCGGGCAAGGAGATCATGTGTGAGGCGGTTGCCCGAGCAATTGCCACATTCGACGAATACGCCTCACGGGGCAACCGCCAGATGGTGCTCATCCTTGTAACCGACGAAAGCGGTGAGCACGCCGACAACGTCTCGAACCTTGAACGAACAATCGCCATTGCCCACCAAGCCAAGTGCCGAACCTACGTTTTGGGTCGCGAAGCCGTGTTCGGTTACCCTTACGTCCGCTTCCGTTACCAGCACCCGCAAACGAATCGCATTCACTGGTTGATCGCCGATCGTGGTCCCGAGACGGCATTCGTCGAACAACTGCAAACGAACGGCTTCCACCGTCGCCACGACGCCTTCGCCAGCGGCTTCGGTCCGTATGAGCAATCGCGACTGGCCCGCGAGACCGGCGGTATCTTCTTCCTGCTGCCGAGCAAGGAAGCCTCGATCGTCCGCGGCGATAAGCGTGTTTATGAACTCGAACAGATGAAGTATTACCGCCCCGATCTACGGTCACGGGAAGAGATCTTTTTCGACCGCGACCAAAGCGAATTGCAGCTTTTACTGTGGAAGATCATCAGCGATTTAAACCCGTACAATCCCCAGTCGAAAGATGTCACGGAGTTGCGCGTTCACTTTTCGCCCGATCCTGCGCAGTTCGTTCGCCAGATGAATCTGCAAATCGGCCGGGCGAACACTTATCAGCGTTATCTTGCGGCAGCCACCCATGTCATTGAGCAAGCAAACGAACTGCGTCAACGGGAGTTGGATCCGCGCTGGCAGGCCAATTACGACCTGATGTATGCGCAGTTGATCGCGTACCAGGCACGCCTTTTCGAGTACAACGCCTATTTGAAGATCTTCATGAAAAACCCCGTTGTCGTGCCGCTGATTAGACCACCCAATCTTCGGCTGGTTCATTGGGATATCCGCACGCGGACCGAAACGCTTACTGGCGAGGTCATCGAACCGTACGTGAAAAGAGCGAACGAACTGTTTCAGCAGGTAATCGACACGCATCCCGGCACGCCCTGGGCCGAACGGGCTCGATGGGAGATGAAGAGAGGATACGGCATAGAGCTTCGCCCCGTTTACCATCCGCCATATCGTAGCGTTCCTGCCTCACAATTGAAGCCGCTGCCAAAACTCTAGCTCAATACCGCGGCCGCATAATCCGCACTATCCTCAGACTTTCACTTCTGACACCGTTTCGCGCGGGCCGATAAAAACGCTGGGAATGTCCATGTGCGTATCGTCTTTTCGTCTGTGCTAAATCTCTATCTCGTTTGAAACCCATGCGTTACGTCATCGCGAATTGGCGATTGCCAAATCGATGGGTCGGTCAAATCGTGGCGGCCGCACTGCTAGCATATCAACTCGCGGCGGTCGCCCACGGCTGGACAGACGACAATCCGTACAACGTTGCACCTGCGCCCTACGTAGAAGCCACGAGTGGCGTTGGCGCACCCAAACAATCGTTCGGCGATTACGAAACCTACGCGAAGAAGCGACAACGGCGATACCATCAACCGGTCCCCTGCGAACCGAGCGGCGGCAAAATCGGCGCACCAGCAAAGGGCGGTTCTGGCGAGATCGGCGGGCTTCTCACAAAGCTCAATCAGCTTCGGCAGGATCTGCCAATCAGCGCGGGAGCCTGGCACTGGTGGCACGTGAACACCGGGGGGCCGTTTAAGGACGGGTACGGCATCCCACCGACCAGCGGCACCTACTTCTATTACCTGAAGGCTGATCCCACTTGGGACATCAATCGCGGATCCGTTTCAACCGCCGGCGCACACGTCGAAATGCGTCTTCGCGACGGAGGCGACCCGTTGCGAGCCTTCTACCCCCATTCCACATTTTGGTTTGAGAAAGCGTTTCTCTGGGCCGCCACCGACTATGGGGTGTTTCGAGCAGGCGACAATCTGGAAGCGGTTTGGCATCGACTGGGATGATACCTGGTGGGGGCCCGCGCAATATTTCGACGGCTACAAACTCGATACCGACTGGGGCATCGCCTGGGAGCATCGGCCGGTTTTTGAAGGCGGTTTCAAGGTCGACAAGTACGCGCAGTTCTTTTTCCACGAGAACGGCATCAACGGTTCCCTCGTCGGCGCCGATCCCGAAAGCGTAATTGGTTCGTCGGAACAGAACACCCTGGTCGCTCGCGCCGTGCCCACATGGCAGTTCGGTGAGGGTCACGAACTGGCAATCGGCGGGTCGGTCTTGGTTGGTCAGATCAAGAATGCCCCCATCCTGCATCTCGCCACACGTCCCGGCAGTTACGTTTCGCCCGGCGATCAGGTGGAATTCGCCTGGGGAGTGGATGCGACCTATACACAAGGCCGCTTCAAAACCTATGCCGAGTTCATGCAATCCTACGGTATTCGCAGTCCTGAGCGATACGTATCTGGCGGGCCGAGCAATCGTCTGACGGCCGTACTTGCTGGAGCCCGATACGAATGGGAGAAACTCGCCTTTCGCTTCAACTATTCGGCCGGATTCGACGCCAATCCCTCCGGCACGCAGCACATGTTCATGCCCAGCGCCACGCTGGCACTAACGCCCAACGTTGACCTGTGGGTCGAGTACGTTCGCAGCTACGTTCGTGGGCACGCCAGCGCCGGCGACTTCGATCTCGAGAACGGGATTCAGTTCCTCATTCATTGGCACATTTGATTCTTCGGTCACCCGCGTCTCAGACGACTCGTCGGACGAGCGTGTCAATTGCCAGTCGTCCCCCTCGATGCAAACGATACCCAGGCTGGGCGAGATGTACGTGTTGATTGTTTGCGCACGGCAGAACCAGTTACCGGAAATCTGAGTAGCAAACGACAAACTGCTGACTGCCGTCTGTTGCACACGTGTAGCGACACAATCCGGAATGAAGGCGGTAGCCAATTCTACAAGGGCTTTTGAACTCCGAGTTCTTGCCGCACAGGTCGTCGGCACAAAGTCCTCCCAACGCAAAACGGGAGCTGCACTGAGCGGCAAACGCGGCAGCGCCAACATCATCTTCGATAGCACTTCATCGTCTCCCTCGACCGCATAGTGATAGAATGTGTCACCTTGCTTGCCAAAGTAGAGCCGCCCCCCACGATCAGACTCAAAATAGAACGATCCGTCCAGAGCCATCTTCACAGTCAATGTCACCTGACGATCGCGTCTCCCAGGACGTGCAAACGTGTACCGAAGTTTCTGATCAAGGTGGTAGCTCGTTGTCGCGGTCAAGCGCTCGTTGGGCCAGGTTGGTTCGATTATTTCCGCCACCTCTGGCAGGCCGGCGGCGTGAAAGGCCCCTTCTTGTTTGATTGCGACAAAACTAAAGGGCACTGTTTCTGCACCAAGCGTGGCGACCAGTTGTACCTGCATGTGGATGTGTGGTTGCGGCGAGTAACCAGAGTTGCCGCACAGGCCGAGTACGGCGCCGCGTTTCACCGCGTCACCTTCCCGCACCCGGATCGACCCCTCGGCGAAGTGGCTCAGCGCCACGAAGAAACCGCGCGAATCGGCGATGACGACGGAATTGCCCCAGTTGTTTTCGGTGTCGGTCTGGCCAACCGGACAATCGGGAAGATGGTTGACTACCCTGATCACCGTTCCCCCGACGGGTGACAACACGGGCTTGCGAAAACAGTAGTAGTCTTCCAACTCGCTGCCTGCGTTCGCATGGGTGTTTCCGTCGACGTCGGTGATGACGAAATCATACGCGTATCGCCACAGACCTTTGTGCGTCCATGGGCCGTCGAACGCCTGCCAAACGGCCCAAAGCCCGGCGAATGGCAGATGGATTCCACGTACGTTTCCTGCGAAGCGTTTCCGCGCCAGCACGTCGCGCATGATAGTTGCTTCTGGCGTCGCCGCCGGCGACAGATTCAGACCGCCGACCCCCGCCCAACCAAAACCAAACAGCACACACAGAACAACTGCGTTGAACGGCAGGGCGTACGGCGGCAGAGAAAACGGTTGCCCCCACGCGATAGCGCAGTCGAGCACGACCGCCCCCATTGCCGCTCCGAACGCCGCGATTGTGTAACTGCGCCAGGACGGCGAAAGAAAAACACCCCCCAAAGCGATCGATATCAGGATCAGGTTGAAGGCGTTCGGATCGGCGAATGCCGCTGCCGACCCAACCCACACTGCGCGCGTGAGACAGCCTACTGCGTACCCCCAAACCGCTAGTCCAAACAAAACGCGCGAGTAGAAGAGCAGCACGGCAGCCAAAAACAGTCCGACAACAACCTCGGGCATGAAAAACACCGCCCCCAGCGACTGCGCAAACCCGGTCACGCTCGCAGGCAAAACGTTGTCAAGAACAGGCGTAAGCGACTCGAACCCGCCATGTTTGGCCAACGAAGAATATCGCCCTGCCGCCAGATGCACAGTCGAACTGACAACGACAAATGGCACGCTTAGAACGGGGAATCCGCCCGCCGACTGCATCATCCTTGCGCACAAGAGGCAGACGACAACCGTCAGCACCCCCGACAGGGCCGCCAAAACGAACAGGGGCAACGACAACGCGAATACGTACCCGACGGAGCACCCGACAAGCAGTGGATTGAAAACGTAGAATCCATGCGCTGCAAACACCTTGTCGAACCCTACGACCTTCGCGAAAAGCCACGCCGCCGCCACGGCGACCACTCCAGCCACCCCGACCGTCGGCCGCACGAATGTCGCCGCCACGAGCAACACCCCGATCCAACCGGAGGGCAGAAAGAGGACTTCGCTACAGTGCTTCAAGATCTTGGCATAGTTGTTGATCATTTTGGACGGATGTCAACAAGTCGCTGGGGCAAACGTTCACGCCGTTCGATGTCGCTTAGGTCCTCGGCCGCGCGAATCACGTCCACCTCGCCATTCTGACCGATGAGCACTACTGCCGGACGATAGTGAATGAACTGCATCCACTGCGTTGTGTTGTATGCACCGACTGGCGAAAAGATGAGGCGGTCGCCACGATCCAAGGGCGGCAATTCGACGCCTTCGTCGACAACGTCGATGTTCATGCAGAGCGAACCATAGAGCACGCTCGTTTCCTCGGCTCCGTTGTTTTCGCGGTCGAGTTCGATGTGGTACTTGTACCAGAACGACGTGAAGAGCACGTTCGCCCCGGAGTCCATCACATAGGTCCGCGTCCCGTCGGGGAGATACTTGGACGCCAAAACGCTGGAAATCAGATAGCCTGACTCATCGACCACTGCTCGCCCCGATTCGAGAATCAACTGGGGGTACTCGCCCGGTTCGAGCGACTCATGCAGCGCGTTGCAGATCGCCTCGGCGTATTCATCGACGGTGGGAATGCCAACGTCTGGCGACTGGTACGTTCCTTTGAGCTTGCTACGCGACGGCAAACCGCCGCCGATGTCGAGGTATTCAATCTTGAATCCATATCGCTTCTCGATCTCTTGGGCAAACGCGACCATCTTCTCGATCTGCCGTGCATACGCGGAAGGATCGAGAATGAACGTGCCGATGTGGCAATGCAAACCCCGGATACGCAGCTTGCCGCTCTCGTGGATGCGGCGCACGGCACCGAGCGCCTGCCCCGACTCGACGTTAAACCCAAACCGCGACCACTGCGGATAGATGCCGGCGTCGAGGTTGAGCCGAATTCCCACTGGCAGTTTACGACCCAAACCATCGGCGACTTCTTCAAGATCAGATACTTCGTCGAGATGATCGATATTGACGATCGCCGATTCGCTCATTGCCTGCCGCAACAGCGACATTGGTTTCTGCGGCCCGTTAAGGATGATTTGATCGCCCGGCACGCCCATGTTGCGAGCCTTTTCGTATTCCATTTCGGAGACGACTTCCGCGATCGATCCTTCCTGATGCAAAATCGCGCAAATCGCTTTGAGGTAGTTCGTCTTGTACGACCACCCACACGTCACGTTCGGGTATCTCGTGGCGAACGCGGTTTTGATCTGGTTCGCTTTGCGTCGCAGTGCCTGTTCCGAAAACACGAACAACGGGGAGCCGTATTTCGAAGTCAACTCCTCGACCGCCACTCCGTCGATCTCGGTTCGCACTCTTTGCGACGCAGCCCCGCCGCAGGCGAACTTGTTCATCAAGGTGCTTTGCAGTTTGGTAATGACGGGTTTTTCGTAGGTCTCGAAGCAGGAACTCACAGTGTCTCTCCCGAAGTAACCAAGTTTTGAAGTGTATTCATGTCGGCCACGTAATCGTAGCTGTACCGAACCAGCAGCTTGCCCGGCTCGTACGTGGCCAGCGGTTTTTGACGCATCCCCAGACTCTGCCGCAACATCGTTGTCGGCAAGTTGATCCCACACGCAGTCGCGAAGTAGACCCAAGCGGGAAAACGGGGATTGATTTCAATCAGGTGGACGTCATCGTTCGAGATGATGCACTCCAACTCGAACGGCCCTTTCCAGCAGTACTCTTCGACGAATCGCTGCGCGGCCTGCATCATCACGGGGTGGTCGACGGTTACTCCAGACCACACTTTGCCAAGCGACGTTAGTGCAACCTTCTTCATGCCCAGCAGACCGAGCACGTTGCCATCGCCGTCACCCAACCCAATGACATTCAGTTCATCGCCATTGACGATTTCCTGGGCGACGATCGGGTAACCCCATTGAGCAACGAGCTTTCGGTACTGGAGAATCGCCTCGGCGTGCGTGTTTGCTCGATGGGCTTCATAGTAGATGCCTTTGACCATCAGCGGTGTTCCGATTCGCCCGAGGGCTTCAAAGAGCATCTCGTCTGAAGTAAGGACTGCCGTGCGCGGAATACGTAGCCCGATGTTCTCCGCGATTTGGACAAGCTTGTCCTTGCCTCGAAGACGGAATTGATTCATGTTGGGCAAAAAGGTTTGGATACCGAGTTCCTTGAGCCGGTCGGCATACCGGATAAAAATCGGGTAGCCGTTCACGGCCTTGTGCCGTGAATGGGGCAAGCGGATGATGAAAATCGTGGCCGGCCCGATCGACTAGCCGGAATCGTGAAGCAAACTCGGCCAAGAAGAGCCGGTCCAATGGGAT
>Ga0180435_10001560_pt1 | contig 23727 bp, 15 predicted proteins | sample SS_ome_3_FD_132467 | JGI IMG/M metagenome (GOLD analysis project Ga0180435, IMG submission 132467) | Hypersaline lake sediment archaeal communities from the Salton Sea, California, USA - SS_3_S_1 metaG | ecosystem: Environmental > Aquatic > Non-marine Saline and Alkaline > Hypersaline >... | reverse complement strand
GCCTGAATCCGGCGATAGTCTCTTTGGCGAAAATCTCGCCGACTATTATGCCAGCAGGAAACTGAGAAAACGTAGGGAGATGGTCAATTTCGGCCTCCAACCAATGCCCAATGGCAAGGAGGGGAATGACACCCAGCCCCAAGCTACAGATGTCGAAAGCGAGCATTCCGAAGAACCATGGCTGCCCACAGAAGCCTCGGGCGAAGAAGGTTTGCCGGAGCAGTTTGGAGAACCGGGAGTTGGGACGGATTTTTCCGAGCCTGCGTTCGCAGATTCTGTGCCTCTTATGAATGATCCGATCGAAGCCGCCCTGCCCAACCAGAATATGCCCGATCCTGTAGATGATGTGCTGGATCCCTTTGCAGGTTTGGAGGATCCGTATGCCGATCTTCTGGATCCCCTCGACGGACCAGGTTCGGATGGGTTATTGGGTCCCTATTAAATTGAGCTGTCAACAATGCACCGGAACTCAAAAAATAATGGCCCATACTGGAGATCCATCGGACTTGATCAGCTAGTTGAGATGCTCAGGCCTTTTTGGCCAGCGATCGACATCTACTACGAACGAGCCCAAAGATATCCCTCCTTCAGAGAAAAGTTCCATAAGTACTGCTGGGCAAAATGCAGGTCCTTGGGAATGGACCTTTCTGATCCACTCGCTCCCTTCTACCCTGATCCCTCCAGCCTCGGGAGTGAAGGGATCTACATTGGGGACGTGCAACCTGAGATCGGCAAGTTCAGATATAGCTTGAATGAACTCGCTACGGGAATGCTCATCCTGGGCGCTCCCCAGAGCGGAAAAACGACAAGCACATGCTCTTTCTTGGAGGAGCTTCAAAGGGAGGGCATAGGGGCTCTGATCTGTGATAACCGTGGGGATTACTTCGTCCAAGCGGCAAGATTTCCCAATGCCCGGGTGATTCCGACACCTGATCTGAGAATCAATCCACCACAGCCACCTGAAGGCGTCCCACTGAAACTCTGGCATGCTGTAGTAACCGCCCAATGGACGTATGCCCTCGGGCTGCAGGATGCCAGTTACATCTATGCCAACAGAAAGGGAAACGAGGTTCTCGAGAAATGCGAGCTGCAGGGAAAAATCCCCACTCTGTTTGACTTCTACATCCATATCAAGGCGCAAAAACACCGACCAAGGAGCAGCGAAGAGGCATATCAAGAACGGACCCTCGCCAGGATTGAAGCACTGATACAGATGAGCGGAGACATCTTTGCCTGTGAAAAAGGCATGCCACTTGTGGAGGAAGCTGAGAAGGGCAGGATTGTCATCATCGACATGAGGCAAGCTGAGAGGATGCTGGCGGACTTTTTATCATCCTTTTTCCTCTACTACCTCTACTACAAGCGCCTATACGCCGAGGACGCCTTCAACCAAAAGATCGTCGCAGTAGTGCTGGATGAGCAGCGGTCGGTCATTCGCAAACGCATCGATCAGTCCGGAGCCATCAGTGACATTGACTTGCTTTTTTCCAGAGCTCGGGCTTTGTCCATCTCGCTGTGGGTGGTCGAGCAAGTGTCCAGTGCCGTCGGGAACGCTATCCTGTCCTCGTCGCGACTTCGCCTGGCCTTCAACAGCAACTTCCCGGAGGCTGTCCAGGTAGCCCAACTGCTCGGTCTGACCACGAGGAAAACCGCCGAGGAGCTCCAGAAGCTCGCCAAAGGGGAATGCCTTGGTCGATTGTCTGGCGAGAGGATCCCACACCCGTTTCGATTGAGAATCCCATACAAGGGAGAGTCGGCTCCAGATCCTGAAGCCATTGACAGGATCGTCCGGAGGTCTGTGAAGGAGATGAAGGAGCATGTGGTCGGTATTGAGGCAGTAGGAAGGGGGCCCCGTCCGTCCATGCCAAGCCAACCACCAGAAGAAGCCAGTAGCACGGAGGACGGAGGGAAGCGGGAGCAAGCTGGCGAGGTCCCTCTGTCACCGGATGCCATGCTCAGGTTCAGGGACATTGTCGGTCGGCCGCCAGAGACAGTCCTGGAGAATACTGACAGGACGGGTTGGGAACGGACAAGGGAGCAGCGAGCAAGAAAGGAACTCGAAAAAACGCTGGGACTGATTTCTCACCTGTCCGTGGGGAACAAGCGGAAGATCGCTGTCCTGACCAAGCAAGGGGAAGAGCTCGCGGCCAAGTTGGGGTGGAAGGTTCGAAAACACAAAGGGGATCCCAGACATGATTGGATGGTCTCGAGGACTGAGATGAGATTCAGCCAGCTGGCTGAGGAAGTGGAACAAGTGACGTCCGTCAAGTTCCAGCACCGGAATTTCGGTGCTCGGTTTGAAGGAAGGCAGCCAGACTCGCTGGTCTGCCTCACCGTGAAAACGGAGCCTGAGGACTGGAAGGTGTCTGAGGAAAGGATTGTCCTGCAGGTTTGTGACAGGAACCACGCCGACTACGAGGCGACAGTTCTTGGTGATATTGGTTCTTGGAACGACTTGCGAGCGGTCGTGGTCGTAACCTCGACCAGCAGCAAGAGAGACTCCATACGGAGGAAGTTTTTATCCGGCAAAGGGGAGAGAACCCCCGTGCGGATGTTGTTTCTTACGATTGAAGACGTCATGGACGTTAACTTTGGACTAGCAAAAGAGTTGGGATTGATAGGATGATGTGCGCAATAAAGAGGAAGATAAGAGAAATCCTGCGCATGAACATAACCGTCAGAAGGATTCAAGAAGAAGAGATTCTAATGGGAGGAGACTGTCATGGATGGAGAAAACCTTTGGATTTTAATTACAGTGCTTGGATTTGCCATCTTGCAGATCCTCACGATTGTGTGCTTGTTTGCGGAGATGAGTGAACTCAAAAAACAGCTTTTGAAGGGGGTCGAAAAGATCTCCCGGAGCAGGAGCCAGGCACCATCAGTCATGGAGGAGATTCTCAACGGTCTCAAATAGAAGATCGTCATTCCTCCTACGTCCTCGAACAAAGACCTGAGCCGTAAGGGAAAAACAGAAATGAAAATTGATAAGAAAGCCCTCCAGTTAGACGACCTACCGCGCTACCTCACAGAAAAGGAAGTGGCTAAGATGACCGGTCTGAGTCTGTCCACTCTTCGGAATGCGAGATTCCAAAGTCGCGGCCTACCCTACGTCAAGATCGGAAGGTCTGTCCGATACAGTCTCGTAGATGTCATCGACTACATGGAACGCCGCAAGGTCCTTGCTTGTGACGAGAATTGAACCATGTCCCATACCTTTTCGGCACTGCTAAGGATCGGGACTGATCGAACACGATACGCCACATAGACTCTGAGTCTTCACGAGGAGCGTGGGTTCTTCCCCGACTGCGCTTCCGAACGTCTGAGAAATGCCGTGTCGATTCCTCTTCAGAAAACACTACCGAGATCCTCGCAAGTAGCCGACGCAAGGACTGTCCAGAGATGCTGGTGAGAGGCAGCAAGATTGACTACACGCCTTAGGACTGAGTACCTTTGAAAAAAACCAAAAGAGGATGAACTTGGTGAACCAAGCGAGTTGTGAAGTGCCTTCTATTCTAGAATCCAATGTTGGGAAGACTGTTGGGAAGGGTTTTTCGAGGGCAAAAAACAAGGGGCCACGTTTTACCGTAACCCCTTGCTCTCTATCTGGTAGCGGGGGCAGGATTTGAACCTGCGACCTTCGGGTTATGAGCCCGACGAGCTGCCAGACTGCTCCACCCCGCGTTCTGTCTGTCAGTCAGCCCGGTATTCTAATCATCTCTACAGTCACTGGTCAATGAGATGCGCTATTTTTTTTTCAGTCACTCGCCGAAATGATGCGCCGCCCCCATGAGACAATCAATCCTTCGGGACCGCCGGCATCAGTCAGAGAGGGAAGGCACCACCTTGTCCAGGTCGCATTCGGGAGGATGCCGGTGAACGAGATCGGCGAGAGTGTATTTTTTCAGCGTTGCCGAGATCGACTCGGTCAGCTCGTGCCAGAGGGATCTGGTTACACAGTCCTCCGACATGGAGCAACTGCAGGTATCTTCGGCGCACCCCACGGGCGCGATGAAGCCCTGCATCGTGAAAATGACATCGTAAATCGTGATATCCTTGGCCTCTCGGAGGAGCCGGTAGCCGCCCTTGGCGCCCCTGATTCCCTTGATGATCTCCGCCTTTCTGAGGGTGGAGAAGATACTCTCCAGGTACTTGACCGAGATCTGCTGGCGCTTGGCAATGTCCTTGAGCAGCACGAGGTCGCCGTTCGAATTTTCCGAATTGAGAGCCAGATCGACGAGGCTACGGACCGCGTACCGGCAGCGGGTGGATAATTTCATTCGTCTGAATCCTCTTTCAATGGGCTGAAAAGAACTATTTTGCCGCACATTTTCCTGCATTTCAATAGGAAATAATTTTAAATACGTCATGAAAAACAGGAAATACCGAATTCGGCAAAAAAACCGTGTGATCCCCTAGAATTCTGTTCCCCTCCCCGCCGGAGAGCTATAATGCCCGATTCCAGAAACCCGAACGAAAGGTCGAACCATGGTCACCCACGAACTCCCGGAAAAATGGGAAAACGCCATCGACGCGATCTTCGAGGACGCGTCGAAAGAAAATCGCACAATACTCTATGAGCACGAGATTTACAAAATCCTCGAGATCATGGAGATCACCTGCCCGACCCATCGGGTGATCAAGGGCGCCTCGGCTGTCACACGCGAGGTTCTCGATGCTTTTCCCGGCGAGTCGGTCATGGTCAAGGTCATCTCCCAGCAGATCATGCACAAGGCGCGCGTGGGCGGCATCAAAAAGTGCGCCGTGAACAAGGCCGAGGTCAAGGCCGCCATCGACGCCATGAGCGCATCGATCCCCAAGAACAAGGACATCGGACAGAAACCGATCATCGAGGGTTTCCTGCTCACCGACTATGTCGACTACTCCAAGGAACTGGGCAACGAGCTTCTCATCGCCATCCGCGAGAACCTCGCCTTCGGACCGGTCCTCTCCATGAGCAAGGGCGGCAGCGACGCTGAACATTTTGCCAAGCACTACTCGCCGCCCAACCTCGCCCTCGCCCCGCTCGACTTCGGCGACTGCCGGCAGCTCCTGGAAAACACGCGCATCATCCTCCGGTACATCGAGGACGGCCGCTACGACGCGATCCAGAAACTGACCGATGTGTTCCACAAGTTCTCGCTCCTCTGCACCCACTACTCGAGTTTTTCGCGCCTCGAGAGCCGCTTCGTGATCAGCGAGCTCGAGGTCAATCCCTTTGTGCTCGATCGCAACGGAGAGCTCATCGCCCTCGACGGCCTGGGCAGCTTCATGAAGCGCGACGAGTCGATCGACTGGCACACCGAGCCCAAGACGCGCAACCTCGAGGCCTTCTTCCGTCCCGACGGCGTGGCGGTGGCGGGCGTGTCGGGCACGAACCCCGAAAAGATGGGCAACATCATCGCCACCCTTCTCCACAAGCTCGGCCGCAAGGATCTCTTCGCCCTCAATCCCAAGGGGGGCAAGGTCAAGCTCCACGACACCGAGTACCCCCTCTACAAATCGATCTCCGACATCAAGCAGAATGTCGATCTCGTCATCGTCACCGTGCCGGCGGCGATCACCGAGGACGTGGTCAAGGACGTGGTGACCAAGGAGGGCGTCAAGGCGATCATCCTCATCCCGGGCGGCTTCTCCGAGGTGAGCGGCGAAAAGAACATCGAACAGCGCATCTTCCAGCTCGCCGATGCCAAGGGCATCCGTCTCATGGGCCCCAACTGCGTGGGCGTTTTTTACAGCTCCCCCACCGAGAAGCCGGGCATCAACTGCATCTTCGTCCCCAAGCGGAAGCTCGAGATGGTCGACACCAAGGAGCGCGTGCGCAACGTGGCGCTCGTCACGCAGAGCGGCGGCCTCGGCGTCACCCTTCTCGACCGGCTCAAGTACGCCATCTGCCCCCGCGTGGTGGTGAGTTATGGCAACCAGATCGACGTCGACTCGGGCGACCTGGCCGCCTACTTCGACAGCGATCCCGACATCGACGTGATCGCCCTCTACATCGAGGGGTACAAGACGGGCGGCGGCCGCGAGTTCTTCAACGCCGTCAAGGGGATCCGCAAGCCGACGATCATCTACAAGGCGGGCCGCACCGACGCCGGCTCCCGCGCGGCGGCGTCGCACACGGCGTCGATGGCGGGCGACTACGACGTGGCCAAGGCGGCGTTCCAGCAGGCGGGGCTGATCATCGCCGACTCGCTCCTCGACTACAGCGACGAGGTCAAGACCTTCGCCCTCCTGTCGGACAAACGCGTGCGCGGCCGCAACGTGGCCGGCGTGGTCAATGCCGGCTTCGAGAGCACCTACGCGGCCGACAACCTGGGCGGACTGACCCTGGGCGCCTTCGCACCCCAGACGGTGGACAAGCTCAAGAAAATCCTCCCCCCGCTCGTGGGCATCAATCCCTTCATCGACCTGACTCCCATGGGTGACGATATCCTCTTCGAGCAGTGCATCCAGCTCCTCCTCGAGGACCCAAACGTGGACAGTCTGCTCATCTCGATGGTACCCCACACCGTGGCGCTCCACACCACGTCGGACGAAATCAGCGACGAGGCCGAAAACGTGGCCAACCGCATCCTGCGCCAGTACCACAGCCACGACAAACCGATCGTCGTCTCGATCCTCGCCGGCGACACGTACAGCATGCTGGTCAACACACTCGAGGAAGGCGGCGTGCCGACCTTCTCCACCGCCGAGCGCGCCATGCGGTCTCTCAACCAGCTCGTCTCCTACCGCCTGAGAACAACGATGTAGTCGAGGCGGGATCGACAGGTAAACGAAAACGGCGCCCGGGAGCATCGTTACGGAAACGATGCCCCTGAGCGCCGTTCTTGATTACCGTCGGACCTCCCAACCAGCCGCCGCCGAGGCGGGATCAGACGCCGATGAGGTCCGAGACCCGCTTGACAAAGGCGTCGGGATCGACCGGTTTGTCGACGAACATGTCCGGTTTGATCAGCCCCTCGTCGCGCATCTCCTTGATATGCCCGCGCAGTGTCTCCCTGAGCTGGTCGTAGGGCCGTTCGTGGGTGTCGTCGCTCTGCGCGTCGAGCTCCTCGAGGACACCCGCCACGCCGGTGAGCATGAGCACGGGAAGGTTCTTGAAACGTTCCTCGTTCCTGATCTGCTTGAAGAGGGTGAACCCCGTCTTCTTGGGCATCATCACGTCGAGAACGATGAGATCGGGCGTGAGAGTCTGCAGCTTCTCGAAACCGGCGGCGCCGTCGTAGGCGGCATCGGTCTCGTAGCCGTGGTCCTCGAGCACCGCGCTGAGGAACTTGACCGTATTCGTGTCGTCGTCAATTATGAGAACCATCTTGGCCATCAACAGTCTCCTTGTTGTTTTCCGGGCCCCGAACGGGAAGGACGACGCGAAACGTGGTCCCCTCGTTGGGCTTCGATTCCACCTTGATCGTTCCGCCGTGTACATTAATGACTCGCAGAGTCAGTGCCAACCCCAAACCGGTTCCCCACTTCTTTTTTGTGCTGAAAAAGGGCGTAAAAACGTTCTTCACAACGTCGGCCCTCATGCCGCATCCATTGTCGCAGATCTCGATGGTGATGAATCCGGGCGTCACCTCCGGCGGAACGCGCACCACCACGAGCGGGCTCTCGCCGGCGCCGTAGTCCTTCCACGTGCATGCGTCGATGGCGTTGCTCACAATGTCCATGATCGCCATGTGGATCAGCTTGGGATCGCACCGCACCGGCGCCAGCGCCTCGGGGAGATCGGCCTTGACCTCGATTCCACTATCGGCGGCGGTCCGCCCCACCACCTCGTGCACCTTGGAGAGCAGGTGCTTGATGTCGGCCTCCTCGAAATCGGGCTTCCAGTCCTTGGCGTAGTTGAGCATGTTCTGAGAGAGGCCCGCCATCCGCTCGATGCCCTCCTCGACCATCGCCCACCCGTCTTCGAGCCGCTCCCTGTTGTCGGTCTTCATGCCGTTTTTCACGAGGTAGGCGCCCCCCTTGAGGGCGTTGAGCATATTCTTGATGGCGTGCTGAATGCCGGTGACCGCCTGGCCGATGGCGGCGAATTTTTTGTTCTGGATCACCTCGCGGAGCAGCTTCTTCTCCTCGGTGATGTCCTTGCTGATCCCGAAGGTGCCGATCGGATTTCCCGCCGCATCGCGCAGCCGCGAGAGGGTGAGGAGCACGTTGCGCACGGCGCCGTCCTTGGTGAGAAAGTTGGTCTGGAAGTTCCGCACGTTGTCCGAATACTGAAGCTCGTTGATCGCCCGGTCCCGGTCCTTGGGATCGGCAAAGAGGATCTCGATCCTCTTTCCCTCCACCTCGTCGCGCCGGTAGCCGAGCGCCCGCTCGGCGCCGCGGTTGAAGGTCTGGATCACCCTCCGCGGCGTGACGGTGATGATGATATCGGCCGAGGTCTCGATCACGCCCTCGAGGTACTCCATGGCGTTTCTCAGCTCGCTTTGATGCTCGCAGATGCTGGCCGTCATCGTGTTGAACGACGCCTCGAGCTCACCGATCTCGTCACCCCTTTCGGCGGGAAATCGGAAATTGAGATCGCCCTCGGCGAGGCGGCGCGTTCCGGCGATCAGATCGTTGATCGGCCGGCCGAGGATGCGCCGGAACATGAGCCAGAGAGCCGCCGTGCTCGCAAGCACGGTGAGCACCATGGCAAGGATCATGTAGAGATTCCGGCTCGCCGAAGGCGCATCGACGAGGGAGAGAGAGTAATCGGCCTGTAGAAAGCCGAGGATCGGTTTCGAATCGCCATGAGCGTGGCAGTCGGCGTTGCGGCACGTCTCCTTGTTGGCGATCGGCGTCACCACCGAGAGGCGCCTTTCGCCCGACGGGCCGTCGAAAATGATGTCGAGCGGCGCCAGCCCGCCGAGGGCGGGATCGTCGAGCCCGTGGCATTGGGCGCACACCGCGTCCTGGGTCGTCAGAACGGTGCCCGTGCTCCCGAGGCGCGACGCGGCCACGGCGCCCGTCTTGTGGGAAAGGAGCCTGATATCGCCATAAATCTCGCTCTCCCCCGAGATGTCTGCAAAAAGCGATTCCACGCCGGCGTTGTTGCGGGTCATCATCAGGTTCTCGATGCCGCGGGCGATCGACTCGCTGTTGAACTTGAGGATGCCGCGCGCCGCCTTGAGCGAGTAGTGGGCGCCGACAAAGTTCTCCACGCAGGCGAAGACGATGATCACCAGCGATACGACGGCGATGACCACAGCGCTCAGTTTCCAGACGATGCGGTTTTTTTGACTCATGATGTGATATCCGCCTTCACTAGTGGCACTATAAACCATAAGTCGTACAGTCTCTTAAAGAAGTTTTTCGTCCGCCAAGGGGGGGCTGATTCTGAGGGCGCGAGGATTCACCCATCATGGGATCAAGGCGCGGCGGGCGTTCGCCGACGGCGTGACGCTGCTCGGGATCGTCAATGCCGCAGCCGGCTTCCTCTTCGAATGGGGCATCGTCGACGGTGTGTCGATCAAGGGGATCGCACTCGTCGCCGCCCTCATCGAACTCGGCCCCGAGGTCTTCTTCGGAGCCGAGGAGGCGGGCGACGGCGCGCTGTTCATACTCCTCCCGCTGGCGGTCACCCTTCCGGCCATGATCTTCATGGCGGCGCGCCTCAAGTCCGCCGGCCGGCTCACGCCGATGATCTATCTCGCTTCGGGTGCATGGGGCACGACCTACCTCTTCTACTCGGCCGTTTTTTCCAAGGCGCTCATGGGATTTCACGGCCCGGGCTTTGGCGTGACCTTGCTCGGTTTCACGCTCCTCTTCGTGGGCGGTGCGCTCCGCTGGCCCGACTCGAGCCGCGCGAGCGACACGATCCTGAACGCGGCGGCTCGGAATCGCCGCGACGATGAAAGGCCGCGGCGCGAACGCTCACCCAGGAGCGTGCGCCGCCCGCTCGCCGAGATCCTCGTGCCGCCGCCGCTCCTCGCCTTTCCCCTGCCGCGCCGCCCGATGCTCGGCATGCTGCCGCCGGCGACTCTGATCCTCATCGTTCTCAACACCCTCACCTTCGCCTTCTGCCACGTGGGCGGCGACTTCGAGAGCAACCTCATGGCGGCGCTCTGTTTCTGCGCCACCGACTTCGAAATCAGCGCCCTCCTCACATCGCAGTTCGTTCATTTCGGGGCGATACATCTTGCGGCCAACATGTTTGTCCTCTTTCTCATCGGCAACGAAATCGAGAGGGTGCTCGGCTGGCCGCTCTTTCTCGCCTTCTACCTCATCGGCGGCGCGCTCGCCAACCTCGTGCTCGGCATGGCCTATTCGGGATCGGCCATCATTTCGGCCGGCGCATCGGGATCGATCGCCACCCTGCTCGGTCTCATGCTCGTTCTCATGCCCGGCCGCCCGATCCGGATCTGGTTCTTCCAGATCATCTCCCATCGCGTGATCGAGTTCCGCGCGGGGTGGATTCTGTCCCTCTACCTCGTCTTCCAGACGGTCATGGCCCTGCTCCAGACCACCGAACGGATCGAGAGCTCGACGGGATTCTGGAACCACCTGGGGGGGATGTTCTACGGCATGGCGGCCGCCCTGCTCATCAACGAACGGGTCCGCTCCCGCCTCGAGCCGGGTGATCTCGACTCGGAGGGCCTCATCATCCCCTTCGCGGCAGCGGCCCTCGCCGTGGCGACGAGCGTGATCGTTCTTTTTGGCCTCGCTGCCGGCTGAGTCCGGAATCCTACCGGACGATTTCGGCGCCCCGCCGGACGACTTCGGCGCCCCGCCGGACGACTTCGGCACCCCGCCGGACAGCCGCGATCGCGTCACGGTGCGCGATCTCTCAATAGATATGGTGCCCGCTCCGCCGAGATGGTAGAAATGGACACGATCCGGATCGTGCGACCATGGCTGCTGCGGGAGACCCGTCCTTGTCGTTTTTCAACCTCCACCCGATCGACCTGACGATCGTCGCCGCCTATGTGGTGCTCACCTTTGCCATCGGCCTTTACTTCTCGCGGCGCGCGTCGCGCAGCACGGAAGAATTCTTCGTCTCCGGACGGTCCCTTCCCTGGTGGATCGTGGGCACGTCGATGGTGGCGACCACCTTCGCCGCCGACACGCCCCTCGCCGTTTCGGGACTCACCGCCAAGGGCGGCATCTTCAACAACTGGACCTGGCTCTGGTTCGGATTCAGCGGCGTGTGCGGCGCGTTCCTCTTTGCGCGGCTCTGGAACCGTACGGGCGTCACCACCGATGCCGAGTTCATCGAACTGCGCTACGACGGGCGATCGGCCACGGTCCTCCGCTGCTACAAGGCGGTCTGGTTCGGTCTCTTCCAGAACGTGCTCGTCATCGCCTGGGTGATGCGCGCCATGGCCAAGATCTTCGTCACCGTCACGGGGTGGGACGCCGACTCGATCGTCATTGCCCTCGACGAGGAGACGATCCTCTTCACCATCGATCCCGAGGTCGCCGTGATCCTCGCCCTCTTTGTGCTCACCGTCTTCTACACGATCCTCTCCGGGCTCTGGGGCGTGGTGGCCACCGACGTGGTCCAGTTCTGCATCGCCATGGCCGGATCGATCTACCTCGCCGTGGCGGCGTGGAACAAGGTGGGCGGTCTCGACAAGCTCGAGCAGAAGATCTCGGAACACAACTTCGAATTCGAAACGGACCAGCTCTTCCGCATCATTCCCGAGGCGACTTTCGGCGACGGCGGGTTCACGCCCTTCACCCAGTTCCTCGTTCTTGTTTTTGTCATCTGGTGGGCTCATGCGAGTATCGACGGTCAAGGTTACATCGCCCAGCGCCTGCTCGCCGCCAAGAACGAACGCCACGCGGCTCTCGCCTACCTCTGGTTCGCCATCGCCCACATCGCGCTGCGGCCCTGGCCGTGGATCGTGGTCGGGCTCTGCGGCATGGCGTTCTTCGGAACCGTCGACGACCCCGAGACCTACTACCCCATGGTGATGCGCGACGTCCTCCCCGTGGGAATCTTCGGGGTGATGTTCGCCTCATTTCTGGCGGCCTTCATGTCGACGGTCGACACGCAGCTCAACTGGGGCGCGTCGGTCCTGGTCACCGACGTCTACAAACGCTTCATCCGCCGGAGCAGCTCGGAAAAGGAGTACGTTCTCGCCTCACGGATCTGTATCGCCCTACTCGCCCTGGCGGGCGCGGCCGCCTCCTTTCTGGTCACGGACATTTCCGTGGCGTGGATGGTCGTCTTTGCCGTGACCGCCGGCGTCGGCTCGGTCTACATCACGCGCTGGTACTGGTGGCGGATCAACGCCTGGTCGGAGATCACCGCCTTCACCACCGCCCTCGTCTGCACCCTCTTCTTCAAGTGGCTCACCGACGGTTTCAACTGGCTCGCTCCGGGAATCACGCCCGAACCGCTCTGCGCGGGCAATCCGCTCTTCGCCTTCCCCTACTCGGCGGCGCTCACCGTGTTTATCTCGATCCCGATCTGGATCACCGTCACCCTGCTCACGCGGCCCGTTTCCGAGCCCCACCTCGTGCGCTTCTACAAAAAGGTGCGTCCCGGAGGACGGGGGTGGACAAGGATCTCCCGCCACGTGGCCGGGGCGGAGAAGGACGGACCGGGCGTGATCGTGGCCGCAAAAATCGTGCTCGGCATCACGGCTCTCTACACCGTCCTCATCGGAATCGGAAAGGTCATTCTCGGCGACGGCCTGCTCGGCATCGGCCTTCTGTCCGCCGGTGTGGTGGCCGGCTTTTTCCTCTCCCGCCTGGCAAGTAAGGGCTGATCGTCCACGGCGCGCCGTGCTAAAATAACAGAGGTTTTAGTCCTCAGCGAAGGTGAGAACAGACATGAAATCTCTTCCCGATTCAAAGGGAGCGGCGTCGTCGGCGGCACTCGGCCTGCTCCTCGTGGGCGCCGCGCTCCTCATTACCTTCATGGCCATTTTCCTCTTCTCCTCATCGCCCGGCGATGAGAGCTCCCTGGCCGGAGGCGATGAAAACTTCGAAAATCAGCCGGTCGACGCTCCACTCGCCGACGGCCGCGACCTGGCCGTGACACGCGATCGCAGCAGCCTGGGACCGGAGAGCGCTCACGATCCGGTCACGATCGAGGGTTTCCTCTCCCTCGACGGCGCTCCTCTCGCGGGGGTGACGATTCAGGCGATCGACGGGCAGACCGAAGAGCTTCCTCCCACCCTGGTGAGGCTCCTCCTCTCCACGCCGGTCGCCCACACGGAAGCGGGCAAGGAACTCGAACGCTTCGCCCACCAAGGCGACGGACTGCCGGCCGAGACGGCGGCCGAATGCGTCACCGGAGCGGACGGCTCCTTCTCGCTGGCCCTGATCCCGCGCGATGCGGTGCGATTTCGGCTCGACCATGACTTTTTCTACTTGCCCGGCCACCTCGCCGGCCCCCACGAATGGCTTCACGACAGGGGAGGCTCGATGCTCCCCACCTTCCCCGGAAAGATCGCGGCCGAACTGGGTGCGCTCGTTCAAGGAACGATCAGGGACGGGGCAAAGGAACCGGTGGAAGGAGCGGTCGTCGATTGCTTCCGAGCCCCCGAAAGGCCGGGGCGATTGTTCAGCTTCTTTCCCGGCCGCGATGCGCTCGACATCGAAACGCGCACGGCGCAGTCGTCGAGTCGCGGCGCCTTCAAGCTGCGCGGCGTCCCACCCGGCCATGGACTGGTCGTGAATGTGGCCGACCACCGATTCGTTGACGCCATGTCCGAGCCGGTCGAGGCCGCAGCGGGAAAGATGGCGGTCGTCGATTTTCAGCTCCACCCGGGGACGACGATCGACTGCGCCGTTCACGGCCCCGGGGGAAAACCGCTCGAAGGCGCCCAGGTCTTCCTCGAGCGAAAGCTCGACGACGCCCACGCCCAGGTCCTCCCCCAGCTCAAGATGATGATCGACGCGATGGGCCACCTCATCGTGGCCAAGGGGCGGACCGATCGGGCGGGCGCCCAGCGCTTCACCAAGGTGGGACCGGGCGAGTATTCGATCACGGCGGCCTATTCCGGCCTGGTCCAGACGCGAACCGACGAGCCGGTCGTGATCACCGGAGCGGACGGCGCGCGATCGGTGCGGATCGATCTCGACTGGGGCCTCGCCTGCGCCGGGCGGGTGGTCGACAGCGGCGACCGCCCCGTGGCGGGCGCCCTCGTGCGCCTTCTGCCCCACGTGGGCCGGGGGAAATTCGGCCTCTTCGGCGACGCGCTCCGTCTGTCCGAGGATTCACAAAAAAAGAGCTGGACCGACGGGAAAGGCACCTTCCGGATCACCGGCCTCGAGCCCGAGGTCTCCTACAATCTCACGGTCACCGCCGAGGGATTCGCCGTCCTGCCGAAAGAAGAGGTCAAGGGCGGAGACGAATCGATCACCCTCGTCATGAAGAAACTCGGCCAGATCGAGGGGCGCGCCATCGCGGCCGGCTCCTCGCGGCCAGTGACGGCCTTCTCCGTCTGGATCGCGCCCGCCGGCGACAGGACGGCTGATTTCGACGCCATCCCGCTCAATGCGCTCGGTTATGGAGGACGGTCCTCTCCCCCGCGGCCGGCGGCAGAGCGCCCCGTCGAAGTGGGTCCCTCTTCGCTCAAGGACGCCTACTCGGAGGTGATGCAAAAAATCGTCCGCCAGTCCTACCTCCAAGGATCTCGGCTCACGAACAGAATCGACGAGATTCGCCACGGCGAGGGACGGTTCTCGCTCCGCGACATCACTCCCGGCACCTATCGCCTCTGCCTTTCGGCCGAGCGGTTCGCGCCGGCGGTGACCGAAAAAATCACGATCGGCTCCGAGGCGGCCGCAGACGATCTGGTCCTCGCCCTCGAACGGGGCGCATCGATCAGCGGCCGGGTGACGGCGCGCGGCGGCCCGGTCCGGAAAGCGGCCGTCGAGATCCGCTTCGCCGAAGACTTTGAAACGACCCCCGAGCTCACCCTCGGACTGGCGAGCGTCGACAGAGCGCTCACCGACGAGACGGGCCATTTCCAGATCGGCCGGCTTCCCGCCGGGGAGTACGTCCTCCACGTCTCCCACGACGAACACCCCGACAAGAAGAGCGATGTTCTTTTTCTCGCGCCGGGCCAAGCCCTGGGAGGGATCTCGATCGCCCTCCGGCCGGGAGGCGCGATCAGCGGAATCGCCTACGATGCGCAGGGCGAACCGATCGCCGATCGTGAAATCATCTGCCGCAAGGAGCGCGACTGGCGCTCGACCAAGAGGGAGCGCACCGACAGCGGCGGCGCCTTCGAATTCAAGGGACTGGCTCCGGGCACGCACACGGTCAACATCACGAGCGGCTCGCGCTCGCAGTTTTCGCGCCGCGGCGGGCCCGATCGCGTCGAGGTCACCTTGAGCGAGGGCGAGTTCGTGGAGATCGTCTTGCGCGAGGCGCCCCCGTCGGGCGTATCGGTAAGCGGAACCATCACCGACTGTGGCCGGCCCCTCGACAACGGCCACCTCACGATCAGTTCATCGGACACCCACCAATCGGGCTCGACCATGATCGACGAGTCGGGGAAATACACCCTCGATGGTGTCTCTCCCGGCACCAACACCTTCACGGTCCGCTTCGCCGTGGATGGCGCCTCGGAGATGGTGACCCAAACCTTCGAGATTCCCGATCTGCCGGCGGCGGTGGTCGACTTCGCCCTTCCCGGGGGGCGGATCGGCGGACGGGTCGTCGATGCCGTCACAGGGCTTCCCGTGGGCAAGGTGCGCGTCGAATTGAGAATGAAGGATCAAGCGCAGGGGCGCAGTTTCTACGGCGGCTCCAAGAAGTCTCTCTCCGCGCAGGATGGAAGTTTCAGCCTCAACAAGCTGACGGCCGGGACCTACACGGTGAGCGCCCGCCCCTCGAGCGAGATCGCCGGAGCGGCCGGCACCGGCTATTGCGGCGCCACGATCGACGGCGTCGTCGTCGAAGAGGCGCAGTCCGTCGATGGATTGAAGATCGCCCTCTCCACGGGCGGCGCGCTCCGCCTGATCGTCGTCGACGAAGGGCAGAGTCCGGTAAAAAGCGCCGGAGTCACCGCCTCCTTCGAAGGCGACTCGAAGAGCAGCCGGCCGCCGTCGATCAGGAAACAGACCAACGCTGAAGGAGAAGCTTTTCTCAACGGAATGGAACCGGGTGCCTGGTCGCTTTCGGTGACGGCGCGCGAGACTGCCCGAGCGGTCTTGGAGGGGATCGTCGTGAAGAGGGGCCAGATCGAGGTGGTAAACATCACTCTCGAAAAAGGATTCGATGTCTCGGTGCGCCTCAACGACGCCGATGGCGCGCCGGTCAATAACGCCCGCCTCAGCCTCCGGGACGCCCAGGGCCGTTACGTCCGTATCTCGTCCACGGGCGGCCGCCGGCCGTCGGGAGACGCCGGCGATCCCGATGCCAATCTTTACCGCCTCGGTTACCTCAAATCGGGCCGGTACACGCTCTCCGTGCGCTGGTCGTCGGTCAGAGGCGAGGCATCGTTGAGTGTGAACGGAGCGGGAGAAATCGCGCTCACAGTGAGAGAAAAATAAGGGTTCGAACCAAATCTGGGCGTCACAAGAGAGTCATGCTATCCTATAAGATTGTTGTGGGAACAAGACTGATTGCGGCGCGGAGAAGACGCGAGGAGTCGCGAAAAGACGCGAGGAGTCGCGAAGAGACGCGAGGATACGCGAAGAGACACGGAGAAAGGGCACGATGAAAAAAACCAACTGGCATTTGATTCCGGCGTTCCTTGCCCTCCCTCTTGTTGTGCTGGTTTTCTGCCCCCCTTTGGCGGCGCAAAAAACGGGCGAGCTCGTCAAGGACGAACTGCACGGCATCAGCTTCAAAGTGCCCAAGGACTGGGTGTCGATCCCCGTCGATCCCACGGAGACCCTCGTCATTCACAAGTATCAGGCCGACCGGCCCGATATGGCGCGCAAGATAAGGTTCAGTGAGACGGCCCGCCTCGAGGTCATGTTCTTCCCGGCCCAGAAGGCGGTCACAGAGGAGGAGATCGAGGGGATCAAGAACGCCGAGAGCGGCGTGGACAGGATCAAGGCCGCTCAGAAGCTGCTCAACAAGGATTACGACAGCTACATCGAAAATCGTTTCAAGACCTTCGAGCAGACAAAACCGGTGAGGAAGAAGATCAAGGGCATCCCGGCCACCTACCTCGACATGGTGGGCGCTTTCAGAAAAATCAACGGCGAACCGATCGACACGCACATCAAAAGCTGCGTCTTTCAAACCGATGACGGAGAGTTCGTGTTCCAGTTCTCCTGCCTTGACGAACACTTCAAGAAGCGCCACAAGTCCGACATGGATGCGTCGATCCGCACCTTCAAGCGCATCGACAAGAAGGTGAGAAGCGAGATCGACGAGTTCTCGCAACACAACGCCAACGAGCGCTACATCGAGGAACAGAAGGCCAAACTCCCCTCGGGCTGGTACAGCTTCCTGAGCAAGAACGGCAACTACTGGATCTTCTCCAACGCCGACAAGCAGTTCGCCAAGGAGATCGAAAAAAATCTCGAAGGAATTCACGAATGCCTGGTCAAGCTCTTCCCCGGGGAGCCGCGCATCGACTGGATCCCGATCGTGCGCGTCTGCAAGACCAAGGACGAGTACCATGGTTACGGCGGCCCGGCGGGATCGGCCGGCTACTGGTCGGATATGACCAAGGAATTCGTCTTTTACAACGACATCGCGCGCGGCAAGCGCAACACCTTCAAGACGCTCAAGCACGAGGCGTTCCACCACTACATTCACTTTCTCCTCGGTTGTCCGCCGTCGACCTGGTTCGACGAAGGGCACGCCGACTACGTGGCGGGCGGGGAGTTCGCCGGTAAAAGGATCAAGATCAAACAAAACCTCTGGCGCCGCGGTACGATCCAGTCGGCGATCGTCAACGGTTCCTTCGTTCCGATCAAGAAGCTCGTCTACATGACCAAGGCGCAATACTACGCGCAGCCCGGTCTCTGCTACGCCGAGGGCTGGTCGTTTGTCTACTTCCTCCTCGAGGGAAAGAAAAACGGCGGCAAGATGAAAAAGGGATGGGACACGATACCCAGCCGATACCTCGGCCACTTCAGGGACGCCTTCGCCGCTCTCGAGGAAAAGGAACGCGCCAAGCCCGACGACGAGGAGCGCAGGCTCTCGGGCCCCTTCGAGGTCAACTACAAGCTCTCGGAAGAAGCGAAACAGATCGCCCTCGAACGGACTTTCGAGGGTTGGACCGACAAAGACTGGCAGGACCTCGAAGACGCCTGGGCCGACTTCACCCGTTAGGACCGGCAGCAAAAGTGATCTGTTCCCATACTCCTTTTTGTCTACCGCTGAACCTGGCCGTCTCCGACGAACTCCTCGCCGCCGCCAGCGAAGCGCCCCCCTGGCTGCAGGCACTTCTCCTCGCCCTGGGAACGCTTCTGTCCGAAGATCTCGCCGCAATCAGCGGAGGAATCCTTGCCGGCAGCGCGCCGGACAACCTGCCCCTCATCGTCGTGGCCTGCTGGGCGGGAATGTGGTGCGGCGACATGATCTACTATCTTCTGGGATACTCTCTTGGCAAGCCGGCGCTCTCACTTCCCATGCTCAGAAAGATCGTGTCCGAGGAAAAATTCCAGACCGCCACGAACTGGTTCGCCGAACGGGGACTGCAGGTTCTGCTCGTCACACGCGTTCTGCCCGGAACACGCCCGGCGTCCTACCTCGCTGCCGGTGTGCTCCGATTCAAACCGGCCAGGTTCGTGGCGATCTCGCTCACCCTCTCCTTTCTGTGGGCCACCTTGCTCATTCTCGTTTCGATGAAGGCCGGCCATCAACTCATGGCATGGGCCCAGGACTTACACCTCGGACTGCTCAGCCCGATCCTCACCATCCTCCTCCTCATCTTCTTCGTTGTCCTACTCAGCAAGCTTCCCGGCAAGCACTGGAAAAAAAGAGACAATTCCTGACCGCCCGTCGAAATCAGTTTCCAAAAAAAGAAAGTCAGCTTTAAGACGTCTTGACCTGGAAAGCCAGAAAGAAGGTCCGCACGGTCGGAGCCGTTCAGGATTCCGGCTCTCGACTTCAAGAGTTCCGAAGGAACGAATGCGAAGAGAGCCGGAATCCTGAACAGCTCCGACCTGAGACCATCCATAGCGATTTTCAGGCAGTGATGTCGATCCCCACCGTGGCCGACTGAAAATCGAAGGGCCACGTCGTGGTGAAGGCAAAGTCGAGATGGCGCCCGATGAGAAGCGGATCGATCACCCCGAGCGAGTCCATCATCGCTGCAGCAGATCCGTTGGCGTCGAGATAGTAACGGAACTGGACGAAATACCACGAGTTCAGCCGCAGCCGCACACAGCGGAAGAAGTGGCCCGGGTTGAGGGGCAGTATCGCGCCGCCCGGCAGAGTCTGCCCGGGTGTCGTACCCGACGCCGTGCCGAGAAGAACGTACTCTCTTCCCCCATAGTCCGTTCCCGCATGGAGATAGAAGATCGCCTGGCCGCCCGCGGCGGCCGACAGCGACGTCACATCGCACATGAGCGAAGGGAGCTGTGCCAGATCGACGGCCACATCATCGATGCAGATTCCGTCAGAGGTGAGCGCCGAATTGTCGTAATGCTGAAAGCGGATCACAAAATTCGCATTGAGCTGAAGACCGAACTGCAAGGCGGCGGCATCGATGTCGACACGAAACTCGGTCCACGACGTGGGGCCGTTGTTGTGCGAGTTGACGAGGAAAAAATTGACGCCGTCATCGCTAACGAAGCAGCCGTCCTCGGCATGATCCTCGTCGCCGTACTCCTTGTACCAGTAGGTCAGTTCCACGTTGTCCAGTCCGGACAGGTCGATGGCAAGGTCGAGAGTATTGAGCGCGTAGTTACCCGACACGAGGGTGTCCATGGCCACGTGCCAATCCCCGCCGTGAGGGCTGTAGAGGCCGGTGACCTCGATGTGGCTGTTCGGATCGGCGCCCACAGACCACTCAGGCCCGAGTAGGCCGCTCTCGAAGCCGTCACTGAAGGGAAACGCTGCCTGGGAACAGGCGTTGCCTTGCATGGTGAGAAGGCTCGATAGGCCGAGCGCACAGATCAGCGTACAGGACAGGATCGATTTTCCTCTCATCGCATCTCCTCCAAAAAACAGAATTTCGAACAGGAACATAGCGGTGACGGAGACGAGAGGAGGGGGTTACAGAATCGAAAGAGAGCTTCGATCGACGGCGGGGGCCTACCAGATCCCGAGACGGATCGCCACGAGGATGGCGAGGGCGTTCAGCCCATCGCGGGCGCGGAGCTTTTTGCCGTCGGCGCGGCTGCGCGGCGCATAGCGGATCGGCACCTCGTGGATCGGGAATCCCGCCCGCGCGGCGCGCGCGATGAACTCGGGACAGAAACCGAATCCCCGCGCCTTGAGCGGAATCGCCTCGAGCACGCCGCGCCGGAACATCTTGTAGCACGTCGGCGCATCGGTCAGAGCCGTACGGAAAAGCAGATTGCACATCCACCCCACGAGCCGCCCCCCCCAGTAGAAGGGAGCCGCGCCGCGCCCCTTGTGCAGGCCGCGCCAGTATCCGAGGTTTCGGGATCCGAAAACGATGGGCGCCTCCCGGGAGATCAGGGCATCGAACATGAGGGGCAAATCCTCGGGAAAATATTCGAGATCGCCATCCTGGACAACGATCGCGTCGCCGGTGGAGTGCGCAAAACCTGTATGGAGAGCCGCCCCCTTGCCCTGATTGCGACTGTGGCCGATCACAATGGCGCCCGCATCGAGCGCGGCGGCGTGAGTGCCGTCAGTCGACCCGTCGTCGACGACGACGATCTCGATATCGACGTCGAGGCTCTTCAGTCGCGCGACCACCTCGGCGATGGTGCCTTCCTCGTTGTAGGCCGGAATCACAACGGACAGCCTCAATGCTCAGCCTCCACGATCGGTTTGCGCCCCCGGATGTTAGCACATGTCCCGCGAGGCAAAAAGTGTGCGCCAAAACCCAGTGCGCGCCAAAACCCTTCCTTTCCCAAGACGGGATCGGTCATTCACCGAGCATGGCGCGCGCCACGAAGAGCGCGTTCGCCGGGCGCTCCGCCATGCGGCGCATGAAATAAGGATACCAGTGGCTGCCGAAGGGCACGTAGACGCGCACGCGATACCCGTCATCGGCGAGGCGCTGCTGCAGGTCGCGGCGCACGCCGAGAAGCATCTGGAACTCGAAATCGTCCCTGCGCGCGCCGCGCGCGGCGGCCGTCTCGCAGATCGTGTCGATCATTTTGTGGTCGTGGGTGCCGAAGGCGGGATTGAATCCCGCGGCGCGCGCCCCATCGCCGAAACAAGCGTCGACGAGCCGCGCGTACGATCGGTCGACATCGTCCTTCTTCTGCCACGCCCGGTCGGCGGGCTCGTCGTAGGCGCCCTTGACGAGCCGCACGCGGCCGCCCCGCTCGACGAGACGTGAGAGATCACCTTCGGTCCGGAAGAGACAGGTCTGCAGGGCGATCCTGAGCCCGGCGGCGCTTTGATCGAGAAGGGAGAGGTAGACATTCAGCGTGGCGTCGGTGAGGGAAGAATCCTCCATGTCGACCTCGATGGCGCGTCCCGTGCGCGACGCCGTCTCCACGAGGGCGCTCATGGTTTCGTGAAAAAAGTTCTCGCCGAAACCGAGCCCGAGATGGGTCGGCTTGACCGACAGGGTGGCGTCGAGCCCGGCGGCGTCGGCGCGCTCCACCATCGCGCCGTAGTCGGCGGCGGCGCCCAGGGCATCGTCGCGCGAGTCGACAGCCTCGCCGAGATGATTGAGAATGGCGCCGATCCCGCGGCCGTTCAACTCCTCGACGACGGCGGCGGCATCGTCGAATGTCTCGCCCGCGGTGAAGCGCCGCGCGATCCGGCGGGCGGGACCGAAACCGGCCGCCATCCGTTGCAGTGCGGTGCTCCGGGAGAGGGTGTTGAAAAAACTGCGTAACATGAGGGGCGACCTCTTGAATTCTCCAAAATAGACTAATAGCGCCGATCGGGTCATTTGCACGCCGCTTCAGCTCGGGTGTGGACATGGCCCGCCGGCCGGTCACAATGATATAAATGTCATTGCCGGCACAAGGAGAACAGCGTGAAGCTCACACAAATCGGCCTTCTACTCCTGGTCACCGTCCAGTGCGCGGGATGCGCCCTCGGCGATGGCGCGCTCGACTCTCCCGCGGTGATCACCGTCGACCTTCTCGGTCGCCTCGGCCTCGACGCCAACGCTCTCGGGCCGCAGGTGGTGCGCGCCGACTCGGACCGGAACCGGGTCTTTGCGCTCTGCGCCAATTCGAGCGCTGTGGCCGTCGTCGAGGGGGACGCCGACTGCGTGGTCACGATTCCCATCGGCCTGCGCATGCCGCGCCGTCTGCGCGACGCGGGCACGGCGGTCTCGGCCGCCACGGGCCGCCTCTTCGTCTGCGCCCGCGAGGAGCTCGTCATCGTCGACGCCGACGCGCGATCGGCGGTGCGCATCGCGCTGCCCGGCGACTTCGAGGCGATCGCCGTCGATGACCGGTCGAGCCGGGCCTATCTCGCGGGCCGCACGAGCGGTGACCTGATCATCGTCGATACGGCCGCCCACGGGGTGAGCGCCCATCCCTACACCGACGCCGCTCCGCCCCTCGAATTCATGGCCGCCTCGGCGCCGCCGCCGATCCGCGTCCCCTTTGTGGACGCCGCCGAGGGGCGCGTCCACGTGGTCGACGGAATCAACTCCACCCTCTTCACCATGGATGCCGCCACGGGGGAGCTCATCGGGGCGCGCACGCTGCCGATCGGGATCTTTCCGCGCTGGCACGTGGGCGGCTTCTGTCCCCTCACCGATCGGATCTTCGTGGCCCTCGAGAACGCCAAGCGCGCCGCCGTCCACGCCGTCGCCATCGACGCGAAGGGATCGGCGGACACGATCATCGACATTCCCGAGGCGCACACCGAGCCGGCCGGCGTGAATTGCGACGCGGCGCGCGGCGAGCTCTACATTCCCTACGACAACAAGACACTGATCCATGCGGCGCTCTTTGACGAGGAGCCGAGGCTCGTTACCATCGATCTCCCGTCGATGGGTGTCGACGCCACGGCCTACGATGGAAGAACGCGCACCCTCTACGCGGCCGGGTGGATGCAGGCCGCGCTCTACGTGGTCGACATGGCCGCCCGCAAGCGGACCCTCACCGTTCCCTTCGCACCCGTCTATCCCCACCTGAACTCGATCGCCCTCAACGAGGCCAACGGCCGGCTCTACATCCCCTCCGGCTCCACGGCGGTGAACGGCACCTTCGGCGCCGCACTGAGCGTTTTCGATCCGCGCACCCTCGCCTTCTCCAAGGTATTGACCGGCTGGGCGCCGGTGAGCGTGGCGCCCCGGCCGGGAGGGGAGGGGGTTTTTGTTTTCGGGGCCGAAGACGAGTTTGCCGCCGTCGATCGTGACGGAGCGGTGGCGCTCCACGCGCTCCCCCACCCTTACGCCCACCAGGCTCTGATCGATCCGCGCGGCGAGAGAGTGCTTGTCGCCTACGGCCCCCACTCGTCGATGTGGCCCACCTTTTATATTGGCGGCACGCGGAACGGAATCGCGCTGATCGACGGAGAGGGCCGCCTCACCGAGGAGAGGATGACGCTGCGCCTCGCCCAGGCGATGGCCTTCGATCTTTCGGGACGGCTCTGGTTCCTCCAGAACACCTGGGGAAAGGAGGAGCCCTTCCTCGTCTGTCATCCCCGAAACGACGAGGCCTGGTCGCGTGTGCGCCTCGAACCCAAGGTCGACAACGAATGCCTGTCGCGGCTCCTCGCCGTCGACGGCAGGACCGGCTTGCTCTGGGCCGTTC
>Ga0180435_10001558_pt1 | contig 23749 bp, 24 predicted proteins | sample SS_ome_3_FD_132467 | JGI IMG/M metagenome (GOLD analysis project Ga0180435, IMG submission 132467) | Hypersaline lake sediment archaeal communities from the Salton Sea, California, USA - SS_3_S_1 metaG | ecosystem: Environmental > Aquatic > Non-marine Saline and Alkaline > Hypersaline >... | reverse complement strand
TCATCCGATCGATGAACTCATACATCATCTTTCCCCTCAAGGTAACCCGGCAGCCCACGGACATTCCTTCTCTCAGTTTGAACGCGGCAATGCTTTTGCCGGCCTTGGTAATAACCGGACGCTGACCGGTAATGATGGCCAGCTCTTCCGCGGCCGCCTGAATAGCTTTATTATCGGAGATTCCCACCCCGATTCCCATGTTAACAACGATCTTCGTCAACCGCGGCACCCGAAGCGGATTTTCAAATCCGAATTTCTTCATCATCTCCGGAACGATCTCTTCCTGATATCTTTTTCGCTGTCGAGCAACTTCCATAACTATTTATCCAGTACCTCTCCGGATCGCTTCGAATAACGCATTTTGCTGCCATCCTTCAAGATTTTAATTCCAATCCTGGTCCCCTTTTTTGATGCCGGACAGTAGGGCATCACATTGGAGATCGCGATCGGCGACTCTTTCTCAATAATCCCTCCCTTCTGATTCTGCTGGGAGGGCTTGGTATGCTTTTTGACAAAGTTAAGCCCCTGAACAATTACGGTGTCATCCTTCTTATTAACCTGGAGGACTTTTCCTGTCTTCCCGGAAAAACGATCTTTGCCGGCAACCACAATTACAATATCACCTTTTTTAATTCGCGATCTCATCTCTATAGAACCTCCGGAGCGAGTGATACAATCTTCAAAAACTGTTTCTCGCGGAGTTCACGGGCTACCGGTCCGAAAATCCTGGTCCCCTGAGGGTTCAGCTGCGGATCGACAATTACCACCGCGTTTTCACTGAACCGCAGAACTGATCCGTCGGCGCGCTTAATATCATTTTTTGTCCGGACAACCACCGCCCGGACCACCTCGCCTTTCTTAACTGAAGCGGTGGGAATGGACTCCTTAATCGTAACCACGACAATATCACCGATATCGGCGACGGTTTTCCCTCCGGCTTCGACAACCTTGATGCAGCACGCCCTGCGGGCGCCGGTATTGTCGGCCACCTTTAACATTGTCTGCATCTGTATCATAAATTAGCTCACTTCGTTCTCTAATTTAGTCTTGAACCAAGACCAACGTAATTACATTGATCTAATATTGTCTGGTTTATAAATATCTCTTAGTTTATTCCGCCGCTCTGATGACTTTTACCAGACGCCAGCGCTTGGTCTTGCTGATCGGCCGGGTCTCCATAATCTCAACCAGATCACCGGTCCGGGCTTGATTGTTTTCATCGTGCGCGTGATAAGAAGTATTATCCCTGACCACTTTCTTATATAGCGGATGGCGGTATTTCCTGATCACATCCACAACAATGGACTTATCCATCCGGTCACTGGTGACTTTTCCCCGGCGGAGCTTTCGGCGTCCACGTCCCTGATTCTCATTCTTCATATTCATGGTCCTGTTTTGCTATTCCTTAGCTCCCCTATAATGGTGAGCACCCGGGCAATATCTCTACGAACTTCACCGATCAAGTGCGGCTTTTCAATCTCTGATGAACCCGCCTGGAAACGAAGCTTAAAATGCTCTTCCCGTAACTCCTGAAGCTTTCGCTCCAGTTCCTCGATTGTCATCTCTCTTAATTTGCTCGCTTTCATTCCCGCCTCACTTTCAATGCTCCCGGGCGACGAACCGACAAGGGAACGGCAGTTTAAACGCGCCCAGTCTCATCGCTTCCCGAGCCAGAGACTCGGGGACACCCTCCATCTCATAAAGGATCTGCCCCGGTTTAATCACCGCGACCCAGAATTCCGGAGCGCCTTTACCCTTTCCCATCCTGGTCTCCGCCGGTTTTTTAGAGACCGGCTTATGCGGGAATATTCTGATCCAGATCTTCCCCTTACGCTTAATATGCCTGGTTACTGCAACCCGGACCGCTTCAATCTGATTGGCGGTCATCCATCCCCCGGCCAACGACTGGAGGCCATATTCTCCGAACTCCAGCGTTGTCCCCCGGGTTGCATGACGGGCGATCTTTCCGCGCTGCGATTTGCGGTACTTAACTCTTTTTGGCATTTGAGCCATTACTCAACTCCTCTCCCGCCGAAAGTTTCTCACCGAGGTAGATCCAGGCTTTAACCCCGATCGTACCGTAACCGGTAAAAGCCTCGGCAAATCCGTAATCTATATCCGCCCGTAAAGTCTGAAGCGGTATTTTCCCTTTTTTATAACTCTCAGTCCGGCACATCTCTCTGCCTCCCAGACGGCCGGCTACCTGAAGCTTGACCCCGCCGGCGCCACGAGCCATCGTATCGCCGATCGCCCGTTTGACAGCCCGGCGAAAGGATATACGGCGGCAAAGCTGCTGGGCAACATTCTCCGCCACCAGCTGCGCGTTCAGCTCGGGAGTTTTAATATCATTAATATCAATAATGACTTCCCGGTTGACCAGCTTTCTCAATTCCTCACGAAGACTATCGATCGCGGCTCCCCGTCGACCGACTACCAACCCCGGCCGGGCCGTAAATATCTTGATCCGAACTTTCTCCGGTGTCCGGCGAAAGACCTGAATCTTGGAGATGCCGGTATGGTAAAACTTCTTCTTGATATACGTTCTAAGCTTATCATCCTCAAGAAGCAGGTCCCCAAAGTCTTTCTTGCTCGCGTACCACTGCGAACTCCATTCTTTATTGAAGCCTATCCTGAACGAAATTGGATTTACTTTCTGTCCCATAAACTCATCCTATGATTTCTTGTTATTCCGGGCACGCGGAAGTGACTCCGGTCCCGCCGATTTAACTTCTGTCACCTCAGTAACAACCACCGTGATATGGCTGGTCCGGTTCCGGATCCGATTCGCCATCCCTCTGGCCCGAGGACGGTACTTGAAGGGCGGTGACAACGGACCTTCATCAGCGTGAATGGTCTTGATATAGATCGACTTATCGGCAACCTTACCCTTCACCTTCAGATTGGCTACCGCTGAATTGATCAATTTCTCTATGAATCTTGACGCCTTCCTGGGGGAAGCAGCCAGGCGGCCAAGGGCTACTTCAACCGGTAAGCCCCGGACCTGGTCGATAACCGGCCGCACCTTATAAGGCGAAATCTTAAGGTATTTTACTATTGCTCGCGCCTCCATCTTTCACCTTTACTTCTTCTGAACGGTCGCCCGGGCTTTAATGCCCGCGTGTTTTCTGAATGTCCTGGTCGGGGAGAACTCTCCCAGCCTGTGACCAACCATATTCTCGGTTACATAAACCGGTAAAAACCGTTTGCCGTTATGAACCGCGAATGTAAGTCCTATAAACTCCGGCATAATAACCGAACGGCGGGACCAGGTCTTAATCACCTGAGTTCCGCTAGCCTTGCATTTATTGATCTTTCGAAGTAAGCTCGGCTCTACATAAGGACCTTTTTTCAGCGATCTCGACATTGGTCTTCCTCTCTGGTATATCACGCCGGTTCATCTCCCGGGCGACTGCTAATTAATTACTTTTTCCGTGATTTTACGATATGTTTGCTCGATTTCTTCTTATCGCGTGTGTTCCCGCCCTTGGCCAACTTGCCCCAGGGCGATACCGGATGGCGGCCGCCGGCGCTCTTTCCCTCACCACCGCCCATCGGATGATCGACCGGGTTCATAGCGACGCCGCGAACCTTCGGTCGGCGCCCACGCCAGCTGCTTCGGCCGGCTTTGCCGTCGGTAATCGAATTCTGCTCTGAATTGCCGACCTGGCCTATCGAGGCGGAACAGGTAAGAAGAACTCTCCTGACTTCACCCGAAGGGAGGCGGATATGCCCATACTTCCCTTCTTTTGACATAAACCGGGCGGCAGTACCGGCACTTCTTACCAGAGCACCGCCTTTGCCCGGGCGTAATTCGATATTATAGACAGAACTGCCCAGCGGGATATTGTCCAGAGGCAACCGGTTTCCCACTCTGATCTCCGCCTCCGGGCCCGACATCAGCATATCATTAACTTTGATACCGGCGGGGGCGATAATATATCTTTTCTCCCCATCAACATAGAAGAGCAGCGCGATATTGGCCGTCCGATTCGGATCGTACTCAATCGACGCGACCCGGGCCGGAATATTCAATTTATCCCTCTTGAAATCAACCACCCGGTACTGGCGCTTATGGCCGCCACCACGGCGGCGGGATGTTACCCGACCCTGATTGTTTCTTCCTGCAGTCTTCTTGAGCGGTCGAAGCAGAGACTTCTCCGGCTTCTTTTTGGTAATCTCGGAGAAATCCGAGACTGTCATGAAGCGCCGGCTGGGTGTATATGGTTTGTAATGTTTAACTGCCATAATTTTTACTTCGTAAAAATTAAAATATTTTTTGTTCTATGTTATTGTGTGGCTTAAAAACCAACAAGATTACGCTGTCTTTGTTCAAAACTAGTTTAATGCCGAAGGCATTAAACTAAATTGATCGTGTCTCCATCTTTCAGGGTTACGATTGCCTTCTTCCAACTCGGCTTGCGCCCCTGAGTCCGACCGATTCTCCGGATCTTGCCATGGACCGTTAAAGTCCGGACGCCGGTCACTTTCACCTTGAATATTGTGCTGATCGCGTCGGCGATCTGTATTTTATTAGCCCGGGGAGATACCCGAAATAGATACTGATTACTCTTCTCCTGTAGAACCGTCCCCTTTTCCGTGATCACGGGACTTATGATTAACTGCCGGGCTTCGCTCTCCCTCATGATATCTTCTCCATCCAGGCTTGCAGATGCGGGAGAGCTTCCCGGGTGATGACAATCTTTGAATGACTGGCCACGAGATATGTATTCAATCCACGAATCCCCGTTACTGCGACCTTCGGTATATTACGAGCGGAGAGAGAAATATTTTTATCCCGCTCCGCCGTGATAATAAGGGCGCTCCGACCGGCTCCAATGGTATTAAGAATCCCCTGCAGCTCTTTGGTGGAGGGTTTCTCCATCTTCAATTCATCAATAATCTGAACCCGGCCTTTCTGAAAACGAATAGACAGAATTGACCGGAGAGCCTTGCGCTTAACTTTCTTTGGCACCGAGATCTCGAACGTCCGCGGTGAAGGACCAAAAATAACGCCTCCCCCCCGCCAGATAGGACTGGAACGAGCACCGGCCCGCGCCCGTCCGGTACCTTTCTGTCTCCAGGGCTTTCGACCGGATGATTGGACCTGGGAGCGGCTCTTGCTTGAAGCGGTTCCCCGACGGGTTCGGGCATCATGAGCCCTGACCACATCGTGAATAACGCTGGTACTCCCGGCCACTTCGAGCAGATTATCGGGAATCTCAATCTCCTCTATCCGCTCGCCACTTTTATTTATTACATCTATCGATGTCATTTTACCGTCTTCTTCAGCGCTTGCCGTATCAGCAGTAGTCCCGATCTGGGACCCGGCACGGCGCCTTTGAGCATGATCAAATTCTCTTCCGGACGCACTTCGACAACTTCCAGATTCTGAACCGTCTTCTTTGCTCCACCATATCTTCCAGGCAGCTTTTTGCCTTTATAAACTCGAGCGGGGGTGGCTGAACATCCCTGCGAACCTGCCTGGCGCTGCTTGGGATGACCGTGACTGGAGGGAAAACTCGCCGCCCCCCAGCGTTTAATCATACCGGCAAATCCCCGGCCTTTCGACTTCCCGGTTACATCCACATAATCGCCGGGCTGGAACAAATCCACTTTAATCTCGGCTCCGGGCTGATAATCTGAGAGGTCTTGAAATTTGAGCTCGCGAATATAACGACGCGGAGACTGTTCGATCTTTTTGAAATAGCCCTGCTGGGGCTTTTTCAACCGGCTGTCTTTGATCTCTCCAAATCCAATCTTCAGCGCGCTCTGATCGTTTAGAACCTCAAGGACCACACAGGGACCGGCTTCAATAACCGTCACCGGAACTACGTTCCCTTCCGGGGTGAAGACCTGTGTCATCCCCAACTTTCTTCCTAATAATCCTGCCATCTTCCGGGTCCTTAAATCACTATATTTATCTCCACCCCGGCCGGCAGTTCGAGTTTCTTTAACTCATCTACAGTCTTGGCGGTGGGATCAACAATATCCAGCAGACGCTTGTGGGTCCGCATCTCAAATTGTTCCCTTGATTTTTTGTTGACATGGGGCGAGCGCAATACGGTGAAGCGCTCCACCCGGGTAGGCAGGGGAATCGGCCCGACAACTTTCGCTCCAGTCCGCCGGGATGTCTCGACAATCTCGGTAGTGGACTGATCAAGGAGACGAAAATCGTAACCCCGTAACTTAATTCTGATCTTCTGTCCTTGCACTTTAACCCCTTTTATCTACCCACGTATACTCCCCGAAATCTAATCAGGGTTTACCGGGGATTCTTAATCTTGTTGAAGTTTAGAGATAGCGCACGGTGACAGTATTTGAAATACGATCACTTATCGCTGTCCCCAAACAATAAAATAAGCGCCTCCAGGGCGCCGATTATAACCTGAACCGCGGACTGCCGCCATTCAGTTTTTATACATTCGTTCCCGACATCAATAAAGCTAGGCAGACTATCAAAACCAAGCTGTCATGGCAATTAAAAAATTAAAAAAAATTCACGTTTCACTGCTTGACATCAAAAAACGCCGGTTCCATTGTATAACTTGCCCGTCCCTGGGTAAGAGACCGGAGGACGGTAGCGTAGCCGAACAATTCAGCCAGCGGAACCAGGCTGCAGATAATAACCCGATTCGGATTTTTAATTGTTTCGCATATCTTACCGCGGCGTGATCCGCAATCGGCGATAATCGCCCCGATAAACTCCGGGGGTGTGATAACCCGGAGATTCATTATCGGCTCCAGCAATATCGGTCCGCCTCTTCTAACCGCTTCCTTAAAGGCCATCGCCGCCGCGGCTTTAAACGCGATCTCGGTCGAGTCGGTTTCATGAAAAGTTCCACCGGTCACGGTAACCACAATATCGGTTATCGGATACCCGGCGATATATCCGGTCCGGGCGGAATCTTCGATTCCTTCTGTAACCGCCGCTATATATTCCGCCGGGATCTCTGTCTTGTTTACCGCTATTTTTACCTCGAAGCCAAAACCGCGGGCGGCTGGCTCAACTTCCAAAATAACATGACCATACTGCCCCTTTCCCCCACTCTGGCGAATAAACTTATACTCACCGGTCTTACGTTCTTCAATTGTCTCCCGATAAGCCACGCTCGGTTCACCCCCCCTCATCCGGACATCCGATTCCCTGAGCGCCCGTTCTACCATAACCTGAAGGTGCAGTTCACCCATCCCGGAGATAATTGTCTGTCCGGTCTCTTCGTCCTTGTGCAGCTTAAAGGTAGGATCTTCCCGCGAAAGCTTATCTAAAATTTCCATCATCTTATCCAGTTGAGCCGGACTCCTGGGCTCGACCGCCATTGATATTACCGGTTCGGCGAACCTCATGCCTTCCAGGAAGACCGGGTGACCTATCTCACAGATCGTATCCCCCGTACCCACCTGATCAAGTCCGACCAGTGCCGCTATATCTCCGGGACCGAGATCCTGCCGTTCTTCCCGTCGATTGGCGTGCATCTCCAGAATACGGCTGATCCTCTCCTTGCGCCGATTGGAAGCATTCAAGATCTTCTGCCCCTTCTTCAGCGTCCCCGAATATATTCTCACATAGGAGAGTTTTCCGCAGTAATCGTCATTTACAATTTTGAAGACCAGTCCGATCAACGGCCCTTTCCCTTCCGGAGGACAGATCTCCTCATTCCCATCCCGGTCCAATACCCGGACCGGCGGCACATCCACGGGTGAAGGGAGGTAATCAACGATCGCATCCAGAAGTGTCTGGGCTCCGATATGCCGGAGAGTCGCTCCACATAGAACGGGAACCATTTCGCTGGAGAGAACAGCCTTCCGTAACAGTTTCTTTATCCGGTCGGTTGAAATCTCTTCACCTTCCAGGTAATCCGTCATAAAAGCATCGTCCAGCTCAGCCAGGGATTCCAGAAGAATGCGGCGGGACTCTTCCGCTTCTTCACGCAGTTCTTCGGGGATCGGCATCCGTTGAACCACCTCATCATCTTTGCCGGGATTAAAACTTACCGCCTGATTCCTGATAAGATCAATAATCCCCCTGAAGGTATCTTCACTCCCCCAGGGAATCTGAATCGGAACAGCAGGCGCGCCCAGTTTCTCTTTCATGGATTCAATCGCGGAATAATAATCCGCGCCGGAACGGTCCATCTTGTTGACGAAGGCCAGGCGGGGGATCCCGTAACGGTCAGCCTGATGCCAGACAGTCTCGGACTGCGGCTCCACTCCGCCCACCGCGCAGAAGATAGCTACCGCCCCATCCAGAACCCGGAGGCATCTCTCGACTTCCGCGGTAAAGTCAACATGACCCGGGGTATCTATTATAGTGATCCGATGTTTCCGCCATAAACAATAGGTAGCCGCTGAACAGATTGTAATTCCACGCTCCTGCTCCTGCTCCATCCAATCCATGCTGGCTGTCCCATCATCCACCTGTCCAACCCGATATACTCTCCCGGAATGGAAGAGGATCTGTTCGGTGGTGGTGGTCTTGCCGGCATCAATGTGGGCCATGATGCCGATATTCCTGACTTTTTTTATAGGTACGTCGTGCATGGTATAAAACTTACCCTCACTCCATTCGGGATAAAGTTTTTAAGTGCCTAAAGTGCCTAAAGTTTATTATTTTTTCTCCGAAAAAATAATAGTTTGCAAACGTTGAAACAACGTCTCTGTTATATCTCTGAATTTAATTTGTATGATTTTCTAATAACTATCGGGATTAATAAATATGGTTCTCTGTCGTTTTGTGTGGGTAACAAAACTTCTCCACACCCAAATCTTTTTCGTTGTCGTTGTCGTTGTCGTAATCGCCGTAAGGCCTCCTATCTTCCCGTAGTTGATCTTTCCCTCATCCGAGCTTCAATCATTGAGACGATACAGAGAAATATTCTCTTCCCGATTACGATTACGACAACGACAACCATTCAGCTATCGCTTCATTGACAACGAACGGATTCTCCATACCCACCCTCACAAAATGAAAGAGAACCATATATATAAACTAAACAATTTAGTAATCCACGCCACTGGCGAGGCGAATCTTTTAACTTTAGGCACTTTGATCGTTGATCGGTTGCGCTGCTCGAATCGGTTGGGTAGAACGGTTGCGGGGCCAAGCCGCACGCAACCTCAACCCGTTCAACGTTTCGAGCCGCGCAACCGCAACCTTTTATACCGTAACAGACTAAACCCGGATTACCGCCGAGATGGTATAATCCGGGTTAGAATCCGCCTAATATTTGAGCATTACCAGCGGTAATGCGCAAACGCTTTATTAGCTTCCGCCATCTTGTGGGTATTCTGCTTCTTCTTGATGGCAGAACCTTGATCCTGGTAGGCATCCATGAGCTCAGCCGCCAGCTTCTGAGCGAACGGCATGCCCTTCCGTCCCCGGGCAAAACTGATTATCCATCTGATCGCCAGAGCTGTCCGGCGGTCCTGGGTTACTTCAACCGGGACCTGGTAAGTAGCCCCGCCCACCCGTCGGGAGCGAACTTCCAGAAAGGGTTTCACGTTCTCCATTGCCTTCTGAAAGACTTCCAGCGGTTCCTGTCCGGACCGTTCCCCGATAATGTCCATAGCCTTATAGAAATTACGCTCCGCCAGACTTTTCTTCCCGCCCAGCATGGTATTATTGATAAAGCGCGCGACCAATAGACTATGATACCGCGGATCCGGCTGCATATCCCGCTTGATGGATTTTTTCTTACGCCCCATTGTATAAGTCCTCCTTAAATCTCATTATCTTAATAACTACGCTATTGCTCCGATCGGGCAACCTTAGGTTTAAAAGGTTGCGGTTGCGCGACTCGAATCGGTTGCGTGGGACGGTTGCGGGGCCGAGCCGCACGCAACCGTAACCCGTTCAACGTTTCGAGCTGCGCAACCGATCAACGATAGAGTAAGTTAACGCCTTTGGCGCTAACTTACTTTTTAGCCTTCTTAACTCCATACTTAGAACGACCGCGATTCCTTGGACGGCCTTCCTTGTCGCTCTCTACACCCATACAGTCCAGGGCCCCGCGAACGATATGATAACGCACACCCGGGAGATCTTTCACACGGCCCCCCCTGACAAGTACCAGGGAGTGTTCCTGAAGGTTATGACCGACACCCGGAATATAGGCGGTAACCTCCGCGTTATTGGTCAATCGGACACGGGCGATCTTTCTCAAAGCCGAGTTCGGTTTCTTGGGTGTGGCTGTCTTGACCTGGAGGCATACCCCGCGACGCTGCGGGCATCTATCCAGGGCCCGAGCCTTCCGGGTTTTTATCGGTTTTTTCCGGCCTCTGCGGACCAACTGATTAATAGTGGGCATAGTAATGATACCTCATTTTGTATTATTGTTTATTTTTAACCTAAGCCAGATAAATACTATTGGCAATAGAATTCTTAGGCTCTCTGTCGTTTTATGTGGGTTATAAGGCTAATTTAAACCACGTGTACTTCGTGGTGAATAATATATGTTGCTACCCAAACAATATGACTGAGAACCAATTATTATTCTTTCAGCTCTTTCGTCTCTTCAACCTCATCAACCAGCATCAATTTCTGATGTTTCAGTTCCGGCAACCCATCACCGCCCGGGATTAGGTGACCCATGATCACATTTTCCTTGAAACCATCTAACGGATCTACCTTAAAGCTGGCCGCGGCATCGGTCAGGATCCGCGTCGTTTCCTGGAACGAAGCGGCGGATATAAAGCTGTCGGTAGCCAGAGATGATTTGGTGATTCCCAGGAGAATATTCTTCGATTTGGCGGGGGATGAAAGCCCCAAACGTTTTATCCTTTCGTTCTCTTTGAAAAACGCAGACCTATTCATCTGTTCGTCATAGAGGAACTCGGTATCTCCCGGGGAGGTTACCTGAACCTTACTCACCATCTGCCGGACAATTGTCTCAATATGTTTATCGTTAATTTTCACTCCCTGGAGGCTGTAAACTTTCTGAACTTCATTGATCAGGTACTCCTGGAGTTCTTCCATCCCGCTGACATCAAGCATCTCCTGCAGGACAATCGGCCCTTCGGTAAGCTTCTGCCCCTTCTCAACCTCCTCGCCGTCATGAACAATAATATGCCCTCCCATGGGGATGAGATGTTCCTCGGTTCGGCCGGTCTTCTGATCCTTCACCAGAAGAGAGAGTTTACCGCGCTTGCGGGCTCCGAACTCCACCTGCCCGCTGATCTGAGCGATAGTAGCTGCATCCTTGGGCCGGCGGGCCTCAAAAAGCTCTGCCACCCTGGGAAGACCTCCGGTAATATCGGCGGTTTTGGTAAGCTTCCGGGGAGTACGGGCGATGCGATGGCCGGCTTCAATGATTTCACCGTCTTCAACTTCTACCAGAGCCCCATTTGGAATAAGATGAGGTTCCAGCATCCGCTCGGGATTATCCGCGTCAACAATATTTATCTGCGGATGGAGCTCATGCCCGGTCATCTGCTCGATCCTCCGTTCAATTCTATTCTTGGACCTATGGACTTTCATAGTCTCGCCGTCAATGATATCCACGTACTGAACCCGACCGGCGGTACCACTCAAAATAGGAGTACTATGCGGATCCCATCTTACCAGGAGATCGCCGGCTTTGACCTTCTGCCCATCTTTTACGAAGAGCTCGGAGCCAACCTCGATCTTATGACGTGACAATTCCTGGGCATTTTCACCCGCCGCGTCACAGATGGATATCGCGCCACCGGATTTAAGTACCAGGGATTTTCCTTTTTCCAGTTGGACCAGCATCAGAGGCTGATCATATCTGATCACACCGTCCTGACCGGCCAGAAGCTCAGGCTGGCGGGTAAAGATACTGGCGGTTCCACCGATATGGAATGTTCGCATGGTCAACTGGGTGCCCGGTTCACCGATCGACTGCGCCCCGATAATACCCACCGCGTCACCCCGCGTGCTCGGCCGCTGGTTAGCCAGATTCCGGCCGTAACAGGCCGCGCATATCCCGGCGGGGGCTTCACAGGTCAGGACCGAGCGAATCCGTACTGACTGGATACCGTTTTCGTCTATCTCCCTGGCAGCTTCAGGAGTTATCTCCTCCCGTCGCTTTACTATAATCTTGCCATCCCGGCCCCGGACCGTCTCCTGACTGAATCGACCGGCAATTCTATCTCTGAGAGGGATAACAATCTCTCCCTCTTCTACCAGGGCCTCTACCCGGCGCCCCTTGAAAGTTCCGCAATCATCCATACTGATAATAACATCCTGGGCGACATCGACCAGACGGCGGGTCAGATAGCCCGAATCCGCTGTCTTCAGCGCTGTATCGGCCAACCCTTTCCTGGCGCCGTGAGTAGAGATAAAATATTCAAGAACGCTCAAGCCTTCGCGGAAATTCGAGAGAATCGGATACTCGATGATATCACCGGACGGCTTGGCCATAAGTCCTCTCATCCCGGCGATCTGCTGAATCTGCTCCATACTCCCTCTGGCCCCGGAGTCCATCATCATATAGAGGGGATTCAGGCCCGGTTCCCCGTCTACCTTGAGCCCTTCAAAGACCAGATCGGAAAGCTCACTGGAGGCCCGTGACCAGATATCCAGTTTCTGATTATAACTCTCCTGACTGGTAATTTTTCCTGAATTATAATCCCGATCGGCGGCGGCAATCTCCTTTCTTGCCCGCCGGATGATTTCATCTTTCTCTTTGGGCTTGACCATATCTTTCATTCCCAGGGATAACCCTGACCAGGTCGCGTTCTCGAAACCGAGATCTTTCAGACGATCGAGAATACGGACAGTCTCTTCATGCCCTTCATCCCGGTAACACCGGGAGACAATCTCGCTCAACCCTTTTTTACTCACCTGTTCGTTAACGAAGGGGATCTTATCGGAAAATGTCTGATTGAAGATGATCCGCCCGGCGGTGGTATAATCCTCCCACTCGGATGAGGGGAGCGGTTTGCCTTTCTTATCACACTCACTCAGTTTCTCGGTGATGCCCCTGACCTTGATCCGTTGATGAAGCGATATTGTTTTCTGCGCCAGAGCGAGAAGGACCTCGTCTTCATCTCCAAAAGGTTTCAGGGAAGTATCGTCTCCAGCCGCGGCCCGGGTAAGATAATAACACCCCAGAGCAATATCCTGGGTCGGGTTAAGGATTGGATCTCCGCTGGCAGGGGAAAAGATATTATTTGGCGCGTACATCAGCAGCCGGGCTTCCAGCTGAGCTTCATTGGAAAGAGGCACATGGACAGCCATCTGATCGCCGTCAAAATCCGCGTTGAAGGCGGTACATACCAGCGGATGAATCCGGATGGCTTTCCCTTCTACCAGCACCGGATCAAACGCCTGGATCCCCAATCTATGGAGAGTAGGCGCCCGGTTGATCATGACCGGGTGATCCTTGATTACTTCATCCAGAACATCCCAGACCTGTTTCTCCTGCCGCTCAATCATCTTCTTGGCGGATCGGATAGTATGAACATAACCGAGTTCCTTCAACCGGTGAATAATAAACGGCTCGAAGAGTTCCAGCGCCATCTCTTTGGGCAGCCCGCACTGATTTAACTTTAATTCCGGTCCGATCACGATAACCGACCGACCGGAGTAATCGACTCTCTTCCCGAGTAAATTCTGCCGGAAACGGCCCTGCTTGCCCTTCAAGTTATCGCTCAAAGACTTTAACGGACGGTTACCCGCTCCCAGGACCGCGCGGCCCTGACGGCCATTATCAAAGAGCGCGTCCACCGCCTCCTGAAGCATCCGCTTCTCATTCCGAACGATTACATCCGGAGTTTTGAGCTGAAGAATACTCTTAAGCCGGTTGTTCCGGTTGATAACCCGCCGGTAAAGATCGTTAAGATCGGAGGTAGCGAACCGGCCGCCTTCCAGGGGGACCAGGGGCCGGAGATCGGGAGGAATAACCGGTATGGCGTCCAGAATCATCCATTCGGGGTGGGTATCGTTACTGAAGAAACTGTTTACAATCCGAAGCCGCTTGGCCAGTTTCTTCTTCATCTGCCGGGACTTGGTCTTATCAAGCTGGCGGTGAAGCTGTTCTATCAATTGTTCAAGATCCTCTCCGAGCGGAACCTGCATCTTCAGCAAAACTTTAGTAACATGCTTGGCAATCAGAGAAGCGTAAGCATTGATATACTCTGTTTTGAGTTTAACCAGGTCTTTCTTGGCGGCGGCCAAACCCTTGGCCGGTAATTTTTCATAATTTTTATAGAGCGCGGCGTACTCTCCTGCTATCTGTTCAAGTCCGGAATCCGCCTTCACCGCCTCATATATACCCTCAGCACCGAGCTCCTTTCTATCCCGTCCCCAGCAAAGCTCATCCAGATATACCTTGGCGCCGTCATTGATCAGCAGCATCAGATCATCCGGTTTTATAATGCCGGAATGTTTCAGTATCTTCTGGAAGTCCTTGCTGATCACTTCCGCGAGGTCCGCTTTTTCCGCGCTGTCGGGAGCTATATCCTTGATTGTCTCTTTATTGCATTCCAGTAGTTTCTTTACCGCCGCCGCACCGATCGCCGCTTCGAATTCGGAGTCGAATCTTTCGGAATACGCCAGATATTCATCCTCGGAGAGAAGTCTCTTGGCGGCAACCCCCTCATTCAGGGAGCTGCATTTAATCCCTGACTTTATATAATCATACTTGTCGCGAATATTCATCTTCCCGGGATTGATGACCATGTAATTCTCATAGTAAATCATGCTCTCCAATATCCGGGTCGAGAGACCGAGGACATTTCCAATCCGGCTCGGGGCGCTCTTCAGAAACCAGATATGGGAGACCGGGACGGCCAGATCTATCACACCCATCCGCTCTCTCCGAACACTGGACAGGGTAACTTCTACTCCGCAGCGATCGCAAACCACACCTTTGTGCTTGATTCTCTTATATTTTCCGCAGGCACACTCCCAGTCTTTCGACGGTCCGAAGATCTTTTCACAGAAGAGACCGTCCTTCTCCGGTTTGAAAGTCCGATAGTTAATCGTCTCGGGAGTCTTAACCTCACCATGCGCCCAGGACCGTATCACTTCGGGTGAAGCGATACGGATAGTAACCTGGTCAAAAACATTCTCACTTTCAACGCCGAATAAATGAACTGCTTTATTATCCATAATACTTCCTTTAAATTCCAAATTACAAATTACAAATTACAAATAAATTCCAATTTAGGAAATTTCAAATTCCAATCCCACCTGGCGAAGCCGGAACCAGCTAAGGCTCCTCACCAAATAATATCGGCTTTACAGCGCATTCGATAGCAACTCCCTCGGTTTTGGCGGGGGGTTTGGAATTTTGAATATTGTGATTTGGAATTTATTTGTATTTTGGTGCTTGGATTTTGTGATTTGAGAGCTTACGAGCTTTTCGAGTAAGCTCTAGCTGGCCTTGATTCCGGACTTCTCTGTCCTCACATCCAGGCAAAGGCTTCTCAACTCTTTTATCAGAACATTAAATGATTCCGGAGTACCTGCCTCCAGGACATTACTCCCCTTGACGATCGACTCATAAATCCTGGTCCGTCCCATGATGTCATCACTCTTGACCGTAAGCATCTCCTGAAGAGCGTAAGCCGCTCCATAGGCCTCCAACGCCCAGACTTCCATCTCTCCGAATCGCTGACCGCCGAACTGAGCCTTACCTCCCAGCGGCTGCTGGGTCACAAGGGAATAAGGTCCGATAGCCCGGGCGTGGATCTTTGCCGCGACCAGGTGGTTCAGCTTCATCATATATATCTGCCCTACCACTATCGGCGCTCCAAACTCCTCACCGCTGCGGCCGTCATATAGAATGGTCTTGCCGGTTTCCGGGAGATCAGCTTCTTTCAACAACTCCACGATCTTATCCTCACTGATTCCGTCAAAAACCGGCGTGGAGAACGTCACCCCGAGCATTGCCGCCGCCCAACCCAGATGGGTTTCCAGGACCTGACCCACATTCATACGGGAAGGAACCCCCAGCGGATTAAGGATAATGTCAACCGGGGTACCATCCGGAAGAAACGGCATATCTTCCACGGGAAGGATCTTGGAGATAACTCCCTTGTTCCCATGGCGCCCGGCCATCTTATCTCCCACGGAGAGTTTGCGTTTAGTAGCTATATAAACCTGTACTTTTTTAATCACTCCCGGCTCAAGCTCATCTCCTATTCTGACCTGCTCCAGATCCTGATTCCTCTTAAGATCGAGGGTTTCGAGATTGTCTTCACTCACCATGATAATCTTTCTCAGCTTCTTGATCAGCGGATTATCCCCCTCGATCTCGATCTCCTGATAGTCCTGCTCCTCCAACTTATCCAGTATGGCCAGTGTGATCTTCTGGTCATTCGGTATGATCACCTCACCTGTATCCACCGCCACAATCGACCCGTCCAGCTTCTTCTTATGGAGCAATTTTTTGACATCCTCCTGCCGGCGGGTCTTTATCTTGTTGACTTCCTCCTTATAGATACTGTTGATCTCCCGAACCTTGATCTTTTCCTGTCTCTTCTCCTCGGACTCTTCCGGTGAATCTTTCCGGGAGAAGACCCGGACATCCATCACAATACCCTCAACTCCGGATGAAGCTCTTAAGGAAGTATCCTTCACATCGGCGGCCTTCTCCCCGAAGATCGCCCGGAGCAGGCGCTCTTCCGGCAGAAGCTCTGTCTCACTCTTCGGAGTTATCTTCCCGACCAGGATATCCTTAGGTTTCACTTCAGCCCCGATCCGGATAACTCCTTCCGCGTCCAGATTCATCAGGGCCTCATCACCGACACCGGGGATATCCCTGGTGATCTCCTCTCTTCCCAACTTGGTATCGCGGGCGCCAATCTCATACTTTTCTATATGGAGAGAGGTATAAGAATCCTGGGTGACCAGGCGTTCACTGATCACAATAGCATCCTCAAAGTTATATCCCCGCCAGGGCATAAACGCGACCATGACATTCTTGCCCAGAGCCAGCTCTCCCCCCGCCGTCGCCGAACCATCGGCGATTATCTGGCCTTTCTTAACCTTCTGACCCAATGTAACCAGCGGGCGCTGATTATGACTGGTACCGGCGTTGGTACGGGTAAACTTGGATAAGATATACTCATCCTTGTCGATCTTGATCGACTCCGCGTCAACTTTGTTCACCACACCATCGCGCTCAGCGACAACAACAATTCTACTGTCCCGGGCGACCTTCTCCTCCAGTCCGGTTGCAACCAGGGGAGCTTCCGTGGTGAGCAGCGGGACAGCCTGTCTCTGCATATTCGATCCCATTAACGCGCGGTTCGCGTCGTCATGCTCCAGAAACGGGATTAAACCCGCGGCGACACTGACCAGCTGCTTAGGGGATACGTCGACATACTGAACATCCGCGGGACGCGCCATCACCGTATCGCCGCCCTGACGAACTTTGACCATATCATCAAGCATCCTACCGTTATCATCCACTCTGACATTTGCCTGAGCGATGATATATTTCTCTTCTTCATCAGCGTCCAGCATCCGAACCCGATTGGTAATGCGGCCTTTATCAACCTGCTTATAAGGTGTGACAATAAATCCCAGATCATTCACACAGGCATGGGTACTGAGTGAGGCGATCAGCCCGATATTGGGTCCTTCCGGTGATTCAATCGGACAGATCCTTCCATAATGACTGGATTGGACATCGCGGACATCAAATCCGGCTCTTTTGCGGGATAGACCCCCCGGACCCAGAGCCGTTAACCGGCGCTTATGGGCAAGTTCCGCCAGAGGATTGGTCTGATCCATAAATTGAGAGAGCTGGGAACGACCAAAGAAATCACGGAAGACCCCGTTCATGGCTTTGGGATTAATCAGTTTATGGGGGGTCAGGCTATCCGAATTAACTTCATAGACTCCCATCTTGTCCCTGACCAGGCGTTCCATTCGAGAGAGAGCGACCCGGCACTGATCCTGAAGAAGTTCACCGACCATGGCGACGCGACGCATACCCAGATGATCGATGTCATCCTCGGCCGCGCCCGGCACACCGGCATTGAGTTCCATTAAATACTTAAGGGCGGCGACTATATCTCTCTTGCGCAGTGTAACTTTTTTCAGCTCTTCCCGGGTGGTCGACCAGCCAAACTTTTGATTTATCTTATAGCGCCCCACCGCGCCCAGATCAAAACGCCGCCGATCGAAAAAACGCCGATCAATTAAACTGCTGGCCTTTGATTCTGTAGGCGGATCACCGGGGCGAAGTCTTTTGTAGATATATTTTTCAGCCTCTTTCTTGCTCTTGACCGGGTCGATCAGGAGCATATTTATCAGGTACTCCACACAGACACCCGGTTTGAATACCTCCACCTGCTTGATCTTCGCTTTCTTGAGAATTTCCAGCTCTTCATCTTCGATCCGGGCATATGCTTTGATCAGAACCGTGTCCTGCTGATCCACGACCGGGGAGGCCAGATAACGTCCCTTAACGCTCTTATAGGTGGCCGCGGATTTCAGAGTGATATCTTCCAGTTCGGCAAATAACTTGATAATGGATTTGTCGGTGCCGTAGCCAAGCGCTCTGAGGAGGGTCGTGGCCAGAAGTTTGCGACGGGTCCGTTTCTTATCCAGAATAAAATGGATCTGGCCTTTACGATTGAATTCCGCTTCAAGCCAGGAGCCCCGGTTGGGGATTATCCGGAACATAAAAAGCCGGACATTACCACTCGACCGCTTAATCTGCTCGAAACATATCCCTGGTGTGCGATGAATCTGACTGACAATAACCCGTTCGGCGCCATTGATGATGAAAGAACCGCGGAGGGTCATTTTGGGGAGATTCCCGACAAAAACACTCTCTTCCTTAACCCAGTCATTGCGCTTAAGGCGAAGAGTCACACGAAGCGGGACGGAATAAGTCAATCCTCGATTCTGGCACTCTTCAATTCCGTACTTCGGAGTTCCCAGACTATAGTCAACAAATTCAAGGCAGGTATTCCCATCATAACTATAGATCGGGAATAGTTCTTCCAGAGCCTGCTGCAACCCCTGACTCTTGCGTTGGGTGGGTTTAATGTGTTCCTGAAGAAAATCACAATAGGATCTGGTCTGCACATCTAAAAAATCCGGCATCGGTGTGGAATCACTGATCCGGCAGAAGCTATTTCTAGCATTTTTCTTCAAACTGGAGACTGTACTCATACTCACTCCTTAACCTTTAACCTGAATTTTGCACCGCGGACATAGTAAATTGGGACCACCCGGATCACCCGCCTGAAAATCGACGAGAAACTACCGGAACCGTCTCAGCCATTTCGCCGGTCAATTCCAGTATATATCCATAGGCCCCAATCAACTTCTGAATAAACCCTAATACCCGATTTTAATCCTAACCCGCCGTTTACATTATACCTGCGCTGATCGCTTCGTTCGGGTGAATGTTGCGCTGTCGTATGGACAGCGTAGCGTTATTTAAGCTCTGCGGAGGCGCCAGCGGCCTCCAGCTTCTCTTTGATCGCTTCCGCGTCTTCTTTGCTGAGTCCTTCCTTCACCGGAGTGGGAACTGATTCCACCAATTCCTTGGCTTCTTTCAGCCCGAGATCGGTCACAGCTCTCACTTCCTTGATGACCTGGATCTTCTTCTCTCCAAAGGAGGTAAGAATCACGCTGAACTCGGTCTGTTCTTCCGCAACCTCGGCGACGGCCGGCCCGGGACCGGCTGCAAATCCTACGGGAGCTGCAGCCGTAACACCGAATTTATCTTCAAGCGCTGTTACCAGTTCGGATAGTTCAAGGACCGTTAGTTCAGCGACTTCATCAATTATTTTTTGAAGTTTTGCGGATACCGCCGGTTGTTTTTCTTCAACCGCGGCCTCTTCTACCGCTACCGGGGTCTCCGGCTCTTCCTGGGTAGCCTGTTCTTTTGCTTCTTCTGCCATCTCTCTTCCTCCTTACCTTTTTAATTCGCTTTTTGATCCCCGATTGCTTTAATTACTCTCGCCAGACCGGTTATCATTCCATTCATTGCTCCAACCAAGCCACTTAACGGGGCCTGCATACCGGAAATTACCCGGGCCAGGAGTATCTCCCGGGACGGTAACTCCGATAATACTTTTAAATCAGCGGCGCTGAAGAACGCGCCGTCCCAGACCGCCGCCTTAAGCTGCGGCGCGCCTATATCCTTCTCATACTTGATAATTGTTTTTATCAGTTCCGACAGTTCATTATTGGTTGCGATAACAGTTATCTGCCCCTTAATGAAAGGAGAGAGGAGTTCCATTCCGGAATCTTTGAGAATATGTTGAAAGAGCCTGTTCTTTACCACCAGGCAACCGGCATCCAGAGACGCGACTGAGCGGCGTAATCCGACAAAATCCTCGGACGATAGGCCCTGATAGTCAGCAATCACAACCCCAGCCTGACCCCGGACGCGTGATGAATATACTTCCTGAATTAATTGTTTTTCCGGTCTCATATAAAATAGCTCACTCCGTTCGCTATTTTAGTTTTGAAAAAAGACTATGAATTTCTTTTATTTCAATACCAAAATAGAACTTTACTTTTCAAACTTTAGTCTCTACGCATAAAAATCTTAAAGGCTGGCTATATCCAGTTGCAGAGAGGGACTCATGGATGAAGATATGGTTACCTTATTGACATACCGCCCTTTGACCACCGCCGGCCGGAGCCGGACGATCTCCTGATATATACAGAGAATATTGTCTCTCAACTGTTCCGCGGAGAAGGCTATCTTGCCGATCGCTACCTGAACATCCCCGTACTTATTCGACTTAAATTCAATCTTCCCGGCTTTCAGTTCATTGATCGCCGCCGGTATGTCATCAGTAACTGTTCCAGCCTTTGGACTGGGCATTAAACCGCGAGGCCCAAGAATCTTTCCCAGCTTACTGATTTCCCGCATCATCGACTTCTCTGCCACCGCCACGTCGAAATCCAGCCAGCCCCCGTTGATCTTTTCCACCAGGTCATCTCCACCGGCGTAATCTGCGCCGGCTGCCAGAGCGTCATCAACCTGCTCCGGTTTGCAGAACGCCAAAATTTTAACCTTCTTACCGGTTCCATGCGGGAGAGATACGGTTCCTCTCACCATCTGGTCCGATTTTCTGGGGTCTATTCCGAGGCTGATAACAAACTCCACCGTCTCATCAAACCGGGCAAAAGCTATCTCTTTCAATAGATTCAATGCTTCTTCCAGCGAATATAACCGTTCCCGATCGACCTGTTCGATAGCCGCTCTATACTTTTTTCCTGATTTGCTCATTATAAATTAGCTCACTTCGTTCGCGAATTTAGGGAGTAGGTATTGGGGAATAGGGAATAGTTCTCCAAGCTCCTACCATTCAACCATTACACTATTTAGCTTTAAACATTCCTATTTTTCAACGACCTTTAACGTCTTTTTCTTTTAACGTCCTTATTCTTAAACGTTTTTATTTTTCAACGTCCCTTATCTCTATCCCCATACTCCGGGCGGTCCCGGCAATTATCCGTTCCCCGGCCTCTTCTGAATCAGCATTTAAATCTTCCATCTTCTGCCGGACAATGTCTCTCACCTGTTCACGGGTTACCGATCCCACTTTCTCACGGTTGGGAACTCCCGATCCTACGGCTATTCCGGCGGCCCGTTTTAAAAGGTTAGCGGCGGGGGGAGTCTTGGTAATGAATGTAAAACTTCTGTCTTTAAATACAGTAATTACTACCGGAATAATGAAACCCGCCTTCTCCTTGGTCGCCGCGTTGAACGCGTTACAAAACTCCATGATATTTACGCCATGGGCTCCCAGAGCGGGCCCAACCGGAGGAGCCGGATTGGCCTGCCCGGCCGGAATCTGAAGTTTAATTGTCGCTGTGACTACCTTTGCCATTAGTTCTTCTCCACTTGCCAGTATTCTAATTCGACCGGGGTCTCTCGTCCGAATATTGAGACCCGAACCGTCATCTTCCCCTTGTCGGGATCTACATTCTCCACCAGACCTGTCATGCTGGCGAAAGGACCGTCGGTAACTTTTACAGCTTCACCCACTGAGAAGAGGACTTTCGGTTTTACCTTCTCCTGCTTCTCTTCAATCTGAGACAAGACCGCGGTAATCTCCTCGTCCGTAACCGGTTGCGGCGGCATGGTTTTTCCGACGAATCCAATTACACCCGGGGTTTCATTCACCATATAAAACGCCTTGTCCATGTACTCCATCTTGATAAAAACGTATCCGGGCCAGAATTTGCGCTGACTGATTATCTTCTTTCCCCCCTTAACCTCAGAGACCTTTTCAAACGGTATCAGTACCTGGGTAATCTTATCCTCCAGGTTCTCCAGGGCGGCTCTACGTTCCAGTGCGTCCCTGACCTTCTGCTCCTGCCCGGAAAGTGTATGGATTACATACCATTGTTGCTTCATAATTCAGCCCGTTCCTAAAAACCGAGTTGAGCCATAAAAGAGCTCATTTTCGGTAAAATATTTTTATCCTCTTTAAACCAGAAGAGAGTTAATCAATTGAGAGAGCAGAAAATCGATTCCCCCGATAAAAGCCGCCAGAAGAAAAGAAGTGACAAGAACCACCTTGGTGGAGTCGATCAACTCCTTACGGGTGGGCCACTTAACTTTTTTCAGTTCAATCTTCGCTTCTTTAACAAACTGGATAATATTCATATTATAAGTGCCTAAAGTCTGAAGTGCCTTAAGTGCCTAAAGTTAAAAAAACTAATTGTCGCCACCTAAATGTCAACACTCTATCTGTTGAATATTCCAACAGTTCAACCTATGAAATGCTGTTATTTCAATGCTTGCACAATATTATTTTTCCAAAGGAAAAATAATATAACAGGCCAGGAGGGACTCGAACCCCCAGCATCCGGTTTTGGAGACCGGCACTCTAACCAATTAGAGTTACTGGCCTATAACTTAGCGCCAAAGGCGCTAACGTTGAAAAATTAAGACGTTGAAGATAAAAAACGTTGAAGATCGTTAAACGACACGCAGAATGCGAGAACACAAATTATTCAGATTAAACTCCGATTACACAGATTAAAAATAATCCCTTAATCTGTGTAATCTTAGTTTAATAATCCTTACTTCGTCTGCTTATGAACTGTGTGTTTACGACAGAAACGGCAATACTTCTTTAACGCTAACTTGCCCGTCGCTTTATTATGCATGAATGTATAGTTTCTCTGCTTACATTCGCTGCAAGCTAATATTATATGTTCACGGGCCATTTTTCTTTATTTCTCTCTATCTATTTAGATATCGAATAACAAATTCATATCAACAGTTTCTTTCCTGTTGGTCAATGCTTGCTAAAATTTTATTTTCCCGCAGGGAAAATAAAATTATTCGATGATCTCCGTTACAGTACCGGCGCCGACAGTATGGCCACCTTCACGGATAGCAAACCGCAGTCCCTTCTCCATCGCGATCGGCGTATGCAGCTCGACTGTCATCTCAACATTGTCGCCGGGCATAACCATCTCAACTCCCTCGGGTAGTTGAACGGATCCGGTTACATCCGTTGTCCGGAAGTAAAACTGCGGGCGGTAGCCGGGGAAGAAAGGAGTGTGTCTCCCGCCTTCTTCTCTGCTCAACACGTAAACCTCACCCTTGAATTTCATATGGGGCGTAATCGAACCCGGCACCGCCAGAACCATACCCCGCTCAACCTCATCTTTCTTGATGCCGCGGAGAAGACAACCGACATTGTCTCCCGCCCGACCTTCATCCAGAAGCTTCCGGAACATCTCCACGCCGGTCACGGTGGTCTTCCGGGTGTCCTTGATTCCGACTATCTCAATCTCCTCTCCCTTTTTAACAATCCCCCGCTCAACCCGGCCGGTAACCAC
>Ga0180435_10001557_pt1 | contig 23764 bp, 17 predicted proteins | sample SS_ome_3_FD_132467 | JGI IMG/M metagenome (GOLD analysis project Ga0180435, IMG submission 132467) | Hypersaline lake sediment archaeal communities from the Salton Sea, California, USA - SS_3_S_1 metaG | ecosystem: Environmental > Aquatic > Non-marine Saline and Alkaline > Hypersaline >... | reverse complement strand
CCCGCATCGACATCTTTTACGACTCCCACGAGCGTGCCCTGCAGTGGGGGCGCAGAAACATCAGCGTCACCGTCGAAAAATGACTCTTGCCACTACCGATACCGCCACCGTCATCGGCGGCGGACTGGCCGGCTGCGAAGCAGCCTGGCAGCTTGCCCGGAGAGGATGCCGCGTGCGCCTCTGTGACATGAAGCCGGCGAAGTTCAGCCCGGCCCATCAGTCGGCTCACCTGGCCGAGCTGGTATGTTCCAACTCCCTGCGCTCGGACGATCCGCACGCAGCGGTCGGCCTGCTCAAAAACGAGATGCGGGCGCTTGGTTCCCTGATCATGCAGACCGCCGATGAGACAGCCGTGCCCGCCGGCAAGGCACTGGCCGTCGACCGGGACCTGTTTGCCGAAACGATCACGAGGGCCATCGCAGCGCATCCGCTCATCAGCGTTGCGCAAGAAGAGATAACCACACTACCCGAAACCACCGGTGGAGCAGTTATCCTCGCCACCGGACCGCTCACGTCCGAACCCCTGGCGGCCGACCTGGCACGGTTCACCGGAACAGACCGGCTATTCTTCTACGACGCGATCGCCCCGATCCTCTTCGCCGAGTCGCTCGACCGGAACGTGATCTACCAGAAGTCACGGTACGACGACGGACCCGGCGACTACCTGAACTGCCCGCTGGGCAGAGACGACTACACGGCGTTCATGGCCGCATTGAAAGAGGCCGAATACACGAAACTGCACGATTTCGAAGACGCAAAGTATTTCGAAGGCTGCCTGCCGATCGAAGTGATGTGCGGCCGCGGGGACGACACGCTCAGGTTCGGACCGATGAAGCCGGTCGGTCTCGAAGACCCGCGCAGCGGGGAAATCCCCTATGCCGTTATCCAGCTGCGGCGGGAAAACAAAGCCGGGACGCTCTACAACATGGTCGGCTTCCAGACCAAGCTGACCCAGGGCGAACAGCGGCGCATCTTCACCCGCATCCCGGGGCTCGAGGAGGCCGAATTCGCCCGCTACGGTTCGATCCACCGCAATACCTTCATCTGCGCGCCGGAAATTTTGCGAGCGACACTGCAGACGCAGGCGAGGCCGGACCTGCTCGTCGCCGGGCAGCTGTCCGGGGTCGAGGGATACGTCGAGTCAACGGCGATGGGACTGCTGGCCGGCATCAATGCGGCCCGGCTTCTCCAGGGCTGCGAACCGCTCTCCCCCCCTCCTGAAACCGGTATCGGCGCACTGATCACCCACCTGACCCAAACGGAGGTCAACCATTTCCAGCCGTCAAACGTCAATTTCGGTCTGTTCCCGCCGTGGGAGAAGAAGGTTCCGAAACGCATGCGGGGCCAGATGCGGGCCGCGCGTTCTGAAAAGGCGCTCAAGGCATGGATCGAGACGTATCAGCTCTGATCCGGGCCGGTTTCCAGCTCGGCAAAGCTCCAGAACGGATACTGCAGCCGGTACGACGCAACCAGGCCGGGACTGTGCTCCCTGCTCGCCACCAGCCACAGGTCGGCATCCCGGTCGGATGCGCCGCCTGCCTGCTGATGCTCGTCGTGGGGGAACAGTACGAACGCGTTGTCCGCGCTGTACTCGATATCCCCGGACCCCTTGAATATCCCCATATGCGGGGTTTCCCGGTACGAGCCCTTGTCGCCGCGGGTCAGCTCCGAGATGATCAGAAACGACACGTTGAATTCGTCCCTGATCGACTCGAACTGCCGCAGCCAGGCATCGATGCCGGTCCTGCGTTCGCTGAAATCCTTGAACGGCAGCTTGTGCAGGCTGTCGATGATGATCACGCAGTAGTCCTGCCGCGTTTCGTGCCGGATGAAATCGATATGCCGCTTCATGATCTCCGGTGACAACTTACGGTCATTAACCACCCTGAAATGGGTCAGCAATTGCTGCAGTTCACCAGAGCAAGCCTCGTAGCGGCCGGTTTCTTCATCACTGAGCTCTCCCCCGACAATTCGGTTTGACTCGATTCTGCTGAGGCGCACCAGCGTCCGCTGGTAGATCTTCTGGCGGCCGTTTTCAAAATCGTAATAGATGACCGGAACGCCCCTGCGCGCCAGTTCCGTGCCGATCTGGATCATGAAACAGGATTTACCCGCCTTGGGCGGCCCGCCAAAAACGTTGATCCCATGCATACCGTCGATCGCTTCGTCGAGCAGCGCAAAACCCGAGCGCAGGTTTGCGTACCCGTCACCGCGCTGCATCTGCACCTGTTCAAAAAACCGGTCGTATTCACGCCGGGGGCTGGCAAACGGTGAAAACGCGCGGGAATTGCGGATCATCGCCGCTATTTCGGCACTGAACTCACCGCCCCGGTCCCGGGCCAGCTGCGTGAGTGAGTAATTCCGCGGCGTCCCGGTCGGCCAGCGCAGCAGCCGTACCTTGTAGCCAACCCGCGACGCCAGGGCCCGGGCCCGCATCTCAGACTCGGCGTTGTTGTTGACGACGATAAACAGGGTTTGGATAAAGGCGAAGCGTTCGGTTTCGAGGTGATCGAATATCTGGGAATCCGGCACGGCTATGCCGGGCAGCCCCATCTGCTTCAGCGTCAGCAGGTTTTCTTCGCCTTCGCAGAGCACCAGCGTGCCGTTTTCGCACCGCTGAAGCTCCTCGACGTTGAATATCTGGTTGGATTCCGACGCCATATCGCTGTCGCCGTGCCAGAAATAATCCTCCTCCCGGTCCGGAAATACGCAGCGCGCGACGTAGCAGTTGCCGTCTTCCTGAACATATGGATACACGATGTAACGGCCGTTGTAGCCGATGGCCAGGTGGGCGAGCACCTTTGCCGACACGCCGCGGCTCTTGAAATGGGCGTACATCGTTTCGGTCAGGTTGTCCTGGAAATTTTTTATTTCCTGGTTGAGCGTCTGCGTCGGGTAGTCGGTGCGCAGCAGCGCGTATTCCCGATCGGGGTCGAATCCGGGCACCGCTGCCGGATCGATTTTCGCGAGCCGGGCGAACCACAGCGGAAAACCGCCGGGTACGCAGCGGTTCAGGCAGCGGAAATATCCGTGGAAAAAACCGTCGGGGCTGATCGTCACGACCAGCCTGGCCGCTCCATCCAGTCCTTTCTCGCGGCAAAACGGGCAATCGGCGGTCAGAACCGTTTTATCCTGTCTGGCGTTGGTCAGGTACTTCCGATAGAAATTATATACGGCCTGTGCGTAGTCGCTCATAGTCTGTCCAATGCTTGAAGAATTTTCCGGCTGCTCCTTCCAGTATGATGAAATTTGCAGGCGTTGTCACTGAGTTTTTCCGCCCCCGCGGCCTCGCGTTTCCGGTTTCGATCCGGCGGCGACGACGCCGTGACGGACCAGCAGATCGACGAGTTCAGTCAGCGGCAGGCCGACCACATTCGAGTAGGAACCGTCGATCCGTTCGACCAGTACCCCGCCCCGCTCCTGGATGCCGTAGCCCCCGGCTTTGTCCAGCGGCTCCCCGGTTGCGGCATAGGATTGTGCCCAGATTTCGTCGAAGCCGTGGAACCATACCGTCGTCAAAATGCTGTCGCTGATGCACACCTCCTCTGCGCGGTTGCGCAGGCAATAGGCGGTACGGACCTCGTGTTCCCTGCCGGACAGCCGCATCAGCATATCGACGGCTGCAGCGCTCGATTCCGGCTTGGTCAATACAGAGCCGTCGAGGATCACGATCGTATCGGCGGCAATAATCCACGAGTCGGAAAACTCGGCCGCAACCGCGTCTGCCTTGTTTTGCGCCATGCGGAGCACGTACTGTTCCGGTGACTCGTTCCCATGAATCGTTTCATCGATAGCGGGAACCATGACCGAAAACTCGATTGACAGACGCAGCAGCAGCTCACGGCGTCTCGGCGAGCCCGACGCAAGTATCAACGGTTTGCGTGTTAAAAACATGAAATCAGCTGTAAAAAATTCCTTCTCCTGCTTACAAAAACCTCAAACCCGTGCTATCATAATCCATGTACACGTGCACGCAAGTTCAAATGGCGGCCTTGAAAAATTGTGTTTTCGTCCATACTTTTCGTTGCGCATGTCAATGGTACCCTCGAAGCAGTGAAATGCCTGCGGAAACCGTTTTCATGCGCGCCTTGATTTTGCACGAAAAACGAAATTTTTCACGGTAGCCGAGTACCCTCAACAGTAGAACGTTTCATTGCAGCCGCTCTTTGATCCACACTCCGATTCGTCCTCCCGTATCCTCAGCCTCGCCGTCAAGTCAGGGCTCGTGCTGGTATGGGTGATCCTGATGGGCCTGCTTCTCGAACGGGATTTTTTCGTGCGCGAACTGGATACCCGGGAAGCGCTCGCCCTGGAGCGCGGCAGGCGGGTCGAATACCAGTCCATCTACTTCAAAAACGAGAAAATCGGGTACGTGGAAAACCAGTTCATCCCGGAACAGGACGATGCGCTGCGGGTCAGGCAGAAAGCCCTCATGAATCTCGCCATATCCGGGCAGACCCACCCCGTGGAGCTCGATCTCGATGCGCGCCTGGGCCCGCAGAGCAACCTCACCGACTTTTCCTTCTCCTTTTCTTCCACGTTCTACCGGATGAATGCCACCGGAAGCGTGGCGGGCAACGACGTGTCGTTCACCCTCGATACCGGCACCAGCGTGATCAGCGACACCGTGTCCCTGGACGGCCCGCCGCGGCTCTCCACGTCGAGGCGGGCCTACCTGCTGAGCCGTGATATCGAAAAAGGCGAAAAGGTGAAGATCCCGTGGTTCGACCCGTTTTCGCTGAGCGGCAAAGAATCGGTCATCGAATACCGCGGCAAGGAAAAAGTACTGATCAGCGACCGCGTCTTCAACCTGCACCGCTTCTCCGAAAACTTCGGCGGCGCCCGCTTGAGTTCATGGATCGACGATGACGGCAATGTCGTCAAGGAGGAGTCTCCGGCCGGTTTTGTTTTCATCAGGGAACCGGAGTTCAAGGCAAAAGCTTTCGCCGAAACCGACGCAGAACCGACGGACCTGCTCGCCTCGGTGGCGGTGAGCGTCATCGGCGACATGGTCGACCTGACCGGCAGATCTTCGGTCAGGTACCGGCTGACGCTGCCCGAGGATGTGGCCTTCGACCTCGATACCGGGCGCCAGCAGTTTGACGGCGACATACTCACGGTTACCGCGGAAACCGGCATCCCTGAAAACGCCCCGCCCGCATGCGAGGATCGTGAGCCGGCGCTGCTGTCTTCACCCTACATCCAGGCGAGTTCTCCGGAAATCATCGAACAGGCCCTGAAAATAACCGAACAGCAAACCGATAACACGGCCAAAGCAAAAGCACTGGCCGACTGGGTTTACACCACCCTGGAAAAACGTCCCGTTATCGGCATCCCGGATGCGCTGACCACGCTGAAAGCCGGCATCGGAGACTGCAACGAACACGCGTCACTGTATGCAGCCCTGGCGCGTTCGCTGGGGATTCCAGCCAAAATCGCGGTTGGCGTGGTCTATCACAAGGAGGCGTTCTACTACCATGCCTGGAACGAAGTCTGTCTCGGCAGCCAATGGATCAGCCTCGACACGACAACCAACCAGTTTCCCGCCGACCTCAGCCACCTGAAATTCATCGAAGGCGAACTGCAGGAACAGGTCAAGATCGGCGCCCTGCTGAACAATTTGCAGATAGAACCACTTCACGACTAACCATTTTACAATTGATATTCATGAGCGAACCGAGCAAGCCGGTACTGGCCGTTACCAAACTCACGAAGCAGTTCGATCGGTTGACCGCCGTCGACCACATCGACATAACGGTGGAAGAAGGGGAAATCTACGGCTTCCTCGGGCCCAACGGCGCCGGCAAGACCACCACGATAAAAATGATCGCCGGGCTGCTGCTGCCCGGTTCGGGGTCGATCCGTATCTGCGGGCACGACATGAAGCAGGAAGCGCTTGCCTGTCGGGCGCTGACCGGCTATATCCCCGATCGCCCGTTTTTATACGAGAAGCTGACCGGCAGTGAATATATCAGTTTTATCGCGAGCCTGTACGGGAGCGGCACCGGATCGTCGAAGCAGGGGAATGCGGAACAGTACCTGCGCCTGTTCGACCTGTGGGAATGGCGCAACAACCTGATCGAGAGCTACTCCCACGGCATGCGCCAGAAACTGATCATGAGCTCGATATTCATGCTCGATCAGCCGCTGATCGTCGTTGACGAGCCGATGGTCGGCCTTGATCCGAAAAGCGCCCGGATCGTCAAGGAACTCTTCAAATCCAAGGCCCGCAGCGGCACCGCCATCTTCCTGTCGACCCATTCGATGGAAATCGCCGAAGAATTGTGCCAGCGCATATCGATCATCAGAAACGGCAGCGTCATCGCCAGCGGCAGCGTCGCCGAGCTCAAAGCCCAGGCGACGGACGGCATTGAAAACCTCGAAGACCTCTTCCTGCAGCTGACCGGCTCGTTCGAACTCCAGGAAGTGGTGGCGGCGCTGCGCACCGATTAGTATGAATACCCGGCTCTTCCTCCCCTCCGTCAGATCGGCGAAAAACCGGTTTTTCCTGACCCGGTCGCGCCTGAAAGTGATTCTGCTCGGCACACTCGGACTGGCGATCTGCACCGCGCTGTTCGTCCTCACGTACCTCAGCGTCAAGTACTTCCATTCACAGAGCGAGCTCGGGATCATTCTCAGCATGAAAATCTTCCAGATGGCCTGGATCACCATTTTTGCGATGCTGATCTTCTCGACGATGATCGCCGGCGTATCCAACCTCTACCTGTCCAGCGACAACGAGATTGTCGTATCCGCCCCGGTGCGCATGATCGAGCTGTTTCACATGCGGCTGTATACCACGTTCGTGAACACATCATGGATGATGCTGATTTTTACGCTGCCCGTATTCATCGCGTTCGGCGTCGTCTTCAAGGCCGGACCGCTCTACCTGCCGCTGCTCGTCTGCACCATTCCGGCAACCGCCCTCACCGCCTGCGGGTCGGCGATGGTCTTCGTGATCATGCTCGTGTACCTGTTCCCGGCCCGGCGCACCAAGGATATCATCGTGTACCTGACCATCTGTTTCGGGGTGTTCCTGTACCTGATTTTCAGGCTGATGCGCCCCGAAGACCTGGTCAACCCGGAAAAATACGGCCAGTTCATCGAATACATGTCGGCGATCTCCAACCCCGCCGGGTTCTGGCTGCCGGCGAGCTGGACCGCGGACCTGCTCGGCTCCTACCTGCTCGACCGCCAGGTCGACCTGCTGCTGCTCGGGCTCATTGTCGTTACCCCGGCGGTTCTCGTGTTTCTCGGGGAATTTTTAATGGCGCGCTTCTTTTTTTCCGGGTTTTCGAAATCCCAGGAGTCGTTCGGCGGCAACTACCGGTTCAGAGAGCCCGGTAAGTCAACCTCGCCGATGCTCTGGGTTTTCCGCAAGGAACGGATCGCATTCCTGCGCGATTCAAAGGAGTGGTCCCAGTTCTTCATGATCGGCGCCCTGGTCATTGTCTACCTCTACAACTTCAAGGTCCTGCCCCTCGAGCGAACCTTCGGCAGTGTCTACGTGGCCAACCTGATCTCGTTCGGCAATATCGGCCTGAGCGGCTTTCTCGCGGCGGCGCTCGCGGCCCGTTTCGTCTATCCGAGCGTCGGCGGCGAGGGGGGGGCGTTCTACCTGATCAGGACCGCCCCGGTCAGCGAAGCGCGATTCTTCTTCTACAAATACCTGTTTTACCTGATTCCGTTTACGCTGCTGACGCTCATACTCATCAGCGTATCGAACCATTTCCTGCAGATCGACGGCCCGATGTGGTGGATTTCGCTGTTCTGCTCGCTGATTATCTGCTGGACCGTGGTCGCGATGGCACTCGGATTCGGGGCGATCTTCGCCGACTATCACGCGGAAAACAAGGATGCGTCGATGGGCCCCGGGTCGATCCTCTATTTCTTCTGTGCCATCACCTATATGCTCATCATCCTGCTGGCCGGCATCTCCCCGTCGTACCGGCTGCTTCGGGCGTGGTTCTTCCACCGGGACCTGCCGTTTACCGATGCGCTGTTGATTGTAGCGTGGATTGTGTCGGTTCTAGCTCTGTCCGGGTTTATCGCGGTGCTGGTGTGCCGGCGGGGGGTTGCGGCGATTCGAGCTAAGTAATGGGAGGCGGTGGGTTTTTTTGGGGGTGAACAGAGGGGACATGCTTCAGCGTGTCCCCAATGGTATTATATACCGCTATCAATCGAACTATTCGTCCGGCTGTTTCACGTGTTGAGACGGCCCGCCGGTCGAGGAGACTTGGCCGAGGCTATAGTGCACTATGCCTCGACCAAAAGCGACGAAGAACAGCGGGCCGTATCGACGCGTGAAACAGCCGGACTAGCCCATAATCGAATATCCACCGTCCACCGTAATCACCTGCCCCTGAATCATGTCCGACAGGTTAGAGCACAGGAACAACGTCACATCGGCGACGTCGTCCGGGGTTATCAGCCTGCCGAGCGGCGTGCGCTGCAGGGAGTTGTCGAGGATCTGCTCGCGGTTCGGGAAGTGTTTCAGCGCATCGGTGTCGACCGCGCCGGCGCTGACCGTGTTGATGCGGATTCCGCGCGGCCCCAGTTCTACGGCCAGATGGCGGACCAGCGATTCGAGCGCCGCCTTGGATGCGCCGACGGTCGTGTAATTTTCTATGGCCCTGACCGACCCCAGGCTGGACACGCCGATGATCCGGCTGCCTTCCTTCATCAGCGGCATACCGTACTTCACGAGGCTGAGCAGCGCCCGGGCGTTGATATTCATCGCCCAGTTCCAGTGACGCTCGGTCAGGTCGAGCACCGGCTTCAGTACACCGGACGCGGCATTGCTGACGATCACGTCGAGGCTGCCGAATTCTTCGCCGATCGCTGCAAACATCTGCTCGACATCGGTTTCGTTGGCGACGTTCGTTTTCACCAGCAGGCAGCGGCGGCCCCGCTTTTCGATTTCTTCAGCGACGGACATCGCATCCTGTTTGTGGCGAACGTAGTTCACGGCAATGTCCATGCCGTGCTCGGCCAGCCTGATCGCAATGGCCTTGCCGATGCCCCGGGAACCGCCGGTCACCAGCGCAATTTTTCCATCGATCGTGAACATGTCGTTACCTCATCGTTATTTTGTTTTCAAGGTCGTCTCACGAGCTGCGGGCCGCGATCATACGTTTGATCGAGCTGTACATGAACCGCAGCGGGTTAAACGGCACCGGATTTAACACCGTCGGGGCCTGGAAACCGGAACCGGTGAAATGAGCGGGCCGCTCCCCGATAAATTCGCAGCGGCCGGGATCGGCACCGGGCAGAGCGCGGGCCTGGGCCGCCCGCCAGACCGGGCTTTTCCGGCAGTCGAGCTCGAGCACCGCCAGGAGCGCCGTGTCGAGTGCAACCGGGTTCCGCGCTGCCCCGACGCACCCCAGATGCAGCAATTCACCTTTGATCGGACCGGTTTTATGCATGACCTCGATGCCGTCGATAATGGTGATGCTGTGTGGAACCGCATCGCACAGATCGATCATCAGGTCACCGAACCTGCGGTGCGACAGGCCGTTTTTCATATGGCGCACCGCCTTGCGCATGCCACAGACGATCCCGTACATATTTTTCACTGCCATGGTCACGTACATCTGGCTGTGCGCCTTGATGCGCGGCAGGTTGACCAGCAGGTCGCAGGCCAGGACCTCTTCCGACACCCCGATCTTTACCCCGTGGCTCAGCTGCAGCTCACGCACCGCTCTGAACTCGATAATCTCGAGACCCAGCCCCTGCAGGTGACCGGTTATTCCGTGCCTGGCCGCCACCATAGCCGCACTGCCGAACGACGGTGAATCCCCGATCCGCACGCGGGCGCCGTTGTCGAGGAACCATTCGGCCGCGGCACGGATAAAACGGCCGTCGCTGCACGCCAGTTTTGACGCCCTGCTGCTGATCAGGTTCGGCTTGAGCAGGACGGTGGCTCCGGCAAGCCCGCCGCGCACCCCCAATGCTGCGCCGGCATCGTCGACAAACTGTTTCAGATGCTCGATATCGTAGTGATCACGACCAGCCAGCAGTATCGGGATTTGCTCGGACACGGGCAATTACCAGAGGTTTCCATGGAGGCAGACTGAGCCGCGGCGGTTCCGCGGCCGGCGCTACCGGTTGAATTTGATGATGCGCGTCCTGATCACATTATCGTTTTGCTGCAGTTTTTCGACGATATCCCCGTTAATTTCCGATTCGATATCGATAACATTATAGCCGATGGCGCCGTTTGACTCGTTTTTGTAGGAATCGATGTTGATATCGTGCTCCCCGAGGACATTGGTTATGTAGGCGATCATCCCGGGAACGTCCCGGTTGATCACGATCAGCCTCGTACGCACCAGATCGGACGGGATCACTTCGACATTGGGGAAGTTGACCGAGTTCGCGATATTGCCGTACAGCAGGTAATTCATGAGCTCACGGACCGCCATCATCGCACAGTTTTCCTCTGATTCCGTGGTGGACGCACCGAGGTGGGGAGTAAGCAGCACCCGCTCGTTGCCGATCAGCGCCTTGCTCGGAAAATCTGCGATATAACAGCTTAATTGACCACTCTTGAGGGCATCGAGCACGGCCTCTTCAGCAACGATCGGCCCGCGGGCGTAGTTGACGAGCACCGCCCCTCTCTTCATCCTCGCAATAAACTCGTCATTGACCAGGTTCCTGGTCTTTTCGATCAGCGGTACATGCAGACTGACGATATCGGCGTCGCCGATCGCATCATCGAGTGCGTGCACCACTTCGACGTCGGGCAGCAGCTGGTGGATATGGGCCAGGGACGGTTTCGGGTCAAATCCCTTGACCTTCATGAAACGGTGAATGCCGCCGTTGGCAAGCCTGGCCCCGATCTGGCCGAGCCCGATTACCGCAAGCGTCTTGCCGGCTATCTCTATGCCCCGGAACGCCGATTTACGCCGTTCCACTTCGGTGTCGACCTCGTTGCCGTCGATTTCCTGCAGCGATTCACAGAATTTAATGCCCCGATAGATGTTGCGCTGCCACACGCCGATCATCGGGAAAACGAGATCGACCACCGCATTCGCATTGGCGCCCGGCGTGTTGAATACACAGATGCCGGTCTCGGTGGCCCGGTCGACGCTGATATTGTTGACGCCCGCACCGGCCCGCGATACGGCGAGCAGCGACGGATATTCATCGGTATTTATTCTTGCGCTCCGTACAAGAATTCCCTGGGGATCGGCTTCATCTTCTGAAACCGTAAACTGCTGGTTAAGCAGGTCCAGCCCCTCCTTGGCAATTGCATTTTTTTTCTGCAGACGATACGCACTCATAATTTGCTCCCGGTTATTTAATACCTGCTGCCATGAATTTTGAAACAGATGCCGACCTTGAAACTGCCAGATATGATTCCCTAAATCCGATCAAACGCAGGAACGTACTATATACAGGCCAGCGTGAAGGTCAATCAGTGTTTTTCAGCAGCGCTATTTTGTTGAGACGGAAAACCGAATCCTCGCGGTCGTTGTGGAAACAGACCAGGGTACGCTCCTGATCAGGCCGCCAGCCGGCCCGCTCCAGACAGGTTTTCGAGAACTCGTGAAAAACGCTTGATTTGATGAAGTTTTTCCGCTGCGCCGCGGTAAACAACCCGTCGATCTCCTGCGGCAGCCGGTGATAGAGGTCCCGCCGCAGCTCATCGAGCGGACGCTGCCCGTATACCAGCTGATCAGGCAGGTACCGGTGCCCGCAGCGCAGCCAGTCGAAACAGATCAATTCCCTGATCAAGGCAAAATCGTCTCGCGGGGTCACCGTTTCGAGCAGGAGGCGGCACAGGGTTTTCTGGGTGGCGGCTTTCCAGAAATACCCCTGTTCGTGAAAACGTCCGGCCAGGGAGGTAAAAAACGCCGCGATATCTTCCCCGGTTTCCACCAGATATCGCCACAATGACGGGAAATAGCGGTTATTCACGCACTGCTCGATACATTCGCCGATCCAGAACAGCTCCGCCATCTGCTCCGCATTCACCCAGCGGTTGGCAAACACCGCGTACGGCGGCCGGGCCTCGGCCTGCAGCCCGAACTCCGCCGCCTGCTGTCTGATCTGGGTTCCCGGCAGCAGTTTGAGCAGCCCCATCTGGATATAGTGGGGCTGCATCGCAAACATATCGTTGATCGAGCGCCTGAACGTAGCAGCCGTTTCAAACGGCAGCCCGAGGATGAGATCCGCGTGCAGGTGGATATTCTCCGTGTTTCGCAGCCGCCTGATGACCGGTCCGGCCGTGCCGGCGTCTATCGGCCTCCTGATTGCCGCAAGTGTATCCGGGTTCGTCGTCTGGATGCCGATCTCGAACTGAAAGAGGCCGGGGCTGACCGTCTCGAGAAACGCAAACATCTCGTCGGAGAACCGGTCCGGGGCGATTTCAAAGTGAAACAGCGTATCGGGATTTTTATCCTGAATGTATTTCCAGATCGCCACCGCCCGTGCGGGAATATCGTTGAACGTGCGGTCGATGAAGCGCACGGTTTGCGGGCTGTGGGCGAGGATATCGTCGAGATCGCTGAAAACGTCGCCGAGTTCCTTATGGTACATCCCCTTCTCCGCTGAGGACAGGCAGTACGTGCAGAAAAACGGACACCCCCGGGATGATTCATAGTAGACCGCCCGGTTGGCGAGATGCGTAAGGAAATCATCGGGCCGATACGGATACGGCAGCGTCTTGTCACGCAGCCCGAGAAATGTGCCGCGATAGCTTTTTTTCAGGCTGCGCCGCTGCAGATCGGTAAAAAATGCACCTTCAGCCGCTTCGATTTCACCGTTGAAACAGGTTACCCGGCTGTCGTCAAAACCGGAGCAGACCACGTCCGCCTGGGGGCCGCCGACGACAATGCGGACGCGTTCAGACCGGACGAGCAGATCCTCGATCAGGCGCCCGGTGAGGTCGCTGTTCCAGATTACCGCCGAGAAAAACAGGTAATCCGGGCTGCCGGACGCGATGCGCTGCAGCAGGATATAGTACGGATCGTTGATTGTATACTGGCAGATTTCGGTCTCGATCCCGGCAATCTTATGTTCCAGTGCGTTGCGCAGGTAGAACAGCGCCGGGCTCGAGTGGGAGTAGCGGGCGTTTATGGCGATCAGTTTAATTTTCACGGTTCAGCGGCAGAATCATCACGCCGGGTCAATTTTTCTTAGCGTATCGAAACAATCTGACTATAGTATTTAATCTAATAATTACATATGGTCTTTCATTCAAATCCATTGTTCACTATCACCACATCTCTTGACCGGACTGTTTACCATGATTTTCCACAGCTGTGCACTCATACTTCTCCTGCTGTTCGCCGCCCCGTCATTCGCCGCGTCGGATCATCACGCATCTCTGCCCCGCATCGACCTGGCCGTATCATTTGACATCGAGGCAAAACTGCTGCGCGGTACCGCCCGAATCGACATTGCCGCAGACGAGGCTCTTACGCTGTATCTACCGGAGATGAAGGTTACCGGAGCCCTGGTTTCGACCGCAGCCAGGGAAAATGCAGTACTCGACGCTGGCGCTGCCGATACGATCAGGATCCCGGCATCCGCGGAAGCGCAGACGCTGCTGATTTCCTACGAGAAAACGGTCGTGGACAATTTCAACAACCTGCTGTCCGCTGAAACCATCGTACTGACCAGCGGCTGGCACCCGATTCCCGCCGAAGACGCGCTGTTTTCGCTGACCGCCCACGTCCCGGACGGCTTTATCGCCCTCTCCCAAACCGATAACTTCGACGCTGCCCGGGCTGCAGGAGCCCCCGCCCGTTTCCGGTTTTCCCAGCCGCAGCAGGCCCTGAGCTTTATTGCCGCGCCGTATGCCGTGAAGCAGCGGACGGTGCGGGATGGGCTGAGCGTCTACAGTCTCTTTTTCGAAACGGATAAGGACCTGGCGGACGGCTATCTTGAAGCAGCCGCTGGATTCATCAGCAGATACGAAGCGCTGATCGGCGAATTTCCCTACAACCACTATGTTATTGCCGAAAATGTCATGCCCACCGGGTACGGCATCCCGACGTTCACGCTGCTGGGCCAGCAGGTTATCCGGCTGCCGTTTATCAAACAGACGTCGCTCGGCCATGAAATCCTTCACTCCTGGTTCGGCAATGCCGTCGATATCGCGAAAGATTCCGGAAACTGGTGTGAGGGGCTTGTCACATACCTCGCGGACATGACGTACCGGGAGGACCTCGGAGAGGGGGTACAGGCGCGCAAGGAGGCGATTCTCACGTACCAGAGCTACGCGGGCACGGTGGAGCAGCCCCTGGCGTCATTTCGCGGCGCCGGGTATGAGCGGGCAGCCAACCGCGGCATCCGGGCAATCGGTTATCAGAAATCAGCGCTGCTCTTTCACGAGTTGAAAATGCGGATCGGCGACGATGCATTCAACCGGGGGCTTCGTTCATTCTATCGAACATTCAACGGACAAGCCGCATCCTGGAACGATATCAGGATCGTTTTCGAAAACGAATCGGGAAAACAACTGCAGCGATTTTTCTCGGAGCGCCTCGCAACCAATACCGTACCGGATCTCGCGGTCAATGACATCGCCACCACCCGTAAAAACGGGGAAACGCTGCTATCCCTGACCATAACGCAGAACCAGGAGCAACCGTTCGAACTGCTGCTGCCCGTGACGGTCAACACCGCTGCGGGCACGGTCGAACACCGGCAGCTGATCAGGGAAAAACAGGAAACGTTCAGGGTGGCGGTCGACGGAGCGCCGCTTGATGTGGTTGTCGATGCCGGCTACGACCTCATGCGCACGTTATCGGAAGACGAGGACCGCCCCGCCTGGTCGAAACTGCTCGGAGGCGAGGCGCTGCTCGTCGTACCTGCGGACAACGAAGCTGCGGAGCGGGGCGCGCCGCTGCAGGGCCTTGCCGGGAAGTATGGATGGAAAACGGTCGATCCGGCAGAACTCAGCCCGGAAGCCGTGGCAGCAAACAGCCTCATCTTCCTCGATGTCAGCGATCCAAACGTCAAAACGATGTATGGCGATCCCGCTCACCCCGCGGGAGGATTCACCCTCGATATCCGGGTCAATCCGTTCAACGCGGACGAGACTATCGGGTTGCTCAGCACCGCGTCCCTGCAGGAGACCGCGGCGGCCGTTCGCCGGCTGCCGCATTACGGGAAATACGCCTACCTGCATTTTCAAAACGGCAGGGTCATCGATAAAGAAATCGCACCTGCGGCCAACGGTATGCACGTTTCCCTCGAAAACCGGCCGACGGGAATAGCGTTACACGATATTCCCCCGTTTGCCCAGTTGATAGAAGCGCTGGGACGCAAGCGGGTCGTCTATATCGGGGAAACCCATACCTCCCGCCCTGATCATCTGCTCCAGTTGATGCTCATCGAGGCCCTGCACGAACAAAACAGCCAACTCGCGATCGGCATGGAAATGTTTCCCCGGTCAAGCCAGCCGGCGCTGGACCGCTACATCGAAGATCCCGGTTACAGCGAAGCAGACTTTTTGGAGGATTCCGGGTACTTTTCCGTGTGGGGGTACGACTACCGCCTGTTCAGGCCGATCTTCGACTTCGCCAGAAAACACCGGATTCCGCTGGTGGGGCTGAATATCGAGCGTGACATTGTCTCGACGATATTTAAAAACGGGTCCCTGGAGGCCCTCAGCGAAACGCAGAGACAGTCTCTGCCGTCGGAAATGCGGCTGGATATGACCGGCTATATCGGGCGGCTCCGCTCGACCTATCAGATGCACCAGCACGGCGGCAGTGCAAACGGCGGCTTTCCCGGCTTCATCCAGGCCCAGGCGGTATGGGATGAGACGATGGCCGAGTCAATCGTCGCCTACCTGTCTGCCCATCCCGAAACCTCGATGGTCGTGCTAGCCGGCAGCCAGCATACCAGGAAAGATTCGGGCATACCGCCGCGGGTCGCCCGCAGGCTCGAGGTCGAGCAGGCCAGCGTGTTGAACAAAGCGACGAATCCGGACTCGACCGAGCGCCTCGCCGCAATCACCGATTACCTGTTCTTTCTTGACTCCGGCGAATTCATGCCGCAGGGAAAAATCGGCGTCATCCTCGAAGAAAGCACGGATCAGGGACCGGCGGGCATGCGCATTACCGGACTCAGCCCGCATTCCAACGCCGAGGCTGCCGGATTGCGCCCCGCTGACCGGTTGATCTTTATTGACGAATTTACTATCCGTAATATGGTGGATGTGAAGCTGGCACTGCTCGACAGCAAAGCCGGGGACACGGTCACCGTCGGCATCATCAGAAAGTCGGATGAGTCGGAGGAAGAAATGAGCATTCCGGTGAAGCTGTATCATCAGCCACCGATGTAAAAGCATCCGTAACCATCGTACGCTCGAATAGCCCGGAGGGAGGGGTTTCATGGAAAAACTCGGAGTACCAATCTACGGCGGCGAAGTGCCTGAGGACCAGATCAGTCCCGAATCCCTGGTCAACAAGGTTATCGCGACCACCGCGTTCCAGAACTTCTACAACACCATCTCAAACGGCGGCTTCCTGCTGCTGGCGGCTTCCGTTGCCGCCCTGATCTGGTCGAACATCAACCCGGAAAGCTACAGCCATTTCTGGCATACGGAATTCACCCTGACCTTCGGCGGCGCGGCCCTCTCCCATTCGCTGGCACACTGGGTCAACGACGGACTGATGACGCTGTTTTTCTTCACGGTTGGACTCGAGATCAAAAGGGAGATGCTCGTCGGCGGACTGTCCGATCCGCGCCGGGCGGCACTGCCCGTGGCTGCAGCGGTCGGGGGGATGGTCTTTCCGGCCCTGGTCTACTGGATATTCAACGGCGGTGAGACCTCCATGTCCGGCTGGGGCATCCCGATCGCAACCGATATCGCGTTTTCGCTGGCCATCCTGTCAACGCTGGGCAACCGGGTACCGTTCGGCATCAGGATTTTTCTCACCGCGTTCGCGATCGCAGACGACCTCGGCGCGATTCTCGTCATCGCCCTGTTCTATACGCCCCAAATCCATATGACCTACCTGGCCGGCGCCCTGGGGGTCTGCGCTGTTCTGTTCGTAATGAACCGCTTCTGGGTGCGCAATCCGCTCGGCTACATGGTGTTCGGCGCGGTCATGTGGTACATGGTCGCCCATTCCGGGCTGCACGCGACCATCACCGGCGTCGTCGTCTCCATGTTCATTCCGGCCAAGAGCCACTTCAACACCGATCTCTTCATGAATATGGTGCGCGATCGGCTGGACCGGATCAGGTGCGAAGGCGACGAATGCGGCTACACGATCATGGTCAACCGGGCTCATCTCGATGCGGTGCACTCGATCAACGTGGCCTGCACCGCGGTGGAAACGCCGCTGCAACGCATGGAGCATGCGATGGAACCGTGGGTTGCGTACCTGATCCTGCCGCTGTTCGCGTTGGCCAATGCCGGCGTCGTGCTCGGCGCCCTCGACCTCGGAGCCGCGATCATGCATCCGGTGACGCTCGGCACGGCCATCGGGCTGGCCTTCGGCAAACCGGTCGGCATCACGATCTTTACGTGGCTGACCACGAAGATCCTGCGGGTGAACCTGATCTCCGGCGCGACCTGGCCGATGATCCTGGGAGTCGGTTTCCTGGGCGGTATCGGCTTTACGATGTCGCTGTTTATCTCGGCGCTGTCGTTCAGCGAACCGGTATTTCAGGAATACGCCAAGATCGGAATCATCGTCGGTTCGCTGCTGGGCGGAATCCTGGGCTATGCGGTGCTGCGCTGGGCAACGGCCGGCCGACAGTACACCGAAACAGCCGAATAGCGGTACAGACGGTGTCGGGCTGATCCGCGGCTACAGGCTCAACTCGATGCCGACGGGGCAGTGGTCCGACCCGTGAATGTCATTGAGGATGAACGCGTCGGTGACGATGTTGTCGGCAATGAGGTCTTCGCTCACGAAGAAATAATCAATCCGCCATCCGGCGTTGTTCTTGCGCGCATTGAACCGGTAGCTCCACCACGAGTACTTGACCGTATCCGGATAAAAATGCCTGAATGTATCGACATATCCGCGGCTGAGGATATCGTCGAGTACATCCCGCTCGATGCGCAGAAAGCCCGAGCGGTCTTTGTTCGACTGTGGATTTTTCAAGTCAATCTCGTTGTGCGCGGTATTGAAGTCACCGGTGATGATCAGGCTTTTCCCGGCCGCCTTCAACCCGTCGGCGTACGCGAAGAAATCACGATAGAAGTCAAGCTTGTACTGCAGCCGCTCATCATCCTTCTGCCCGTTCGGGAAGTAAATGTTGAACAGGATGAACCGGTCGTAGACCAGTTCGATCACCCGGCCTTCCGTATCGAACCGGTCGATCCCGAACCCGTATCGATGCTCGAGCGGTTCCTCCTTTGTATATGACGCGACCCCGCTGTAGCCTTTCCTGGCCGCATAATCCCAGTATGAATGATACGAGCCGAGACTGAGCATCTCCCCGGTGCGCTGATCCTCCTGCAGTTTCGTTTCCTGCAGGCACAGGATGTCGGGGGCCATGTCCTGGACTGCCGCCGCAAATCCCTTTTTGAATACGGCCCGCAGGCCGTTGACGTTCCACGATATAATTTTCATGTTATTTCCTATCCAAAGGTACCGATAGATGCGGGGACATGCTTCAGCGTGTCGCCATCTGGCCATTTATCCGGTAATAACGGTTCGGAACACGCCTGCGCATCCCCACCTGGCTCCTTCCTCAGGCAGCGCCCCGTATTAGCCCGAGAACCAGCTCCGCCTGTCGTTTCCCCGCACCCTGCTGCGCCGCAGCCGCCTCACCGGCCCTCTGCTGCAGCACCGCCAGATGGTCACGGTCCTGCAGGAGCGATTCCATTGTTGTCTTCATTTCATCAATCGTAGCAACGTTAAAACCGGCTCCGCTTTTTTCAAGGATCGCGGCAGACGCTTTAAAGTCGTTGATGTGCGGGCCGAACAAGACCACCTTATCCCAGGAAGCGACTTCCATCACATTGTGGCCGCCGCAGGGAGCCAGCGTGCCGCCGACAAAGACGAGGGTGGCAATGGAAAAGAGCTCCGTCAGGTCCCCGAACGTGTCGACGAGGATAAGCGTCCCGGTACGGATTTTGCCCTGTTTCAGGCTGCTGAGCAGATCATATGACAAGCCCGTACGGTCCAGCAGGGCCTGTATCGAATCAAGCCGATCGAGATGCCGGGGCGCAATGAGCCACAGCTGATCTGCGCCTGCTGTCATTTCACTATAAACCGGCAGCAGCAGTTCCTCTTCCGGCGCGTGCGTCGAGCCTGCGATGATTACATCCGCTGCCGCGGTAATGCCGAGCGTCTGGCGCCATTTGTGCCGGGTGCCATCACGGTCGGCTGGCGGGGTAAAATCATGCTTGATATTGCCCGTCACCGTCACCGCGCGCGGCTCAGCCCCGACTTCGATGAACCGCTTTCGATCTTCTCCCGTAATCGCGGCGATCAGGTTGAATTTCTTCAGGACGTTGCCGAAAAAGAATTTGTACCGGCAATAGCTTGCAAACGACTTATCCGACAGGCGGCCGTTTATCAACGCAGCACCTGCGCCCTGGCGCTTGAAAACGGAGATGAGAATCGGCCACAGCTCTGTTTCCAAACAGACGTAGCAGTCCGGGGCAATCCGCCTCGCCACCCGTCCCGCCACAAACGGCACGTCGAGCGGGGCCAGATAGCAGGCGATATCGCGTCCGAGATGCCGGCGCGCAAAATCACGACCGTGAATCGTCATCGTCGTCACTACGAAATCCCACGATTCCAGCCCCGGCCGCAGGTGGTCGATGAACACGCCGGCAGCCCGGACTTCGCCGATCGAAGCGGCGTGAATCCAGAGCCTGCCGGTTGTACCGGGAGTCCGTGCAGTCGGTGTATACAGGCCCAGCCGTTCATTCAACCCCCGCCGGTGCCGCCCCGTTATCAGCACGACCCCAAGCAGGATCGGAAAGCTGAGCCAGAACAGCAGCCCGACAATTATCCGGTATACAGCGAGCACCATACCTCTCTTTTCTTTCTCTTCATGAGTGCAGCGTTGAAAAGGCCAGTAAAACCGCTCCCGCCCCGCTCGTCAACCGCAATCAGAATCGACATCGCGAACCGCCGGCTATCTCTGCACAAATACGTCAATTCCTTGACAACCACCGGTGGATCGTGTAGTCAGAACAGTTCGTCCACACGCCGTATGCTGGAGACGATCCATGAAGAACATCAGTAAGAGGAAGAGTTATGAACAGATCAGCACGGTTTCTCCTAGTTCTGATTGCTTTATTTACCTATATTCACGGAGATGTCGATATGTCCGAGGCAAAATTAAAAGATGGCATGTATGTAAAATTTCACACGAACCGCGGCGAAATCCTGTGCCTGCTCGAGTATGAGAAGACCCCGATGACCGTGGCCAACTTCGTCGGCCTCGCCGAAGGCACGAAGGAACTTGGCGGCGGCGGCAAGCCGGGTACCAGATATTACGACGGGCTGGCCTTTCACCGGGTCATTCCTGACTTCATGATCCAGGGCGGCTGTCCACTCGGAACCGGCACCGGCGGCCCCGGCTACACCTTCCCCGACGAGATCGATCCGAGCCTCAAGCACGATGCTCCGGGCATTCTCTCCATGGCGAACGCGGGTCCGGGCACCAACGGCTCCCAGTTCTTCATCACCCACGTGCCGACCCCGTGGCTCGACGGCAAGCACACCGTGTTCGGCTATGTGATCTCCGGACAGTCCGTCGTCGATGCAATCAAGCAGGGCGACGTGATGGAAACGGTGGAAATCATTCGCGTCGGCAAGGACGCCGAAGCCTTTCAGGCCGACCAGGCAGCGTTCGACCAGCTGGTGGCAACCATCCAGGAGCGCCAGCGCGAAAAAGAACTGGTCGCAATGGAAACCCAGAAGCTCGAAATCGAGAGCAAATTCCCGGGCGCGATTGCGACGCCGAGCGGTCTCAAATACGTGGTCGTCGAAGAGGGCACCGGCGATGCGACCCCGAGCAAGGGAACCACCGTCACGGCCCACTACACCGGAAAGCTGCTGGACGGGCAGAAATTCGACAGCTCCTATGACCGCAACGACCCGATCAAGTTTCCAGTCGGAGCGGGCCGGGTCATCAAAGGCTGGGACGAAGCATTCCTGTCGATGAAAAAGGGGGAAAAGCGGATCCTCATCATCCCGCCGGAACTCGGCTACGGCAGTTCCGGACGCGGCCCGATCCCGCCCAATGCGGTGATGGTCTTTGATGTTGAGCTGATTGATTTTTAATTTTTATTTCAAACAGTTACAACCTTCAAGGGGACAGGCTTCAGCCTGTCCCCTTTTTTTGTGCGCCGCGCTTTAAAATATAACAATCGATCATTATTCACATGATCGATCGACTTTTTGCTGGTATCATAAAGGTCGATGTACGTCGATGTTCGGTATCGGTCTCAGCTCCCTGCCCGCCGTATCAGATCGTCGCCGCATGAACACCACTGTTTCCTCAATCCCCGGCATCCCGGCAGCACAGGATTTACCGCGTATGCAGCTCGCAGGCAAGCCAGTCACCAGCGTCGAGTTCGATAACCAGTGCGGTGGCCTGCTCCTGACCTCCTCCACCCGTTCAGGCACCCGCTATTGCCTCTATCCATGGGAACAGGGGCTGACTTTGTATGGCAAAAAAGCCGGCTCTTTTGTCAAAGTAAATGAGAGTGTCACCTTCCCGTTTGACCGGGACAGCCAGAGCGAACATACGGTAAACGACGCTCCGGCTTCCATCTTCGCGTCCAACATTCCCCGCGAGATCCGGGAAACCGCCGCCCCCTTCTCCCATGCCCAGCTGCAGGTACTGCAGATCCTGGCCCGGGGGGCGGAACCGGCGCTGGACCTGGCCCGCAGCGTTCCGGTACTCATCTGGCTGCTCGGATGCGAGGTCCTGAGCAACAGAATTTCCGCGGAACAGGCGGCGTCACGCTGCACAGAGAAGCGCGTCGATATCATACAATCAATCCATCCCGACAGTACGCAGGCGGACCTTAAAATCCTGCAGCGCATCACCCCGCAAAGCTACGACAAATCAGAACTGCGAATCGTTTACCGGCTCCTGAAAGACAAGGTGCTGAGCGCCAATCTCCGCCACCTGCCCCAGATCGTGCCTGACAAAGTCGCGGTGGTGATGGACGCACCGGAGGTCCAGACCATTGCCCTGATCAAGCAGGAACTCTCGGATCCGAACGGCTCGAGTTATCACCTGGAGGTGACGAAAAACATGTGTAAAACCTGCCTGCGCTTCGGCAGCGGCGCCGGCATCAAGAACGTGCAGCACACCCTGAACCTCTGCAAAAGCCGGGACGATCTCATTTCCCTGACCAGCCGCTGGCACTGCCGGTACAACCAGCGCATGATCGATCAGGTCGCCATGCATCGGCGGGAAAGCGAAGCCCAGGAAACCCTGGCCCGGCAGATGCAGGCAGAAGCTGAGCGGCAGGCCCGGCTCAGGCGGGAGCGGCGGCGGGAGCGGGCAGAACGAACCCGGGAGAGAAACCGGCCCCAGGCGCAGGAGGGAGATCGGGCCGCAACGCCGGCACGGTCCACGGCGCGCAGACTGTATTTCCAGCCTCCTCCGATCCCCGGAACCAAGTACATTGTCCCGATAACCTCGTATGATGAACTGCGGGATGAAGGTGAACGGATGAACCACTGCGTCGAATTGTACAAAAACAAAATCCTGCGCGGCGACGCGTATATCTACAAGGTATTTTTCATCAAACGCTGCACCCTGGAAATATACCGCAGCGGAAAACACTGGCACATCGGTGAGTTTCGCACTAAAAATAACGGCAAACCGCCAAGTTCGACGCGATTTTATGTGCGGGAATGGCTCAGCGGGATCAGCAGGTAAGGGCTAGAGGCCGAGATCCCCGGCTATCTCCTTCATCGCCGCCAGTCCCAGCTCACAGAATTCCGGAACCTCGATTCCCAGATGCGTGCATTCGGCGATGATCTCCCGGTTGGCGCCGCGGGCAAAAGCCTTTTCCTTGTAGCGTTTCTTTACCGATTTTGGTTTGACCGCTTCGAGTTTGCGGGCCGGATTGACCAGGGCCGATGCGACGACCAGGCCGGTCAGCGTTTCCGCAGCCGCCAGCGCGTGGTGAAACGCGGTCGTGCGCTCCTCGCCGGGATGGGCCTGCAGGTTGTGCAGGCGGATCGCTTCGACGATCTCCGGATCGACGCCCTTCTCGTTTAAAATCCGTGCCGTTTCTCTGGTATGGGTATCCAGGTCGGTATGGGTTTCCGAGTCCAGGTCGTGCAGCAGGCCGGCAAGCCGCCACTTCTCTACGTCCTCACCGAGCTTTTCGGCGAGGGCGCCCATCACCGCTTCCGATGCCAGGCAGTGATTGACCATGTTGGGATTTTTCAGGTGTTCCCTGACCAGGGCCAGGGCTTCGTCTCTCTCGATTCCGTAATTCATTGCCGCCGCCGTTTTTTTGCGATTAATATTTCAGGCCGACCCGTTCACGCACCTGGTCGAGCGTGACGGTCGCCTTTTCCCGCGCTTTATCCGCGCCTTTCTTCATGATATTTCTGACTTCGCCGGGATCTGCAAGAAATTGCGCCTTGCGGGCCCGGGCGTCGGCGAAATAGTCGGTGATCAGATCGAGCAGTTCCAGCTTGATATACCCGTAGGCGGCGCCGCCGTTGATGTAGAGATTACGGACTTCTTCGATCCGCTGGGCCGGGGCGAAAAGCTTGAAGATCTGGAACAGGTTGCAGGTATCCGGATTTTTGGGCTCCTCCACCGGCGTGGCGTCCGTTTCAATGGCCAT
>Ga0180435_10001554_pt1 | contig 23782 bp, 22 predicted proteins | sample SS_ome_3_FD_132467 | JGI IMG/M metagenome (GOLD analysis project Ga0180435, IMG submission 132467) | Hypersaline lake sediment archaeal communities from the Salton Sea, California, USA - SS_3_S_1 metaG | ecosystem: Environmental > Aquatic > Non-marine Saline and Alkaline > Hypersaline >... | reverse complement strand
AGCCATGATTGGTGCAAAGATGATGCTGGAAGGGAAGTGGAAGGAGCCTGGTGTCTGGAACATGGAACAATATGATCCTGATCCTTTTATGGATGACCTGAATAAGTATGGTCTACCCTGGAACGATATCGAGTTTGATGTCGATATTGATGCACTGCCTGAAAGCTGAGTGTTTTCAGTATCATAGGACACACTGCCAATTTATTATGGCAGTATGTCCGTAACTTCCTGCCCAAAATTTTAGTGAAAATGGAACAATATCGTCAGCTGCCATTGCCCTGCTACCTGCTTGAGGAGAAGAAGCTTCGTCAGAACCTGGAGCTGATTCGTGGCGTCGAGGAAGCAGCAGACTGCAGTATTATTCTTGCACTCAAGGGATTTGCGATGTGGTCGGCTTTCCCAATCGTCCGGGAGTATCTTTCTGGTTGTGCTGCGAGTTCCTATTACGAGGCCAGGCTGATAGATGATTATTTCCAGGGTCATATCCATCTTTATGCGCCGGCATATACGAAGGAAGAGTTTCCGTTGTTGTTGGAACTGGCGGATCGTATTTCCTTCAATTCCCTCGGGCAGTGGGAGACTTTCTCTGCACAGGCCCTGGCTAAAGGTATCTCCTGTGGCCTACGCGTAAATCCGGGTATCCATGAAGTAGAAACTGACTTGTATAACCCAAGCGGGAAGCAGTCTCGGCTGGGTGTCGCTGTCGAAGAGCTTGGGGAGCGATTACCAGATGGCGTAGAGGGGCTTCATGTGCATGCCCTGTGCGAAAGCCCGGCTGATGCGACAGCACGATTGATCGCAGCGGTGGAAGACAGTTATGGTCATTACCTTGCAGATCTCAAGTGGCTAAACCTTGGTGGTGGGCATCTGATGACGCGCGATGGATATGACATCCAGATGCTGGTTTCTGCTATCCGCGCATTCAGGGCCAGGTATCCTCATATAGAAGTCATACTGGAGCCGGGCTCAGCCATTGCCTGGAGGACTGGACCACTGGTCTCATCGGTGCTGGATATCGTTCACCGCGGTGGCATGGATATCGCTATCCTGGATATTTCCGCTACGGCGCATATGCCGGATGTACTGGAAATGCCTTATCGTCCTGAAGTCCGCGATGCAGGTGAGCCGGATGAAAAGCCTTATACCTGTCGTTTAGGTGGAATGACCTGTCTGGCCGGCGATGTCATTGGTGATTATTCATTTGATGAAAAACTGAAAGTCGGCGACCTGGTTGTTTTCGAAGACATGATTCATTACACCATGGTGAAGACAACCATGTTCAACGGGGTACAGCATCCGGCAATTGCCATAGAAAGAACTGATGGCACTTTCGATGTGGTCAGGCAGTTTTCTTACGAGGATTACCGCGACCGCCTCTCATAAACGCAGCGGTGTCTCTTCCTCGAGATAGGTATAACCCTGCAGGCCTTCCTGGTAGAAACTGAAGAATGCATTGGCCTCACGGGCAGTAATTAGCCCCTTGTTTCTCGCGTTCTGTAGTTCGCGTTTCATGCGGTCGATCAGAACCGTTTCATGGAACTGCACGTAGTCCAGTACCTCGGATACTGTTTCACCCTCCACGACCTGTTCAAGTTCATAACCGTCCTCATGCATGCGTATGTGCACTGCATGCGTATCACCAAACAGGTTGTGCAGGTCGCCAAGGATTTCCTGGTAAGCACCAGTCATGAATAAACCAAGGAGGTAGGTGTCGCTTTCTTTTATAGTATGCAAAGGCAGCACGCTGGCTATTTCATCCCTGACAGGGAAGTTCTGGATCGTACCGTCTGAATCACAGGTGATATCTACGAGTACGCTATTCTGAGTAGGTTTCTCGTCAAGACGGTGTATAGGCATGACCGGGAAGACCTGTTTGATGGCCCAGGCATCCGGCAGGGACTGAAAGACAGAGAAATTGCAGAAATACCTGTCCGCTATCTGTGTCTCGAAACCTGGTATCAGGCGATTCATTTCCTCTGCGCCCAGGTGATCCGTCAGAAGGGTGATTAGTCGCCAGTAGAGGTCATCGGCGTGCGCACGATCTTCCAGCGTTGCATGCCCAAGGGCGAACAGGCGGCTCATGTCATCACGATAGGCAATCACGTCATGTAACGCCTCAACAGGTGAAATACTGTCCAGTTCCTGCAGTGTATTCCAGAGTTGCCTGAGCTGGAGAGGGCTGTCCTCGGAGGGTTCGATTAGCGGTGTCTGGTTAGTGCGCCTGGCGACACCGATAACGTTCGCGATAAACACGGAATGATGTGCAACAATGGCTCTTCCGGACTCTGAAATGATATTAGGGCAAGGCAGGTCTTCTTCATCGCAAACCCGCTTCATGGTCCAGATAATCTCGTTCGCATATTCCTGCAGCGAATAATTTACCGCCGATTTAGTGTCGTCTGGTGAGGCGTGGTAATTGACGCCCAGGCCACCACCAACATCCATGAAATCGATGGGGGCGCCAAGTCGGCGTATCTCGACAAAATATCTCGCCGCTTCCTGCATGGCTTTTTTGATGCTCTGAATCTCCGGAACCTGGCTGCCGATATGAAAGTGCAGCAGTCTCAGGCTATCCAGCATTTCGACCAATTTCAGCTTGTTGACGGCATCAAGGAGTTCTGAGGCAGAGAGGCCAAATTTTGACTTGTCGCCGCCCGAGTCATCCCAGTAGCCATTGCTGGTAGTAGACAGGCGGCATCGCAGCCCTATAAGTGGATTCACATCAAGGCGTTTTGCTGCATCCAGGATCAGGTCAAGTTCACTGAGTTTTTCAACAACGATGAAGACCTGTTTACCCATCTTGTTGCCCATCAGAGCAAGCTCGACAAACTCCATGTCCTTATAGCCATTACAGATGATCAGGCCCTTAACATCTTCCAGCATCGGCAGGGTGGCATGCAGTTCTGGCTTGGAGCCAGCTTCAAGTCCCCAGTTGTACTGGGCGCCGAACTCGATAATTTCTTCCACAACGAGGCGTTGTTGATTGACCTTGATGGGATAGACGCCATAGTACTGGCCGTCATACTCGGCTTCTTCGCAGGCAATAGAAAAACGGCTGTGTATCTGTTCGATACGTTTTCTCAGGATGTCTGAAAAACGTAATAGCAGGGGAGGCCGCATCCCTCTGTTCGCAAGGTCGTCGCATAATGCCTTGAGGTCAATCTGATGCTCATCATCAATGAGTGCAACGACATTGCCATCCCGGTTAATATCAAAAAGGCCGCGTCCCCAGTGACCTATCTGATATAGATCGCGAGCATCCTGAAGGCCCCAGGTTTTTTCGTTCTTATCACTCATCATTGATCCTGGTTTGTGCGCCCAGTTTCTGCCTTTTGTCGAAACCCATTGATTTACCCCAGAAGGAAATACATTTCTGGACCAGTTTTGCGGCCATCATGTCAGATACATGGTTTGGTTCAGGTATCAGTTCCAGAATATCAACACCTCGAATATCGGCCTGCTTGTTATTCATCAATGTCTCGATCAGGGAAATTCCCTGGTGCCAGTGAAGTCCGCCCGGCTGAGGCGTGCCGACACCAGCGATCAGGGCTGAATCGAAACCATCCATGTCTATCGTTAACCACACGGGTCCTGAAAGTGCTGCAATGGTTTCAAGCAGGTGCTCCCAGTTTTCCTGTTTCTGAAGATCGCGGTCAAAGAATGTTGTAATAAGCGTGTTGGAATTAATAAGCTCGGCTTCCTGCTCATGCAATGAGCGTATAGACACCTGTATCAGGTCGTAGCCCTGTTCCTGAATACGATACATAGGGCAGGCATGATTATAGATGGATCCATGATATTGCTGTCGTAGATCAGCGTGCGCATCTATCTGGATTACGGTGCCACCTCCAGGCATACGCGCAAATAACATGTCCGGAGTGATGGAATGCTCACCGCCAAGACCGATGAACAGGTTGTTTTCAGGCATGACGCTGACCGACTGTTTCAGTCTCGCATGGAAGTCTGCCTGCGCTTCATCGGGCCGGCATCTGATTTCTTCGAGTACGGCAAGCGTCATGAACTCAAAGGGGCTCCAGCGTGCATCTTCTTCGTAAAACTCCAGCTGTTCGCTAGCATCCAGTATGGCTGCAGGTCCTTCCGCGGTTCCCTTGCGATAGGTGACGGTCGCATCATGGGGAACGGGCAATATCAGGACGTCAGCCTGATTGACCGGGCTGTTTGGCAGATCTAAAAAATGTTGTTCGCTCATAGCCGCGAAGTCTGCCATTATTTTCGGTGATGCGCAGTAGTTATCTTGTTTTTTTGAAACAGAAAATAGCCTGACCAAATCCGGTGCCTGACGGTTCAGTCTGCAGTTTTACTGACAGCTGAAGATCTGTTGTGCTGGAACCAGGCCCATGGGTGACGGGCATTGTTATCGTGATCAGGCAGGCCATGAAGCTGACGCTAGCGGACAGGTCAACGACGCGAAATGAGAATTAATCGGACTCGTACACGGCAAGCTGGTTTCTGCCCGCATGCTTAGACTGATAACAGGCCTTATCTACATGGTTCAGAGCGGCATTTACATCATTGACAGACTGGTCCAGAGAAACCAGTCCCAGGCTGGCTGTTACATCAAAGTGATGATCACCACAGACAAATTCCATTTCACCAATGTTCTGGCGAATTCTTTCTGAAGCGGCAAGTGCTTCTTCTTTCCCGGAATAGCGCAGTATTACGGCGAACTCGTCTCCTCCCATGCGCGCCACATGGTCTGTCTCACGTACTGCGCCAGAAATGCGATTGGCCACCTGGACCAGGAACTGGTCGCCTGCAAGATGTCCGCAGGTGTCGTTAACCTTCTTGAAGTGGTCGAGGTCTATATAACATAGCCAGGTATTGGTATCTGTATATCGCTTTGCATCACTCAGTGTTTGTGCAAGTAGTTCCTCAAATTTTCTGCGGTTGATGATGCCGGTGAGTGAATCATGTGTCGCCTCGTAATCAAGTTTCTGGGCGAGAGCATGCATGGTGGTGATGTCGTGCATAACCAGGACGGCAGAGGAGACTTTATTATCAATAATAATAGGCGAAAAGCTATATTCAATAATGAGTCGGTTATGATCATTTTTAATTAGCTCAACGCCACTATCTGAAATCATAACCTCGGTATTGAGTACAGAGGCCAGATCTAAAGGCCTGGGAATTTCATCTTTATCTTGTTTGTGTACTTTGATGACTTTATCAAGATGTCTGTTCAGCACATCATCTTTACTCTGTCCAAGCATGTTCAGCGCTGCATCATTGAGTTCAGTAATTACACCCTGATTATTAATAATAACAACCCCATCAACGATGGAATGTAGCGTCACCTGGGCGCGTTCTTTTTCTTTGAGTATGTGTTGCTCGTAACTATGAGCACGCCTGAAAACGAACATGGCAACAAATAATGTGAGCATGAGGGCTAAAGCTGAGAAAAGTATAATTCTGCCCTTGGCCTTGTTGGCCCTCTCAAATGAATGCTGTATGGCCTCAGCATCATTTTCCTCAACGATCTCGCCCATGCCATGAAAGTATTCCAATACACTTTTTTGTAATGGGGATGCTTCTGTGATGAGTAACTGTCTTGCCACGCTATCGTTACCAGCATGTAACTCGTCGGCAATATCCAGCTGAATCCTGCCTAGAGGCATCAGGATTTTATCCTGCTCTTGCAGCATCATGCGCAATGTTTCATCGATTTCCAGGCTGTAGAGTTCGTTGCGGCTCGTGATGTAGTCTGTTCCACGCGCATTAAATTGCAACCAGAGTGAGTCTTTATAGAAAGGATCGTCAGCAATAGACATCTGGTAAAGGGTAATGATGCGATCACGCGCAGAGTTGTGCATGGTGTTAAGCAGGGTTTCCTGCCTTTCTGTAGCCTCGGTTACTTCCTGCAGATTTGAGACGCTGCCCTTGAGGGCATAAATCGATAGAAACGAGATGGCAAGCAACAGAATAACAATCGACGTAAAGCCGACAAGTAGTGCCCCTTTACTGGTCCTGGCGTTGTGATCATCCTGACCCATTAGTCATATACACCCGTTAATGAAAGTGCTAGCTGCAAAGCCTTTGTATTAGAAGAGTGTTCATATATGTTTTCATAATTATTGTATTATGAAAGGAGCTAGGCTTAAGTCATCAGGTGAGGGGCTTGTTTAACAGAACTTCCCAGTAGTGAAGTTCTGATAGTCCCGCGGTTATAGAACCCCTCTTTCTTAGACCGGTAGTTTCGTCACCCATCTTTCAATAGGGTGGGATTGTAAAAGATTTAAAATAGTCGAATAGTATGTCCTAATCAATGTAAGGTTTCGAATACTAATTTTTATTTTGGGCAGCCAAACTGATCGGCTGCGATATCCGAAGGGGTCTCAGGGCAGCGATCCCGATAGTCGGGGGTGCCGTCGGCATCACTCTGTAAAGGACAGCCATTTATGTTAACACCAGAGGAAATCTCTATCGTCGTGTTGTCGGGGCAGTAGTCCCTACTGTCGCGGACACCATCATTATCAGAATCCATTTCACATCCATGCTCATCAACAGGCCAGGCCTGAGGTTTTTTTTCAAGCCGTCTTGGATCCAGGCTGGCGCTGTATTTGAAATCTGAGCTAGTACGGATGATCTGGGCAGTATTGGCGCATCGATCATTGTTGTCTGCAACACCATCATGGTCGGTATCTGCCAGTTCAATACTGCAAGCACTGGTCTGCAGTACAACGGTAAATAAGGTCATCAAGAGAAATCGTGGAGTTGATGGCTTAGATAATATCATGAAGAATTACTGGACAGACCCTGTTCAATAAATGAAGCAGGGCTCTTCCTGAGCCCAGAGATCATATTTCCGGTCTGTATCTTATCTGCCAAGAATAGCGTCTACTTCTTCCTGGGCCAGGTACTGCGCCTCGTAGTTTCCTTCACCGATAACGGCTTCAATCTGGCCGACAAAGGCACGCAGGTGGTTTTCAGAGCCAGACATTAAATTCCTATAGACATTTTTACAGTCATCAGCCTCCGTATAATTCATGCCACATCCGCCTTCCTCGATACCGTTATCTATTTCAACGATTATCTTTGGGCATTCGGCTATATCGTACATATCCAGTTCTTCGATTAATGCGCCGACATAAAGTGCCTGCAGTTCGCTCTGGGCACCAAGTTCGGTTAACTGAGTAAACTTTTCGGCGAAGTACCAACCGTACTCTGCACCAGTAAACAGGCCAATACTTTCAGGTAGATTATTGGTTACAGGGTTTGGGTCAGTAATACCGTACTTCTTAAGTTTTCCGAGAACTGCCTCTGTATGTTCCTGCTCGGATAGCATAGCAATTTGATTAAATATCGCGTTTTCAGGATATATTTCACCAAAAACCAGGTATACATCTCGCGCTAGTTTTTCCTCTTCGCGCATAAAGATAAGATGCGTAGCCTCTGCGGCATCCAGCCTGGGAGTGTCAGACAAGGCTACTTGAGGCGTTATCTGGGTCGTGAGTGCAAGGACAATCATGAGCAACAAGTAGTTTAGATATTTCATTGTTCTGTCCTCTCTGTGTCTGGTGTAATTCCTTTATATTTATATCGACAATAACAAACCTTGAAATACCTTCAGAATAGGAGGGCAAGTCTCCTTATTACTGTTTCAGATTGATAATTCGCAATGAATGATGAGGGTTACGGAAGGCTGTAGTCTGAATATCAGCATTTAAAGAAATAGTAATATGTGGCTGATTTTGAAAATATTTTTGCTTTGCTATGGTACTTCTTGCCAATACTTGGTAACTTTCAGCATTCATTTGTATGGCTCAATAATGGGTATTACGGGGGGAAGTAATGGCCGAAATCTTTTCTGCTGAATGGCTGGCAGGTTTTCAGGAAAAATGGAATGCAGATCCGGAGTTAGGTGGAGAGCTCGAGCAGATTGGGTTCAGCTCGGTTATTTCCTATGGTTATGATGACAAGGAAACCCCCGAAGCAGTCATCGTGGTCAATCATGGCAAGATTGTCGCAGCTGGCCCTTACAATGGTGAAGAGATTAACTGGGATCTGCGCGCCTCGCCTGAACAGTGGGATGCCTGGCTAAACAAGCCCCCCGGTCTAATGGCTATCGGGCTTGCATATACTTCCAGAAAGCTACGATTCAAGGTTGGAGATTATGCAGCTATGGTTAAGGACCCGCGTATGGCAGGACCATTTGTTCGAAGCTTTGCGTTGATGGGTCAGGTTTAAAAATAGATTCTGTTTTTCTAGAAGCCATGCCCATTGGGCATGGCTTTTTTATGCCCGTTGTTTTTAGGTGATAAATGAAGCGATGTAAGGCTTTGGCTTATAATTCAACGTTAAATCACTAATTTCAGGTTTAAAGATCGATGAGTAACAACAAACCAGTCCGTGTTCTGTTTATCTGCATGGGCAATATCTGTCGCTCGCCTACAGCCCATGGTGTGTTCGAGGCACTGGTAAGCAGTGAGGGGCTTGGTCAGCATATAGAGGTCGATTCTGCAGGGACTCATGCCTATCATATAGGGGAACAGCCAGACAGGCGTTCACAAATGGCGGCCAGGGGCAGAGGGTACGATCTGAGTTATCAGACAGCCAGGAAGGTCGTTCAGGAAGATGTTGAATATTATGACTATCTGCTGGCTATGGATGAGTCCAACCTGTCAGACCTGCAGGTTTTAATGCCTTCTCATCATCATGAGAAGATCACCTTATTTATGGAATTCGCACCCGAGTATGGGCAAAAAGAGGTGCCTGACCCCTATTACGGAGGTGAGCAGGGGTTTGAGCGCGTGCTTGATATGGTCGAAGAGGCATCCAGGGGATTACTGCAGGCTATTCGGGAAAAGCACAGGATCTGAGAAAAAACTGAATGCTGGTGCAGGACAGCCTGCACCAGCAGAAGCAGTTAATTAGCGCCAGAGTCTGCGCTGTTCTGGTCTTTCGAGCGAGTCTGGACCTGAACCATTGGCTCTGAGCCAGTAAGCGCTGCAGGCTTGCTTTCAACAGGCTTCACCACAGACTCTTTAACTTTCACAGGTGCAACACTTTTGGACTGTGCAGGAGCTGCTTTAGATTCAACCTGCTGCAGACCGGCCGCGGCTGGCTGGTTTTTCCTGTCCTCTGAAGATCTTGGGGCTGCCTCTGGCTTATTCTGATCATTTTTCATCTCAGTTTTTTCTACAGCGGGCTTTTCAGCAGGAGCGGCAGGGTTCTTTGCAGATTTAGGAGCATCAGTCTGATCAGGCTTTGCTGGCTTCTGGCTCTGATTTTCTGGCTTGCTCCCTTGATTAGAAGACTTTGCTTCTTTTTGAGGTGCAGATTGTTCCTTTCTGGGCTGCTCTTTCCTGTCAGCCGGGTTGCTCTTTTCTTTAGCCGCAACTAGAGCAGGAGAGTCTTTCTGGGGAGCAGGTTTTTTTGAAGCCTCTCCAGATTTGGGTTTGTTGGTCTGTTCGTTCTGTCGTGAATCCTGACGTGGCTTGCGGCCCTGGCCCTGACGAGATGACTTTTTGCGCTGCTGGCTCTTGCGGGTGTCCTGGTCATCACGACCGGGCTTTTTATCAGTACTTCCGGTCTTGTCCTGGGGGGAAGTCTGCTGTTGTTTCTTCTGCTCAGCGCCATCCTGTTTTTTCTGACCCTGCCTGGGCTTTCTCTGGCGTTGTTGCTGCTGACCACGCCCCTTCTGGCCCTGGCCGCCAGAGCGGCCGCGACTACTTTGTCTGCCTGAGTCTCTGCCGCCCTCGCGTCTGGATGCTGGCTTCTTCGCAGATTCTTCCTCGGCTTCATGGTTGCCACCGAAGAGTGCCCCTATCATTCTGACAAATAGGCCTGGTTGCTCTTCTTTTACAGCCTTAGTTGGTCGTGGTGGCGGAGCTGTAGGCGCGACAGTCCTCACAGCGGCCTGTTCGACAGCTGGTGGAAGAGGGGCTACCTTTTCTGCAATGGTGGGTTCTTCACGTGGAGCAAGTTCATAACTACTCTTACCCTGGATCTCATCTGGGGCATCGTTTTCACGGATGCGTACAACCTCGAAATGAGGGGTTTCCAGGTTCAGGTTAGGAACAATGGTGACCTCGATCCTGTTTCTGCCTTCAATGCCGGTAATTTCTTCACGCTTTTCATTCAGCAGGAAGCTGGCTACTTCTACGGGAACCTGAGCAATGACACGCCCGGTTTTTTCCTTCAGGGCCTCTTCCTCGATCAGGCGAAGAATTGCGAGCGCCAGAGACTCGATGCTTCGGATGGTGCCGTGACCGGTACAGCGTGGGCAGACGATCTGGCTCGATTCGCCCAGAGATGGTCTCAGGCGCTGTCGAGACATCTCGAGCAGTCCAAAGCGGGAGATGCGGCCTAGCTGAACACGGGCGCGGTCGGCTTTAACGGCATCACGCAGGCGATTTTCAACCTCACGCTGGTGCTTGCTGGGTTGCATGTCGATGAAATCGATAACGACCAGGCCGCCAAGGTCGCGCAGGCGCAACTGGCGAGCCACCTCATCAGCGGCTTCCAGGTTGGTATTCAGGGCCGTTTCTTCGATATCGCTGCCTTTGGTGGCGCGGGCAGAGTTTATGTCGATAGAAATCAGTGCCTCGGTGTGATCAATGACGATTGAACCACCTGAAGGCAGGGAAACCTCTCGCTGGAAGGCCGATTCGATCTGGCTTTCAACCTGGTAACGGTTAAAAAGGGGGACGCTGTCATCGTAGAGTTTCAACTTCTGGATGTTATGCGGCATAACCTGCTGCATGAAGTCATGTGCCTGCTGGTATACGGTTTTATCATCGATGATGATCTCACCAATATCATTGCGGAAGTGGTCTCGCAGGGCGCGGATAATGACGTTGCTTTCCTGGTAAATAAGAAATGGTGCAGGTCTGTCGGCAGCAGCCTTTTCAATTGCAGCCCAGAGGGTCTTCAGGTAGTCCAGGTCCCACTGTAATTCTTCAGCAGATTTGCCGACACCAGCAGTACGGACAATAAGCCCCATGCCTTCCGGAGTTTCCAGGTGCTCCATGGCTTCACGCAGGAGTTGCCTGTCTTCACCTTCGATTCGGCGAGACACGCCACCGGCACGCGGGTTATTGGGCATCAGGACCATGTAACGACCAGCCAGACTTATGAAGGTAGTAAGCGCTGCACCTTTGTTGCCGCGCTCTTCTTTTTCTACCTGAACGACGATTTCCTGGCCTTCTTTGAGGGCGTTCTTGATGATCGGCCGACCTTTGTCATCAACGGCCTTGGGGTCAAAATAGGCGCGTGAAATTTCCTTGAATGGCAGGAAACCATGCCTTTCAGCACCGTAGTTTACGAACGCAGCTTCGAGACTGGGTTCGATACGGGTAATTACTGCTTTATAGACGTTAGCTTTTTTCTGTTCGCGGGAAGGGATCTCGATATCGAGGTTGTAGAGGCGCTGGCCATCTACCATCGCCACACGCAGCTCTTCTGGCTGTGTAGCGTTGATAAGTATGCGTTTCATAAGGGGTTTCTCTATATTCTGGTTTTCTGGCCTGCTGTGGGATCACGGCTTTTTCTGTGGTGTGACTCAGGCGACTTGAACGGTCAATCAGGCGAAACAGGGCATAGCATGCGATCAACGCATACAGCAGTTCCGCGCTTAACCAGTTACTTTCGAAGGCCTGTAATAAGACGTGCAAGTTCAGTTCCACTAGCAGGTATTTGAAAAACTACTTTTAATCCAGATTAGCAGTTAGGTATTTAGCGTAACTTGCTGATTCTGGGGAATTTGTGGCGGGCTGTTGTTACTTGTTCCTGGTTTTGTCATTCGGCCCCTTTGGGCTTGTACAAGTTTTTGAATCTTGTGAAGATTTGATGTCTTGTATGAATGACCAGGGTTGTTCAGCCGTTAAGCCGCATCGAACTATATCAAATGTAACAGCTTCGCTTCAATTAGATTTCAAACTGGTATCATTGCCGCATGTCAGAAACCACCAATCAGCCACGCACAGCCGTCTCCTTTGTTCAGGTATCCGCGGAGCAACAGGGGCAGCGTATTGATAACTTCCTGATGGCGCGTATGCGCCAGCTTCCCAAGGGCGCGATATATAAGCTCCTGAGGACCGGCCAGGTACGAGTGAACAAGAAGCGTGTTAAGGCTGTGTACCGAATTCAGGAAGGGGATGAAATAAGAATTCCCCCTGTCAGACATGAGCCTGAGAAAGGGGAGGTTTCTATACCGCAGGGACTTCTTAACAAGCTCGATAGCTGGATACTGCTAGAGGATGATGCCCTGATGGTGCTGAATAAACCTGCTGGTATTGCCGTACACGGTGGATCGGGGCTCGGATATGGGCTTATCGACATACTCAGGGCCGCACGACCGAATGCACCTTTCCTGGAGCTGGTGCATCGACTCGATCGTGAAACCAGTGGCTGCCTTTTGATTGCTAAATCCCGAGATATTCTGACCCAGTTACATGAGCTGATTAGAAATAATGGTCTGATGAAACGCTATCTGGCGCTGGTCGATGGTGTCTGGGAAGGCCAGGAACGTGTTGTAGAGACCATGCTGCAAAGCGGCAAAAAGGGCGGGAAGCGAGCCATGAAAGTCGAAGATGATGGTCGTACGGCTATTAGTCACTTCAGGCCCTTGAAGCGTTTCGATTCAGCCACACTTATGCAGATTGATATAGAAACTGGTAGAACACATCAGATCAGGGTTCAGTCAGCCCATTTAGGTCACCCAATTATCGGTGACAGCAAGTATGGCAACCATGAGCTGAATCGGGCATGGAAAAAGAAGGGTCTGGGCAGAATGTTTCTGCATTCCAGTGAACTTGCCTTTCAATTGCCCGTTTCTGGACGGAAATATCACTGTAAGGCACCTCTGGCTGATGAATTAGAAGTCGCTTTGAAGCAGCTGCAAAGAAAATGACCGGAAAATATGAAATTCTAATCTTTGACTGGGATGGCACCCTGATGGATTCCACGGCCTGGATCGTGGATTGTATGAAGCGAGCAATTCAGGACAACAGCATGCCAACCCGTTCTGATGAAGCTATCCGAGGGATTATTGGCCTGGGTCTGCATGAGGCTGTGGCCGACTTGTTTCCTGAGGCAGAGAGTGCGCATATTGATGCTGTCTGCAATGCCTACCGTGACCACTATTTCGGTGCCGATGAGCAATGTTCTCTTTTTGATGGTGTCGAAGATGTGCTGCATCAGCTGCATGATATTGGTTACTGGCTGGCGGTGGCAACAGGGAAGTCCCGCAGAGGGCTGGACAAGGTGTTGTCTGAAACCGGTCTGGAGCCGATGTTCCCGATTACGCGTACCGCCGACGAAACTCAATCAAAACCTCATCCACTGATGCTTGAAGAGATCGTGACAGATTTTAACAGTGAGATGAGCCGTTGCCTGATGATCGGTGATTCATTATTTGACCTGCAGATGGCGACCAATGCCGGCATGGATGGACTGGGAGTCTCCTGGGGGGTTCAGCAAAGCGATGCTCTGCAGGCCCTTGATCCAGTGGGGCTCATCCACGATATTCTGGAGTTGCCAGCTTGGCTTAATAAACATGCGGCAGTTCATGTCGCCTGAACCCAAACGGAGTAGTACTCATGAGTGATCAGGATCGTTCTCCTGACTGGGAGCGCAAGACCCTGGAAGAGCTGGCCTTTGCCAGTCTCAAGGAAAGTCGTCGCCAGCGTCGCTGGGGCATTTTCTTCAAACTGCTGGGGTTTGCCTATCTCTTCTTGCTGCTTGGCATGTTGATTAGTGGTCAGGATGGGCTCAGTGAAACGGTGGGCAAACATACCGCCCTGGTCGATCTGAAAGGGGTCATTGCAGACGATACCAAGGCTAGTGCAGATAACGTTGTTACTGGGCTCAGGAAGGCTTTTGAAGATAAAAATACGGTGGGTGTCATCCTGCGTATTAACAGTCCTGGTGGCAGCCCGGTGCAGTCGAGTTATATCAACCGTGAAATTAAACGACTGCGCAAGGAATACCCGGATATCCCCCTGTATGCAGTAATTACTGATATTGGTGCCTCCGGTGCATATTATGTGGCCGCAGCTGCGGACAGGATTTATGCTGATGAAGGCAGCATAGTCGGCTCCATAGGTGTACGAATGGACGGGTTTGGTTTTGTCGATGCCATTGATAAACTTGGCATCGATCGACGTCTCTATACGGCCGGCGATCGCAAGGGTATGCTGGACCCCTTCCTGCCGGAAGACCCTAGCGAGACGGCGCATATACAGGCACTGCTTGACCAGATTCATCAGCAGTTTATCGACACCGTTAAGGATGGGCGTGGTGATCGGCTTAAAGAGGATGAGACCATTTTCTCGGGTCTGGTATGGACCGGGGAAGAGGCTCTTAAGCTGGGTCTGATCGACGAGTTTGGCAGTGCTGGTTATGTGGCCCGCGAGGTCCTCAAGGAAGACAATATTGAGGACTTCACTAAAGAAGAAGATTTACTAAAACGCCTGAGCGATCGACTGGGGTCAAGCGTGGCAGAGGCCCTGATTATTGGTATTCAGGGTGATGCATACCAGGTGCAGTGATAACAAAAGAAAATAACAAGAGGGAATGATATATGTCCGAGGTTTTTATTGGACGCCAGCCTATCTTTAACAGGAAGCTGAAGCTACAGGCATATGAGCTTCTTGCACGTTCCGATATGGAGAACGTAAGTTCGTCTACAGGTGATGCGGCCACCTCCCAGGTAATCATCAATGCCCTGATGGAAATCGGCCTGGAAAAGATTATTGGTAATCATCAGGCCTTCTTTAAGCTGACTCGTCATTTTATCCTGGAACAGGAACTCAGTGTTTTCCCGATTGATAAGACCGTGTTCTCAATTCCCAATGATATCGAGGTCGATGACGATATTCTGAATGCTGTTAAGGGCATTAAGGATAAGGGTTACCAGATAGCACTGGATAACTTTGTATATCGAGAAGAATTGCTTCCTTTGATCAAGCTGGCCGATATCGTCAAGGTAGATACCAGTAGGCTGGATGAGGATGGCATTCGTAAACATGTTGGCATGCTGCAGAAGATAGGCACCAGGGTGCTGGCCCAGAAAGTTGAGACTCCACAACAGTTCAATCTCTATCAGGATCTGGGTATCGACTTCTTCCAGGGCTTTTTCTTCGCCAAGCCTTCGGTTATTAAGGCCAAGAAGATCCCACCAAATAAGATGACTGTGCTGCAGTTACTGGCGCAGGTTAATAATCCTGACGTGAAAATGGAGGATCTGGGTGACCTGATTCAGCAGGATGTTTCACTTAGCGTGAAGGTCCTCAAATACATTAATTCGCCTATGAGTGGTCTCTCCAGAGAGATCGACTCTATTAAGCAGGCCCTGGTTCTGCTAGGCCTGGATATGCTCAAGTACTGGGTTTCAATCATGGCCATGTCGGACCTCAACATGGAAGGTCAGGCCGATGAGCTGATCACTACATTGCTTTCACGTGGCAAGGCCTGCGAGTTGCTGGCCAGTAAAGCCGGTGAGCCAGATGTTCCAGCATTTTTTACCGTTGGCCTGCTATCAGCCCTTGATGTTGTCATGGAGGTTAGCATGGAAGAGGTGCTGGAGCAGTTGCCACTGGCAATGGACCTTAAAGAGGCGCTGTTACATCTGACTGGCGATAAAGGTGCAGCATTGCGCTGCGCGATGGCGATGGAGTCGGGCATGATTGAAGAAGCCACGTACAAGAATGTCTCACATGCTGAAATGTCAGATATTTATGTAGAGTCTATCGAGTGGGCGGATGCTATCAGAGAACAGTCGGCAGCCTGATCCAGATTACTTTGAGACAAAATCATGGCAGATCTTTACGTAGGGCGGCAGCCAATCTTCAACAGGAAGTTGAAGACACATGCCTATGAATTACTTTATCGGGATTCCACTGGTGGCGTTATTGACCTCAGCGGAGAAGAGGCAACTACCCGCGTCATAAACGCCTTGTCTGAGATCGGTCTGGAACAACTGGTCGGTAAGCACGAGGCCTATATAAATGTGACGGAGCCTTTGCTGCATGAGGACGGTTTGCTGGGAATTCTGCCCAGGCAATGTGTTCTGGAAGTGAAGTCCTCTATTGATGCATCTCCTGAAATTGTTACCTTCCTGAAAAAGTTTTCTGAATCGGGTTACCGCATTGCCCTGGATGATTTCGAGTACCGCGATGCACTAAAACCTCTGCTGAATATCACAGATATCGTCAAGATGGATGTGAAGGCGCTGGGGGTGGAAGGTGTTAAGGCTCAGCTGGAATTTCTGAAGCCCTATGAGCTGACACTGGTGGCAGAGAAGGTTGAGTCTCCCGCCGAGTTCAATCTGTATCAGGATATGGGGTTTGACTCTTTTCAGGGGTTCTTCTTCGCGAAGCCCTCGGTACATACGGTGAAAACGATCCCTGCCAGTAAGCTAGCCATCATGGAGCTAATGGCAACCCTGAGTAATCCGGAAGTGTCTCTTCAGGAGCTGGGGGAAATCATAACCCGGGATGCCTCGCTATCAGTTAAGACGCTACGCTACGTCAATTCGCCGGCAACGGGTTTGTCCACAGAGGTGACATCGATTTCGCAGGCGCTGACCTTGCTGGGTCTGGATGTCATTCGTAAATGGTCGATGGTGTTGACCCTGACCGGTCTGGATCTTGAGGGCAAGTCCCCTGAGTTGTTTGTCATCATGCTGACGCGTGCCAGGCTATGTGAATTGATGGCTACTAGGGCGAGGCTGGAAAATCCCAGTGGTTACTTCACAATCGGGCTTCTGTCTGCAATTGATGTGTTGCTTGATGCGCCCATGGATACCCTGGTCGAGCCCTTGCCGCTGACTACTGAAATGAAGCAGGCCATAACAGGTTTCACGGGTGAAGCAGGGGGTATTTTAAAGACTGCGATTGCCCTGGAGCAGGGCATGTTTGACGAAATTACGTTTACTGCCTTACCAGAAGACGAGCTCGGTGCGCTCTATCTCGAAGCCCTGGGTTGGGCAGACGAGGTAACTAGCGGTATCTAATTGCTTATGCGGGCAGGGGGAGTGTGATGCCTTCGTTTGCCAGTAGCGTTGTCAGTCGAATCAATGGCAGGCCAACCAGGGCTGTTGGATCTTCACCTTCCATGGACTCAAACAGGGTAATGCCCAGCGCCTCTGACTTGAAACTGCCCGCGCAGGACAGGGCATCTTCTCTTCTCAGGTAGTTTTCTATCTGTTGGCCACTCAGGTCGCGGAACCTGACCATGAAGGTAACATCTTCCAGCTGGTAGTTTCCCGTAGTGGCATTGAACAGGCAGAGTCCTGTGTGGAAGATCACGGTTTTTCCAGATGACTCCTGTAACTGTTTGATAGCATTGTCAAAAGATCCTGGTTTTCCGAGTATCTTTTCATCCAGAACAGCGCACTGATCGGAGCCGATAACCAGTCCTTCATCATAATTTCCAGCCACGGCCTCGGCCTTTTCACGGGCAAGGCGCTGTACCATATCGGTAGCAGATTCAGACTCAAAACGTTCCTCTGTGATTTCTGGATTGCAGGTTTCAAAGGGAATCTGCAGGCGCCCGAGTAATTGTTTTCTAAATGGGGAGGAGGACGCAAGGACGAGTTTCAAGGCTTTTTCTCCGGCTCTGAGTCTGTTTGGGCACACAGTATAGGCATGTAAGACCCTAAATAACATGGAAATATTGGCGTTTTGTTTTTGACATTAAGGTTGTAAACCGCGTAGAATTCTCGGGTTATGTCGGATAGATTGCCTGAGCGGATAAATCCCTACCGTTCGGCTGGTCAGGGCAGGGTGCTGGAAGGATCGTATCCTCTGGAGCTAATGCCTAGACTTGCTGAAAGCGTTCTGGGTGCACCTGGTGAAGCCAGAGTTCGCCTTGCATTCTCGAAGATGGAAGGTGGCCCGGTGCTGTTGGAAGGCAGTATTAAGGCAACACTGTCATTAACCTGCCAGCGTTGTCTGTCAGCGATGGATTACTCGGTGGACTCTGAGTTACGGCTTGTTGTTGTTCCAGATGACGCCAGGGCAGCTCAGCTGCAGGAAGAGTATGACACGCTTGTGGTTGAGGAAGAGTTGTTCGTTCGTGATTTACTGGAAGACGAGCTGATGCTAGCCCTGCCGCTGATACCCAGGCACGAAACACCTGAAGAATGTGATGAGGTAGCCCGCAGTTACCTGCACAAAGAACATGAGCACGGTTCCGAGCAGGAAGGTAAGAAAGAAAATCCCTTCTCGGTGCTGGAACAGTTGAAGACTAAACACTGATGTATATTTTTACGGAGTAAGAGATCATGGCCGTTCAGCAGAACAAGAAAACCCCCTCACGTCGAGGTATGCGCCGTTCACACGATGCGCTGACAACTTCTGCTCTTTCTGTAGAGCAGACTACTGGTGAGACTCATCGTCGCCACCACATCTCAGCAGATGGTTATTACCGCGGTCGTCAGGTAATCAAGCCTCGAGTTGAAGACGAAGAGTAAAGCTCTTTCTTCTTTAATTCAGTCAGTTAACAAAATCGCGGGAATCATTCCCGCGATTTTGTTTGTAAAAATAATAAGCACGCTAGCTCATGGCTAGCTGGGCAGAACAGGATAGATGTATGACCGATAACTACCGAATTGCACTTGATGCGATGGGTGGTGACCAGGGCCATGGAGAAGTCGTCGAGGCGGCTGTGAAATCCCTGACCAGGTTTGAGGACACCGAGTTAATCCTTGTTGGTGATGAAGTACTCATCAAGGAAGAACTGAGCCGGTTAAAGCTGGATAATCATCCTCGCCTCAGTATTCATCACGCTACCCAGGTAGTGACCATGGATGACGATCCACGCAATGCACTGCGTAACAAAAAAGACTCTTCGATGCGTCTTGCCATCAATCTAGTCAAAGAAGGTAAGGCGAACGCCTGTGTTAGCGGTGGCAACACAGGTGCCCTGATGGCTACTGCAAAATTTGTTCTCAAAATGCTTCCCGGTATAGACCGCCCGGCAATTACCGCGACAATCCCATCTATTCATGGTCAGACGCATATGCTGGACCTGGGTGCTAATGTAGATGCCTCTCCTGATCAATTGTTTCAGTTTGCTGTGATGGGCGCAGAGCTGGTATCTGCCGTTGAAGGGAAGAGTCGTCCGAAGGTTGGTTTGCTGAATATGGGTCAGGAAGCCTTTAAGGGCAATGACAAGGTTAAGGAAGCCGGGCGTATGCTTGAGCAGAGTGATCTTAACTATCTGGGATTTGTGGAAGGTGATGACATCACAATGGGTGAGGTGGATGTCGTGGTCTGTGACGGTTTTGTGGGCAATGTATCACTGAAGTCCATGGAAGGGGTTGCTAAACTGGTTTCCACATACATGAAAGAAGAGTTTACCCGCTCCATTTTGGCTAAACTTATTGCATTGCTTTCGTGGCCGCTGTTGAAATCAATGAAACGCAAGATGGATCCCCGAAATTATAATGGCGCCAGTTTGCTCGGCCTGCAGGGCATTGTTATTAAGAGCCATGGCGGCTCTGATAGTGTTGCCTTTGCCAATGCGATCAAGATTGCGCGCCTGGAAGCGATGAATAACGTGCCTGCCAAAATTGATAAACATATTGGAGCTATGCTGCGTAGCCAGAAAGAGAAATCATGACATATTCACGAATTACAGGCACAGGCGGCTATCTACCAGAGAAGGTTCTCAGCAACCATGACCTGGAAAAGATGGTAGATACCTCGGATGAGTGGATTACAGAGCGTACAGGTATTAAGAAAAGACATGTTGCCGGGGACGGAGAGACCACCTGCGATATAGCGGAAAAGGCGGCCCGGTTGGCCTTGGAGATGGCAGGAAAGACTGCCGATGATATTGACCTGATTATCGTTGCCACAACGACACCCGATAAGATTTTTCCAAGTACTGCCTGCCTGTTGCAACAGCGCCTTGATGTGCATGGTTGTGCGGCTTTTGATGTACAGGCTGTATGTACTGGCTTTGTTTATGCTCTGGGTGTTGCGGATAAGTTTGTCAAGACGGGAGCTGCAAAATGCGCGCTTGTTGTGGGCGCTGAGACCTTGTCGCGTATTGTCGACTGGACTGACAGAACAACCTGCATCCTTTTTGGAGACGGGGCCGGTGCAGTAGTGCTTGAAGCCTCTGAAGAGCCAGGTATTCTTTCTACGCACCTACATGCTGATGGTAGCTACGAAAGCCTGCTGACCGTTCCCTACGGCATATCTAATGGCCTGGATAAAGTCCTGAACAATGAAGCCTACATTACGATGAAAGGGAACGAGGTCTTCAAGATGGCCGTCAATACCCTGGGCAGGATTGTCGACGAAACACTTGATGCGAATGACATGGAGAAAACGGATGTTGACTGGCTGATCCCTCATCAGGCGAACATTCGAATTATTCAGGCAACAGCAAAAAAATTGCGCATGAATATGGATCACGTGGTGGTTACTGTTCATGAGCATGGCAATACTTCTGCCGCTTCCATTCCGCTGGCACTCAACGAGGCCGTGCGTGATGGTCGTATCAAGAAAGGTGAGACATTGTTGATGGAAGCCTTTGGCGGCGGCTTTACCTGGGGCTCTGCTTTACTGAAGTTTTAATCCATGCCTACTGAAATCGAGCATAAGTTTTTGCTGAAAGATGATAGCTGGCGTGATGCGAACATCATCAAAAGTGTTCGATATCGTCAGGGCTACATGGGTAGTAACGAGGCTTCATCCATCCGTGTTCGTATCTCAGATCATGATGCCTACCTGAATATCAAGGGGGCAACAATTGGCGTCAAAAGACTTGAATATGAGTATCCGATACCTGAGCAGGACGCACAGGAATTACTCGACCAGCTTTGCAGCAAACCCCTGATTGAAAAAACCCGATTTTATGTAGAGTATGAAGGGCATACCTGGGAGATAGATGTCTTCGAGGGTGATAATGAAGGTCTTGTTGTCGCAGAAATAGAAATCAGTGAAGAAGGGCAGGATTTTCCACTGCCTGCATGGATTGGTAAGGAAGTCTCAGACGATCCTCGTTATTACAATTCCTGCCTTGTTAATCATCCATACAAGGAATGGGAGCGGGCTTCTTAAGTTTAGTTAGTTAACGAACTAATTGAACATTTTCATCCCCAGCGGTACTCAGGTAAAGTTTCCTGAAAATAAAAAAACTGCTGGAATAATGATCAAAATACTTATCGTAGATGACCATCAGATAATTCGTGATGGTCTGTCGCTATATTTACAAAACTGTGTTGATGACCTGGACATTCGTGTTGCCGATAGTTGCTCTACGGGGCGGCAGGCACTGCAGGTTTTTCAACATAATCCGCCAGATGTAGTTCTGCTTGATTACTCTCTACCTGATATGAACGGTGATGAGGTTATGCTGAGAATGCTCGATATAGAGCCAGATATGCCTGTAGTTTTTCTCACCGGAAATACTTCTACACAGATGGCTGAGGACCTGCTGAACAGCGGTGCACGCGGGTTCGTTGGTAAAAGTCTTGGCGCTATTGATGTAGTCGATGCCATAACAACCGTGATGCGTGGTGGTATTTATGTGGATGCCAGTTTTTCAAACCTGAATATACGTCCGCTGCTGAAGAAAAAATTCGGTCTATCTGAAAGGGAGTGCCAGATACTAAAGCTTATTGCATCTGGTCGTACGGGTTATGAGATTGCTGATCATCTGAATATCAGTCAAAAGACGGTTAGCACATACAAGAAGAGAATTCGTGAAAAGCTGGATGTTGAAAACAACATGGACCTGATGCGTCTTGCGGTACAATACGGGCAAGATGAAATTACCTGTAGCGAATGAATTAAACGTATGAGTTCAGAAGTTTTTGACCCAGAGTGCAGGGCCTGTCCGCGCCTTTCCGATTTTCTTGATGAAGTGAAGCTAGAGTACCCGGACTATTTCTGTCGTCCCGTTCCAGCGTTTGGTGACCCTGAGGCACAACTGCTTATTGTTGGGCTGGCTCCGGGTAAACATGGTGCCAACGCCACCGGTCGTCCATTCACTGGTGATTATGCCGGGATCCTGTTGTATCAGACGCTATTCGACTATGGGTTCAGTAATGCTCCGGAATCCAATAGCGCCAGCGATGGCCTGGAATTACTGAACTGTCGGGTCAGTAATGCGGTTAAGTGTCTTCCTCCTGAGAACAAGCCAACAACTGCTGAAATCAATACATGTAATTCATTTCTTTCAGCAGAACTGGATGATATGCCCGAAGGAGGTGTTCTGGTTGCACTGGGCTCAATTGCCCATAATGCGATACTTAAGGCACAGGGACTAAAGTTAAGTACCTGTAAGTTTGGGCATGGAAACGAGCATTCGCTACCCTCTGGCCTGACACTGATCGACTCGTATCATTGCAGTCGATACAACACGCAGACGCGCAGACTGACCGAAGACATGTTCAGGGCTATTTTTGCCAGGGCGCGCGCCTGCCTCGATTAGATTTTCGATGTCTAAAGAATCATCAGAACCCTTTGACAGTGATGAGTTTCTTAAATCACTCACCCAGCGCCCCGGTGTTTACCAGATGTTTGGTGAGGATGACCGGCTTCTATATGTTGGTAAGGCCTCTAATCTTAAAAAACGGGTAAGTAGTTACTTTCAGCGAAATCAGCCCAATTCGCGTATTCGTTCCATGGTTACCCAGATACGGGCCATTGAAACAACAGTAACGAATACCGAGGCAGAGGCCCTGATACTTGAAAATAACCTCATCAAACAACATCGACCTCGTTACAACGTCCTGCTCAGGGATGATAAGAGTTATCCCTATATCTTTGTTTCTACCAGGGATCAGTACCCCAGGCTGGCCTACCATCGTGGCAGCAAGCGTGAAAAGGGCCGTTATTTTGGACCCTACCCAAGCTCCGGGGCGGTGCGTGAAACCCTGAATATGCTGCAGAAGCTGTTTCGCGTGAGGCAATGCGAAGATAGTTTCTTCTCCAATCGCTCAAGACCCTGTCTTCAATACCAGATCAATCGTTGTACCGCGCCCTGTGTTGGCTATATCTCGGAGGAAGACTATGGCCGAGATATGGCGCATGCCCTGCGTTTCCTGGAAGGTAAGAGTGAAGAGATTGTACGCGATCTGGTAGAGCTCATGGAAAAGAGTTCTGATGCTCTGGAGTTTGAAAAGGCAGCAGAGTACCGGGACCAGATTCAGAAGCTTCGTAAAATCACTGACAGGCAGTATGTCAGTGGTTCTGAGCAGAATGTTGATCTACTCGTCTGTGTGCAGGAATCCGGGATAAGTTGTGTTCAGGTTTTCACGATACGTGCGGGTAATGTGCTGGGTAACAAGAACTTTTTCCCAGCCAACACTGAAGGTATGGAATGTGAAGAGGTGCTGGATTCGTTTGTAGGCCAGTATTACCAGCATCGTGAGCTTCCCGAGGAATTGATACTGAGCCACAAGATTGATTCACTTGAACTGATACAGGCAGCTTTCAGTGAGAAGAAAGGCCGTAAGGTTGGTATTACAAGCCAGGTGCGCGGAGAACGTGCACGCTGGCTGGACCTCGCAAAGCGCAATGCCGAGCAGGCCATCACGACACGTTTGCATTCCCGTGCTGGAATGCAGCAACGTTTTGAAGCGCTACAGGACGAACTCGGGCTGCAGGAGATTCCCGGGCGTATGGAATGCTTTGATATCAGTCATACGCAGGGAGAGGCTACTGTCGCTTCCTGCGTGGTATTCAATGAGGAAGGGCCGCTCAAGTCTGATTATCGCCGCTTTAATATTGAAGGCATTGAACCAGGCGATGATTATGCAGCCATGAAGCAGGCCCTGACGCGCAGATATACACGAATT
>Ga0180435_10001553_pt1 | contig 23786 bp, 21 predicted proteins | sample SS_ome_3_FD_132467 | JGI IMG/M metagenome (GOLD analysis project Ga0180435, IMG submission 132467) | Hypersaline lake sediment archaeal communities from the Salton Sea, California, USA - SS_3_S_1 metaG | ecosystem: Environmental > Aquatic > Non-marine Saline and Alkaline > Hypersaline >... | reverse complement strand
TTGGCGGCGGCGATGGCGGCGGCCGTCGTGGTGATGTAGGGCACCTTGTAGCGGATGGCGGCCTTGCGCACATCCGAGTTGTCCTCGGCGCTGCGCTTGCCGCTGGGGGTATTGACCAGGAGCTGGACCTCGCCGCTCTTGATGGCATCCACCAGGTTCGGCCGCCCGAAGCCCAGCTTGCGCACCGACACCGTATCGATCCCGTGCGCCTTGAGGAAGTCGTAAGTGCCCTGGGTGGTCATGATGCGAAACCCCATTTCCCGAAACAGCCGCACCGGTTCCAGTGCGGCGGATTTGTCCCTGTCGGCGATGGTGAACAGGACCGTACCTTCGAACGGCAGGGCGGTCTGGGTGGCCTCCTGGGCTTTGAACAGCGCCCGGCCGTAGGAATTGGACAGCCCCAGGACCTCGCCCGTGGAACGCATTTCGGGCCCCAGAACGGGGTCCACTTCGTGGAACATATTGAACGGGAACACGGCTTCCTTGACTCCCCAGTGGGGTATGGAGCGGGGGCGCAGTTTCAAATCGGCCAGGCGGCGGCCCAGCATGATCTCGGTGGCCAGCTTGGCCATGGCCACGTTGCAGACCTTGGATACCAGCGGCACGGTGCGCGATGCGCGGGGATTGGCCTCCAGGACATAGACCGTGTTGTCGTAGATGGCATACTGGATATTCATCAGTCCGACGACCTTCAGGGCCACGGCAATTTTACGGGTGTATTCGCTGATGGTCTCGATGTGTTTGGGGGCGATACTGACCGGTGGAATCACGCAGGCGGAATCCCCCGAATGGATACCGGCCAGCTCGATGTGTTCCATGACCGCCGGCACGAAGGCATCCGACCCGTCGGCAATGGCGTCGGCTTCCGCCTCGATGGCATTGTCCAGAAATTTGTCGATCAAAATCGGCCGTTCGGGCGACAGCGCCACAGCCGCTTCGACATAACGGGCCAGCATTTCGTCGTCCCGGATAATCTCCATGCCGCGTCCGCCCAGCACATAGGACGGCCGAACCATGAGCGGATAACCGATTTTGAGGGCAATCTGGCGGGCCTCGGCCAGGCTGCTGGCCATGCCCGAGGCCGGCTGCGGAATGCCCAGCTCGCGCATGATCTCGCGGAACCGGTCGCGATCCTCGGCCAGGTCGATGGTATCCGGCGGGGTTCCCAGAATCGTGACGCCCGCCTGGGCCAGTTCACCGGCGATATTCAGCGGCGTCTGTCCGCCGAACTGCACCACGATCCCCTCGGGGCGCTCCTTGGCATAGATGCTCAGCACATCTTCCACCGTGAGGGGTTCGAAATAGAGTTTGTCCGAAGTGTCGTAGTCCGTGGAGACGGTTTCCGGATTGCAGTTCACCATGATGGACTCGAAGCCGGCTTCCCGGATGGCCATGGCCGCATGCACGCAGCAGTAATCGAACTCGATGCCCTGCCCGATGCGGTTGGGGCCACCGCCGAGCACCATGATCTTGCGACGATCACTTACCGCGACCTTGTCCGGCGCGTTGTAGGTGGAGTAGTAATAGGCGGCGTCATCAACACCGCTCACGGGCACCGGCTGCCATGCTTCCGCGATCCCCAGACCCAGGCGCTGGGCGCGGATATCTTCTTCGGCCCGATCCAGCAGACCGGCCAGATAGCGATCGGCAAAGCCATCCTGTTTGGCCCGGGTCAAAAGTGCGTCCGGCAATTCCCGGCCCCGGCAGGCGAGGACCTCTTCCTCCAGACGTACCAGTTCCTGCATCTGCTCGATAAACCAGGGTTTGATCATGGTCAGGCCATGAAGGGTCTGGATATCGGCCCCTTTGCGGAGCGCTTCGTACATCTGGAACTGGCGCTCACTGCTGGGCGTGCGGATCAAGCGCAGCAGCGTTTCCAGGGCAAGGTGATTGAAATCCTTCGCAAACCCCAGCCCATAACGCCCGTTTTCCAGACTGCGAATGGCTTTCTGAAAGGCCTCCTTGTAGTTGCGGCCAAGACTCATGACCTCGCCCACGGCACGCATTTGCGTGCCGAGTTCATCGGTGACCCCTTCGAATTTTTCAAAGGCCCAGCGCGCAAATTTGACCACGACGTATTCCCCGGAAGGGGTGTATTGCTCGAGGCTACCGTCTCGCCAGTAGGGTATTTCGTCCAGGGTGAGCCCTCCGGCCAGCAGGGCCGATATGCGGGCAATGGGAAAACCCGTGGCCTTGGAAGCCAGGGCCGAAGAACGCGATGTGCGCGGATTGATTTCAATCACCACCACCCGCCCGGTGGCCGGGTCGTGCGCAAACTGGATATTGGTGCCCCCGATGACCTCGATGGCCTCGACAATGGCATAGGAATAGCGTTGCAACCGTTCCTGGAGATCGGGAGCTATGGTCAGCATGGGGGCGGTGCAGTAGCTGTCGCCCGTGTGGACGCCCATGGGGTCCACATTTTCGATGAAGCAAACCGTGATGATCTGGTTTTTGGCATCCCGCACCACTTCCAGCTCCAGTTCCTCCCACCCGAGGACGGATTCCTCCACCAGCACCTGGTTGACCCGGCTGGCCGCCAGCCCGCGGGCCGTGACCGTACGCAGCTCTTCGAGGTTGTACACCAGACCGCCGCCGGTGCCGCCCATGGTGTAGGCCGGCCGGATCACCACCGGAAACCCAAGACCTTCCGCCACGCGTTCGGCATCTGCCACGGTGGTGACAATTTCACTGGCCGCCATCTCGATCCCCAGGCGGTCCATGGTTTCCTTGAAAACCAGACGGTCCTCACCCCTTTCAATGGCGGCCATATTGACCCCGATAACCGTCACGCCATATTGTTCGAGCACCCCGAGCTGATGGAGTTCCGAAGAGAGATTCAATCCGCTCTGTCCCCCCAGATTGGGCAGAAGCGCGTCGGGTCGCTCCTTGGCGATAATTTCGGTCAGCACCTTGGCGTTGAGCGGTTCGATATAGGTCGCATCCGCCATACCCGGATCCGTCATGATGGTGGCCGGGTTGGAATTGACCAGCACGACTTCGTAACCCAGGGATCGCAGCGCTTTACAGGCCTGGGTTCCGGAATAATCAAATTCACAGGCCTGGCCTATGACAATGGGTCCGGATCCAATGATGAGTACTTTGTGAATGTCGTCGCGTCTGGGCATCCGTGATCCTCCATATGGATTGGGGTGAAAGGTAGCGCGCTTGATCCGGTCCGGTCGATGGCCGGCCGCGTCTGTTAGCCTTACTAAATAATGACCTAAATTGAAATGATTTGCTTCCCTGCGCGAACGTTTTCATGGGCATCGCTCAGCAGCAAAAACGACCGGCCAAAACGATAGGGCTGCTATTGACAGGATGGGGTGAGGCTGATTGAATAAGCGCCGCTGCCGTGTCCGCAGCGGCGGCAACCTAACCGATTCAAGGATAGTTACACTTACGCCGGGAGATCCCCGGCCTTCAGGCGCCACATCAGCATGCCATCGGAAAGGAACACCTTATGGGGGGCGTATTCGGAACGGCTTCGCTCGGGGACTGCGTCAAAGATCTGTTTTACGGCATCGATTATCACTTTCACCTCGGCACCAAACGCGGTGGCATGGCGGTCTGGAACGGAGAGCAGTTCGTGCGCACCATCCATAGTATCGAAAACGATTACTTCCGCTCGAAGTTCGAACCGGACATCACGAAATTCGACGGTCATTTAGGCATCGGCGTGATCAGCGACAGCGATTCCCAACCATTGGTGATCGGCAGCCATCTGGGGACCTTTGCCATCGTCACGGTGGCCCGTATCACCAATATAGCGGCCTTGACCGAACGCGCCTATGGCCGCCACCAGCAGTTTTCCGAATCCACCAGCGGCGCCATCAACCCCACCGAACTGGTGGCCGCCTTGATTTGCCAGGAGCGTACCTTCGAAGACGGCATTCGGCAGGCCCAGGAACAGATCAAGGGTTCCTGCACCCTGCTTCTTTTGACCGAACAGGGCATCTATGCGGCCCGCGACCGGCGCGGTCGGACGCCGCTGATCATCGGGCAAAAGCCGGACGGATTTGCCGTGGCATCGGAATCCTGCGCGTTTCCCAACCTGGGTTTTGAAACCCGTCAGGAAGTCGGTCCCGGCGAAATCGTGTTCATGACGCCGGACGGTATCGCGCAACGCCGCCCGCCGCTGGACGCCATGCAGGTCTGCAGTTTCCTGTGGGTTTATTACGGTTACCCGGCTTCCAGCTACGAGGGCATCAATGTCGAATCGGTCCGCTACCGCTGCGGCTGCGCACTGGGCCAAAGGGACGATATCACGCCGGATTATGTGGCGGGGATTCCGGACTCCGGCATCGGCCACGCCCTGGGCTATGCCCATTGCAAGCAGATCCCCTACAAAAGACCCTATGTCAAATACACCCCCACATGGCCACGCAGTTTTATGCCCCAGAATCAGAAAGTCCGCGATCTGGTAGCGAATATGAAACTGATTCCGTTGAAAAGCCTCATCGCCGACCAGCGCATTCTCTTTTGCGACGACAGCATCGTGCGCGGCACCCAGCTGAAAGACAATGTTGAAGATCTTTTCGCCGGTGGGGCGGCCGAAGTCCACATGCGCATCGCCTGCCCCACGTTGATTTATCCCTGCAACTTTCTCAACTTCTCAACGTCCCGCTCCACACTGGACCTCGCCGGCCGGCGGGCCATCACGTCACTCGAGGGCCTTGAAGAACCCGACGACGATGTCATGCGGGAATATGCCACCTCGGGGACCGCGCGCCAGCGCGCCATGGTCGAAGAGATCCGGGACCATCTGCACCTTTCGACCCTCAAATATCAGACCATGGACGATCTCGTCGAAGCCATCGGTCTTCCCAAAGACAAGCTTTGCACGCACTGCTGGGATGGCAGCAGCTATTACTAGATCAAAGCGCTTGGTGGTCAGATTGTGGGGCCAGAGGACGTTTGTCAGATGGCGAACAGGATCGCCGACCAACCACCAACCCGGATCGCCAGTGTTCCCCGAGCATCGCTGGAAACTTCGCGACATGATGCTTATGGTTGGTTAGGTATCGTGATATCGGTTTGCGCCAGCGCGTTTCCTTTTCCAGCTGATTTCGGACCCGCCCACCATCCCAGGACCTGCCAGCTATCCTTCTCCCGGACACGACTAACAACAATCCTGGCGCCAAAATCATTCCGGAGACACCATGACCAAGGACCACCATGTACCGTCCAATTTGGAAAGGGAAGGCCCAGAAGGTCAGCACCATCTCCAGTCGCGACATTTAGTCTTAGAGACGGTATTGAATACGATTCCCAGCCCGGTTTTCTATAAAGATCGGAGAGGACGCTACCAGGGGTGTAACAATGCATTTGCCGATCAGATTTTGGGCCTTTCCAAAAAGGACATTGTCGGTCGAACCCTTTTCGACCTGTCACAGGCCATTCCCGTAAAGCTCGCCGCGCGTTATGCGAAGCAGGATGCGGCCCTGATTCAAAATGCCGGGACACAATTTTATGAATCCGAGGTGCAGTGCGCCGATGGTCTAAGGCGGCATTTTTTCTTCAACAAGGCGACAATTATGGATACTGGCGGTCAGCCGGTGGGGATCGTCGGTGTGATGCTGGATATCACGGAGCGAAAACAAGCTGAAGAGGCGCTGCGCAAAAGCGAGGAACGTTTTCGCCGTTTTTTTGAAGACGTGGCTCTCGGTATTTTCCAATCCACCGAGGAGGGCGTCGTTCTGAATGGCAATCCCGGAATTGCCAACATGTTTGGTTTTGACTCCCCCGGAGAATTTCTCGACGCCATCGGTGAGGACGCCTCGTGTCTGTATGCCAATCCCGAGGATCGGCCACGAATCGTCCGGCTGGTCATGTCAAGTTCAACACCTGTGAGGATTGAAACCCGATTTCGCCGCCGTGACGGCAGAGAATTTACGGGTGACCTGCACATCTGGAAAGTCAAGGATGAAAAAGGCCGCTTTCGATATCTGGAAGGCTATATCGATGATATAACCGAACGCAAAGAATTCGAAAAATCGCTGAAGGAATCCGAAAACCGTTTGCGTTTCCTTTCCTCCAGATTGCTGGAGGCACAGGAAGAAGAGCGCCGGCGCATATCCATGGAATTGCATGATGATCTGGGACAAAGCCTTGCCGCCCTGAAACTTCAAATGCTGGCCATGTCCAAACGATTAGGGCATAACCAGTCGGAACTCAAAAAAGAGTGCCAAGGCGCCCTATCGTTTATCGACCGGATAATTGGTACCACACGCCATCTTTCAAGAGCCTTGAGCCCTTCGATTATTCAGGATCTTAAACTGTGTGGAACCATTCGTTCGATGCTTGAAGAATTCAAACAGTACGCCACCATCGACACGGCGCTGGAAATGGATGACATCGATGCATTGTTTTCAGAAGACCAGCAAATCATCATCTATCGTATTCTGCAGGAGGCACTGCACAACATCCATAAACACGCGCATGCCCGTTCTGTGGCCATTACCATCAGAAAGGTTGCACAGCAGGTGAACATCAAGGTCCGCGATGACGGCCAAGGCTTTGACATCGAACAGGCCTTGAACCTGCATGTCGCTGACAGGGGGCTGGGATTGGCCGCTCTGGAAGAACGCAGCCACATGCTGGGGGGTCAACTCGTGATCACCTCTAAAAAGGACCGCGGGACAAGCATTGCTTTGACGATACCCTGCAATGGCCAGGAGGATGAAGCGTGAAGCACTACAAGATCGCCCTGGCCGACGACCACGTCATGCTCAGGGATGGTATCAAAAACATCATCGAAGCATCGGAGGGGCTGGCGGTTGTCGGAGAAGCCTCCGACGGCCTGATGCTGTTGAACATCCTCAAACGAACCCCGCTCGATATGGTGATACTGGACATTTCCATGCCAAAGCTTAGGGGTATCGAAACGGCTCAGGAAATCCGCCGACAGTTTCCGGAAGTGGCCATCTTAATTCTGAGCATGCATAAGAGCAGAGAATACCTTCGAAAGGTGTTGGCCTCCGGGGTCAGAGGCTACGTCCTCAAGGAGGAATCCGGCAGCGAACTCATCCACGCCATTGAAACGATTCGTCGCGGCGGCAGTTATCTTTCCCCCATGCTGATGGCGGAGCTAGCCGAAGATCCGATCGGCATCTGCCGTGGGCAAGGTCTCTTTTCAGAAGACGCCCTAACGACCCGGGAACGCCAGGTCCTGCAGTTGATCGCCGACGGCAAGACCAGCAAGGAAATAGCGAAGCTTCTATACATCAGTATTCACACCGTGCATAACCATCGTAAAAATATCAAACGCAAACTTGTCATCCGAAAAAATGCCGATCTGGTTAAATATGCCATGAAACATGGCTATGTCATTTAAGATCGATTTGGCCTCCACCCCAACGGCATGGTGACCGCCCGCTGCCCATAGCGCGCGATACAACCACCGCCAAGACTATCGAAACCCCGCCATCGCCCGTCTTTCGGCAGAACCCGCCGGTTGTCTATGGCCAATACTGGTCATTTGAACGTCAAAAAATGGCCAATTCGGGTGATTGTCCGCGCCTCTTTATTCCGGTAACACTAGCCGCCAAAGTTGCTCAATCAGGTCTACTTCGCCACCATTCAAATGGCTGATACGCCGACTTCCGATCTTATCAATAGCAACCCATAACAATAGGAGATGGTTTATGAACGACGTTCCCTCCCCAAAAACCACCCATCGCCGTCGTATTGTGTTTTCCTTTAGCGATAAAGCAGCACATGAAGTTGCGGTTGCCGGCGATTTTAACCAATGGAATCGCAAATCCCATCGCATGAAGCCAAATGGTCAAGGGCGCTGGCAGAAAATAATGATGTTACCGCCGGGGCAGTACGAGTACAAGTTCTGGGTAGACGGCCGGTGGCGCACCGACCCCGATAACCCCATTCAATCCCCCAACTGTTTCGGCACCTACAACAATGTCCTGCAGGTGTTAAACAAGGGGTCGTGAGGTAGTGCAATGGCATCCAATTTCATGATTCAGCACTGTCGCCGAAAAAATCAGTTGCATTTGAAGCTCAGCGGCGATTTCGATGGCTCATCCGCCTTTGAATTGAATGATTGCCTGCAAAAGGCCCTCAAGCATAAAAACCGTATCATTATTCATACGGACAGACTCAAGAGCCTGCCGATGTTCGGCTGTGAAATGTTTCACAAACAGTTCGGTTTACGTGCGCGTGCGGCCCAGCGGGTACTCTTCACAGGAGCCTATGCCCCCAGGATTGCGCCCGACGGCTGCCCAACACAAAGATGAAAAAGCCCTTCGACCAAGCAGGTAAGGAAAGCCCCGAAAGGGAGGTCCCATGGAAAGAAGATCAAAGACACGCTTTTATAATCGCGGATCGGTAATCTGCAGCCAATTCAATACAGATAAGCACTATGACGGTCAGCTGCTGAATTTTAGCCAACGAGGCATGTGCTTCCAATCCAGCCGGTCATTCAAACCCGGGACGGCGGTCCTTATTCGTCTCGACCACTGCCCTAAAGGCAATGCCGTGCGTCAGGAAGAAGGTGGCATGCGATCAATGACGTTGGCCAGGATCCAATGGTGCCGGGATGACGAAGAACAAACCATCTGTCGGTATAGAATTGGCGTACATTATTTTTAATGGCCGGAGGGAAAAGAGAACCATGTCGGGTAAAGCCCCTCCCCGCATATTGATCGTCACGCCTGAGATTGCCAGTCTTCCGGCGGAGATGGCCTCCGGGAAGACCGGTATCGGGATTGGATTCGGCCCATTGGCGGAAACATCGGCGGCGCTGGTGGCAACACTTTTCCAAAGCGGCGCCGATATCCACGTATCCCTCCCCAACTACCGTTCCCTTTTCAATGCTGAATCACCGCCCGCCTCTCGAGCTGGGGCTTGGCCGTGTGGAAGGGGGCACCACCAAAGGGTCCATCTGGCCCAGGATCGAAATTTTTTTTACCAGGAACGCAATGCATCAGGCCGCATCGCTATGGACATGCAACTGGCTCTGGCCTTTCAGCGCGAAGTCGTTCATCAGATCATTCCCACCGTCCAACCGGATTTGATCCATTGTATGGACTGGCCTGCAGGCCTGATACCAGCCATGATGCGTGTTCAGCGGATTCCCTGTTTATTCTCGCTTCACGAGCCCCATTCGTGCAAATGCCTGCTCAGCACCATTGAAGATCGTGGCATTGATGCCGCTGGATTCTGGCAGCACTTGTATTTTGATGGCTATCCAACCAGCTACGAAGCGGTGCGAGAAACAATACCGGTTGACTTTTTGAGCTGCGCGTTATTCGCCAGCCGCTATATCTGGATGGCTAATTCAACCCATCTGTCCGCGATCCTGAAGGGTCGCTGCGATGGTATCAGCGAGGATCTGAGACGGAACCTGATCAATAAATGGGAGGCGGGCCATATGCTGAGCGATCATCGACATGACCCTGTCGATCAGCTGACCGCCTTGTATGAAAAGATACTGGCCCAATCGCCGGAATCCTCCCTTCGTCATCGCTTTCATATCAATGTACATACCGCCGCTGGTGCCCAAAAAATGCGGCGATCAGTAAAAACGTTGGATTTTTCAAAGGCTTTGCCTCAGAGACTGTCCCCTGAGGCGATTCCGGACCGCATGGCATCGTGAATTTGTATTCACCGGCAACCTCTTGTGTCCTAAATTAATGTGCCCAGGAAAACAGCGGTCCTTCCCCCGCCTGTGAATAAATAGACCGCGCAGCGTTTTATGCCTTCCGTGACCCCGCTTGCCACCCATCGAAGGCTGCAGCAAACACGCACTACCGATAAATAGTTATGATAATCCAGATCGTTATCTCCTTGTGTACCACCCAAGGATAACGGGTGTAGCTGTATCCCTACAGTATTTATCTCCCCCCAAAGATCAGAGATGGTGAAAATAGTAATAAATTAGATTTGTTAAGATTCGGAAACGGTTTGGCACGTCTCTTGTAGTCGGTCTTTCCCAAGCAGTCCGAGGCCAGACGCCATAGCGTTCATGTCCATGAATTTCCGCCGCACGACAACCAAAAGGGGGCATGGGCAAGGCCCCAATGGAAACACTCGATTTGTTAGGATAAACGTTTATCTCTCGGTTTCGATAAGGAGGCATTACCATGAGCAAATTGACCCACCACTTAGATGCCGGGTTTGGCCTTTCCGCAGGATTTCTTTTTCCTTTTCAGACGGAGGATGGTAGAAGCCGATACACCGATCTCCGGGCAATACCCTTAGCGTGTCTCGGTACGCCTATCAAATACGGGCACGACGGTCTGCGCATGCTGTTGGACCGGTTGCTCACCTATTTCGCTTTTCCTGTCTTTTAATGCTGTCAGGCCCATCCGACTGTCAGGTGTTTGGCTTTTCACCGACCGATTGACAGGCGTGTCGTTTCGAGGCGCCGTCATCGATCAGACGGAGGCGGCCATGCAACCATACCCGAAAACCGGTGTTGTCATCCTTCTGGCTATTGTGGCCGGACTGTGGATGTCACCGGTGGCCATCACGGCCGGCGATACCGGCGGCATTCCGGCCGTTACCATAACCGATCGTACCGGGGAGGTCTGGGATATCACCCAGGCCGTTTCCATCGGTTTCGACCCCGGTGGATTTCAATTCGGAATCGGCCGGGATGCCATCCAGCCGTTGGACGCGACCAGCCTGGATAGGGACACCCGAACGCTGGATGCGCGTGTGCGCGTGATCGGGGTGCGCAACGGTCCCCACCAGCACGCCTATGTCGTGAGTAAACTGACCCGGCACGAAATTGCCAACACCCACCTTGGTGAGACCCCCATTGCGGCGGCCTACTGACCGCTCGTGGACCTGGCCGCTGTGTACAGCCGGCAAATCGACGGTCAAAGCCTGACCCTGGCGCCTTCGGGCTGGACCTACAAAGATACCTTTGTCCTCTATGACAAGGAAACGGGCAGTCTTTGGTACCCTTACCCGGAAGGCCTGATGGCGATCCAGGGGCCCTATTTTAGGCGCCGGCTTCCGGAAATTCCCTCCGAGGATACCGCCCTGGGTCCATGGATCGAAGCCAACCCGGATACCTTGCTGATGCGCTAAAACCATCCGTTCTTGCACTGGATGACACCCCTTTCGCGCGCACCTATTGCAATCGGGCAAATCATTTTTATGATTGTCCATGCGACTGTTTTTGCTTGGCATAGCGATATTAATCAGCATCACGGCCTGTGGGCCGCGCTGGTACTACCCCCATCTGGACTGGCTTTTGCCGTGGTACGTGGATGACTACATCTCCCTGGATGCGGACCAGCGCGGAGAACTCGACAGGCGCCTCGCCCACCAACTTGAATGGCATTGCCGCACCCAGCTGCCCATCTACGCGGCCTTCCTCCGGGAAATAAAAACCGATTTCGAAACCGCCGACACCCCCCTGACCCGCGACCATTTCCATCGGTACTACACGATGCTTGGTACCTATTGGCAAAGCCTCGTGCACCGCATTGGCCCGGATGTGGCGGACATCCTGATGACGGCGGACGAGCAACAGCTCGAAGCCTTTTTCGTCAATATCGAAGCGCGCAACCGCGAGCTGGAAAGCACCTATGTCGATCCACCCGCAGAAACCATCTATGCGGATCGATACGAGCGTATGCGCGAACGGCTGGAGGAATGGGTCGGCGATCTCAGCATCGCACAGCAGGCCGCCGTCCAGGCCTGGAGCCAGCGACTGGGGACAACCGGTGATCAGTGGTTGGCCGACCGACGCAATCTGCAACTGGTGTTCCGGCGCATTCTGGCCCATCGCCAGGACAGCACACGTTATCGACAGGACTTCATGATCCTGCTGACCCAACCGGATGCCCACCGAACCGAAGCCGCTATTGCACGACGTGATCGCCGGACCCGTTTGACCCTGGAACTGTTGACCGACATCGGGAATACCCTGACCCCTTCCCAGCGCGCCCACCTGCTCGCCCATCTTGAGGGGCTGTCCCGGGACTTCGATGCGCTGGCCTGCAGGATTCCGCCCTCAGCGCCGCAAAACGCGGGCATGGGGGGTCCCATAGCGTCGCCGCAAGGGCAGTTTTACAGATAAGGGGGGCGCCCGCCCGTGTAGAGCAGGCGCTGGTAGGTTCTAGGGGCGTTCGGGCGGTGGTTACGCACAAAGGCACTGACATAGGACGGCATCCGGTTGGTCTGGAGGTAAGCCTGGAAATCCGCGTTGATTTTTCGCTCGGAAAAACGCCATTGGTCACCGGCCGACCGAAATAGATCGTAAACACTGCAGCCGCATTCAAAGGCCAGTTCGGCAATATCCCGTTCATCACCGACATCGTCCAACGGCGCCAGACGTTTCTCCAGAACGATCTTGAGCACGGCGTAAACCAATGCCAGTCCGAATATCATCGATGTGTTCAGCATTTTCCCGGCTTTCGTATCGTTACCCTGTGCTAATGGTCATTCTCTTCTGCCAGGGTGTCAACATGGAACTTGTAATGTTGTCCCATTTTCTCCTGTCGGGTTCGCGAACAGAATCGTCCCGTCAGGCCTGCAGGATTCGGTCGACAACAGCGTCGCCAAGGGCCGCCGTCCCCACGCTTGTGGGTCTATTCTGGGCGACATCCGCGGTCAGAATTCCGGCTTCCAGGGTGTCGGCCACGGCCTTTTCGATGGCCTGAGCAGCATCGTCGCGTCCGAAGCTGTATTTGAGCATCATGGCCGCCGATAGAATCTGCGCCACGGGATTGGCGATCCCTTTTCCGGCGATATCCGGGGCCGATCCGCCGGCCGGCTCATAGAGACCGAAGTGGTTTTCGTTTAGACTGGCCGAGGCCAAAAGCCCCATCGATCCCGTGAGCATGGCGCATTCATCGGAGATGATGTCGCCAAACATGTTGCCGCACAGCAGAACATCAAACCGCTGGGGATCAATGAGCAATTGCATGGTGGCGTTGTCGATATAGAGATGATCCAGGACGATGTCGGGATAGTCCCGGGCCACTTCCTTCACCACGTCGCGCCACAGCACCATGACCGTCAAAACATTGGCCTTGTCGATGGAGGTTACCCTGCCGCGGCGAAGGCGGGCGATTTCGAAGGCGGTACGGGCAATACGCTCAATTTCCGCCCGGGTGTAGACCATGGTGTCGTAGGCTTTCTCCTCCGGGCCGTGCCCTTCGCGCCCCTTGGGCGTTCCAAAATAAATCCCTCCAGTCAATTCGCGGACACAGAGAATATCGAAGCCGTCTTTCACGATAGCGGGTTTGAGCGGACTGGCGGCCGCCAGCGCTTTGAATACCCGAGCCGGGCGAAGGTTGCAGAACAGACCGAAATGTTTCCGCAGTGGCAGCAGGGAAGCGCGCTCAGGCTGCTGCGCCGGTGGAAGCGATTCCCAGCGCGGGCCGCCAACCGAGCCAAACAGAATGGCATCGCTTTGTTCACAAAGGGCCAATGTGTCCGGCGGCAGGGCCTCCCCATACCGATCGATGGCGCACCCGCCCACATCCGCTTCCTGATAGTCGAACGCAAACCCAAAACGTGACCGCACCGCTTCGAGCACTTTGAGGGCTTCCTGCATCACCTCCGGCCCGATGCCGTCCCCGGGTAGAACCGCAATTTGTTTCATCGTTTTATCCTGTGTCTGGGATCCCTGGTCTGTTGTCACCACGCCCGAAGCAGACGGGCTTCAGGCAGAGCGTCCTACTATAACCGCCAGGGGAAATCAAAATGTTTTACCCGCCAGAGCCGCCAGCCCATCGCCAAAGCGGCCGGTCATTCCCGGTTTCCAGGGTAAACGTTCGGCGGTAGCAACCAGCATAAAAGGAGACAGAGCAACGCCGCAGCCAGAACCGTCCAGAAAACGGCAATGACACCCGCTGCAACACTGGCCTGAATCCATCCCCGCAGATCGTCCGGTAGGGCCAGCAAAATTTCGGGGCGCAGGAGATCTTCAATCTGGCGGAAACCGTCCCCTGCCAGTCCGGGGGGCAACTGTTCCCAAACGCCGCGGGCCTCTATCGCCCCGGCCAATTCACTGAACCGGGTCACGATGAAACTGCCCCCGATGCCCACCCCCACCGTGCCGCCCAGGGTGCGGGCAAACTGGTTCGACGCTGTGGCAACGCCGAGATCCTTCACCGGGACCGCGGCCTGCACCGCCAGCAGCGTGGCCAGGGCCACGAAGCCCATGCCCACGCCAATGACAAAGAAGCTCGCAAAACTATAGGATGTCGTCGTGTCCGGCGAAAACCCCAAGGTCATGGCGCTTCCGCCAACAAGGCAGACGGCACCGACCACAGCAGCCGACCGTCGCCCCATCCGGTCGATGAACTGCCCCAGGGCAATGGATCCGATGGACCAGCCCAGGCTAAGGGACAACATGGCCACACCGACTTCCATGGGGGATTTCCCCTGGACACCCTGGATGAAGAGGGGCGCGTAGGCGAACATCGAAAAAATCGCAAAGCTGCTCAGGAAAACGGCCGCATTGCCGGCGCTGAACCCCCGGTCGCGGAAAAGCCCCATGGGAAGGATCGGATCCCTGGCACGCTTTTCCACCATGATGAAGGTCAGTGTCCCGATCACGAACAGGGCCAGCAGGCCAATGATGGCGGGGGAGGCCCATGCATATGTCCGCCCCCCCAGAAGAAACGCGAACAGAAACGCCAGGATGGCCGTGGAAAGGGTTGCCACCCCCAGGAAATCCAGGGATACGTCCTTCTTTCTGGCCCTGAGCTCGACGAGGTAGGTCCCGATGCCCCAGAGGGAGATCGCTCCCAGGGGGATATTGATGAAAAAAATCCAGCGCCAGGAAAAATAGGTGACCACAAACCCGCCCAGGCTTGGCCCCAGGACACTGGCGATACCCCAGATGGCACTGGCCAGTGAAAGCGTGCGCCCGCGTTTTTGCGGAGGGGCCACATCGGCCAGGACGATGTAGACCAGGGCAAAAATCCCTCCGGCGCCAACCCCCTGCACCACCCGGGCCGCAATCAGGCTTATCATGTTGACGGCGCAGCCCGCAGCGGCTGAAGAAAGGCTGAAGAGCACGATGGTGCCCATGAAAAGCCGTCGGTTCGGGTAGAGGTCGGCAAGTTTCCCGAAGATGGGCAACGAGACCGCCCGGGCAAGAAAATAGGCCGAGTATACCCAGCTGTAGAGTTGCAGTCCGCCGAGGTCCGCAATAATGGTCGGCATGGCGGCGGACATGACCAATGCATCCAGCGCGCCCAGGAAAAGCGCCAGAAGAGCGGCCCCCATGATGGTCATTTGCTGTGCCCGGGTGATCGTCACGCCTTATCTTCCTTTCCTGGTGCGCTATGCCGTCTTGCAGTCTGCCGCGGCAGCGGCGTTTTAGGGTATTCGGCCAACATTTCTATCAGAACAAAAACCGAATGCCAATCCGTCTCTTTCCCTAGCGGAAACAGGATGGTATGGTGTCATCCTCGGCCTGGTCCGCTGGCGGGCCGGGTCGGATCGCATCGGCGCGCTCCACCGAACGCGGTGGACGCCGCCGGCAGGCCCTCGCCCGCGGTTTGCCCCGGGCGATGGGGGGGGCACGACAGTGCCCGACAGGATGTTGAATGTTTGCAGGAGATCACGGCCATGTCCTTGATGAATCTTTTTTCCGGCCCCACCCCGGAAAAACTTGAAGCACGGGGCGACGCGCTCTTGGCATCCGGCCAATGGGGTCAGGCCAAACAACTCTACGAGCGCGCATTGGGCAAATATGCCCAAGCGCACCGGGAGGAATCCTTCCGGTGCCGCCAGGTCAGAGAGAAAATCCACCAAACGCGGGATGCCCTTGCCCGGGAGCACCAGACCACCGCCAAAGCGTATCTGGATGGCGGCTATGTTGACGAGGCCCGCGAAATGCTGGGCCTTGCCATAGACATCTGCCACGACCCCTCCCTGGAAAAAGCGTTGGCCCGACAATTGGAAATGCTGGACATCCACCAGGATGAACCACACGATGATCAGGGGGCCGCGCAAGAAGATCATTTTTCCGCCGATAACCATGACCTCCCACCGGTTCAATCAGCATCGCGGGAGGAACTGTTCCAGGCCCTTTGCCATACGCTCCCGGAGGACGTCAGCAGGGCTTATCGTTCTTATGATCAGGCCTTCATCGACGGGTATGTCGCCTTGAATGAGGGCCGCTTTGAATCGGCGGCCATCTTGCTCGAGCAGGCTATGGCGCAGAATCCGCAACCGGACAGTTACATTCCGCTGGAGCTCGCCACCGCCTATGTCAACATCGGACGACTGGCGGAAGCCCGGGAATTGCTCGAAAATGTTCGGCGCCATCACCCCGAAGCCCTGCCGGTTTATCAACTCCTCTGCGAAATCTACTGGGATTGGGGGGCGTCATCCGAGGCCGAAGCCTTGCTGACATCGCTGCCACCGCATCTGGCCCAATCCCGGGCAGTGATACACCTCAAGGGCCAAACCCATTTTCGCGCCGGCCGCTACGAAAGCGCCCGCAATCTTTACCGCGATTATCTCGACACCTTTGGCTGGCACGAGGTCATGGCCCTGGAACTGGCCCAAACCCTGGAAAGCCTGCAGGCGACGGAGGAGGCCATCGCGCTTTACGGGAAGATCATCCATCAGGGCAAGGGGTGCCGCAGCCGGGTGGACCCCTGGATCAAACACAAATACGCCGAACTCTCCTTTGGCGAAGGTCACATGGGCAACCATATCCTCGAACTCTATCTGTCGCTTGCGCGGGAAATACCGGCCCATGCCGATACCTATTTCGAACGCATCAGCGCCATCTATCAATCCCAGGGCAATCGGGCGGAAGCCGATCGATTCGAGGCGTTTGCGGCACGCGCCCGATCCGATAAACACCAGCCGGCAGGATGAGGGTTATCCAACGATGATCGTAAGAATGAAACGCTGGCATCGGGTCCTGGTGATAATCCTCCTGGTATTCGCTTTGCTTGTGGGGGCCAGCTACCTGGTTTACAGCCAACTTGACAGCGGTCGCATCGCCCCCCTGGGACTGCTTGCCCTGGCGGCGGTCATCTCCCTGGCCATTCCCATGATCCGCTCCAACTTTTTCCCCAGCGTGCGTGATTGCGAGGCGGAATATGCCTTTCATGAAAAGCGACTGGAAAGGGCGATTGTCGACCGAATCGAAGAAACCCTCGGGTCGGGAGCACGCCAAGGCCTTTTTTCGACACCCGACCAATACCAGCCGTCGGCCAGCGACCTTATTCAGCAATGGCTGGCGCAGGAAGCCATCACGGCCGATCCCGAGGTGCACTTTGCCCTTCTGGTTTCCCTGGCCCGGTTATATGAAAAACAGGGGGACCCACAGGCCAGCCTGACGGCATGGCAAGAAGCGCTGACCATCCAACCGCAGCATTTTATCGCCCGGATGCACCTTGCCGGCAATTACGAATGGATCGGAGACCGGGAGGGCGCCCGCCGCCACTACCAGCATATCCTCGATCACCCCGAAACACTCTCAAGAGCGATGATCAGGATGGTGTCCGCTAAAATCAAAGCCACGGCAACCACCGCGTGACGGATCGCCGGTCACAGTGCACCGATCGACAACACTGGCAACGCCCGCAAACGAAGGGATACCGATGACCAACCGAGTGCTTCCCACTAAAGACATCCTGGTGATCGGATCGGGGATCGGTGGCCTCAGCGCGGCCATTATCATGGCGAAGCTGGGCTACAAGGTCACGGTCGTCGAAAAGAATTTACGGCCGGGTGGGATGCTGCGCAGTTTCGTCCGCAAAGGCGTTCACTGCAACGTGGGCTTGCACTACCTGGGCGCCCTGGGTCAGGGCCAGATTTTACGACGCTGTTTCGATTTTCTCGGCATCTCCGATGACCTGGCATTGGAGCGCATGGGGCAAAACGCGCCGGTGGATCGCTATTATTTCATCGATCCGGACAACGGGCCCGACCAGTTTGATATGCCCGTGGGGCTGGATGTGTATGAAGACCACCTGCACGAAGCCTTTCCGGCCGAGCAAGGAGCGATCAGGGCATTCATGGCACAACTTCGCCGGAGTGCGGAAGATTTTGATCGTCTCGCTTTCCTCTACGGGCAACGCCCCATGAGCGACCTGATCGATCAAACCGTCCCTCTGGGCGCTTTCTTGGATCAGGCCGGATGTTCACCCGGGCTGAAAAGTGTGATCAGCGTCCCCTCCGTATGGATCGGCGTGCCGCCCGATCAATGTCCCCTGATCTACCACACCATGATTCTGGCCAGCTATCTTTCATCCGCGTGGCGGTTACAAAAAAGTGGCAGCCACATGGCGGAAGTCCTGCACCAGCGATTGATGGCCCTGGGGGGCGAACTCATCACGGGGCATGCGGTTCACCGCATCGAAATCCGCCAGGGGCATGTCGTGGGGGTCACCTTGGCCAATGGCGAATCGGTCAAAGCCGCCGGCATTATTGCCGCCATCCACCCTAAATGCCTGCTGAATCTGCTGGCACCCGATGATGTCAAAGCGTCCTATCGGCGCCGAATCATGCAGCTTCAGGATACGGCCGGAATGCTTTCGGTCAACGCCCTGGTGCCACGCAACGGGCGTCACGCCATCCCCCATAACGTTTTCACCATCCGAACGGGGGCGCATGGCGCATTGGACGACGTTATCTATCTGCAACTACGCCCTTGCGAGCAACCGGATCAGCTCCTGCTGTCGCTACTGACTTCCGGACACGATGATCTGTGGAAACCATGGCGGCACACCTGCTCCGGCCGACGCGGCGCCGATTACCGGCAATTGAAGGAGACCATGGCACGCAAGTTGATCCGGCAGGTCGAAATCGTGACGGGTCCTTTGCGCGATTTGGAGCTGCTCGATGTCTACACCCCCCTTTCCATCCGGGACTGGGTGAACAGCCCCAACGGATCGGCCTATGGTGTCATGCGCTCGTGCGGTCAGATGCTCTCCGCCGCCGTATTGAACCGAACATCCCTAAATGGCCTCTATCTCGCTGGCCAGAGTGTCATGGCTCCCGGTGTCTTAGGTACCATACTCGGATCTCTGGCGACGGCCAAATTCATGGTTGGGCCCGAACGATTCGAAAGGGAGGTGCGTTTGTAGATCAGGGGGGGTACCGCTCATTGCGGCCGATGCGGCCGATTCAGCCCATAGGATTATTGTTTTGCATTTCCTTTAACCATACCTTAACTTGAATAGCATTACAGACAAACACAACTGCCGCAGCATCGGTACACCATGATACTGGTTGACAGGAAAATGGAATGAATTATTTCTGCCGGCTCATGCAAATTCCCAAATGGATTCGTCTCTTGCTGTCCTGGCTGCTGATCGCAATCGGGCTGCCGCTTTTCCTGACACCCATTCCGGGCGGCTTTTTAATAGCGACCGCGGGTGGCATGATGCTCTTCTGCGCATCACCGGCCCTGCGAAACCGCATACGGTCATGGGTGGGCCGCATGCCGAGACTTGACCGCCGCCTGGCCCCGCTGTTCCAAGCCTGCGATGTCTGCCCCAACGCCTGTCGCGATCTTTCTTCCGCGAGCGGTGTGCCCTCCGCCCCTTTTTCCGGGGAAAAAACGTGTTCAGACCCGGCGGCGATATCTTCCCCACCGGACCGATCGAATTCACTGCGACGGTAAGGCCATTCGTTCGTCCCTGTCCGTCAGGCGGCGAACAGGTAAAAACCGATGGCCTTGGCATTCGGATCGGCCGGATCCGAAGGCGAAAATTCAGCCCCCAGTTGTGTTCCGTCGATCCGTTTGACCACGCTTTCCTGGCGAATGCAGGATTTTTTGCGATCGTCCAGTTGAAATTCAACCACGAGCCTGTCCCCCACCCGCAGGTGTTCGTCTCCCACGACGCGAAGTTTTAGGCCCGTCCGGGAGAGATCCAGAACGGCCATCTTGCCCCTTCGGGTATGGCGCCATCCATCGGCTGCCCGGGAATAGGTTCCCTGGAAATGGACCATTTTGCGAAAATGTCTCCGGCGTTCCAGCTGCGCCGTATAGTGGTGGCCGCAGGGGCACTTGATCCTGATGCGCACAACCCGTTCGATGGCGATATAGGCCGAAGCATCAATGCTTCGGCTTTTGGCGCATACCGGGCAGAACAGCGTGGCTTTGTTGTCTTCGGTAACAAATAGTTTCTGCATGGTCGTACCTGCCTGTTATTCGGTTTCCACCCGCCCCATAAGGGGAAAACGGATTGGGGTGGCGTTGACCGACCAGCAACAGGAGCGCATCCACCCCTTGAATTCCGTTCCAGCAAACCAGGTGGTTAAGAAAGGTTATCGACCATGGGGGAATATACTTGAGATGAAAGGGGGGATGCGCTGGAACCGGCGGATAAGGGATGAGGTCCATTGCCGCGACGGATCATCTCCCATTGTGATGACCGCCGGCGCAGTTATGGCCTTCTATCCCTGTTTCACGCAGTTGCGCCCGGCACGCTTGGCGGCGTAAAGGGCTTTGTCGGCCCGTCGGATCATCGATTCCAGGGTGACATCATCTTCATGCAGGCTGGTTAAACCGATACTGACCGTTGATGTTATGGGACGGCCATCCGTCTCGACGGGGATGCGATTGTTCGCCACATGATATCTCAGACGTTCGGCCACCTGCAGGGCATCGGTGATATCGGTTTCCGGCAGAACAGCGGAGAACTCTTCGCCCCCGGTGCGGCCGAATATATCCGTCACCCTGAATACGTTTTGGCAGGTTTCCACGAAAGCTTTTAGAACAGCATCCCCCACGGGGTGCCCGTGGGTGTCATTGATTTTCTTGAAATGATCCATGTCCATCAGCAGGACGGCAAAACAATGGTTGTAGCGCTGGTGGCGCAGGAATTCCTGACGTGCTTTCTGGAAAAACCGCCGGCGATTGAAGGCTCCGGTCAAAGGATCGGTGGTGGCCAGACGGCGCAGTTCGGCCTCCATGTGACGTCGCCCGGTAATGTCGTTGCCGACACTCAATATTTCAACGATACGGCCGTCGTCGTCCATTATGGCCCGGTTGGTCCAGTAGATCCAGACGCGACGACCGTCGCGGGTGATGTTTTCGTTTTCGTTATTGCGGAAACGATCAGGATCCTGCTGGATTTGGCGCATCAATTTATCGAGGTCCCGCTGGGAAATGCTTTCGCTCTCCGGAACGATGGTGCCGACCACATTTTTGCCAAGTAGTTCGTCCATGGCATAGCCGAAAAATTTCAACCCGTAGGGATTCATGAACACAATGCGGCCCCGCGCATCCCAGCGCAGGATGATACTGTTGACGCTATCCACAAGATCCCGGTAATTTTTCTCGCTGGCCCGCAGGGCGGACTCCATCTCGCGTCGCTCGTGTATTTCCGACTGTAGGCGCCGGTTGATATCGATCAGTTCCGCCGTCCGTTCCCTGACACGCGATTCCAGACCATCACGGGCGCTTTCGATGGCTTTTTCGGCGTTGACCTTCTCAGACAGCAAATCGTCCATCTCGGATTTGATGACCTTTATGGCGTCATAGACAGGCCCCAGGGGACTATCCTCGTCATCCGTCCGCGCAAAGGATATGCCGTCCTTTTCCCAATCGATATTGCCGATAAATTCCAACAGGGGTTCGACGGCCTCACTGGTATCGCCCGGCTGGCTGGGGGATGCCGATGCCCTGCGCGGACGCATGGAATCACCCCCGTCCCCGGCCGGTATTTCGGCCCGCGTCATCGCCAGGGCCTGGTCCAGGTCTTCGGCCAGTTGTATGGGAAACGGGAGGATGTAACGGGAAAAATTGATCACCGCCGTGGTAAAGGGATTAAGGCCATAGACGATATACCCCTGAATCGGCACTTTGCGGTGCCAGGTTCGGAGCGAATCCTGATAGGCTTTGCGGGCCAGGCGATCGACACGCTGCAGCCCCTGCAGGCCGATAATGAAATAGAGGGGGCCCTGTGGGGCTGCCAGGGCCCCGTAGACACGCTCCCGCAGGTTGATGATATCGGTCAGATGCGAGATTTGTAGAGAACCTTCGGCGATTGCGTGGATGATATGCCCACCGATGACCTCGATGCGGATGCCAAGACCATCACGTTCGAACTGCCAGTCGTCGGATCGCAGCACCGGATGGTTCAGGCCATCGCGCGATTGATAGCGGCCGGGGAAAACGCCCTCGGGCGCGGTCGCGTCCCGGTGGGAACCTCCGGCCTCTTTGAGAAGGGTTGGTGCCAGCGCAAGGGCGGTTCGATAGTCTTTGGCGATGTGGACGTTGAAGGGAACGATGTGAAGCCGTTTTCCTAATTGGGTGCTCATGCGCAGCATGGGGGAAAGCCCGTAAAATATGACTCCGGCCAGTTGCCGCCGTTTGGTCATGTGGCGAATAAAAAACCGGCGGCCATCCAGACTGGTTCCGGCAAGATGGGTATAATCCAAAATGTGGACGTAGGGTCCCTCGGAGAAATGGTCCGCAATGATGGCCTGGGTAAACTCGAACGCCTTGCGAACGCCAACCAGCGTGGCCCGACCCCGGTTGTGCGTGAGCAGGATGCACCCGCCGATGATTTCAGCGGTGATCGAAAACCCCTCTTCGAAAACGACGCGGGTCCACTCCGGTTTTCGCAGGACGGACCAGCCGGTAAAAGGGCAAATCCGCAACGAGGCCTCGGCGCAAATGGCCTCAGCCGGTGTTGTACCGCGATCGTCTTCGTGCAAAGCGTTCTCGCTGGATGCGGATGTCAGATCATTCATGAGACGAGATTGGGAAGACTTACCATCCTTAATTCTTTAATAAGCCCCACGAAGCGGAAGGCGCGCCGGCGCACGTTTACATCATCCCGCCGGCCAATGGCGTTAAGGCCCGGGCCAGCAGGATATAGGCGATCATGATGATGGTCAAAGCACCGAAAGCTTTCCAGGGACTGGTCTCGAACGTCGCACAGAGACCGAGGGTAATGACGTAAAGGCGGTAAAATTCGAAGAGCGCGCCCACCATCGGAAACCACGACAGCAGGTTTACGGCCGCAGCATACGCATTCACACGAAAGGCGGATTCAAAGGTTCCCCGGGTCCGGAAAACCTGTGTCAGCAGAATATAGGCAAGTCCTGCCGTAATGAATGGGAAAAGCAACCCCAGGGCCAGGTTGCGCCCCATGAGGGCCATATCCTTGTGCAGCAGTCCGACAATGAGGGTGTGGATCAGGAGGCAGGCCGCCATAAAAATGAGAGGCGGTAGAAAACCGCCCGTGCGCCGCATCTGTTGAAAAAAGGCCCTCGGTGACATCAAAACACCGACCGCGATATGGCGAAAACTCGCGAGAAAATCTTGCGGGTTGAATTCTTCAGGCCCATGATCGTTCATCGATTGTTTCTCCTGACCCTTTTATGCCCGAAGCCTGTCGTCCGCCATCCATTGCCGGATCGGCAGGGACGCCGCCCTGCGCTGCCGATCGGCTTAAATCAAAAACTGCCGCACGGGCGGGCTACCGCCGCAATCGTATCCTAACACAATTCCCCCATGGGCTCCAGCCATGGAGCGCATTCGATTTTGTCTTTGAGCGGTCCACCGATTCACGGTGCAGGGACGGGAAAATGCCTGTCGCCGGTCCCAAGCCGGAGCAGACATTCATGCGATATCCCCATGGCAGCCATTGAACCGAATCGCTTCATGGCCGCAGGGTCCCGGAAATTGACCGCCTTGAGTCCGGCGGACAATTCCGATATGGATCAACACGACGCCGCCGTTTGCACGCAGGAAAGCCTTCCTCGGGAGGACATGCGCACCGTCCTCCGGTAACCGGCGGCACGGCGGTCAGCCCTGCAAGTGGGCTATCGCCGCATCTATTGACACCTGAAGCCGTCGTTTGGGGAGCACC